>Ga0155935_1095_pt1 | contig 20502 bp, 12 predicted proteins | sample RifCSPlowO2_02_FD_107589 | JGI IMG/M metagenome (GOLD analysis project Ga0155935, IMG submission 107589) | Betaproteobacteria bacterium RIFCSPLOWO2_02_64_14
GGACCGGATCCATAGACCCCATCGTCATCATCGGCAGCGGGCTCGCCGGCTACAACGTCGCGAGAGAACTGCGCAAGCTCGACAAGCATGCGCCGCTCACGATCGTGACCGCCGACGGGGGCGAGTTCTATTCCAAGCCCATGCTGTCGAATGCGCTCACGAAACGGCAGGCCCCGGCGGCGATTCCGCTCAACTCCGCCGAACAGATGGCGCAGCAACTGCCGGCCACTGTACGCGTGCGCACCCGCGTCACGGCCATCGACACCGCCGCGCACCGGGTGAGCATCGGTGAGGAAACCCTCGCCTGCTCGAAGCTCGTGCTTGCGTTTGGCGCCGCACAGATCCGTGTCCCGATCGGCGGGGATGGGGCCGGCGCCGTGATGACGGTCAACAGCCTCGACGACTATGCGCGCTTTCGCAGTGCCATCGACGGCAAGCAGCGGGTTGCCGTGATCGGGGCTGGATTGATCGGCTGCGAATTCGCCAACGACCTCGCGGCGAGCGGCTACGAGGTCGAAGTGGTGGACATCGCCGGGCAACCGCTGCCGCGCCTGCTGCCGCCCGCCGGGGGCGCGCTGCTCCAGGAGAAACTCGCTGCGCTGGGCGTCGTCTGGCACTTCGGCACCGGCGTCAAAACCGTGGATCGCGACTCCGGCGCGTATCGCGTAGCGCTCGGTGATGGCAGCATCATCCACGCCGACATCGTGCTCTCGGCAATTGGCCTCAAGCCGGAACTGGAATTGGCGCGCGCCGCCGGGCTTGCGACGGCACGCGGCATCATGGTGAACCGCCACCTGGAAACGAGCGCCCCCGATGTGTATGCGCTGGGCGACTGTGCAGAAATCGAGGGCCTGGTGCTGCCTTTCGTCATGCCCATCATGCATGCGGCGCGCGCGCTGGGGGCAACGCTCGCCGGAAACCGTACCGCGGTTTCCTACCCCGCCATGCCGGTCCTCGTGAAAACGCCGGCGTGCCCGACGATCGTATCCCCGCCAGCGCCCGCGGCTGTCGGTGAGTGGCGCGTCGAAACCGCTGCCGACAGCGTCAAGTCGCTGTTTGTGGACGCCGCAGGGAAGCTCCTGGGCTTCGCCCTGAACGGCGCCGCCACGAGCGAGCGCGCGAAGCTGATGAAAGAGCTGCCGCCGGTTCTCGCCTGAGCCGCGACGGCCTCGCGCGCCGCTGGTATGCTTGCACGGTCGCGCATTGCGGCCACCGACACCATGTTCCCGAACCTTCCGCCCATCACCCGCGCCCTTCTTGTCACCAACGTCGGCGTTTTCCTGCTGCAGTTGGCCACGGATACGGCGCTGGTACGCTGGTTCGGGCTATGGCCCTTCGGCGGGGGCACATTCGACAGCCAGACAGGATTCCTCCCGTGGCAGGTCGTGACCTACAGTTTCCTGCACGGAAGCCTGTTTCACATCTTCTTCAACATGCTGGCGCTCTACATGTTCGGCTCGGAAATCGAGCGTGTTTTCGGGGGACGACGCTACCTCCTGTATTACTTCGTGTGTGTCCTGGTCGCGGCGGGCGCGCAGCTGACGGTGTCGGCCCTCGGCAGTGGGCCGGCCTATCCCACGGTGGGCGCATCCGGCGGAGTGTTCGGCCTGCTGCTCGCTTATGGAATGTACTTCCCGAGGCGCACCGTGATGCTGATCTTTCCGCCGATCCCGATGCCGGCGTGGTTGTTCGTGATCGTCTACGGCCTGATCGAGCTCTACTTCGGTGTCACCGGCACGCAGGCAGGCGTCGCGCACTTCGCGCATCTCGGCGGCATGCTCGGCGGCTGGCTGATGATCCAGTACTGGCGCGGGCGGCTCCCCTTTCGCCGGCGATGGTAGCCGCCTGCCCGACCGTTGCGGCTTTTATGCAATTCGGGTATTCTGGCTCACCCGCCGTAGAGGAGAAATGATCGTGAAACTCGTTGCCTCGAAACTTGCTATCGCCTGTACCGCCGCACTTTGTACCGGAACCGCTCTCGCCCAGGCGCCCGCAGCATCGTTCCCCAATAAACCGCTGCGCATCATCGTTCCGTACCCGCCCGGTGGCACCTCGGATATCCTCTCGCGCATGATCGGGGTCAAGATCACAGAAAACTGGGGCCAGTCGGTCATCGTCGAGAACCGCTCGGGCGCGAACGGGAACATCGGCGCGGAATTCGTCGCGCGCGCTCCGGCGGATGGTTATACCTACCTGCTCACGGACATCGGCAATCTGTCGATCGCCCCGAACGTCTACAAGCTTCCGTTCGACATCCTGCGCGACTTCACGCCGGTCACCACGGTGTCGTACTCGCCGCACCTGCTCACTACGCACCCGATCGTGCCGGTGAAGACCACGCGCGACCTGATCGCCTTGGCGAAAGCCAATCCCGGCAAGCTCAATTTCCCCACCGGGCTGGGTGGCGCACCTCACTTTGCGGGCTTGCTGTTCGCGCAACGCACCGGTATCACGTGGGCGTACATCGGCACGCGCGGGGGCGCGGACTCATCGCGGATGGTCATGTCGGGCGAGGGCGATGTCTTCTTCCTCGGCATGCTGCAGACGATCCCGCATGTAAAGAACAAGCGGCTGAAGCTGATCGCCGTCTCGAGCGAAAAACGCATACCCTCGCTACCCGACACCCCGACCGTAGGCGAAGGTCCGGGCCTCGCGGGATTCGTTACGGGGTCGTGGCAGGGCGTGGTCGCACCCGCGCGCGTGGCGCCCGAGATCGTGGCGAAGGTCAATGGCGAGTTCGTCCGTGTTCTCGCGCTGCCGGACATCATAGAAAAGCTCGGATCGCAGGGCACGGTACCGATCGCCAACAGTCCGGCGGACACTCGTAAATGGATGACTGCCGAGACCGGCCGCTACGCCAAGCTCGTCAAGGAGACGAATTTCAAGCTGGATTAGTCACTTGACCGGCTCCAGCCGCGCGAGCACGCCGTTCCTGTCGTCGGTGAGCAGGTACACGTAGCCATCCGGGCCGACGCGCACGTCGCGGATGCGGCCGATGGCGTCCCGGATCAGCCGTTCTTCCTTCGTGACCTTCTCGCCATCCAATTCGAGGCGCACCAGCATTTCGTCGCGCAGCGCGCCGACCAGGAGATTGCCGCGCCAGTTCGGAAACCTGTCCCCGTCGTAGAAAGCCATGCCCGAGGGCGCGATCGACGGTACCCACTTGTGGAGCGGCTGCTCCATACCCGTCTTGTGCGTGCCTTCGCCGATGCGGGTGCCGATGCCGTAGTTGACGCCGTAGGTGATGACCGGCCAGCCGTAGTTGCGACCGGAGCGGATGACGTTGATCTCATCCCCGCCCTGCGGCCCGTGCTCGTGGGTCCAGAGCTCACCGGTCTTCGGATGCAGCGCCGCGCCCTGCATGTTGCGGTTGCCCAGCGTGAATTTCTCGGACTTGGTGCCGGGTTTTTTCACGAACGGATTGTCCGCCGGCACGCGTCCATCGTCGTGCAGGCGTATGACCGAGCCGGCGTGATCGTCCAGCCGTTGCGCGCGGTCGCGGTCGCCGCGGTCGCCCAGCGTCAGAAAAACATGCCCTGCCCGGTCGAAGACGATGCGCCCGCCGAAGTGCTGTCCGCCCGATGATTTCGGTTCCATGCGAAACAACACCTGCGGCTGCGTCAGGCGATGCCCGTCGAGCTTCGCGCGCGCGAGTTCCGTGCCATGGCCTCCGTCACCGCGCCCGTTGTACGCGAGGTAGATCCAGCCGTTCTCCGCATACTTCGGGTGCAGAACTACGTCGAACATGCCGCCCTGGCCAGTGGCCGCCACCTGCGGCACGCCCTCGACCGGCCGTGGATCGAGCCTGAAGTCTTTCGATACCACGCGCAGGCGCCCCGGCCGCTCGGTCACCAGCATGCGCCCGTCGGGGAGGAAGGCGAGCGACCACGGATACGCGAGGCCCTCGACCAGCGTGACCATGCGAAACGCATGCCGTTCCGACTGGAACGTCTTTGTTGCCGCGCCGGCCGCCTGCGCAACGGAGCCGCTCAGCACGGCAGCGAGCATCATCGCCGACACGTTTCTCATTGATTGCTGCTCCGCATGAGGCGTATGCCCCATGCTTTGAAGGGCCTGGATCGAGAAGGTTCCGCGCAGTATAGAACCTATCTCAATAATGGACGCGTGATGCCCATTATTGAGATAGGTTCTAGCATCGGCGGGGGTGAATGACGTGCGGCAAGCCGATTCCGGCCGATCGGGTAATCTATGCGGCGTGAACATTCGAGTCTTCGCCGGTATTTTCGCCGCGATTGCGACAGTCACGGTGGCTGCCGCCATGCTGGCACACGGCCAGGAAAAACGCGCGCAAGCGCCTGCCCCGCAAGCATGCATCGCCGCGCCCGGCTGGTACACGCTCGCTACCCGCTCTGCACGCGCAGCACCCGGCGCGGACGTGCTCGCCCAGATGGCCAGGCGCGACATCGTCCTCCTCGGCGAGCAGCACGAGGATCCGTCCCACCATCAATGGCAGTTGCAGACGCTGGCGGCGCTATTCCAGTTGCGCCCGCGCATGATCATCGGCTTCGAATCGTTCCCGCGGCGCGCCCAGCCGGTGCTCGATCGATGGGTTGCCGGTGAACTCACCGTGCAGCAGTTTCTCGAGCAAAGTGAATGGGCCAAGGTCTGGCGGTTCCCGGCCGAGCTTTACCTGCCGCTCTTTCACTTCGCGCGCCTGAACCGGATTCCGATGGTGGCGCTGAACGTCGAACGCAGCCTGACCGAGGCGATCACACGCAGCGGCTGGGACGCCGTCGCCGACTCGCAAAGAGAAGGCGTATCCCGGCCGGCGCGGCCCTCGGCCACCTACGTGGAGTACCTCTTCGAAATTTTCAGGCATCACGACCGCATTGGAGGCAAGTCGACCACGGAGCTTGGCAAGGATTCCGCTGAATTCCGGTTCTTCACCGAAGCCCAGACGGCGTGGGACCGCGCCATGGCTGAAGCCCTCGCACGCCAACTTGCCAACAGCCAGGCCGGCGAGCGCCCGTTGGTGGTGGGCATCATCGGCGGCGGCCACGTGCGCGATGGTTTCGGCGTCCCGCATCAGTTGCGCGACCTCGGCGCAAGTAACGTCGGCGCGTTGCTGCCGGTGGATCCGCGGCACGATTGCGCTTCGCTCAAGCCGGGCCTCGCCGACGCCGTATTCGCGATTCCACCGATTCCGCTCGGCAGACCTCCACCCCCGCGGCTCGGCGTGCGGCTCGAGGAGGTCGAGGGCGGCGTGCGGTTAGCAGAGGTGACCGCCGCGAGTCTCGCGGAGAGCAGCGGCCTGCGGCGCGGCGACCGCATCGTCTCTCTTGCAGGCGCGCCGGTGACGCGCGCAGGCAACGTGGTTGCGGCAGTGCGGCTGCAGCCCGCCGGCACGTGGCTGCCGCTGCAGGTCAGGCGAGGAGAGGAGACGCTCGATCTGGTGATCAAATTCCCGCCGCAGCAATGAACGCACTGCGGCGGCTTAAGGCGTGTAACAAAATGAATCCCCTCGCCCCCGATCACGGGGGAGAGCCCGCATTGCGGGCGAGGGGGCCGGGTTAGGGTGAGGGGGGCTGTTGACGGTCATTTTGATACGCATTCTTAGCGCGCTATGTACCGTGGTGATTTCTTGCACTTGCTGCCTTGCCGCGCCGCCGCGCGCAGCCCATCTCGACCTTGACGTGACCCTCGACCCGGAGTCGCGCGAGTTCCGCGCCACGGCGAAATGGGTGGCGGCACCTGAATCCCGTTTCATCCTTCACCACGCCCTTTCCATCGGCTCGGCATCAGCGGATGGCGTGGCGACGCCCGCTGTGCCTGCGCGGCGCACGGGCGACATGCAGGCATGGCGCATCGACGCAAGGCCGGGCACCGTGCTGCGCGTTGAATATAGCGGCGCTCTGCCGCGCCTCGACCGCACTCTCGATCATCGACAGGTACTCAGCGCGATGCCGCCGATGGCTGCGCGCGAGGGCACCTTCCTGCCCGCGGGCGCCGGCTGGTATCCGCGCCCGGCCAACCTGTTCAGCTACCGGGTGAGGCTGTCGCTCCCGCACGATCAGCGCGGGCTCGTCCCCGGGCGCCTGCTCGCCGAGGCGGTACCGCGCGAAAGCGGGGAGCGTTACGTCGCAACGTTCAGTTTCGAGCAACCGGCGGACGGCATCGATCTCATGGCGGGCCCTTATGTGGTACGCGAACGAATCGTGAAACGCCGCGATGCGGAGCCGCTGCGGCTGCGCACTTACTTCGAGCGTGATCTCGACGCGCTGGCCGATGCCTACCTCGATGACAGCCGCCGCTACCTCGAACTTTATTCGGACTTGATCGGCGCCTATCCATTCACGGAGTTCTCGGTGGTGGCGAGTCCCCTGCCCACCGGCTTCGGCATGCCGACGCTGACCTATATCGGCTCGCGGGTGCTGAAGCTCCCGTTCATCCGCGCCACCTCGCTCGGCCACGAAGTGCTGCACAACTGGTGGGGCAACGGCGTTTATCCCGATTACGCCAGAGGAAACTGGAGCGAAGGGCTCACCACCTTCATGGCCGATTATTTCTATCGCGCGCGGGAGTCGGATGCGGCGGCGCGTGAAATGCGCCTCGCCTGGCTGCGGGACTTCGCCGCGGTGCCCGCCGCAGCCGACCGGCCGCTCGCGGCGTTTCGCTCGCGCACGCACGGCGCCGACGCGGCGCTCGGATACGGGAAGTCCGCTATGGTGTTTGTCATGCTGCGCGACCTGATCGGCGACGAGGCTTTCGAACGCGGGATCCGTGCGTTCTGGAACCGGCATCGATTTCGCGTAGCGTCGTGGGACGATCTGCGGCGCGCGTTCGAGGAGTCCTCAGGCCGCCCGCTACGGACTTTCTTCACGCAATGGCTTGATCGTCCCGGCGCACCCCGTCTCGCTGTCGTTACCGCGCGCGCGAACGCCCAGGGCGGCGCCACGCGCCTCGTGCTGGAGTTCAGCCAGGGCGAGCCCGCCTACGCTCTGCGAGTGCCCGTGGAACTCGTGACCGGGAAGCGCTCGGAGATGCGCTGGCTGGACATATCGCACGCGCGCGAGACCGTTGCACTCGCGGTCGATGCCGTTCCCGACAGCGTGCGCCTCGATCCGGAACTGCGCCTGTGGCGCACGCTCGCGCGTGAACAACTGCCCCCGATCCTGCGCCAGTGGATCGTCGCCCGCGCGCCGCGCCTGGCGGTGGTGTCGTCCGACGCGGATGTGCGGCTTGCGGCACAAGCACTCGCTCAACGTTTCTTCGAAGCGCCGGCGAAAGAGGTCAACCATATCGAAGCCGTGCGCGGTCCCGATCCATTACTCATCATCGGACGGCACCGGGAGGTCGATGCCGTACTGTCAATGCTGAAACTTCCGGGCCGCCCCGCAAACCTTGCCGGCGTTGGTTCAGCTCAGGTGTGGACTGTCCGCGACGAGAACGGCGGCGCGCTCATCGGCGTGCCAATCGCCGTGATTTCCACGCGTGACGCTGATTCGCTCACAGCCTTGCTGCGGCCGCTGCCGCACTATGGCGCGCAGAGCTACCTGGCGTTTGACGGCAGCCGCGCCATTGAGCGCGGCGTGTGGGCGGCGCCAGGGCGACTGGTTTCAGTGACTCGATCCCCTCGTTGATGATTCAGATATCAGGGCCAGCAGACGAGGGGGCGTAGCGGGGAGATGGTGGATTCGCGTTCCCGTGGCGTCGGCGATGGCGTTGACGATGGCGGGGGCGACAGCCACCGTCGCACACTCCGCCACGCCCTTGGCGCCGAGGCTTGCCGAGGGGTCCACCATCTCAACCATCAGCGGGACGATTTCAGGGGTTTCCCGCGTGGTGGGGATGCGGTACTGCTTGAAGCCCATCGTCTCGCCGGGATGGAATTCCTCCTTGAGGGCGAACCCCATCCCCATGGACACGGCGCCCTCTATCTGTCCTTTCAGCCCCTGAGCATAGATAACGCGTCCCACATCGTGGGCAGCCACTACCCGAAGCACCCGCACCGCCCCCTGTTCCATGTCGACTTCCACCTCCGCCATGTGGGTGGCGGACACATGCACCAGATACGGGCTCGGGCTCCCGCTCAGTGAGTCGCGCATCGGGATGGGATGGAAGGCTCCCTTGAACCGCAGGGAGACCCCGGCCGAAAGCCTGGCCTTCGCTACCTCCGCCAGGGAAACTGCCGGGCCAGAGATGCCGGTCTCCTTCCGTGGGGTCACCCGCCCGTCCCTCAATTCGAGTTTCTCGTAGGATATTTCCAACAGCTCGGACGCCGTGGAGAGGATGGCCTCCCTGAGCCGCACCGCCGCCTCCTTCACCGCGTTGCCATCGGTATAGATCACCCTGCTGCCCGAGGAGGCGCCGGTATCGGGCGTGACAGCGGTGTCACCGCTCACCACCGCCACCGATTTCAGCGGCAACGCGAGCTCTCCAGCGGCGATAAGTCCTAACGCGGTGTCGGTGCCCTGGCCCATGTCCATGGCCCCGGTGAAAAGCCGGACACGACCATCGCTTTCCAGCTCCAGGGTCGCCTCTGGCGATATCCGGTTGGCGTACCCGATGCCATATCGCATGGAGGCGATTCCCACCCCGCGACGCCACCGGCCATCGCGCGGAGCGCTGGCCTGCCGTGTCCGCAACGCCTCCTCATAATAGGGACGGACAACCTCAACGGTTTCCCGGTAGGCCGCCTCCTGCTCCACGTCCTGAGGCGTTGCCTCGGCAGCACTCGACCTGCGACGGTTCATCAAGCGGAACTCCAAGGGGTCGATGCCGAGCTTCGCGGCCATGATGTCCATCTGAGACTCGATGGCGAAAGCCGCTTGGGTGGCGCCGTAGCCTCGCATGGCGCCGGCCAGGGTGTTGTTGGTGTACACCACTCGCCCATGGATCAACACATTGGGAAACTGATAGGGGCCCACGAGCGACACAAAGGCCCGCACCATGATTCCGGGACCCGCCGACGCATAGGCCCCCGTATCAGCCAGTAGATCCGCGGCGAGGGCGGTGAGCCGACCATCCCGGGTCACGCCCGTCCGGCAGCGCATGCGAAAAGGGTGCCTCTTGGTGGTGGAGGCGAACGACTCGGCGCGGCTATAGACAATCTTTACTGGCTGGCCCGTCTTCAAGGCGAGAAGCGCCACAACACACTCGCAGGAGACATCGGTCTTTGCGCCGAAGGCGCCGCCCACCACGGTGGGCAAAATGCGCACCCGCTCCAATGGCAGGCCCATGGTCTCGGCCACTGCCCTGCGGTGGAGGTGAGAATGCTGGGTGGCCGATCGCACCACCACCCGCCCTTCATCGTCGCAGTACGCCAGGGCCGACTCCGGCTCCAGGTAGGCGTGCTCGCAAAAGGGCGTGGTGTACGTCTCATCCACCACCAGGTCTGCCTGGGCCAGACCTGCTTCCACATCGCCCCAGTGGATTTCTTTGTTGTCCAGCAGGTTGCCACTGTCGTGGATAAGAGGAGCACCCTCCTTCAGAGCCTCGGCGGGATCCAGGATTGCCGGAAGAGGCCGGTAGCTCACGCGAATCAGCGAGAGCGCCAGGGCCGCTGCCTCAGGCGATGTCGCGGCAACGGCAGCCACCGCATCCCCGATCTGGCGCACCCGACCGTCAGCCAGCACGCGCTGATCCTTGATGGCACGCCCGAAACGATTGAGTCCGGGCACGTCCCGGGCCGTTACTACGGCCGCCACACCCGGCAGGGCTCGGGCCTCACGATCATCGATGTGGACGATCTCGGCGTGCGGGTGAGGGCTCCGGAGCACCGCTCCATGGAGCATGCCGGGCATCGTGAGATCGGCTGCGTAGAGCGCAGTTCCCAACACCTTGTCTCGCGCATCGGCCGGCTCGAGCAGTTCTGCCTCTTCCCGCACTTGCGGCTCCGAGGTCCGGACGCCACGGCCAGGCTCCGCTACGCGGGCGACCGCTTCCAGAATGCTCACGTAGCCGGTGCAGCGGCACAGATTGCTCCCCAGGGCCTTGACGATCTGCGCCCGGGTGGGGGCCGGATTGCGGTCCAGCAGGGCCTTGGCCGCCATGATCGCTCCCGGCGTGCAGAAACCGCACTGGACGGCGCCCGCCTTGATGAAGGCCTCCTGCAGGGGATGAAGTCGCTCGGGAGTCCCCAGCCCCTCGATGGTCAGAACATCCTTGCCTTGCACACGATCGATGGGCACACGGCAGGCCCGAGCCATGGCGCCGTTCACGGTGACCACGCAGGTGCCGCAGGTACCATCATCGCACCCCTGCTTGGTGCCGGTGAGGCCAAGATCGTCACGCAACACCCCCATGAGGGTCTGCTGAGGCTGCACCAAAAGCTGGTGCGCCTCGCCATTGACCTTCAGGGTCAAGGGAATCCTGGCTATTCTTTTCTGCACGGTGTCAGCTTCCTGACCTCGAATCAGTCAGCCCGGACGGGCGAGTGACACCCTACCGTCTAACGCAGCAAGCCAGTTTGTTCTACGTCAAGGAGTCTCCGGTTCATGCAAGCGATATCACCAATGACGAGCTCTTTCAGACTTCGCCGATTTTCTCCAGTTCGGCGTGCACTTCGAGCCAGCGGTGCTCTGCCTCATCGATCAGCCGCGTCACCTCCTGCTGGCGCGACGTTACGCCCTTGAGCTGGTCGATGTCGGGGCTCGAATAGAACGCCGGGTTTACAAGTTTCTCGTCGAGTTTGCGCTTTTCCTCCTGCCATCCGGCAAGCTGGGCCTCCAGCCGCTGCGCTTCCCTGAGCAGGGGGCGGCGGCGCGAGAGCTTGGCATGGCGCTCCTGCGCCGCGGCCGCCCGCGCATCCTTGCGCGCTGCCTTGTCCGCACTGCCGGCGGCCTGACCTTCCTCTGTTACCACCGACTCACGCCGCGCCGCAAGCCACGCGAGGTAATCGTCGAGATCGCCGTCGAATTCCGCGACCTGCCCATCCGCGACGAGAATGAATGCGTCGCACACCGTCCGCAGCAGCGCACGGTCGTGCGAGACCAGCACCATGCTGCCCTCGAATTCGGCCAGCGCCGCAGTGAGAGCGTGCCGCATTTCCAGGTCCAGATGGTTGGTCGGCTCGTCGAGGAGCAACAGATTCGGCCGTTGCCGCACGAGAAGCGCGAGCACGAGACGCGACTTCTCGCCTCCGGAGAACGCTCCGACCTGCGCATCGGCCATCGCACCGCGGAAATCAAACCCGCCCAGATAGTCGCGCAGGTCCTGCTCGCGGGTTGCGGGATCCAGCCGCATGAGGTGCGCAAGCGACGATTCGTCGGCGCGCAGTTGTTCGAGTTGGTGCTGCGCGAAGTAGCCGATCGCGAGTCCCCTGCCCTCCACCCGGCGGCCCGCGAGCGGTTTCAACTCGCCGGCGAGAACCCTCACCAGGGTCGATTTGCCCGCACCGTTGGGTCCGAGCAGACCGATGCGCGCGCCCGGCCGCAGCGTCAAGGCAAGACCGCGCAGCACGGGCCGCTCCCCGTAGCCGGCCGTGACCGCATCCAGCGCGAGCAGCGGATCGGGCGCGCGCGCCGGCTCGGAAAAATGGAAATCGAACGGCGCGTCGACGTGGGCGGCACTGATGCGTTCCATGCGGTCGAGCGCCTTCAACCGGCTTTGCGCCTGGCGCGCCTTGGTGGCCTTGGCGCGAAAGCGCGAGATGAAACTCTCGAAGTGGGCGATGGTGCGCTGCTGCTTCTGGTACAGGGCCTGCTGCACCGCGAGCTGCGCGGCGCGGCTCTCCTCGAACACCGAGTAGTTGCCGGTGTACAGCGTCAGGCGGCGGTTGCCGATGTGCGCGATATGAGTGACGCAGCCGTCGAGGAAATCGCGGTCGTGTGACACGACGACGAGCGTGCCGCGGTAGCCGGCGAGCCATTTCTCCAGCCATACCACGGCGTCGAGATCGAGGTGGTTGGTGGGCTCATCGAGCAGCAGCAGATCGGAGCGGCTCACCAGCGCCTGCGCCAGATTGAGCCGCATGCGCCAACCGCCCGAGAAATCGGCGACCGCCCGCGAGAAATCCGCGCCAGAGAAGCCCAAGCCTGCGAGCAGCGCCGCGGCGCGCGAGCGCGCACTGTAGCCGCCGATCTCATCCAGGCGCGCGTGCAGTTCGGCGATCCGGTGGCCGCCGTCGTGCGCTGCCTCTGCCGCGCTCAATTCGCGCTCGGTCGCACGCAGCTCCGCGTCACCGTCGAGGACGTACTCGATCGCCGGCATCGCCAGCGCCGGCGTCTCCTGCGCGACCGATGCGATCTTCCAGGCGGACGGCATCACGCATTCGCCGAGGTCGGCGTGCCACTCGCCGCGCAGCACGGCAAAGAGGCTGGATTTCCCGCTGCCGTTCGCGCCCGTGAGGCCCACGCGCCAGCCCGTGTGGATCTGGAGGCTCGCATCCTCGATCAGCCGGCGCGCGCCGCGGGCCAGCGCGAAATTGCGGAACTGAATCACTTCTGGAACCGCAGATGAACGCGGATGAACGCGGGCGTTAATCGGCGTTTATCTGCGGCAAATCCCGTTCTTGATTTTGAGATCAGTCCTCACCCAGCAGCGAGCGCGCGGTACCGCCCCGGATGGCGTCGCGCTCCGCGGGCGTGAGACCCGGCGTCGCATCGAGCATGCCGAGCGGATCGTCATAGCCCATGTTGAACGGATTGTCGGTGCCGATCACCACACGGTCGGCGCCGGCCATGTTGATGAGGTGCCGCGTCGAGCGCGCGTCGTGCGTCAACGCGTCGAAATAAAAGCGCCGCAACAAATCGTAGGGTGAGGTCTTCGTGTGCACGCTCGCCGCGGGCCGACACTTGTGGGCATTCGCGAACCGCCCGATCTGGTACGGCACGTAGCCGCCGCCGTGCGGGATCAGGATGCGCAGCCGCTTCAGTTCGTCGAGCGCGCCGCTCGCCATCAGGTGCGCGGCCATGAGCGTCGAATCGAGCGGATAACCGACAGTGTTGGCCATTTCGTACTGGTCCATCGCGCCCTTCGCCGCGCAGGTGTAGGGATGCGTGAAGATGAAGCATCCCAACTGCTCGATCGTCTTCAGCACCGGGCGGAATTTCGCGGCGGCGAGCTGCTCGCCCTCGATCGAGGTCCCCATCTCCACCGCCCGGAACTTGTACTCTTTCACGACGCGCTCCAGTTCCGTGATCGCCGCATCGGGATCCTGCATCGGAAGCGTCGCCATGCCGCGCAGCCGTGCGGGATGCTTCGCCACCATCTGCGCGATGCCGTCGTTGCTCATGCGCGAGGCGGCGAGCCCTGCTTCCGGGGAGAGCGCGTAAAAGTAGGTCGGCGGCGCCACCGAGATCGCCGAAATGTCGATGCGCATGCGATCCATCGCCGCGATCTTGGCGTCGATATCGTAGAACTCGCGGTTCATCTCGATGATGTTGCCGCGGCGTTCCATGTACAGCTCGCCGTCGCGTTCGATCACCTTGGTGCTGAAGCGCTGCGGATCGCGCCGCATGGCCTCGACCACGGTCGGCGGGATCACATGGGTGTGCAGGTCGATGTTGCTCATGGTGAACCGTATTCTCCTCGCAGATGTCTCAGGGAATGGCGCATGCCGGCCGCGCCGCGCGCAAGCTTACCTCAAGACGCTCTCCGCCGCGATGCCATTTTGTGGACTTCCATCCAGAGTCATGGCGTTGCCGGCGGGCGAGACACATGGCACCAAATCAGCGTGATTCCACGCCTCCCATTGAAGCCACGCCCATGATGCAGTAAAGTCGGGAGGAGAAATGAAGGGTAATGGCTCCATAATGTGGATGTTGGATCGGCGGCGTCCTTCCGCATGCGCGCCGGACACGTGTGTCGCGGAGCGAATGCCGGACGCCGGCCCACGAGGCCGTCATCCCGTTCGCCCGGCAGGCATCAAGGCTGAATGACGGTTCCGATGGAACGACCCTCCGACAGTGCATCCACCACCACCCGCGAAAGGCCGTGGCGCCCGCGCGCGCGCCTTTCAGGCCAGCGAAAGATATGGGTCGTCGCCATCTTAGCGTTGGTGTTTGCCGCATGGGGCGGCCACTGGCTGTACCAGCGCTGGACCCACGTCTACATCGACGACGCGCGCATCGACGGCGAGGTCGTCACCATCTCGAGCCGGGTCTCGGGCTGGATCACCGAGTTGCCGGTCGTCCAGGGCGACGCGGTGAAGAAGGGCGCGCTGCTGGCCCAGGTGGATGATCGCGATTCGCGGCTGCAGAAAGAGGTGCTCCAGTCGAAGTTGCAGGCGATCGAAAACCAGATGGCGGTGGTTCAGGCGCAGGGCGGGCAGGTCGACCAGGAGACGCTCGGCAAATTCCAGAGCGAGACGAACCGGCTTGCGGCGGCTGAAGCGGAAGTCGCCGCCGTCGACACGCAGGTGAAGCAGGCGCGTGACGATCTGAAGCGCGCGCAGGAGCTGGCGGACGCGAAATGGCTCTCGCCGCAGGCGCTGGAGCGCGCGCGTACCACCTACAAGGAGGTGCAGGAGCGCCACCGCAAAGCGGTCTCGGAAGTCGCGGCGGTACGCGGCACGCTGTCCGCCGCCGGCGGCAGCCGGCGCCAGTTGAAGGTGATCGAACGCCAGATCCTCGTGCTCGCGAACCAGGCTAACGAGATCCGCGCCGAGATCCGGCGGCAAGAGGTGGACATTGCCGACCGCACCATCACGGCCGCGGAGGATGGCCGGGTGGTCATGACGTTCGTGCGCAAGGGCGAGCACGTGTCGCCGGGCCAGCGCCTCATGATGTTCCACGATCCGAACGACATCTGGGTGGACGCCAACGTCAAGGAAACGACCGTCGGCCTGCTCAAGCCGGGGATGAAGGCGGAAATTCACGTCGACGCCTATCCGGGCAAGGTCTTCGAGGGCAAGATCTCGAGCATCGGCCAGGCGGCCACCAGCAAGTTCGCGTTGCTGCCGGACCCCAACCCCAGCGGCAATTTCACCAAGATCACCCAGCGCCTGCCGATTCGCATCCTGCTCGCGGAGAAAAACCCTCAACTGCGCCCGGGGATGATGGTGGAAGTGTACATTGGCGTCAGAAACGACTGACGTACTGCTCGCGCGCTACGGCCCGCGTTACCGCTGGTTCGCGACCGGCACGGTGATGCTCGGCACGGTCTCCGCGATGCTGACGACCACCACCGTCAACGTTGCGATCCCCGACATCATGGGCGCGTTCGGCATCGGGCAGGACCGCGCACAATGGCTCTCCACCGGGGCGCTGGCGGGGATGACGGTCGGCATGCTGCTCAATGCGTGGCTCATGCGCAGCTTCGGCCAGCGCAAGACGTTTATCGGCGCCCTCGCGGTGTTCGTCACGGCGCTCTTCGTCGCGGGACTCAGTCCCAACGAGAACGTGCTCATCATCTGCCGCGTCGTCCAGGGAACGATCGCGGGCATCCTTCAGCCGCTCTCGATGTACACGCTCTTTCGCGTTTTTCCTCCGGAGCAGCGCGGGACCGCGATGGGACTCTTCGGCATGAGCGTGATACTCGGGCCGGCGCTCGGGCCCACGCTCGGCGGGATCATGATCGATTCCTTCAACTGGCGCTACATCTTCTACATCGCCATGCCGGTCAGCGCGAGCGGCATGCTGCTGGGAAACCTCTTTCTGCCGGAGCGCGAGGACGCGGGCGAGCGCTCGGAGTTCGACTGGACCGGGTTCGCGCTGCTCGCCGCCTCGGTCGCGTGCTTCCTCACGGGGCTTTCCAACGGCCAGCGCGAGGGCTGGCACTCCGATTACATTCTCGCACTGTTTGCCATGACCGCCGCGGGAGCCGTCGCTTTCCTGATATGGGAACTCACGATCGCGCATCCCCTCGTGAACCTGCGCGTCTTCACGAGCGTGCAGTTTACCTCGGCCGCCGCGGTAGCTTTCATCCTGGGCGTGGCGCTCTTCGGCTCGACCTACCTCGTGCCCCTCTTCGTGCAGACCGTGCAGCACTACACGCCGCTCGCGGCGGGACTCCTCCTGATGCCGGCGGGGCTCATCATGGGGGTCGTCATGCCCATCGGGGGATATCTCAGCGACCGGATCCCCGCGCGCGGGATGATCATTGCGGGGATCCTCTTTCTCGCAGCGTCCTCGTTCTGGCTCGCCCGCGTGGACGCCAACATGTCGTTCTGGGCCATCGCGTGGTGCGTCATCCTTTCGCGCGTCGGCTTCGGGCTGATCAAGCCTGCTCTCAACGTGGCCGCATTGCGCGCATTGCAGCCCGAGCTTCTCGGGCAAGGGGCCGGCATGATCAACTTCGCGCGCCAGATGGGCGGCGCGTTCGGCGTCAATACATTGTCGGTGATACTGGACCGGCGCACGTTTTTCCACAGCGACACGCTGACCTCGCTGCAGACCTCCGGCAACAGCGCCACCCTCGAACTGCTGCGCACGCTGGAGGGCATCCTCGCCCGCGGCGGCGTCCCCGAGGACCTGCAATCGGCCGGCGCGCTGCACTACCTCGGCAAGGTGATCTACGCCCAGGCCTACACCATGGGCTTCCGCGACAGCTTTCTCATCTCCGCCATCGTGTTCACCTTTGCCCTCATCCCCGCGTGGATCATGGGCAGGGAAGGCGTACGCCGCCACGCGTAGACGCTGCGCCCAATGCGTTGGAGCGTTCCCCGCTTATGGCGCCGTCAGAGCAACCCGTGCGACCTACCGGGCAGAACTGGGAGCGGCAGGACGACCCGATAATGGCTGAAAATCAGCCAGACAATGGTTGATTTTCAGCCTGGCATACTCAGCCGCCAGTTGTAAGCAACCTATTGTTGTGTATGGTGTATTTGCAGGTCTATCAGGTGCAGTGCAGAGTTACAGTCATTTATCGAAAGTCATAAATTTAGAAGATGCACTTAATTTACGCAGTATGCTTGATTGGGTGGTTAATCAATGCACTTCTGCACGCATGGTTACGCCCCCGCGCCGTAGCGTTTGAGTACGTCGCGATTGAACTTCAATCCTAGGCCCGGCTTGTCCGGCACCGTGAGGTGGCCCTTGACCGGCAGCGGCACTTCCTCGAAAAGTTTCAGCGACCACGGCATGTACTCGACCGTGAGGCCGTTCGGGATCGCCGCGACGAGATGCACCGATACCTCCGGGCAGACGTGATTCACCACCGGCAGGTTGAAGGCTTCCGCCATACCCGCAATCTTGAGCCACTGTGAGATACCGCCGGCGCGCAGCATGTCGATCATCACGATATCGACCGAGCGTGCTTCCAGCATGTGGCGGAACGGCACGGCTCCGTAGCCGTATTCTCCGCCCGCGATGGGCGTCCTCAACGCAGCGGTCACGCGGGCAATCCCTTCGTAGTCGTCGTGCGTCGTCACATCCTCGAGCCAGAAAAGGTTCACGTCCTCGATGCGCTTGCCGATGTCGATCGCCTGGTGCACGCTCCAGCGCTGGTTGATGTCGCACATGAGATCGATGTCCGGCCCAATCGCTTCGCGCAGGCGGTGGATGCGGTCGATCTCCTTCGCGGGCGACGTCTCGCCGGGCAGCGCCAACTGGGTCTTCATCTGGTGGAAGCCCTTGCCGACGAGCGTGGGACCTGCCTTGAGCAATTGGTCCAGGGTCAACGTGCGCATCAGAGCGCCGCTGGCGTAGGTCGGCACGCGGCTGCGGAAGCCGCCGGCCAGCTTCGCCACCGGCTGGTTATAGACCTTGCCCTTGATGTCCCACAATGCGATGTCGATCGGCGAGAGCGCGAGCGTGAAGATGCCGCCCGGACCGGAACCGATCGCCGCGGCGCGCAGCTTGCCGACAATGGCCTCGATTGCCAACGGGTCCTCGCCCACCGTGAGCGCGCCGAGCGCATCCACCGCGGCCTTCAACGCGCCGGTCAGCGCCGCGCCGAAAAAGGTGAGGCCTATGCCTTCAACGCCGGCATCCGTGCCCAACGTCAGGATCACCACGTCGCGCGTACCGGGAGAGGCGGGGCCGTTTGCGAGCGGTTCGTCGGCGGGCAGTCTTACGATCTGTGTTTGAACGTGCGTGATCTTCATGGCACTCCATTCTGTTAGGAAATTGCCGGACAGGGTGCGGCAATTTCCTGAGGATTATGAGTCGGGCATGTGTCCATTACAAGGGAGAGGGGGCATCGAGCGAAACCGGACCGTCGCCCGGCTTGGTAATTCTCAATAAGCGAGCGCCGTCCCCGACCGGACGGACGGGCGTCCATGACGTCTCGTTCAAAAGTTCGAGGGTTAGAACTGCGACTCGGTGAGCGCGAGCACGCTCCCGGCGCCGCCGGTGACCTCGCGTGCGAGAGCGATGGCGCGCGGCAATTCGTGCTCCGCGTAAAAGCGTGCGGTCGCAAGCTTTGCTTTCATGAACGCCTGGTCCGAAGCGGGATCGGACAACGCGGCGTGAGCGACCAAGGCCGCGCGCGCCGTCATCCAGCCGCCCGCCACGGTGCCGAACAGCATCAGATAGGGAACCGAGACGGCGGCGGCAGCCCTCGGATCCCGCTGAAACGTCTCGATCACCCAGCGCGTCGCCGCCTCCAGCGCATCGACAGCGTCCTTGAGGCTGGCACGAATCGAGGCCAATCCGGCGGCTTCCGTCTTGGCAAGATCCGCATCGACCGCGCGCATTTGCGAAATGACGGCAAACACGGTCGCGCCCTTCTCGAGCGCCACCTTGCGGCCGACGAGATCCGCTGCCTGGATGCCGGTGGTGCCCTCGTAGATCGTCGTGATACGCGCATCGCGCAGGTACTGCGCGGCGCCGGTTTCCTCGACGAACCCCATGCCCCCGTGTATCTGGATGCCGGTGGAAGCAATTTCGATCGCCTGCTCGGTGCACCAGCCCTTGACGATCGGGGTGAGCAGGTCGATCAACGCCTGGCTGCGCCGGCGTTCCGCATCCACCGGATGATGGCGCGCCTTGTCGAGCGCCGCCGCGGCGAAGCAGGCGAGCGCGCGCATCGCCTCGATCCGGGAGCGCATCGACATCAGCATCCGCCGCACATCGGGATGATGAATGATGGTCACGCGGTCGCCGCTCGTTTGCCCGATTTCGCGGCCCTGGACGCGGGTTTTCGCGTGCTCGAGCGCGTGCTGGTAGGCGCGTTCGGCAAGCGCCACGCCTTCCACCCCCACCCCGAGGCGCGCGTGGTTCATCATCGTGAACATGTATTCGAGCCCGCGGTTCTCCTCGCCCACGAGGTAGCCGATGGCGCCCTTGCCTTCGCCATATGACATCACGCAGGTGGGGCTCGCGTGGATGCCGAGCTTGTGTTCGAGCGAGACGCATTTCACGTCGTTCAGCTCGCCCGGCGTGCCGTCGTCCTGCAACAGGAATTTCGGCACGATGAACATCGAGATCCCCTTTACACCCTCGGGTGCATCCGGCGTGCGCGCGAGCACCAGGTGCACGATGTTCTCCGCCATCTCGTGCTCGCCCCACGTGATGAAGATCTTGGTGCCCTGGATGCGGTAGTGATCGCCTTCGCGCATTGCCCGCGTGCGCACCGCCGAAAGATCGGAACCCGCCTGCGGCTCCGTCAGATTCATGGTTCCGGTCCACCGCCCGGTCGTGAGATGCGGGAGGCAGCGCGCCTGCTGGTCGCGCGACCCGTGCGCCCTCAGCGCTTCCATCACGCCCGAAGTGAGCATCGGGCACAGGCTGAACGAAAGATTTGCGCTGTTCCACATCTCGGCCACCGGAATGGCGGCAAGATGGGGCAGTCCCTGCCCGCCGTATGCGGTCTGACCGGCGAGGCCGTTCCAGCCGGCGTCGACGAACTGGCGGTACGCTTGCGCGAAGCCGTCCGGCGTGGACACTTTTCCTTCGGCGAGTTGCGCGCCTTGCCTGTCGCCGCTGCGGTTAAGCGGGTCGAGCACCTCACGCGCGAACCTGGCGGCCTCGCCCAGCACCGCATCGATCAGGTCGGCATTGACCTCCTCGAAACCGGGAAGCGCCGAGATCTCCGCGAGACCGACCAGGTCGCGGATGACGAACTGCATGTCCTTCAACGGCGCGTTATAGCTGGACATGCTAGGTCAGTGACTGATGAGGCGCGACTGATGATGATGCGTGACTGATAGTGCGTGACTGATAATTCGGTGAGTACGTAGGTTGGGCTGAGGCACTTCCGCCGATGCCCAACGCCATCCGTGTTGGGGTTCGCGTTGCTCACCCCAACCTACGGTGCTTCGGTCACGGGTCACTGGTCACGCCGTACCCGGCACGCTTCACCAGTCATGGCTCACCAGTCACGCCGTACCAGTCACGCTTCACCGCCTCACAGCTTCGCCGTGAGTTCCGGCACCGCCTTGAACAGATCTTCGACGAGCCAGTAGCTCGCCACCGAAAAAATCGGCGCTTCGGCGTCCTTGTTGATCGCGACGATCACCTTGCTGTCCTTCATCCCCGCGAGATGCTGGATTGCGCCGGAAATCCCCACCGCGATGTAGAGCTCGGGCGCCACGATCTTCCCGGTCTGGCCAACCTGGTAGTCGTTGGGCACGAAGCCCGAATCGACCGCCGCCCGTGACGCGCCGACCGCTGCCCCCAGCTTGTCGGCGAGCGCCTCGAGGATCTTGAAATTCTCGCT
>Ga0155935_1149_pt1 | contig 20379 bp, 16 predicted proteins | sample RifCSPlowO2_02_FD_107589 | JGI IMG/M metagenome (GOLD analysis project Ga0155935, IMG submission 107589) | Betaproteobacteria bacterium RIFCSPLOWO2_02_64_14
TTTTGCGTGCTGTCGGAATATGCCAACGCTGTTTTCAGCCGCCTACCTGCGATCCGTGAGGTGAACGTGACGTACGGCATCGGATTCCCCGACAGGAAAGTCATGGCGGAGCTTACCGCGAGGATGCTGATCGAGGACGAAGCCGTGCGCTTCATGACGGAGAAGCCCTTCATCTATACCTCGGGCCTTGCGAGTCCCGTCTACACGGATTGCCGGCGGCTCATCTCGTTCCCGCGCGTGCGCCAGGCCCTGATCGATTTCGGCATTGCGACCGTCGGGCGCGAAGTCGGCTTCGAGTGCTTCGATGCGGTGGCAGGCGGGGAGACGGCGGGCATACCTTTTGCCGCGTGGTTCGCCGACCGACTCGGCCTGCCCATGCTCTACGTGCGCAAGAAAGCGAAGGGTTTCGGCCGCAATGCGCAGATCGAAGGTAACGTCGTCGAGGGACAGCGCGTGCTGCTGGTGGAAGATCTCGCGACCGACGGCGGCAGCAAGGTGAATTTCTGCAATGCGTTGCGGGCGGCCGGCACCCGCGCCGATCACGTCTTCGTGTTCTTCTACTACGACATCTTCCCGGACGGCACCAAGGCGTTGACCGACATGGGCGTCACGATGCACGCGCTCGCCACCTGGCGCGACGTCCTCCCCGTGGCGAAGGCGAATGGCACGTTCGCAAAGTCAACGCTCGACGAAGTGGAGAAGTTCATGCGCGATCCACGCGCATGGTCCAAGGCGCATGGCGGGACGGCGGGAGCCGGCGGCGAGTAGCGACAAGGCGATGCGCGCCGCTTCGTGGGAGCCTGACCGCGTCCGATGGCTTCCCTAGGCTACCGCGTGCTCCGGCCGTTCCTGCGGCTGGTGTCGCCGGAAACCGCCCATCGTCTCGCGATCGGGGCGCTCAAGGCCGGCTTGTCCGGACGCCGCCGGGAACCCGACGATCCGATCCTCACGTCACGGGTATGGGGACTCGACTTTCCCAATCCGGTGGGACTTGCGGCGGGTTTCGACAAGGATGCCGAGGTGATGGGGCCGATGCTGGCGCTCGGTTTCGGCTTCGTCGAAGCTGGGACGGTGACGCCGCATCCACAGCCCGGCAATCCCCGGCCGCGGCTCTTTCGCCTGGACGAGGACGAGGCGGTGATTAATCGTTTGGGTTTCAACAGCCGGGGGCTCGGCCCGTTCGCCGAGAGGCTGGCGAAGTGGCGGGCCGGCAGCGCGCGTGGAATTGTCGGGGCCAACGTTGGCAAGAACCGGGAAACACAGGATGCGGCCGCCGATTACGTCGCCGGCATCGAGGCGATGTGCGGGAGCGCCGATTACCTGGTGTGCAACGTGTCATCACCCAACACGCCCGGGCTACGCTCGCTTCAGGCGCGCGTGCCGATCGCGAACCTGCTGCAATGCGCGCTCGAAGCCCGGCAACGCTGCGCGCAGGATGCGGCGCGGCCGCCGCCGCTCCTCGCGAAGGTGGGGCCCGATCTGGATGAGATCCAGATGCGCGACATCGCCGAAGTTGCGCTCGCGTCGGGTGTGGACGGATTGATCGTCGGCAACACCACGGTCACGCGCCCCGAGGGGCTGCGCAGCCGCCATGCAGGGGAAACGGGCGGGCTGTCGGGGCGGCCCCTGTTGTCGCCATCGACCGCGTGCCTCGCGCAGATGTACCGTCTGACCGCGGGCCGTCTCCCGATCATCGGCTGCGGCGGGATTGCGAGCGGCGCCGACGCGTACGCGAAGATCCGGGCGGGCGCAACGCTGGTGCAGCTGTACTCAGCCCTCGTCTTTCAGGGTCCCGGACTGATTGCAGAAATCAAGCGTGATCTCGTGCATCTGCTGCGCGCCGATGGCTTTAGCTCCGTCGCTGATGCGATCGGCGCCGATCATCGAAAGTGATGAGAGTGAGCAACAGGACGAACTCACCTCCTCTTGGAGGAGGGGTGCCGGCGAAGCCGGCGGGGTGGTGAGTACGCGTTCCGTGCATCGCAACCACCCCGGCCCTGCGGTCCACCCCTCCTTGCGAAGGAGGGGAGTCGTCCTCTTGTTGGGGGTCTTAGGTGCGTTACTGGGCGGCCGGGTGTTTGCCGCAGCGCCGAGGCCGCTGCGGCCTGAGGTGGCGGCGTTCATCGACGAGATGGCGCAGAGGCACCAGTACGATCGCACCCTGCTGCGGCGCCTTCTCGGCAGGATCAAGCCGCGTACTTCGATACTTCGCGCCATGTCTGCACCGGGAACCGCGCGCCCATGGCACGTGTTTCGGGAGCGCTATATCGATGACGTGCGCATTGCCGAAGGCGCAAGATTCTGGCGCCTGCACGCCGAGGTAATAGGGCGGGCGAGCCGCGAGTTCGGCGTGCCGGAGGAGATCATCGTCGCCACGATCGGCGTCGAGACCCTGTACGGGCGCGATACCGGCAACTTCAAGGTCGTGGAAGCGCTGGCGACGCTCGCGTTCGACTACCCGCCACGCGCCGATTTTTTCAGGGGCGAACTCGAACAATTCCTGCTCCTCGCGCGGGAAATCAGACTGGACATGACGCGCGTGACGGGGTCGTATGCGGGCGCGATCGGCATTCCCCAGTTCCTGCCGAGCAGCTATCGCAAGTATGCGGTGGACTACGATGGCGATGGCAAGCCGGATCTGATGGGCGCGCCGGCAGACGCCATCGGCAGTGTCGCCAACTATTACCGCTCGTTCGGGTGGGAAGCGGGCGGAGTCGTTGCGGTACCCGCCGAAGCCGCGGCCAGCGCCGTGGATGCCGTGCTCGCGGCGGGAATCAAGCCCCATAGCACCGTGGTCGCATTGAGACAGCGCGGCGTGGTTCCGCTTGCCGCGGTACGCGACGATGCGGAGGCGGCGCTGTTTTCCCTGGAGACGGAGTCCGGCGTGGAGTACTGGCTCGGGCTGCAGAACTTCTACGTCATCACGCGATACAACCGGAGCGTCAACTACGCGATGGTGGTGTATGAACTTGCGCGCGAACTGCGGAGCGTGATCCAACGGGAGGCAAGCAAGCCGGTTCCCGAGCGGGAGATGAATCCCGCCCCGTGACCCGGCGCGCGCCGGTTGTCAGGTCTGCGTGCGGGGAAACGCGACCAGGTGATTCATGTCGAGCCGGACGCCGATCGGCTCCCCGATCTCGTGATCGTGGTGGCTGGGCACCAGGGACAGAACGCGGCCGCCGCTCGGGAGCTGCAGGGTGTAGAGGAATTCCGCACCACGGAACGCTTTGTGTACGACCTGCGCGCGCATCGAGCTCGCATCATCGTGCACGACATCGTCGGGACGCGTGAGCACGTCGACCAGCGCACCGTCGCCGCAGGCATCCGGCAGCGGGCCCCGTACCACGCCGAGTTCGATCCGGACTTCGTCGTGTCCGGTAACCGTGCCCGGAAGAAAGACGCCTTGTCCGATGAAGTCGGCGACAAAGCGCGTCGCCGGTTCGTGATAGAGCTGGTAGGGCGTTCCCCATTGCTCGATGGCGCCTTCCGCCATGATGCCGATCGCGTCGGCGATATTGAAGGCTTCGTTCTGCTCGTGCGTGACGAGGATTGCCGTCGTGTTCTGCTGCTTCAGGATGTCGCGCACCTCCTGGGCGAGGCGCTCTCGCATCGTGACGTCGAGATTGGAAAACGGTTCGTCGAGGAGCATCACGTCGGGGCGCGGCGCCAGCGCCCGCGCCAGTGCGACACGCTGCTGCTGTCCGCCGGAGAGTTCGTGCGGATAGCGGTTTGCGACCTGTTCGAGGCCTACGGTAGCAAGCAGCTCCGAAACGCGGCCGGCGGGCTGCACATCGCCGGCCGTGCGCAGACCGAAGGCAATGTTGCGCGCGACCGTGAGGTGAGGGAAGAGCGCGAAATCCTGGAACACGATGCCGACGCGGCGCTTTTCGGGCGGCGTCGTGTCGCCCGGTCGGCTCATGACTACGCCATTGATTGCAATCGCGCCGGCGGTCACCGGCTCAAAACCGGCGATGCAGCGCAGGACAGTGGTCTTGCCGCAGCCGCTCGCACCGAGCAGGCATGCGATCATACCTTTATCCACACATAACGTGAGGTTACTCAACACCTCGCGGTCGCCATATGAGTGTCGTACATTGCGCAACTCCAGAAGGGCCGACATGCTGCGATTATACCGGCCAAAAGATGATAATGATTCTTGTTACAATGAATTTCCAGTTTTCCCTTGCGAGTAGATGCGTGAACCTGAAATAGGCAATTCAGCCACAGAGGCCACAGAGGGCACAGAGAGATCAAAGCACATGAACACTGTTTTGCAGGCTGAAACCGTAAGCCCGCGCAGGTGGTTGCGGAAACCCAGCGCCCTGAACACGTTCGCGGTCGCGGTGGCCGTACTGCTCGCGGTGCCCGTGATCGTGGTGATGTTGAATGTTTTTGTGCCGAGCCAGGGGACTTGGGACCATCTTGCGGCGACCGTTCTTCCCGAATACATCCGTAACTCCCTCGGACTGTTGCTGGGCGTGGCCTACGGTGTGGTGACGATAGGCGTCACGGCTGCATGGCTGACCACGATGTGCCAGTTTCCCGGGCGGCGATTGCTCGAATGGGGGCTGCTGCTGCCAATGGCGGTGCCGGCGTATGTCATGGCCTATGCCTATACCGATCTGTTGCAGTTCGCCGGTCCGCTGCAGACGGCGCTGCGCGAATCGATGGAGTGGGGGCCGCACGACTACTGGTTTCCCGACGTGCGCTCGCTTCTCGGCGCGGTAGCGATGCTCTCGTTCGTGCTCTACCCCTACGTCTACCTGCTCGCGCGCGCCGCGTTTCTAGAGCAATCCGACAGCATGCTGGAGGTCGCGCGCGCCTCGGGCTATGGGCCGTGGCGGACCTTTGCGCACGTTGCGCTGCCGCTCGCGAGGCCCGGCATCGTCGCGGGTACGGCGCTCGCGTTGATGGAGACACTCGCCGACTTCGGCACGGTTTCCTATTTCGGCGTGCAGACCTTTACCACCGGCATTTATCGCGCGTGGTTTTCTCTCGGGGATCCGGTCGCGGCTGCGCAACTCTCGGCAACGCTCCTGGGCTTCGTTTTTGCGGTGCTCCTGATCGAGCGTATGAGCCGCGGCCGGGCGAGCTTTCACAACACCGCGCATCGCAAGCGCCTGCCGTACCCGTATCGGCTTACGGGGTTCAAGGCGCTCGTGGCTTTGGTGGCTTGCGGCATTCCGCTGGCGCTGGGATTCTTCGTGCCGGCGGGAATCCTCCTGCATCTCGCGCTGGCGTCGGGCGATGTGGATTTCGGGACGCGCTACATCGAGCTCACGTTCAACACCGTCACTCTCGCCCTGTGCACTGCCGGCATCGCGGTGCTCTTGGCGCTGCTCCTTGCGTATGCCGGGCGCACGGCCCCGAGCCGCTGGGTAAGATGGGCAAGCCGGGTTGCGGGACTGGGATATGCGGTGCCCGGCGCAGTTGTGGCGGTTGGGGTCCTCATCCCGGTCACGCGCTTGGACCATGCGCTGGCGGGCACGATCGAGTGGGTCACCGGCGTCGCGCCAGGGCTGATCCTGACCGGCGGGATCGCGGCACTGGTGTATGCCTACCTCGTGCGTTTCTTCGCGGTATCGCTGCAGACGATCGACGCCGGGTTGGCGAAAATTACGCCGAACATGGATGCTGCCGCCCGCTCGCTGGGACTGGGGCCCGCCTCAACCCTGCTCCGGGTGCACGCGCCGTTGCTGTGGCGGAGCACGGTGATCGCGGGTTTGCTCGTATTCGTCGATGTGATGAAGGAATTGCCGGCCACCTTCGTGATGCGTCCGTTCAACTTCGACACGCTGGCCGTGCATGCCTTCAACCTCGCGTCGGACGAACGCCTCGCCGAAGCCTCGACGGGCGCCTTGACCATCGTTGCCGTGGGACTGCTGCCGATCGTGCTGCTGTCGCATTTCATGCTGCGGCAGCGCCCCGGCGCAGGATAGGCGGCGACGGTCTATTTGAAGCCGGCCCGGTCGAATATCTTCTGCGCGAGCGGCTGATTTTTCCCGAGCAGCCCGACGTTGAGATCGTCGGACTTGAAACGGCCGAGCGACGCGAGTTCCGCGTTGTCGAGCGGCGCAGTTTTCACCGCCGGCCATTCGTTGTTGCCGTTCGCAAAATACGCTTGCGCCTCGTCGCTTGCCAGGTACTCGAGAAAGCGCACAGCCGCCGCGCGATGCGGGGCGTGCTTCAGCACCGCAGCCCCCGAGACGTTCACGTGCGTGCCGAAGCCCTTCTGGTTGGGCCAGATCAGTCCGACCCGTTCGATGGCACGCCGGTGCTCGGGTTTCGCGGATTTCATGAGCCGAACGTAGTAGTAGCTGTTGCTGATGGCGACGCCGCACTCCCCCGACGCGACGGCGAGGATCTGGTCGGTGTCCCCGCCTTTGGGCGCGCGGGCGAAGTTGGCGACTACCCCGCGGGCCCACTGCTCGGCCTTCTGTTCTCCCCAATGTTCGATCAGCGCGCTCATCAGCGACAGGTTGTACACATGGCCGCCCGAGCGCGTGCAGACCTTGCCCTTGAGGGCGGGGTTCGCCAGGTCTTCATAGTTCTGCGCGCGCGCCGGGTCGAACGACTGCTTGTTATAGACGATCACGCGTGCCCGCGCCGAAAATCCGAACCACTGCTTGTTTGGCGCGCGCATGCTTTCCGGGAGCCGGGTTTCCAGCACTTTGGAGTCCACCGGCGCGAACAAGCCGAGCTGCTCGGCTCGCCACAGGCGCCCGGCATCGACCGTGACCAGGACGTCCGCAGGGCTTCTCGCGCCTTCATTGCGCAGCCGCTCGATCAGAGGGTCTTCCCCGGCTTCGATGCGGTTGATGGCGAGGCCCGTGAGCTTGGTGAAATTGCGGTAGAGCGCCTCATCGGTTTGGTAATGCCGGGAAGAGTAGAGATTCAGCATCTTGTCCTGAGCGATTGCCGCAAAAGTGGGAAGGAGTGCGGCAGCGACCAGAACAGCGTGGAAAAATCTTTTTGAATCAGACATATATGGCCTCCAATGTGTCAATTAATTAACGTCTGGCCACAATATAATAATGAGAATCAATCGTATTAGCAAATGAGAGTGATTTGCAAATACAAGTACCTCCATACGGCTGTAACGACATGAAGTTACAGTGCGCCGGAAGATCAATGCGGGGGCAACGGGCAATCCGGAGGCAGAATGCCTGTCGCTGGCGCGTGTGAAGGCAACGCGCTGCGGGGAGACTATCGGACGCTATCAGAGGTCGAGGCGGCGTGCGCCGTTATACCGTCTTTCCCAATAGCGCTCGCTCATGTTGACGATTTCGACGTTGCCGCCCCGGCTCGGCGAATGGATGAAGCGCTGCTCGCCGAGGTAGATGCCGACGTGGGAGAACGGCCGGCGCAAGGTATTGAAAAACACCAGGTCTCCCGGCTGCAGCTCATCGCGATCCACGGTGCGCCCGATCCGGCTGATCTCGGACGCGCGCCGCGGCAAGCCCGTGCCGATCTGGTTGAATACGTAGCGCACGAAACCGCTGCAATCAAAACCGGTCACAGGTGTATCGCCGCCGTAACGATACTTGATCCCCATGAGAGAGAGGGCCTGAAGCATGAGTTCGTGCGCGCGAACGAAGTACTGTTCGGCGGCGCCCGCAATCGTGAAAGCCGGGGGGGCGTTTTCATCATTTGCTGCAACCGCGCTCCCGGTCGTTACGCACAGGATTGTCGCCGCCACGATTCCGATTCGTCGCATGTCCCCCGCCTCCCCATCACAACCGGCTGATAAGTATAACGAATTACGGGCTTTCGCGGACAGCACGCCACGTAATCGCGTACACTCGGTTCCCGGACAGCCGTTTAGATGCTGATGCAGAACGATATTTCATCGGGTTTCCTGCGTTGGGCGCTCTTGCCGTTTGCGGGTGTTTGGGGGTGCGTGCTGGCGCAGAGCATGGTGCTGGAGGTGATTCCGCTGAAATACCGGACAGCGGACCAAGTGATACCCATCGTGCAGCCGCTCCTGCCGCGCGACGCAAGCATCAGCGGGTTGCAGAATCAGCTTGTGATCCGCACGACGCCCGCCAATCTCGAGGAGATCAAGCGTGTTCTGGCGAGTGTGGATGCCATGCCGCGCCGCCTGGTCATCACCGTAAGGCAGGACGCAGATGTGGCTGCGAGCCGCCGGGATGCGGAGGTATCCGGCAGGGTGGGGAGTGACCAGGCACGCGTCGTGGTTCCCGGTAGCTCGGAACGGCGAGGCGGAACGGTCGTACTCCAGGACGGCGACAACCGGGTTCGGGCGCGCGTTTTCGACACGCAGTCGGTGGAGTCCGACCGGAATGCCCAGACGGTGCAGGTACTTGAGGGCAACAGCGCATTGATCAACGCAGGACGATCGGTACCGGTGCCGCGCCGCCGAATCGTGCGCAACGTGGTTGGAGGACGCGTCGTCGAGCAGGTGGTCGAAGACGTTGAGTATCGTGACGTCGTCAGCGGTTTTTACGTGCGGCCGCGCCTCACGGGTGACACGGTTACGCTGGAGGTGAGTCCGCAACATGACACGGTGAGCCGCGACATGCCCGGGGCCGTGAACGTGCAGCGGGTCGTCACGACGGTATCGGGACGTCTTGGGGAATGGATCGAACTGGGCGGTCTCGGACAGGATCGCGCCGGCCAGAGCTCGGTGCTGCTCGGATCGACCAGCCGCGCCGTGTCAGATACGCGGCGCGTGCTGATCAAGGTCGAAGAAGCCAGGTAGTCTTCGGAGCAGACCGTCACACCCAGTGCGCGCCGTCCTCGGGACCGAAGACGTTGCCCAACATCAGATCGCGCAGATTCTGCAGTTCCATCAGAACGCTGAACGGAAACCCCTGCCGGCCGCCCCGGGTGTCGTTGAGCAGCGAGTCGAAGTATTGCGTAAGCTTGGCGCGCTCCTCACGCAGCTCGACGATCGTGTTCGCGATGCGCGGATAGCTCTGCACCAGCGCCTGCGGGTAGTCCGTTCCCGGAAGCGTTCGGAAGTAACTGTCTGCGTCCGTGGAAAGTTCGACGTTTTCGGCCATCTCGGTTCCCCATTCCCCAAGTTTTTTCGAGCATTGACTGGTGTGGATCAATAAGTCTAGACCAACGCCTGCGCAGCGGCAACGGTGCGTTCATCGCGGGGTTCGCTGCCGCGCCGGGATACGCGCATATACGTATGATATGATGAAAAAATTCGCAACGGCTCGGGGAAACCTCTGCTTCCGGAATTACGGAACGTCGACGGGAGCGGCTGGCCCGGGCCCGGCTCGGAGGGGGCCGTGGAGTTCACGTTGCAAGGGGACTGACGTTGGGGGCGGGCATCGGGACGCGGAAGCACTGGATCTTTCGATGGGCGCGGGTGGTCCTGCTCGCCATATCGCTCGCTGCGCTTGCGCAGGAACTGGCCGTCATCACCGATGCCCAGATCGCGAAACTTGCACAGAGTTTCGGGCCGGTCGCGAAGGAACGGCTTACCGGCTGGCGCGCGCTGATGACCTCGTCGAAGAACAAGGCGCTGCCGGAGCGCGCCAAGCTCGACCTGGTGAACGATTTCATGAACATGACCGAGTTCAAGGATGACATCATTCATTGGGGGAAGACGGACTATTGGGCGACGCCGGTTGAATTTCTCTCGACGAATGCGGGGGACTGCGAGGACTTTTCCATCGCCAAGTATTTCACCTTGCGCGCGCTCGGGGTCGACGATGAAAAGCTGCGGATCACTTATGTCAAGGAATTGGTCATCTACAAGCAGGCCCACATGGTGCTGGCGTATTTCCCGAACGCCGACGATGAGCCGGTGGTTCTCGACAACATCAACAAGACCATCCTGCCGGCCTCGGCCCGAACGGACCTGCTGCCGGTTTACAGCTTCAACGGGTCGGGTCTGTGGCTCGCCAAGGAGCAGTCGGGGCGCCAGCAGTCGGTCGGCAGTTCGGATCGCATCGGGCACTGGAAAGACCTGCAGTCGCGCCTGCGCGGGGCGACGTAGATGATTAACGCAATCCAGAGGGCGGAGTCCATATGAAACTTTCCCGCTTGTTGGTCGGCCTGATTTCCCTGTTATGGGTTCTGGTGTTCATTGCGACGCTGCTGATCGTGATCAACAGCACCCAGGACTACCTCGAGCGCGCCATGGAGTCGCACGCGCAGGATGCGGCGACATCGCTCGGCCTCTCGATCACGCACAGCGCCAAGATCAAGGACGTGGGCACGATCGACACCATGGCGAACGCGATCTTCGACCGGGGCTACTACCGTGAAATCTTGGTGAAAGGAACCAAAGGGAACGTCATCGTCGAGAAAAAGGTGGACCAGGCAGTGAAGGGGGTTCCCCAGTGGTTCATCAACTATCTCCCGTTGGCGACTCCGCGCATGAGCGCAACGGTGATGGACGGCTGGCGGCAGGTCGCCGTGGTCGAAGTCGTGAGCCATTCCGGCCACGCCTACGCCGAGCTGTGGCGGGTGTCGGCGCGTTCCTTCTGGGTGCTGCTCGCGGTCGGCATTGCCTCGCTGATCGTGGTTCTCGTGGTGCTCAAGCTCGCGCTGAAACCGCTCGACGCCATGGAGCAGCAGGCGCTCGACATTTCCAGGCGCAAGTTCACGATTCTCGACAAGCTGCCGTGGGCGCGCGAACTGCAGCGTGTCACGATCGCCTTGAACTCGATGTGCCTGGCGGTGGAACGCATGCTGACCGAGCAGACCGAGCTCGCCGAGAACATGCGCAGGAAGGCATACGTCGACGGGGTGACCGGCCTGATGAATCGCAATGATTTCAATGAGCGGCTCAACCACCTGATCGGCGCGCCCACCAAGTTTGCCGCCGGGGTGATTGCGATCGTGCGCATCCGCGGTTTTGTCGGCTACAACCAGCGCAACAGCCGGGCCGAGGGCGATGCCTTGCTCAAGCGCGTGGCGGAATTGCTTAAAGGCATGTTTCCGCCCAACGACCGCACGTTGCTCGCACGGCTCGACGGTCCCGAGTTCGCGGTCGTGGTGCCGGACGTGCTGGAGGCTGACGTTCCCAAACTCGGCGAACAGCTCATCAGCGGCCTGACGGAGATCGAGGAAGTCCCGCGCACCGACGACAGCGTGATGCCGCACGCGGGACTCGTTTACTACCGCTACCACGAAGGCGCATCGTTCGGAAAACTGATGGCGGCGGCGGGCGCGGCGCTGGAAGTGGCGCAGGCGCGCGGCATTCCAGCGTGGCACCTGCACGAAGGCGTCAGCGAAAAGGAGAGCGCCGCCGCGCTCACCGCGCAGATCACCGCCATGTTCAAGGGCGGCCTCCCGCGCGACCGCGTCGAGGTACAGAGCCAGCCGGTGCGCGCCTGCCAGCCGCCGGAGTCGGCCTGGCACTATCGCAGCGAGGCTTGCGTGCGGATCGTGGCCGAGGACGGAACGCTGATCCGGGCCGGGCTGTTCATCGCGGTCGCCAAGCGCCTGGGCGTGCTCGTGGACCTCGACCGCGCGGTGATCGAAAAGGTGTTCGACAACATCAAGACCAAGGGCCCGGTGCTCGGGGGCGCCACGGCGGTCAATCTCTCCCGCGAGGCCCTGCTCGACAAGACGTTCGTCGACTGGCTGGTCGGGCAGCTCAAAGCGCAGCCCGCGATCGCGAAATATATCGTGGTGGAACTCGCGGAATACTCGCTCATCAACAACATCGAGACGGTGCAGCAGGCCTTCGAGCGCTTCCGCGAGGCCGGCGCGCAGTGCTCGATCGACCGCTTCGGCCAGAGCACGGCCTCGGTCGGCTATTTGCGTGCGCTGCCGGTCGACTACATCAAGATCGACGGCAGCTATACGCGCGGCATCGCGGAGGCTTCCGACCGCCAGTTCTTCGTGCAGGCCCTGGTCGGTATCGCGCACGGCCTCGGGATCAAGGTGATCACCGAGTACATCGAAAGCGAGCAGGAATTCGAAACGGTGAAGCGGCTCATGGTCGACGGCGCCCAGGGCTACTACATCGGCCGTCCGGAGTGATCGATGTTGCAACCCATTAAAACCGATCGGAGCGGCGAGGCGCAGGAAGCGCAGGCGCAGTCACAGTGGGAAATTCCGAAGCGGACGGTATCCACGGACGATCCGCTGCTCAAATGTCTCGTGTTGCTCACGCGGTTCTACAACCGTCCGTTTTCGGAGGAGACGCTGTCGGCCGGTTTGCCGCTCGTCGACAGCAAGATCACGCCCTCGCTGTTCGAGCGCGCCGCCGACCGGGCCGGGCTCGCTGCGAAGGTGGTGGCGCGGGATCTGGAGAAGCTCTCGCCCCTGGTGTTGCCGGTGGTCGTGCTGCTGGCGGAAGGCCGCGCCTGCATCCTGCGACATGTCAGCCCGGAAGGGGTATGCGAGGTGGCGGAACCCGACACCGGAGGCTTGGCCCGGATCGCGCTCGACGAACTGAAGAAGGCGTATTCAGGGCACGTGATACTGGTGCGGGAGAAGCTGCAGTTCGATTCCCGCACCGCGCACAGCGCGGTGCCACGCGTGACGCACTGGTTCTGGGGCGTCGTCAAGCAGGCGTGGCCGATCTACGCGGAGGTGCTGCTCGCATCGCTGCTCATCAACCTCTTCGCGCTGGCCATGCCGCTGTTCATCATGAACGTGTATGACCGCGTCGTTCCCAACGACACGACCGAAACACTGTGGGCGCTGGCGTTCGGCGTGCTGATCGTCCTCGGGTTCGACTTCGGCATGCGCATGATGCGGGCCTACCTCGTGGACATCGCGGGCAAGCGCATCGACGTCATACTCTCGTCGAACATCTTCGAAAAGGCGATGGGGATGAAGATGGAGGCGCGTCCCGCGTCTGTGGGATCGTTCGCGAGCAACATCCAGGAGTTCGAGGCATTTCGCGAGTTCATCACTTCCGCGACGATCACGGCCCTGGTGGACCTGCCGTTCGTATTCATCTTCATCGCGGTCATCTTCTGGGTCGGCGGGATCATCGGATTGGTCCCGCTCATGGCCGTGCCGGTCATCATCCTGGTCGGCCTCATCCTGCAGCGCCAGCTGGGGGAAATCATCCAGACGACGTTCCGTTGCGGGGCGCAGAAGCAGGGCCTGCTGATCGAGAGCCTGAGCGCGATCGAATCCGTCAAGTCGCTCTCCGCCGAAGGCGTGCTGCAGCGCAAATGGGAACAACTGGTCGGCACGATTTCGCGGCTGGGGATCAAGGCCCGCACGCTGTCCTCCGCCATCGTCAACATTTCGATGTCGGTGCAGCAGACGGCGGGGGTGGCGGTGATAGTCGTGGGCGTCTACCTGATCGCCGAGCGCGAACTCACCATCGGAGCGCTGGTGGCGTGCACGATACTCAATACCCGCGCGCTGGCGCCGCTCGGGCAGGTGGCAGGGCTCATGACCCGCTACCACCAGTCGATGCAGGCGCTGACGACGCTGAACAGCGTGATGCAGCTTCCGATCGAACGGCCGGAGAACAAGAGCTTCGTGCAGCGTCCCATCATCCGTGGCGAAATCGAGTTCCGCAACGTCACCTTCACGTATCCGGGCAAGCAGGTGCCGGCGCTCGCGGGCGTTTCGTTTCGCGTCGCCCCCGGCGAGAGGGCAGCCGTCATCGGCCGGATCGGTTCCGGCAAATCGACGCTGGAGAAGCTGATTCTCGGCCTTTACGAACCGACTTCCGGATCGATCCTCATCGACGGGGTGGACATCAAACAGATCGACCCCGCCACGCTGCGCCGCAACGTGGGTTACGTGCCGCAGGATATCGTGCTGTTTTTCGGCACGGTGAAGGAGAACATCCTGTTCGCGGCGCCCTACGCCGACGATGTGGCGATGATCCACGCGGCGGAGGTCGCAGGCGTCACCGAGTTCGTCAACCACGCGGCGCAGGGTTTCGATCTGCACATCGGAGAGCGTGGCGAGGGACTTTCGGGCGGCCAGCGCCAGACGATTGCGATCGCGCGCTCGCTGGTGCTCGATCCGCCGATCCTGATCATGGATGAACCGACGAACTCGCTCGATAACCGCTCGGAGGAGAACTTCAAGGGCAAACTCGACAAGGTGCTCACCGGCAAGACGCTTCTCCTCGTCACGCACCGGGCATCGCTGCTTTCGCTCGTGCCACGGCTGATCGTGCTGGACAACGGCAAGGTGGTCGCGGACGGGCCCAAGGAACAGGTCATGCAGGCCCTTGCCGGCGGCAGGATCAACGTCGCAAAACGGAAGTGACATGGCGATTACCAGCATACCCGCTGCCCCGATCGAACGTGAAGACATCGACTTCATGGCTGAGAAGTCGGCCGCGGCGATGCAGGGCCCGCCCGAGTACGCGCACTTCGTGCTGTGGACGGCATTCATCTTCGTCATCGCGTTCGTCGTCTGGGCGGCTTACGCAAATATCGGTGAAACCACCGTCGGCGAGGGCAAGGTCATTCCGTCGAGCCAGGTGCAGATCGTGCAGAACCTCGAGGGCGGCATCATCTCCGAGATCAAGGTCAGGGTCGGCGACGTGGTGCGCAAGAACCAGGTGCTGATGCTGATCGACGACACGCGTTACGCCTCCTCGTTTCAGGAGAACAAGGCCAAGAACGACGCGTTGGGGGCGAAGATCGCGCGCCTCACAGCGGAAGTGTCGGGGCAGCCGTTTATCGTATCGGCGCAGCTCCGAAAGGAAAATCCCGACCTGGCGGAGCGCGAGTCCACGCTCTACCGTTCGCGGCAGGCGGAGTTCAACGCCAACACCGCGGCATTCCGCCAGCAGATCGACCAGCGCACCAGGGAGCTCGACGAAAAGCGCGGGCGGTTGAAACAGATCGCGACCAGCCTGGAGTTTCTCACCCGGGAACTGGCGATGTCCCGGCCGCTGGTCAAGCAGGGCGCGATGTCGGAAGTCGAAATCCTGCGCCTGGAGCGGCAGGAGAACGACCTCAAGGGCGAACTCGAATCGACGCGGATCACGATCCCGCGGCTTGAGTCCGCGGTTGCCGAGGGGCGCAGCAAGCTCGAGAGCTATACCGCAAAGTTCCGCGGTGACGCGCTTGCCGAACTCAACCAGGTGCGCGCCGAGCAGGAAGGGACGTCGGCCACGAGCGTCGCGCTCAAGGATCGGGTGGAGCGTGCGGTGGTGCGCTCGCCGGTGACCGGGACCATCAAGACCATCCGGGTCACGACCATCGGCGGCGTGGTGCAGCCGGGTTCCGACCTGCTGGAGATCGTGCCGCTGGAGGACTCGTTGCTGGTGGAGGCGCGCGTACGCCCGAGGGACATCGCGTTCCTGCGTCCGGGGCAGGAGGCCCTGGTCAAAATCACCGCATACGACTTCTCAATTTATGGCGGCTTTCCTGCTAAACTGGAGCAGATCAGCGCGGATACGATCCTCGATGAGAAAAAGACCGAAAGCTACTACCTGGTGCAGGTGCGAACGACCAGCAATGTGCCGGCGCGCAGCAGCAAGACTCTGGCCATTATTCCCGGCATGACTGCAACGGTTCATATCCAGACCGGGGAGAAGACGTTTCTGCAGTACCTGCTCAAGCCGATCATCAAGACCAAGGAAATGGCATTTCGCGAGCGCTAGGAGTTTGTCGGACTTGGGTCCGACAAACTCCTGATGCAAAACCGCCCGCACGAATACGAGAGGAAAAGCCAGTGAAACCCTCATTTCTGGCCTGCTCGCGTGCTTTTGGGGGGGCAAGAGCGGTTGTTAACCCGGGGTACATTCAAGATCCGCGGGCGGTTTTGCTTTTAGCAGCCTGCCGGATACCAAGTCCGGCAGGCTGCTAGTCATGGCTATCCTACTCGCGACGCGCGATGACGATGTCGTTGGCCGTTGCCGGCGGGCGGTGAGCGCCGAGCATCAACTCGACGTGGTGGACGGCGCCGCGCAAGTCGCCGCGAAGATCCGCTCGCAATCGCCTTCTGTGGTGATCCTGGATTCCGAGGTGCTGAACCGGCCTCTCGATCATGAGGTGGCGCAAGTCGTGGGCCTCGCCGGCGGCACCCGGGTCATCGTGATGACGCCGGTCTTCGACGAGGAGGAAGAGATCGCGCTCCTGAAGGTCGGCGTGAAGGGTTGTTGCCGGCGCGGCATCGACCCAGAATCCCTCAAGCAGGTCCTTAACGTGACCAGCACCGGCGGGGTGTGGGTAACGCGTACCCTGGTGCCGCGTCTCGTGTCGGAGCTCCGGCGTTACGCGCAGGCGGCGCGGCCGGGCGCCGCGAAGAAGGAGGACGACAAGCTCAGGTCATTGACGCAGCGCGAAAAGGATATCGTCACGTTGATCGTCGCCGGATCGACCAACAAGCAGGTGGCGGAGGCGTTGGACATTACGGAACGCACGGTCAAAGGTCACCTGTCGAACATATTCCAGAAGCTCGACGTTCCCGATCGGCTCAAACTCGTTCTGTACGTGAACGATGAGGAAGCAGAATCCGCTACAGCTGGGAGAAGGCGTTGATCTACAAGCATTAATTGGTGAGGTAGCGTTTTATTTACCCTGTGCTAGAATGAATTTGATTATCGCTTCTGTTGTGCGGTTGCAACACGTTTTCCTCGCCGGCACGGTTGGGGGCAAAAGCTGATTTACCGCAAGTGGTTAGGCTGATATTCTAACGGCGAAGATGAAGTCCTGCCCGGTTCAGGCGGCGGGTCGTTCAGTTGCGAAAATGCGGGGATAGAAAAATCATGAAGAAAATAATCGGGAAGAGCGTAATCGCTGCGGCAATGACGCTGGCTTTTCTTCCGGTTCCGGGTCAGCAGGTAGCGGCGCAGTCGTTGAAGGAAGTCGTCGTTCAGACGCTGGAATCCAATCCCAATGTGCTCAGTTCGGTCCGCCGCAAAGACGCCGCGGACGCCGCGATCGAGGGCGCGAAGGGCGGTTACTACCCGAAGATCGACTGGTTGTGGGGTGCGGGGAAAGAGCAGAGCCAGAACACCACGACCCTCGCCGCCGGCAACAGCGGCTACGTCCACCTCTGGCGCAAGCAGGAGGGCATGATCCTCAATCAGATGCTATGGGATGGTCTCGGCGTCAAGAGCGAAGTGGACCGCCGCCAGGCGATCAGCGATTCCGTCGCGCACAAGACCTATGGCACCGCGGAAGAAATCGCGCTCCAGGCGATCGACGCCTATCTCGACGTGCTGAAAAACCGCGACCAGGTGGGATTTGCCAGGGAGAATCTGCAGGCGCATCAGCGCACGTTCGATCAGGTGAAATTGCGCGCGGACAAGGGTGTCGGGCGCCGCGCGGACCTGGAGCAGATTGCGGCGCGTCTTGCGCTCGCGCAGTCGAACATGTCTTCCGCGGAGAGCACGCTGCGCGACGCGGAAATCGCATACCTGAAAGTCGTCGGCAAGGGAGCGGGCAAGCTGACCCGGCCCGCCATTCCGCAGAACATACCGAAGACGGTCGACGAGGCCGTCAAGGTCGGCTTGGCGAATCACCCGATCCTGAAATCCGCGCAGTCCGACGTGGAGGCGGCGCAGGCCCAGCGCGAGTTGTCGCGGTCGTTCTATTCGCCCCGCCTCGAGGTCGAGGCGAGTTATACGAACAACCGGAACATCGATGGCGTGGATGGTCCCAATCGCGACCGCATGGTCATGGTGTGGCTGAAGTGGAACCTGTTCCGCGGCTTCTTCGACAATCACCGCATGAAGGAAACCGCGTTCCAGATCAACGAGGCGTCCGAGATTGCGCGCAACACCCACCGCCAGGTCGAAAACGCGGTGCGCCTTGCCTACAATGCCTTTGCGACCGCGCGCGAGCGGCTGCCGCAGCTCGAACGCTACGTCAAGGCGTCCGACTCGACGCGCGTGGCCTACAACCAGCAGTTCGCGATCGGGCAGCGCACCTTGCTGGACCTGCTCGACAGCGAGAACGAGTTCTTCACGGCGCGTACCACGTATCTGACCGGGCTGTTCATCGAGATGTCGGCGCGCTACCGGATCCTGAACGCGACGGGGCAGTTGTTGAGCACCCTCGACGTGACGCCTCCCGAGCAGGCAATGGTCAGGGCGCAGTAGTAGCTCAGGCGGCTTTTTGCTGAAACGGGGCGCGGCTGACGTGCCCCGTTTTTATTGGATACGCTGATGCCATACGTATTGCGTGACAGTTCCGGAAAGATCAAGGGCATCTTCGCCGAAGCCACCGCGGACGCCTCGGAGGAGTTGGGGGCCGACGATGCCGATCTGGTGCGTTTCCTCGCGGAAGTCGGCCTCGCCTCCCCGGGCACCATCCGCCAGTTGCTCGCCGAAAGCGACATGCGCATGGTGCGCCTGGTCGATGACCTGATCGACGTGCTGCTGGAGAAAACGATCATCAGGATCACCGATCTGCCGCCCGCCGCATCGCAGAAATACCTGCAGCGGCAGGCCGCGCGCAAGCGCCTGCAGGGCATCCAGAACCTGATCGTCGACGAGAAGGACATCCTCTAGCCGCGTTGCAAGAGATAGATTCCCTCCGCCTTGATAATGGGGGAGGGGTAGGGTGAGCGCGGCGTCAGGTCTGAAGCGATGTCGAGCCCGGTGACGCTGCACGAACCGCAGCGCGCGGCGCGGGTTCTGAGACAATACCCGTATGCACGTGCTGATTCCCACGCATTTCCTTGTTCGCTGCGTGCTTGTGCTTGCCGCTGCGCTGATCGCTTACCCGGCGCGCGACGCCAACGCGCAGACGCCGGCGGTTCCGCGTGCACCGGTCATCGAAGTCGTGGCGTTTGGCGTCGCACCCGTTGCCGGCATTCCCGACGATGCGACGCTGCAGCCGCGCCGCGGCGACATCCTGCACCGTGTCGATGCTTTCGGAACCGGCAGCGCGGCGGACGGAGAGGTGGAGGTCCGCACGATGGCCGGGGAGCGCTGGTCCGACCTGTTCTCGCGGGTGGGGCACAAGCTCGGAAATGGCTTGCTTGCGAGCCCCGCAACGGCGGAACAGATGGACCTGCTGCCGGAACTGCAGCCCGGCAAGTATGTCCGCCTGCGCGCGATCCCCGACAACCGTGCAGTGCAGATCGACTACGTCGTGCGCCCGGAGGAGGTCTACTCGATACTGGTGACGCCCGGCGGCCTGCAGGTCGAGCCCAATTCCAGCGATCCGCGCGTGGTCGAACGCATGCGGGCCGATCCTTCGAAGGCATCGCTATTCACCGCGACCGATGCGATCGGGCTGCCCGAGGACATCGCACTTCAGCTTGCCGAGATATTTTCGGACAACGTCGACTTTCTCCGCGAGCTGCACCGCGGCTATCGCTGCGTCCTGGTGTACGAGGTGCTCTACAAGGAGGGGCACATCGACCGGCCCGGGCGCATACTCGCGGCGGAACTCACCATCCGCAACCAGAGACTGCAGGCGTTCTACTACGAAGGGGGAGGCGATCACCGTGGCTACTTCAACGAGAGCGGCGCCAGCCTGAAAAAGGTCTTCCGCAAATCACCGGTCGAGTTCTCCCGTGTTACCTCGGAATACACGCTCGCGCGGTTTCACCCGATCCTCGGGCTGTGGCGCGCCCACCGCGGCATCGACTACGCCGCGCCCATGGGAACCCGCGTCGTCGCCACCGCCGCCGGCACCGTGGAGCACATAGGGCTGCGCTCGGAATTCGGTAACCTGTTGATTTTAAATCACTCCGGAAAGTTCCTCACCTATTATGGCCACCTCGACGGTTTCGTGCGCGACCTGGCAGTCGGCAGCACCGTTGAAAAAGGGCAGGTGGTCGGTTTCGTGGGCATGACGGGACTCGCGACCGGGCCGCATCTCCACTACGAATTCCACGTCAGCAACGGCGCCGGGCAGTGGCTAAGCGTACCGCCCCCGGACGTGATCGAAATTCCCCCTCTCACGATCCCGGCGTACTTTCAGGTCGTCCAGACCTATCGGGACCAGTTGCAGGTCGCCCAAAGCGCTCATTTCGTGATCCTCGACTGATCTGGAGTGTGACAAACGCCACAACCGATACTTTGGTATCGATACCAAAGGCCCTGTTGCATCCCCTTTATTTAGCTCAGAATTCGCCCATCGGTTCGGGCAGGGCAGCGCCCGGTAAGGATCAGGCAGACACACCTCAACGGAGGGTAGCAACATGGCAACGCCAGCAACCGGCAGCACCGCAGCAGGCACCATCACCGTAGTCGTTGGCAACGTTCGCATCGTGGGCGTGGATGGCGTCGCGCGCGTTGCCATGGCGGGCGAGAAGGTTTTCGTCAGCGAGGTGATCGAGACCGGTGCGAACGGCATCATCCAGGTGCAGCTCGCGGGCGGGCGTTTCCTCGACCTGGGCCGCGACTCGAAGCTGGCGTTGACCTCGGAAATCCTCGCGGAAGCGGGTGGTGGAGTGGCCGCGGTCCCCGCGGCGGTATCTCCCGCGGATGCAGCGGCGGCGGCGAAGGCGCAGGCGGCAGCGGAAGCCGCCAAGATTGCGGCGGGTGCCGAC
>Ga0155935_1015_pt1 | contig 19937 bp, 17 predicted proteins | sample RifCSPlowO2_02_FD_107589 | JGI IMG/M metagenome (GOLD analysis project Ga0155935, IMG submission 107589) | Betaproteobacteria bacterium RIFCSPLOWO2_02_64_14
CGTGCAACATCTCGAAACGCGCCCGCCGGTTGGTTCCCTGCGCAAGCGTATCCTGCTGCTCGCACCAAAGCTCGAATGCGCGCGCGTTCGCTTCGAGCGCCTCATCCCCACGACCCGACAACGCAGACTCCGCCGCAAGCTTTTCCAGCAGAACCGCACTTTCGCGCGCAGGGACGCCGTCCGCGCAGCGCAGCGCCGTCCGGTAGAACGAGGCTGCTTGCCGGTGGGCGCCGCGCCGGCTGGCTTCTTCGCCCGCGAGCGGCGCGTAACGCAGCACGCTCGCTGCGGCACCCGCTGCATCGGCGTGATGCACGAGACGCGCGAGCGTCTTGGCATTGACGGCGTCACCGGCCAGCGCGCCGAGCACCCGCGCATGGATCGCGCGGCGTCTCGCGTCCACCAGAAATCCTTCGACCACCCGGCGCGCAAGCTCGTGCCGGTAGCGCACATGCTCGCGATCGAGGAGCAGCACCCGCCGCTCGACGCACTCCTGGAGAGCTTCCGCATTGGCAGGAACAGCCCGGTCGAGCAAGACGCGCTCCATGCGGTCGGGAACGGCCGAGACCAGTTCGGCGAGTTCGCGCGCCCCGGGTGTGAGCCGCTGAAGTCTCGCGAGCATCGTGTCCCGCAGCGACGCGGAGATGCCGTCCTCGGGGCTGCGCAGAAGTTCTGTCACAAGCAGGGGATTTCCGTCCGTGATCGCGTGGAGATTCGGAATTCTCCGCCCATGCGCGTTCGCCAGCTGTTCCACCCCACCCGCTGACAAGCCCTGCAGCCGGATGCGGCTCAAATGATCGGCCGGGACATCAGCGACCGCGCGCATCAACGGATGGGCAGCCGACACTTCTTCTTCTCGAAACGTGACTGCGAGGAGAGCCGGATGCCGCGCGATTCGGCGCGCGACGAATTTCAGAAAATCGGCGCTTGCGTCATCAGCCCAGTGTGCGTCCTCGATGACGACGATGGTCGTGCACCCTGCCGTACGAAACTCGTCGATAAACGTCTGGAACAACCGATGCGGCGGGCGGTCCGCATCGAGAGCGTGCAGCAATTTTCCGCCGATACCGTGGGCAATGTCGAAGAGCGGCCCCAGGGGCCCGGGGGTAGCCAGCGCGTCACATGCGCCCCAGAGTACGCGAACGCCCTCTTTTTGCGAACGCGCAAATGATTCAACAAGCGAGGTCTTGCCGACACCTGCCTCGCCGCCGATCAGAACGCTATGGCCGCACCCGCCACGGGCTCTCGACAGTGCGCCTTCCAGCAGCGCAACCGGCTCTTCACGCTCAAGCAACTCCACAACGAGCCCTCCCGGCCACAAGGGGCAACCTGCTGTCGCATCCGATCATACACCCCCAATGGGCGCCCATCGGCGGCTCGACATCAACGACCGCTAACAGGTGACAGGCGGCAGGGCTAAGCGAGCCTCGCACCTGCGACACGAGCGACAATGGGGTCAGGTCTTGGCAAGCAAGGTGGCGATGCGCGCCATATCGCTTTGGTTTTCGAGATCGGCCACCGCATCCATGATCGCCTTGGCCTGCGGCTCGCCGATCAGAGTGCGCGTGTAGCGGCTGAACTTCTCGCAGGCATCCGCCCAGGTGAGCGGGTTGTGGGGCGAGCCCTTGTGGGGAGACGTCACCTTCTTGTACGTCTTGCCGCCGCAGACGATCTCCACCTCCGCGGGGACGAGATCGTGCACGGTATGGTCCACGATCAACTCCATGTTCTTCGCGAGGCTCCGCACGAGCGGGTCCTTTACGGCCGCATCGTTGTACACCAGCGGGTTCGACATGTCGCGGGTGAGCGCGACCGCCGCCGTGAACGGGAGGCTGTACTGGCCGCCCATCACCGTCAGGGGATCGCGCACGGTGTGGCGGTCTTCCAGAATGCGGTGCGCGCCGCGAATGGCGACGTGGGTGATGGCCTTGGGGTCGACCGCGTGCTCGCGCTTGAGATCCTGGATGGCCTGCACCACCGCCTGGTGGGTCACGTGGGTGGCGAACGCCTTGTGCGAGGCGGGCTGGATGATCCACTTCTTGCCGAGCCCTTCGGTGAGCTTCGCGATGTCGGTGGGCTCGGAGAAGGCATTAAAGTAGCCGTAACGCCCCTCGATCACGGTGACGGGGCCATGGAGCCCTTTCCTCGCGAGCAGCGCGCTTTCCAGCCCCATGGAGCTGGCGCGGCCCAGGTGAACGCGCTTGGTATCGTCGCCGGCCCAGGCGAACTCGAGCAGGCCCGCGGCGCACGAGCCGGCGAGCCCCAGGGCGCTCGCGAGCGTGGCGGCATCAAAGCCGTAGAGCTTACCCACGGCGGCGGCGGCGCCGAAGGGACCCTGGATGCCGGGGTTGTGGAAGCCGCGCGTGCTCTCCAACCCCACGGCGGTCCGCTGCAAACGTCCGGAGAGCTCGAACCCGACCGCAATGGCGAGCAGGAAGGCTTTGCCGTCACGATGGTCGCGCTGGCTGATGGCGAGCGCGGCGGGGAGCACGGTGCCGGAGGCGTGCGATCCCGTGAGGGGCTCGCACTCGAAAGCGCCGATCATGGCGCCGTTGGCAAGCGCGGCGCGCGAAACGTCGGTTTTCCACGGCTGGTTGACGACCGAGACTTCCGGCGCGCCGCCCAGCTCGTGCACCATTTCCACCACCCGCTGCGCCCAGGGCAGCGACGAACCCACGAAGGCGGCGGCAAAAGCGTCCAGCGTCGCGATTTTGCACTCGGCGATGAGGCTTGCGGGCAGGTCGGTATGGCGCGTCTGCGACACAAAGGTTGCGAGAGTCTGGGTGGCTTGCATGGGGTCTCCCTTGTGCAGCGTTTCAAGCGACGATCTCAGACTTCGGCGAAAGCGATGTCCAGCATGTTTCTCAGGGCGCGGGCGGTCGCGCCGAACACGCGGTGCTCGCGGAAGAAAAAGGTCTCGTTGGGCCACAGCCGCCCGTTCAGTTGCCTGGGCTCGGCGACGGTCAGGTTCAGGGGATCGAGGACATGGCGCAGCGGCACTTCCAGTATCTCCGCGACTTCGGCTTCCGCAGGGCGCCAGGTATAGGGCGAGGCCAGCGGGTCGATCAGCCCGACGAAACCGGCGATGAGGATCTCGCCGTTGCGGGTCGAGAAGTCGTCGATGCGGCCGAACACCTCCACCCGACCGGGGTCGAGCCCGATCTCTTCGAAGCTCTCGCGCAGGGCTGTTGCCAGCAGGTCCCGATCGCCGCGTTCTCGTCCGCCTCCGGGGAAGGAGATGTGACCTTGCTGCATCGTCACCCGTGTCGTGCGCTTCGTGAGGATGACGTGCAGCTCGCCGCCGAGCTGGTAGAGGGGAACGAGGACGGCATGAGTGAGGGCCCCATCGTCCGCGGCGATCGGCCTGTAGCGGTGGCCGCGGATGCGGTGCCGGATCGTGTCGATCGGCGGGCGCGCGGCGGGTCGCGTCATCACGCAGCGGGCGCGGCGAGGATTACTGAGGGGAAATCCCCGCATCGCGTGCGGCTTTAATCCACTTCGCAGTTTCCGCACGGAAGAACGCCGCAAATTCACCCGCATCCAGGGGCTCGACATCGACACCAAGATCCACCAGACGCTGCCTGATTTCCGGCGTTTTCAGCAACCTGAGCACGTCGACCTCGATCTTCTTTTGAATGGCTTTATCCACGCCGATCGGCGAGCACATCCCATACCACGACGAGACGTCGTAACCGGGTACACCCGACTCGGCGATCGTGGGGATTTCCGGCAAACGTTGGCTGCGCTTGATCGAAGTCACGCCCAGGGCGCGCACCTTGCCCCTTCGTACCGTGTCGATGTGATTCGGTAGATTGGACATCTGGGCGGTGATACGCCCGGCGAGCAGATCGGTCTGGGCCATTGCAGCGCTCTTGTAGGGAACGTGGACTACATTGATCCCGGTCATGCTTTTGAAGAGCTCGAACGAGAGTTGCGGCGATGAACCGACTCCGGTTGCGCCATAGTCGAGCTTGCCGGGATGCGCCTTGGCAAGAGCGACGAATTCCTTGACGGTCTTCGCGGGCACACTTGGATGCACGACGAATATATTCGGCGTCAGCCCGATGCGGGCCAGGAGCCCGAAATCGCGAAGATGGCTGTAGGAGGGCTTCTTGTACAGTGCCGGTGAGATTGCATCGCCCACCCCGCAGCGATGCAGCGTGTAACCGTCGGGGGCGGACTTGGCGACGATGGCAGGGGCAATGGTATTTCCCGCGCCGGGGCGGTTGTCAACGATGACTTGCTGCTTCCAGAGCTCGCTCAACGCGGCCGCCATCACTCGCGTGAGCCCGTCCGCCACGCTGCCTGGCGCGGGGCCCAGCATGAGCCGCACCGGTTTTACCGGATAGGGCGGTGGGCTGGTGCCCTGACTCTGTGCCAGCGCAGGGCTGGCGCAGCATGCAATCGACAACAATACTGATCGGATGAACATGCGCGCGACTGCGGCGGAAAACTTGATCACGGAATGCTCCCCAATTGAAGGAAATGTAGCGAGACTTCGTGGAGTGTCCCCCCGCCTGTGAGCCGCAGTCAATAGGCGATTTCGTGCTCGACATTGCAGAGCGACTCTCCCCCTGAAGCATGGAGGATCGGATCCCCTCGGGCCGCGCGTGTCTTCGCGAGAGCGATCCATTCTCTTACCGACTTCACGGGTACTTCAAGAAGGAAACTCAATCGACCAAGCGAAGATTGACCAGGATGGCGCCGCCCACGGTGAGCAGCGCTCCCACTGGCACCCGCCAGGTAATGAATTCCACGCGCCGCAGGAAAAGGAGCGCGAAGACGACGGTGATGAGCGGGGAAGTCTGGATCAGAGAAAGCATTCGGTAGACTTCCCCTCTTTGAAGGGCGGCCGCAAAGAAGAACTGGCCGATAGCTCCGATGATCCCCACCAGCAGAAATGGTTTCCATGCTCTCTTGATGCCGTCGGGAATCTGGCTGCGCATGAAAGTGACGGTGTAGAGGACGGTGAGGGCGAAGGCCGCGACCAAACCGACGAACGCGCCCGCGAGGGTGTCCGGAAACGACGGGAGGGCCTTGCGCCAGAGCACCGCGCCCAAAGCCGCAAACACGGCAGCGGCGATGGGCCAGAGGGCGTCGATTCGCCTCCACCGGCCCTCGGTCTTGCCCGACGAGAGCAGCGCGATGCCCATTACGATGAACAACACGCCCCCCAGGTGGTACCATTCCGGCCTCTCTGCGAGAAAAATAATGGCCAGGAAAGAGGCGAACAGCGGTGAGATACCCTTGATCGGAGCCGCCCGGGCGACCCCTATCTTTGCGATGCCGAACATGAAAAAAATGGAGAACAGCCCCGGATTGAAGACGCCCGCCACCGCCAGCCAAAGATAGTGATCCCCGTAAGGGGGGAAACGGACGCCCGAGAGCAATATCAAGGCGAGGAGAGTCAAAACCCCCACGGAGCGCGAGATCGTCGACCCGACGAAGGGGTTGGTATGCTGAAGGCCGGACCTCATCCCCATGTCCGCGCAGGCAAACGAGAACGCAGCACCCAGGGCGAAGAGCAGTGCGGCATCGAACATCAGGGCAGGCATGTGCTCTTGCGCGCAGATTACGAATCACAGATCTCTAACGATTTGCTTTGCGTTTGCTCTAAGTATCTCGATGAATCGCACAGCGATGGGGGAAAGATAGACATTTTTTCGGTAAGTGAAACCAACCGGGCGGGATACTGACAACTGCGTTACGGGTAGTTCGACGAGCTTGAAGCGCCTCTTGGAACTCTGGACGAACAATCTCGAGCCGAACCCTAGAAAATCGGAGCATGACACTACACGCCGCCGAATCGATGCAGAATTTGTCTCTATGGCGATTTTGGGTGGAGGAGTACCGTTTTGCTCGAACGTTCTAATCACCTCCCGCCACAAGATGAAAGTACTTGGCACGACCCATTGCTCCCGCGCAATATCGGTGAGCGATACCTGTTTTCGGTGGGCGAGGCGGTGCCTGACAGAGGCGTATACGACGAAATTATCGTCGATCAGTTTTTCCTGATAAAGGTCCTCACGTCGCGTGGATATACCGCTGAAAATAACCTCCATTTCTCCCTTGTCCAGCAACGGCAACAGTTCATGGAGCATGCCAATCGCAATCTTAACGGTCGCCTTGGGCGCTACCCTTGCCAGGGCCGTGCAAGACGGGGCAACGATATCCTCTGCGATTCCCCGACTTGCGCCGATTCGGAGGTGACCTGCAAGCCCTTGGCCCAGGTCCGCAACTTCGCGGATGACGTCCTCGTGCGCCAGGCGCAACTGACGCATTCGCGACAGCAATAAAGAGCCTACAGTCGTCAACTCGACGCCTTTAGGCGTGCGCTTGAACAGCTTCGCCTGAACGTGCTGCTCCATGCGGCGCAAACTCATGCTGAGGCCCGACTGACTCAATCCCAGACTTTCCGCCGCGCGCCCCAGGTGTCCGTGCTCGGCGACCACGGTGAAATACTCGATGTCCCGTACGTTAATCACAAAAATTGATGGAGAAGTCAATTTTGCATGATTGCGTAGATTTTGCGCGGCTGTCAACATGGGCGTGTATCACAAGGCTCGAAGGCCACTTTGTCGTTATCGATTGCTATTGAGCTCAAGGGGTGGGTCGTGAAACACAAACCTTCTGGATTGTTTAGCGGCGCTCTCACGCCTGCTCGCCAATATTGGATTCTTCGGTGCAACCGAGTGCGCTTTTCTCGTAAGGTGGTGGGAATGGGCAGTCTCCAGCGCAATTCTTCGCGGTTGTCCGCGTTCCTGTTCGGTCTATCGGCGCTGCTGATCATGGGCAGTCCGGCCGCGCAAATGACATATCCCGAAAAGCCGATCCGCCTCGTTGTCGGTTTCCCGCCTGGCAGTCAGCCGGACACTGTCGCGCGCCTGCTCGGCCCAAGATTCGCCGAGGCGTGGGGCAAGCCAGTCGTAATCGACAACGCTGCCGGCGCGGGCGGCAAAATCGCAGCAGACCGCGTCGCGAAGGCAGCGCCGGATGGCTACACACTGGGACTCTTGGGCGAGGGGCAGATCGCCATCAGTCCCAACCTGAACAAGGTGGCGTTTGACCCGGTGAAAGATTTCGCGCCGGTTTCGCAGATTAGCATGTCGTCGAGGATACTGGTCGTTCACAACGCCGTGCTGGCGAACAGCGTCAAGGAGTTGGTTGCCTTGGCCAGAGCGCAGCCTGGTGGGCTCACGTTCGCATCCAGCGGCAGCGGTGGCGCCCCTCACATGGCTGCGGAGTTGTTCAAGTCCGCGGCACGCCTCGACATCCGGCACATCCCCTATAAAGGCGTGAATTTGGCGATTCCAGACCTGCTTGGCGAGCGCGTCACGATGATGTTCGGCCTATCGAGTGTCTTGGCTCTGGCGCGCGAAGGGAAGCTGCGCGCGCTCGCAGTGACCTCGTTGAGGCGCTCCTCGGCGGCCCCGGAACTGCCGACTATCGACGAGTCCGGCTATCCGGGCTTCGAGTTTACGTCCTGGAGCGGGTTGCTCGCCCCGGCAAGGACCCCAGTGGCAATCGTCCGCAAGCTCCATCTTGAAACCGTCAAGGCACTGGCGCTACCCGACCTGCGCGCGAAACTCGCCGATCTGGGTTTAGAAACAATCGGCAACTCACCCGATGAATTCGCCGCGGTCATCAAATCCGAGATCCCGAAGTGGGCGAAGGTGATCAAGGAGTCTGGCATCAAGTCGGATTAGTGCCGTTCTCGGCACATGATTGCGCCTCCAGAAAGCGTTATCTCGACCGGTATGGACGAACGCCCAACTTTAGGTGGAAGGGACGGGCAAAGAGCGCAACCGTCCACGCCGGCCCGCCGGTCACCAACGCGGTTAGGCTCGCAGGTTAACCTTCTGAGAGGAGAATGCTATGAAGATTCGTTCACTTGTCGCAGCGGCAAATATTGTGTTCGCGTTCCTGCTATTGATCGGCATCACGGCGGAGGCCGCTGAAATCAAAGTTCTGAGCGCCGGCGGGATGAGGGCAGTCATGAAAGACCTCGGGCCGAAGTTCGAGCGCGCGAGCGGACACAAACTCGCGATTACGTTCGGCAACTTGGGCGCGATCGTGAAACGTGTTCAGGGCGGCGAAGCCACCGATGTCGTCATCATTCCCAGGCAGGGGATCGATGGCTTCGTGAAGGACGGCAAGGCGGTAGCGAGCAACGTGACTGTCATCGCCCGCTCGCGCATGGGCGTGGCCGTTCGCACGGGCGCCCCCAAGCCCGACATCTCGTCGCCCGAAGCCCTGAGGCGCACGCTGCTCGCCGCAAAGTCGATCACCTATGCCAATCCGGCGGGCGGCAGCGGGAGCGGCGTCCATTTCGCCAAGGTGCTCGAACGCCTGGGAATCGCCAATGAGGTGAAATCGAAAACGATCTACTCGAAAGCCGGCAGGGGTGTCGGAGTCTTGGTTGCTGACGGCGAGGCCGAGATCGGTGCAGCGGAATTCCAGCTGCTTATTTCGGTCGCCGGCATCGAGATCGTCGGTCCGCTGCCGGGTGATCTGCAGGACACCAATGTCTTTGCTGCGGCGATCATGGGTAGCGCTAGGGATGCCGAAGCATCGAAGGCGCTGGTCAATTTCCTGCGCACGCCGGATGCGGCTGCGGTAATCAAGGCAAAGGGCATGGAGCCGGGGTGAACGAAAGAGGCGCTCGCGCCGACACGGTGATCAAGTGACGGGCGCGAACGGCAGCCTCGGAGAAGGCTGACTGGCTGGTACGGGTCGATGGCGGACATGTGCCAGGCGTTTTGCGGACACTGCCTGCCGGACTAGATCCCGCCTACTACACCGACAACCCAGCCTTGGGCATGTAACGCGGGGAACTTGGGGGGCAAATTGCGCGATTCGCGTGCTGTTCTCGCTCTATGATTCGGTAGTGTCCCTGCCCCGCCTCGTGCAGATTGCGGCAATTGGTAAGTACTACCTGACGGGAGTTGGTGCTACCCCGGTGCCGCTTTTGGAGTACTGTGCCCACAATGGTTTCGACCAACCGGGGACATCTACGGCGGCCATCCCCCACATTTCCTGACTTGCCAAGCGGCAATACATTGAGCACGCCGGTCTTGGTTGTAGTCGCAGGGGTGCTCCTCCTCGGCGCCCCGCTGTCGGGGGTATGGTTCGCAGGCGAACCCTTTGGTCCCTTCCTTGAATTTCCCCCACAGACTGGGCGCGGTGCGTCGCCCGTCTTCTCATGGATCGCATTCTGGTCGCTTGCCGCGCTGATCGTGACCGCGGTCTTACCCTTCGCCTGGCGCATGTTCCGAACACTGTCGGCACCGTGCGCACCCATCGATCGGTACACGTTCCCGATATGGGGCTGGATGGCTCTTCTTTGGCTCGTTGTGGCCTGGACGCTCGCTTGGACGCGCTTTACAGGGTTCGACGCGTTCCAGCAACACACTTTCGTGCCGCTGTGGCTTGGCTACACCGCCGTCGTGAGCGCGTTGACGGTTCAGCGCAAGGGGAGCTCGCTGCTCACGCGAAGGCCTCGGCGCTTTGCGCTGCTCTTTCCGCTGAGCGCGCTGTTCTGGTGGTTCTTTGAGTACCTCAACCGATTTGTCGGCAACTGGTACTACGTAGGCATCGCTGAATTGGGCCCGATTGAATATACGTTCTTTGCCACACTCGCTTTCTCGACGGTCCTGCCGGCGGTAGCGAGCACCGCCGAGTGGTTGGACACGATGCCGCGGTTTCGTCAGGCCTTTGGACGCTGGCATCCGATACAGATCCCGCACCCGAGACCCGTAGCCATTATTGTGCTTATCGTCACAGCGTTTTCGCTTGCCGGACTCGGCGCGTTGCGCGAGTACCTATATCCGCTCGTGTGGATTTCCCCTGGCCTCGTCATCATTGCCCTTCAGGCGCTCGCCGGCCGGCGCACTGTGCTCGCGCCGCTAGCCGACGGCGACTGGTGTGGAGTTGCAACCTATTCAACAGCGGCACTGATATGCGGGTTTTTCTGGGAAATGTGGAATTCAGGCAGTCTTGCCCATTGGGAGTACAGCATCCCACACGTGGGCGCATTCCGGCTGTTCGAGATGCCGGTGCTGGGCTACGCGGGCTATTTGTCCTTCGGCATCGAATGCGCCGTCATCGCCGCATTGGCGCTAAACGGCGAAAAGGTCAAACGGTGAACTATCGGCCGCCATCGGTGTTACATTCGGGCGGTGGACCACATGTCCCTTTCAACACGCGGGGAAACGCGATGGAATACCTAACGGCGGTGATCGGTGTGGCATACCGCCTGGTAGACGAGGATTCGGTCCACTAGAAGGACTCGAAAATGGATCGCCTATTCTTTGCGATCGGCAGCCTATCAGGGCTTATCGGTGTAGCCTTGGGTGCCTTCGCGGCTCATGCGCTGAAGGGTCGGTTAGATGCCGACTTGCTGGCCACATTTGACGTGGGCGTGCGATACCAGATGTACCATGCGCTTGCGTTGCTTGCTGCCGGATGGGCTCACACGCGATGGCCAGGGGCGATCCTAACCACAGGCGGCTGGTTGTTCGTCGCTGGCACGGTTCTCTTTTCAGGAAGTCTCTACGCCCTGAGCTTCAGCGGTATGCGCTGGCTGGGAGCCATCACCCCCTTTGGGGGAATCGCATTACTCGCTGGTTGGATTTGCTTGTTGTGGGCGGCTTGGAAGGGATAGGCATAGTTGCATCATGTCGCCTCTGGATTGCCCGTCGTCGTATTCGACCGGGTTGGTCGACGATGCTCCGGCGCATTAGCCGAAGACGTCTCCCAGCGGCCAATTCCAGCCGGTCACCACGTGCTCCAAGCACGTCTGCAGTTCCCAGCTTGGCTATTGCAGGGGGCGAGTTCGCGTTCAGTCTATACTGGCTAGTATGACCAGTCAGGCCGGGAATGCTCAGTTCGCACCATGGGAAGCCATGTGATTTCGAAGCCGCTGCGGGCGGCAACTGTGATGTTGTTGCGTGACGGTAACGACGGCATGGAAGTATTCATGATCGTTCGTCATCACAAGAGTGATGTTCATGCGGGTGCGCTGGTGTTTCCGGGCGGGCGGGTGGACGCCGAGGATTACGACCTCGCCATCGATGGGGCGGTGTTCCCGGCGCAGAACGGTGTGGATGCGACCATGGCGGCATTGCGAGTGGCCGCCGTGCGCGAGACGTTCGAGGAATGCGGCGTGCTGCTTGCGCGTGCACGCGGGGAAGAGGCACTGGTCAGTGCCGCTCGCCTGCGTGACATCGAGGCCGCGCATCGCGCCGCCATGACCCGCGGGGAGCGGACTTTTGGTGCCATCCTCGCGGCGGAGAACCTGGTACTTGCGCCCGAAACGATGGTTTACTTTGCGCATTGGATCACCCCGGAGCGGTCCCCCAAGCGTTTCGACACGCATTTCTTTCTTGCCGCCGCGCCGTCGGACCAGGTTGCCCTGCATGACGGCCAAGAGGCAGTGGATTCGGTCTGGATTCGGCCCGGGACCGCGCTGGAACGCGCCAGGGCTGGCACCTACCAGCTGAGGTTCCCAACGCAGATGAACCTGCAGAAACTCGGCCGCCACCGATTATCGGCGACGGCGATGGATGACGCGCGTGCAAGCCGGGTAGTGACCGTCATGACGAAACAGGAGCGGGCCGGCGACGGTATGCGCGTCCTGCGAATTCCGCTGGAAGCCGACTACGGCGGCGAACTGTTTGAGGTCCCCAACCCCCCGTCGATGCCCAGCCAATAGCGCGGTCCGCTGGACGCTGCCATGCGGCAATATTCGCGCCTGCAAACCACATCTCATACCTATGGCATTCGGATGACGTCCACGGCCGCTATCGAGAAAAGTAGACGAGATGTCTATCGGGCGCTGAACGGCCAGCAGCGGTCGTACAGCACCGCTCTCCAACTTGACGATAGACACCCTGCGCTTGACTGCCGCGCTACTCGAAGGCGGAAGGGTTTTAGCAAGAGCCGGTGGGTCGGCTCGGCGTGCACTCGTGCCAGCGTGCAGATTGAGGGAAATCGGACGCAGCAAAGGGCAGGATTCTGCAGGAAAATAGCCAGGCTTTACTGCGTTGTCACGCGGTTGACGCTGCGCCAGGCGGGGGATAGAGTGCCGGCAACGCGATGTTCGCCGATGGTCTCGGCTTTCGCCGGGGCTGCAATTCTTCTGAAGGAGGATCTACGATGGCGTTCAGCGTACGCCGTATCGTCACCGGGCATGATTCCAACGGCAAGGCGATCGTCGCCACCGACGAACAGCTGCCCGGCGCCCTATCGCCGAGCCGTCCCGGCATCTCGCGTTGCGAGATCTGGTCAGCCGACAAGATACCGGTCGACAATTCCGAAGGCGCCGCCGCCGAGGCGCAGCGCAAGGGCTTTGTCGTGCGCCACAACTATGTCGGCTCGGGGCAGGGCAATGTGTGCCGCATCGTCGAGTTCTCGCCGGGTGGCGCCCCGTTCATGCACCGCACCGAGACGCTGGACTACGCGATCCTGCTGAAGGGCGAATGCGATCTCGAGCTCGACGACGGCAAGCGGGTGCGCATGAAGCCCGGTGACATCTGCGTGCAGCGCGGCACGATGCACGCTTGGGCCCCGGTCGGCCCGGAGCCGGCCGTGTTTGCCTTCGTGCTGATTGACGCCGACCCGGTCGAAATGGGCGGCAAGAAGCTGACGACCGATTACCCGACGCGGTAGCCCGAGCGACGGTAGTGCGCCCCCTCTCCGCCATCGGGGGAGAGGGTTGAGGTGAGGGGGTGGACCCCTGGGTCTATCGGGCGCTTCCGGCCAAGAACGGCCGCTCGCACCTGGTAGACCTTCCTGAATACGTTGTGTGCATCCCATCTCTTGCGGGCGGCGGTCAGGCCAAAGCGGACGCTCAGACCTGGCGGCTGGCGGTCTCGATCAGCTCGATCTTGTAACCGTTCGGATCCTCGACGAAGGCGATGATCGTCTTGCCGCCCTTCACCGGGCCGGGCTCGCGGGTGATCTTGCCGCCAGCGGCACGGATGCGATTGCAGGTCTCGGCCACGCTGTCGACCCCGAGCGCGATGTGGCCGTAGGCGGTGCCGAGATCGTAGTTGGTGACGCCGTGGTTGTAGGTCAACTCGATCTCGGCCTCACCCGCCTTGTTGCCGCCACCGTAGGCCACAAAGGCGAGCGAGTAGCCCTGCTCGGGGCGCTCAGTGGTCCGCAGCAAGCTCATGCCGAGGACCTTGGTATAAAAGTCAATGGACTGTTGCAGATCGCCGACGCGCAGCATAGTGTGCAGCAGGTTCATGGTGTTCCTTCCTGGGGACTTAGAGTGCCTAACATAATGAACCACGTGTGCGTTGCAGCCAGAACGGATTGATCACGCGAAGGGTGGCGCAGCTCATATCGCGAATATGAGCAAGCCGCCCGACAAAGTGAGCGGCCGTTGTGGCTGCAACCCTTTGGGCTGGCGCGAATTTTGGCCCATGATTTTGTCGCTCCCCTTGTGAATATTCGCGATATTCACTGCGGCTCGCTTCGCGTCCTGAGCCAAAATCGTGCCAGCGCATCACGCGGGTCATTATGTTAGGCACTCTTAGTTCGGGATGACGGGGTCGGTCTCGCGTGGGTCTACCGGCGCATCGCCAGCTCACAATAAATCCAGTCAGTGACTCTTTCGCATGCCGAATATTTTACACTGACCACCATTTATCTTGCCGAACGCAAGTTCAGGGTTGGCTCCCGTCGCCGACAACCGGCCGCTATCGGGAAATCTGAGGCTCGACTGCATTGGGCCGGGTCCGGCCAAGACCGGTCATTGCTGGGCCGTTTCCAAATCGGGGGAGCCTGCGCGTTCGATACCTGTTGACACCGTACGTAATTCGCGGCATATTTCACCTGCGCCGATTTGATATTCAGCTTGCGGGCGCGGACGACAGTCCAATAAATACGGCTAAAGCGGGTCGGCGAAGCACGTAAAGCCCGTTCGAGCACAAGCTGAACGGGCTTTTTCATTTGGTTCACCGACCGAGGAGGAGTTATGAGTGATCAAGGGTTCACCACCGCAATCCTCCATTCCGACCGATCCAGGCCCATTGAGCATGGTGCCCTGCACAAACCCCTCCATCACTCTGTCGCCTTCGAGTATGCCGATGCACGCGACCTCGTGCGAGTCTTCCAAGGCGAGTTGTCGGGCTACTCTTACGGGCGTCAGGGCACGCCGACGACAGCGGCGTTGGAAGACAAGATCACTACTATGGAGGGTGGGGTCACCACGGTGGCGTTCGGTTCGGGCATGGGAGCGATTGCATCGACGCTAATTGCTCTGCTGCGTGCGGGTGATCACGTCGTATCCAGCCGTTTCCTCTTTGGCAACACCAACAGTCTGTTCGACACCCTTTCGCGTTGGGGAATCGCCATCGAATTCGTAGACGCGACCGATGCCGCCAATGTGGTCCGTGCCCTGACGCCTGCCACCCGCATGGTGTTCGTCGAAACCATCGCTAATCCGCGCACGCAGGTCGCCGATCTCGCGGGAATCGGTGAACTTTGCAGGACGCGTGGCATCGTCTACGTCGTCGACAACACGATGACCTCACCATACTTGTTCGCACCAAGGCGCGTGCATGCGAGCCTCATCATCAACTCCTTGACGAAGTGCATCGGAGGTCACGGCAATGCGTTGGGGGGCGCGGTCACGGATACGGGGTTGTTCGACTGGACGAAATACCCGCACATACATGACGGTTACAGGAAAGGCGACCCGTCCCGATGGGGCGCATGGCAGATTCGCAAGAAAGGCTTGCGCGACATCGGCACTACGCTTTCCCCGGAAGCGGCACATCACCTGGCCGTGGGCGCGGAAACGCTGGCCCTGCGCGTGCAGAAGACCTCTGCCAATGCGCTGAAGCTTGCGCAAAACCTGGAATCGCATCCACGCGTTCGGCGGGCTTACTATCCCGGGCTTGCGAGTCATCCGCAGCATGAGCGCGCGAAGTTGCTTTTCCGCGACTTCGGCGGTCTGCTGTCCTTCGAACTCGCCGATGGCATCGATTGCTTTGACTTTCTTAACAAGCTTCAGATCGTGATTTCTTCGAGCAATCTTGCAGATAACCGCACACTGGCGATTCCGGTCGCTCATACCATCTATTTCGAGATGGGCGCCGAGCGGCGCGCCAGCATGGGCATTGCCGAGTCGCTGATCCGCGTGTCCACGGGAATCGAAGAGGAGGAGGATCTCATCGCGGATTTCCGCCAGGCGCTCGCATGAGTCCATGGTATTAAGCATGCGCAAATATGTGATGTTCATTGGCGTTAGCGTTCTGCGATCTCACCAAGGGAGGTTTCAATGGGTAAAGCTGATGAATCATTCCGGGAATTTGAGCAGGCTGGTTGGGAAGATTCGGGTGTTGCCGCCAAGTATGACGAGCATCTCGCCACCGTCACCGCACAATCGGTTGACGTATTGCTCGATGCGGCGGGAGTCTGCAGAGGATCGCGCGTATTGGACGTGGCAACGGGGGCCGGCCACGCTGCCGGAGCTGCCGCCAAGCGCGGCGCCAATGCTGTCGGGATCGATTTCTCGGCGACACAGGTTCAATTGGCGCGCGCGCGGTATCCAGCCGTCCGGTTTGAGCAGGCTGACGCAGAGGCGCTGCCATACGATCCCAACACCTTCGATGCAGTAGTCAATGGGTTTGGCCTGTGTCATCTTCCTGATCCTGACGTGGCGCTACGTGAGGCGTTCCGGGTGCTGAAGCCGGGGGGTCGAGTGGCGTTCACTGTGTGGGATACGCCAGAGCGTGCAGTGGCCTTGGGAGCCTTATATGCAGCGGTGCGCGCTCATGGATCTTTGGATGTCGGCCTTCCGACTGGCCCGAACTTCTTCCTGTTCAGCGATCCCGAGACGAGCCGGAACGCGCTGCTGAAGGCGGGCTTTGCCTCACCATCATGCCGCCAAGTCCCACAGACATGGCGCGTATCCGATCCCGACAGGGTGTTCGAAGGGATCGCAGAAGGAAGCGTGCGTGCCGCTGCAACGCTTCGAGCACAAAGCCCTGCCGCGAGAGAGGCGGTCAAGACAGCGTTACGGATTACCGTCGCCGCCTATAAACGCGGCGATAGCTACGACGTACCAATGCCCGCAATGCTCGCGACGGCGGTGAAGGAATGACGGCTGCGTTCGGTGCGAGTAGCGCGGAAGGAAGTACTCCGGAAATGCGCACCTCCAAGAGGAGTCCAGCCATGAACGACCCATCGGGATACCAAGTCAGTGCTACGGGCGCTGAGCTGTATGAGCGGTACGCCACCCAATATATGGGTCAATGGGCACCAGACCTCATTGAAGTCGCTGCATTGCAATCGGGAGAACGTGTTCTGGACCTGGCGTGCGGCACTGGGTTGCTTGCACGCCTTGCCGCTGTCCGCGTGGGTCCGGCGGGTCAGGTCACGGGGCTCGACATCAACGTCGGGATGCTGGCCGTCGCTCGTGCGATGCCACCGGTGTCGGGTGCAACCATCAGCTGGGTTGAGGGGAGCGCCGTTGCCATGGATCTTTCGGACGCTTCGTTTGATGTCATCGTGTGCCAGCAAGGCCTGCAGTTCTTTCCGGACCGGGACGCCGCGGTGCGGGAAATGCTTCGGGTTCTCGCTCCGGGAGGGCGGGTCGCGCTCAGCGTCTGGAACTCGCCCAATCCGTACAGCATTGCCGTCGGAGACGCCCTCGAACGCTTTGTGAGCGCGGAAACGGCGGACAAGTACCGGGCCGGCAGGCTTCGGCTTGTGCCAGATGCCAACGCCCTGCGCAGCATGATGGTCGCAGCAAGGTTCCGCGAGGTCGAGGTCCGACCGCACAAGCTGACAATCCGCCATCAGGCGATCGAGGAGTTCGTGCTCGGACACCTTTCCGGCCACCCCGTGGCCGGTGCAATTTCTTCGTTAGATGAGGAAGGCCGTGCTGCGTTCGCCCGGCACGTCAAGACCGCACTAATGCCTTACGCTGAAGGCGATGGTGTGGCCTACCCCGACGAGGTCAATATCGCTACTGCTCGAAAGTAGCGAGCATATTTCTTGTTAGGGGCTTCAATCGTCGCCCAGACCAGGATACGCGCGGGAGGAAGACACATGCCTGATTCACCAAATCAGATCGACACCACGGCAGCACGCGCGTACGACGCGTACATGGTGCCAAGCATGTTTGGCCCGTGGGTGGGCGATGTCATTGCACTCGCCCACCTGCGGCCAGCGGAGCGCGTGCTCGATGTTGCCTGCGGCACAGGGACCGCAACCCTCATTGCAGCAACGCATGTCACGTCCCGCGGGTCTGTAGCCGGCCTCGATGTCGATCCCGGAATGATCGAGGTGGCGCGTACGAAGTCATTGTCTCCAGATGGAGCTCGTGTGGCCTGGCACTGTGAAAACGCGCTGAAAATGCCATTTCAGGACGGCAACTTCGACGTAGTCCTGTGCCTGCAAGGGCTGCAGTTCTTTCCTAATCGCCTCGCGGGTTTAAGGGAAATGCGCCGAGTGTTAACGACCGCGGGACGTTTAGTCGCCAGCGTTTGGCGTGCAATTGAGCACTGCAAAGGCCACGATGCTCTCGCCAAAGTGCTCGAACGCTACGGGCTCGATGCCCAGGCCGCGAGACGCCCGTTCTCCTTGGGAAATGCCGAAGAACTCATCGGCCTCGGGCAAAAGGCTGGTTTCCGCAATGTAGGCGTTCAGGCCATGACCAAGATCATGCGCTTCTCTTCGCCGCAGGACTTCGTGGAAAAGCTGGCTGCTGGTGCGCCATCCACCCGACACGCGCTTGCCAAAGTGCCAGATGACCGTCGCCGGCAACTAGTTGAGGAAGTAGGTGCCGAATTGCAGCTATATATCGATGCAGAAGGCGTGGGAATTCCTTATGCGAGCTACCTCTTACTAGCGCATTCGTGAACGACGAGAGCGCCTGAACAGCGGCATGCAGCGGTTACGCCGCGCGCGCCTCTAATGCCGATTAGTTAGATGTCCGCTTTCGGCTATCGCGATAGGCAGCTTCGGGTCGGTACCTGCCTGTCGTACTTCCCGATACCTGCCGGACACGTTGCCAGGAAGCAGCCGCCCCGCTCGACCTTTCTGCTGCCTTGACCACGACCCCGATCAGGGTCGGCGCCGGCTTGCTGCACCGTCGATCGCCCCCGCGACAAGATGTGCCAGCCGCAACGGCTCCGGCAGCTTACCGTTAATTGAAGAGTTCATGCTGAAGACGACTGCTTTCATCTGCGTTCTCCCTCTTCCCGCGATCGAGTGGCGCAGCGTCAGCGGCGATCTCTGGGACCGGCGCGCCGCGCCGCCCAGGAGTAGGAAACCTTTTCGCCTGGGCCGAACGGGATCTCGACGTGAGTGCCGGGCGGATACTCTTCGCGGTGCCGCTCGCGCAGCCGAAGACGTTGCGCTTCGCGCGCATGGACAAGGTTTAAAGGATCGCCATATCCGAGCGCGCGCGCCGCGTGAAGCGGCCAATTGGGGTTGTCCATCAGCTCACGCGCGAGGGCAATGAAATCGGCATGCCCCTCGCGCAGGATTGCCTCTGCGTGGCCCGGTTCAGTGATCATCCCGACCGCGACTGTCGGAATGGCGACCTCCCGCTTGATCTCGCGCGAATAGCCGACCTGATATCCGGGCACGCGGGGAATCGCAGGCATCGGTCCATCGCCCATGACCCCGCCGGACGAGCAGTCGATGACATCCACACCATGCGCTTTGAGCTCGCGGGCGAGCGCGAGCGTGTCTTCGATGCCCCATTCTCCGCCGGCGCCTTCGACGGCTGACGTGCGGAAGAAGAGCGGCCGATCCTTGGGCCAGACGGCGCGGACGGCGTCGACGACCTCGAGCGCGAACCGCATCCGTCCTTCGAGGCTGCCGCCGTAGCCGTCGGTGCGCTTGTTCGAGACGGGGGAGAGGAATTGATGAATCAGGTATCCATGAGCGCCATGAATCTCGCAGATGTCGTAACCCGCATCGACCGCCCTCTGCGCGGCGTCGCGCCAGGCGGCGATGTTTCCGCGAATATCGTCAAGGTCCATTGCACGCGGAATCGGGCGACCTGGGTTTTCCGGCAGCGCACTGGGCGCGATTCCCTGCCAAGGCTGAAGGCCCTGGCGCGCGTCCGTCTCCGTAAGCGCGGCGCGGTCTTTCAACGGTCCATGAGCCGAGGCGCGCCGGCCGCAGTGGCCGAGTTGAATGGCCGGCACGGAACCGAGCGACTTGATGAAATCGGTGATGCGGCGGTAGGCCTCGATATGGCGATCGTGATAGATGCCGGCGCAGTGATGCGTCTTGCGGCCACGCGGTTCCACGGCAGTTTCTTCACCGAACACGATGCCGGTTCCGCTCATGGCGAAGCGGCCGAAATTCACGAGCTGCCACTCGGTCGGCGCGCCATCGACCGACACGTACTGGCACATCGGCGAGCTCACGATGCGATTGCGAGCGACGACAGAGCGCAGCTTGATCGGCGTGAACAGCAGCGGGAGGTCACCAGGGTTGTCGTTCATTCTGATTGCGCCTGCTAATGTGCCGGGTCGTAACTTCGCATCAATGATAGGTTGGGCTGAACGCGGTGATGCCCAATCCTGAAGGTGATAATGCCGCATCCGTATAGCGCTTGGCAACGACGCCAGCGGAGATCGCGGTATCCCGCGTTCTGAGCGGTCTCGCAAACGGGAACCGCCGCTGCGTCCACGACGTGGACAAACACGCCGGTCTTTGGAGCGCCTTGCGTGCATCGGTTGACGCACCGGGATTTCCTGAGCATGATGCAACGATCGCTGGCGGCCGAGGTCTCGGTCGCCGCGCTAACGCGAACCTATCTCAATAATGGGCGCATCACGCGTCCGATGCGATGTTGAGATAGGTTCTAACCACCGAGAGGCCCTCTATGTCTATGGGAACCACTGAAACCCTGGCGCGCTGGATCGCCACCGCGACGTATGACCAGATCCCCCCCGCGGCAA
>Ga0155935_1097_pt1 | contig 19435 bp, 20 predicted proteins | sample RifCSPlowO2_02_FD_107589 | JGI IMG/M metagenome (GOLD analysis project Ga0155935, IMG submission 107589) | Betaproteobacteria bacterium RIFCSPLOWO2_02_64_14
ATCGCCTGGTTGGCGCGATTCGAAGGATCGACCGCGAAGGTGACGGTGCCGCGGATCTGCTCGTACGGCCCCACGGCATCAAAACTCTGCCCATTGGCGAAGGGGCGACGATGGGCGATGTCGAGTTTCAGGACGGCCATGGCGGGGCTCCTTCCGTGCGGGTGGGGTGTGCAATTATCGCATGGCTGCAATTTTCCGCTGGCCCGTGGCGACCGCGAGGAAACCCAACGCTAGCGATACTCAGATCCCCGGTGTGTTGGGGCTCTCGCTACTCACCCCTGCAACTGTCCTCCCACGTGGACGCCGGCACGCGGGCGTCGTCCTCCGTCTGTTCTCCAGCATTCCGATGAGCCGCTTGACGCAGATGTCGTTGCCGGCATGACCCACGCGCATCTGTCAGTGCAAATACATTGTCTTGCCATTGGCAGTAAATGAAACCTCCGCCTCGCGCAATTTGATGCTAATCGCCGACCCCTACTTCACGGGCTGCGCCACTTGCTTGGGCGCTGCCGGTGCGACCGCCGCTTGTTTGAATCCGGCGTTGTCGAACGCACTGCGCACGGCGCCAGTTGCCTTCGCATTCTCGATAAAATCGGTTACATACGCCAGTGCGGCAGGCCGATTCTTCGGTACTGCCACAGAGACGGGCAACGCGTAGAAGGTGCCTTCCAGAACGCGTGCGCCAGGTAACTGGGGGGTGAGGCCTACAAGTGTTTCGCGTCCTGCTGCAGCCGCATCCAGCTGCCCTGCTCCCATCTGCTCGCGGATCACAGCAAGCTTCTTGACCTGGATCAGCGTCGTATTCTTCAGAGACTGCTGCAGTTTGGTGGCCGAAATCGATTTCTCGACGGCGGCGACACGGACGCCGGCACGATCAACATCGCTCTGATTGCGGATCGCAGAATGCGCCGGTACGATGTAGGTAAGCTCCAAAAAATAATACGCTGGCCCGTAGTCCATCACCTTCGCGCGAGCTTCACCATACGGAAGAAAAGTGACGTCCCATTTACCGAGACGAGCTCCCTCCAGCAAGTCCACGTAGTTATCGTACATGATGAGCTCTACCGGCGCGCCTAGCCTCTCTCCGAGCGCGTTCGCCAGATCCACAGGAACGCCCCGTGGAACATTTGTACTGCGATCGAGCTTTGCACGAAACTGGCTCCCTGACGGCCCGACTGAGAGCGCGACCCGGACTTTGCCCGTCGGCGCTAGCTGCTGTCTGGCAGCGGTGGAACCTTCGTCGTTGCGCGGGGACGCGCAGCCGGCGACGAGCGCCGCAGCCAGGAGACTCGACAGAACAGATCTGATTGTGAACATGGTTTTTCCTCCTTGAATGTCGTTGCGAAAACCACAGGTCATGGCGAGGCGGCGCCCAGATGAGGCGTCGGAATTGACCGCAAGCCGCCTTATCCAAACCCGACAAAGCCCCTCGCTCTGCCGCCGCAAGCAGAAACGAGGAAAATCAAGCAATCCTCCCCTCTTCGTCGAGAAATATTTTGCGTTAGATCAATCTTTCCCAAGAAAGGGGCGGCCACTGCCGAACCTGTAGCAGGCGTTCGCGGAAACAGTTCCGAATGCCCGGTTGCGCACGAAGCGCACCGGGCGCGGCCTGTAGACAACCGCTGACCCAAGCGCCAAGTCGTCCACGCAAACGGGGCAACTCCAGGTAATCGTCACGAGAGCCCGCGTCGGCGCGGTGACATGATCCCCTGTCTGTTGGGGTTCGCGCCGCTCACCCACAACCTACGATGATCAAACGAGGTGGGCCCACGCGTCGAACTTGTAGGTTGGTGGTGACCGCGGGGAACCCCAACGTTCACCCCTTCACACACAATACTTGCTTGAGGGTGTGCACGACTTCGACGAGATCGGCCTGGTTGGCCATGACCACGTCGATGTCCTTGTAGGCCCCTGGAATCTCGTCGATGACACCGGCGTCCTTGCGGCACTCCACGCCCTGCGTCTGCCGCGCGAGATCATCGCGGTTGAAGCGGCGCTTCGCCTCGGTGCGGCTCATGCGCCGACCCGCGCCGTGCGCGCACGAGCAGAATGATTGCGCGTTGCCGAGCCCGCGCACGATGTAGGAGCGCGCGCCCATGCTGCCGGGGATGATGCCGAGTTCGCCCTCACGTGCGCTGATCGCGCCCTTGCGGGTGATGAAGAGCTTTTCCCCGAAATGCGTCTCCCGCGCCACGTAGTTGTGATGGCAATTGATCGCTTCGCCGTCGGTGTCGAACGGCGGCAAATGCCGGCGCAGCGTCTCGATGATGAGCGCCATCATGCGGCGCCGGTTCGCCATCGCGTAATCCTGCGCCCACTCGACGGCCTCGACATAGTCGTCGAAGTGTTCCGAGCCCTCGCTGAAGTAGGCGAGATTGCGGTCGGGCAGGTTCATGTGGTGGCGCTCCATGTCGCGCCGCGCGGCCGCGATGAAATGACGGCCAAGCACGTTGCCGATGCCGCGCGAACCGGAATGCAGCATCACCCACGCGCGATCCTCGGCATCGAGGCAAACTTCGATGAAATGATTGCCGCCGCCCAGCGTACCCAACTGGCAGATCCAGGTGCGCGCGAACTGGCGCTGCATCTTCATCACTTCCGGATGCTTTTTGACGACGCTGTCGAGCCGCTCCGACAACGCACGCGCCGCCCGGGCATGGGCGCCGCGGTTCGCCTTCTCGTAATCGTGCTGACTGAAGCCGACCGGCACCGCATCCTCGATCGCACCGCGCACCTTCGCCAGCGAATCGGGCAGGTCTTTCGCCGAAAGCGTGAGCCGTACCGCGTTCATGCCGCAGCCGATGTCCACCCCGACGGCGGCGGGAATGATCGCGCCCTTCGTCGGAATCACGCTGCCCACGGTCGCGCCGATTCCAGTGTGGACATCCGGCATGGCCGCGACGTGTCCGTGGACGATCGGCAGTTGCGAAACGTTGATGAGCTGCTGCAACGCTTCGTGCTCGATGTCCTCGGTCCACACCTTCACGGGGACGCGGCCCTTGTTGAGTTGCATTCGGATCGCCATGATTCCACCCTTCGCAGCGCGGGCACCGTGCCTGCACGTGGGACGGAGCAGACGGGGTCGTCTGCGCTACCCTCTTCCCGCGCTCGTGACTAGGCCAGCCCGGCGCGGCGCAGGCGCGCGCGCAGGGTTTCCAGCTCTTCCAGGAGATCAGCCACCAAGGCAGCGAGTTCCGGCTCGGCGTCGAAGTCGCGCTCCAGCGCGTGAATGTGCCGGACGCGCCACAGGTCGCGGCTGGAGAAGCGCCACTCGGTCACGGTCGTGCCCGGACCCGACAGCACGCCTTCCTCAACATGGCGCACGACCCATTCGGTGCTGACCGAGCACGCGGATGCGAGTTCCTCCAGAGTGAGGCAGGATTCTTCCAGCACCGCACCGGTCAGGATGTCTTCATCGCGCATGGCTCACTCCTCGGCGCGGGGGTCGAAGGCGAGATCCCGCGCCATGGTTTCATACAACTCCCGCGCCCGCGCGCTCGATGCCGGCGGCACCACGACCTGGATGTCCAACAGCAGGTCGCCCGGTGGATCGCTGGGTATGCCCTTGCCGCGCACCCGCAGGCGCCGCCCGCTCTGCGCGCCCTCGGGAATGCGCATCTTGATCTCCCCGCCATCGGGCAGTGACACCGGGATGACTGCGCCCAGCGCCGCCTCCCAAGGGGCGACGCGCAACGTCATGTAGAGATCGCGCCCGTCGACCCGGAAACGGGAATGGGGTCTGAAATGCACCTCGAGCAGGAGATCGCCGGGCTTGCCCTCGCCCATTCCCGGCGCGCCCTGACCTGCCAGGCGGATCATCTGCCCTTCGCGCACCCCATTCGGGATCTGCACATTGAGGGTGCGGGTATCCACCACGATGTGCCCGCGGTCGTCGAGCCTGGGCACGCGCAGGGTGATCTGCCGCGTGGCGCCGCGGAAAGCGTCGTCCAGGTCGAGCAGCACCTTGGCGTGATGATCCCCGCCGCGCGCGTGGAAGCCGCGTTCCGGGCCGCGAGCGCCTCCTCGCCCCGCGCGGCCGAACAACTCGGTGAAGAAATCGCTGAAGTCGGCAGCCTCGCCCGGCGAATACCCCCGCTCCGAGAATTCAAATCCGGTGTCCCAGTCCGGAGGCGGCCGGAAATCCTGGCCGGGTTGATAGCCCTGGCCGAGCTGGTCGTAGGCGGCGCGCTTCTCCGGGTCCGAAAGCACGGTATAGGCCTCGTTGACCTCCTTCATGCGCGCCTCGGCGTTCTTCTCCTTCGACACGTCCGGGTGGTATTTGCGCGCGAGCCTGCGGAAGGCCTTCTTGATGTCCCCCGCAGCCGCGTCTCGGGCAACGCCCAGCGTCGAGTAATAGTCCTTGAAGTCCAACCGGGCTCTCCTGGGAACGTGAGCGGGAGTTTATCCGATGCAAAGTAGTGGCGGATTCCGGGTTGTCAACCCATGGAAATTTTCAGGGCGCGCCAGACCTTCGCGATCGGAAACGCGGGGAGCGTGAGCCGGGTTCCGGATTTCGCGCGCCGTGACTTGCGCCCGATGCCCGTAGTGTCGAAAATGCGGGCCTGGAATTCCACGAACAGTGAGGCGCAGATGAGCAGCGACAAAGCGGGCAGGCTCGGCGGACAGATTACCATCGTCACCGCCGCGGGCCAGGGTCTCGGCGAAGCGATCGCGACGACCTTTGCGCGAGAAGGCGCTTCGGTTGCAGTGGTCGACATCAACCTTGCCGAGGCCCAGCGTGTGGGCGATGAGATCGAGGCAGCGGGAGGATCGGCGCTGGTGCTGGAGGCCGACGTGACGAAGTCGCCGGACGTGGACGCGATGGTCAAAGCCGTGCTCGAGCGTTGGGGCACGATCGATATTCTGGTGAACGGCGCCGGCGGCTTTCACAAGTTCGCCCCGATCACCGAGATCGACGAAGAAGAGTGGGACCGCGTAATCGCGCTTAATCTCAAGACCGCCTTCCTGTGCTGCAAGGCGGTCGCGGGGATCATGATGGAACGAAAGAAAGGGCGGATCATCAGCATTTCCTCCGGCGCCGGGATCGCCCCCAACCCGCACGCGCCGTCGTATCTGCCTTACGGCTCGGCCAAGGCCGGGCTGATCGGACTCACCAAGCACCTCGCGAAAGAACTCGGGCCATACGGGATTACGGCGAATTGCGTCGTTCCCGGCACGACACTGACCCCGCGCGTGCGCAAGGTGCGCGATGCCGCGAGCATCGAGAACATCGCAGCCACGAATCCGATGCGCCACCTGGTCGAACCGGAGGATTCCGCGGAAGCGGCGCTTTTCCTTGCGTCCGAAGAGGCCCGCTACATCACCGGGGTGAGCCTCAACGTCAATGCAGGGAATCTGATCGTCTAGGACCGACGGATCAGGCGGGGGGCTTTTCGTCAACGGCCGGTGGCGGCGCGTCCTCCGGGTGCTTCTCCTGCCGAGCTTCGAGTTTCCGCTGCCGTTTTTCCTCTTTCTTCTGCTTCTTGGCAAGGTCCCTCTGGCGCTTGGCGAACGCATAGTTGGGTTTGGCCATCTGCGATCCTGTCAGGTGATTTTCCGGGTGGAGTGTGGATTATACGAGAACCAGCATTGACTGCTGTCACGTGCATCATTGCCGGCGGACTCCGGCCCGCGCGCCCGGATTTCCGCCTACTTTGCGCCGACCGGCGCCGGCCCCAAATAACCGCTACATCTTGCCGTCGCGCGTGGCACTCCACTTCCGGGTGCCGTCGCTCGACTTGACGGTGCCTTCCATGCTCCCGCCGTTCACGCGCCCGGTATACTGCGCGCCGCCGACGCTGAAACGGATACGGTCGCCGCTCATTTTGGCGTTGGAAATCTTCGCAGTTGCGCCTCCGGTCGTGAGCGTTCCGGAAAGCATCTGAAAGGTCTGCGTCAGGTTGAGTTCGCCCTGCGGCAACCGCCACGAGCCTTCCGCCTTGGCCGGGACGATCCAGAGGTATGCCGTGCAATAGGACGTGCAGCCTTCGCTGGCACTGACGGTCTGGTCGGCCGTCCATTCCCCCATCGTGAACGAATTCGACACGATGCGCGTGCCGGGCTTCAGATCGAGGATCTTGGGACGCAGCTTCAGATTGATGTCGGGCAGCAGGAACATCGTGATGACCGTGGCCTGCGAGAAATCGCTCTCGAAGAGATCCGCCTTGGCGAAGGTCGCCTTCCCGCTCACCCCTTCCTTGGCCGCGGCGCGCTTCGACAACGCCACCATGTCGGGGTTGTACTCGATGCCGTGCGCGCGCGTGCCGCGCTTCGCAGCGGTGATCACCGTGCGGCCGTCGCCCGATCCGAGGTCGATCACGTAATCGCTCGGTGTCACCTTCGCCATTTCGAGCATCCTGTCCACCAGCGACTGCGGGGTGGGCACCCATACCACGTCCTTGCCGGACTGACCCACCTCCGGGGAGTATTCCTTGGGCGCCTGTTTCGGCTGCGCAAAGGCGCCGGCGGCGAGTGCGGACAGCAACAGCGCGAGCAATGCGCGGCGCGCGTAACGTGCAGCGATCATGACTTTTCTCCGATAGTGCCTCAGGCCGAACCACGAGGCGGGATGGGAAAATTGTGCTTCCGGCATAATCATACCGGAATATCACGCAATTGACGCGGCCGCGACCCGGTATGCTGTCCGTCGTCCCCGGGAAACCGGGCAACCCGCCCGATCAATGAAACAGGAATTCAGACATGGCGCAAGCGGAAGTCAAGCAGTCGCAGGAACTCTCGTTCATGTACTTTCCCGAGGATTACCGCTGGTCGCACGGCGTGCTGATCGGCTTGAACGCCGCGCCGTGGGGCGGCGCCGAGATCGGCGAGGTGAACCGCATCGGCCTGCGTCTGCGTACACATGTTGGTGACGACACCGCGTGGTTCCGCGAGTGGGCGCGCGAAGCCGGGACCGTGGAGCAGGCCGGACGCGCGCATCTTGCCGCGGGCCGTGGTGCCACTGCCGCCTCGTATCTCCTGCGCGCAGCGAACTACTACCACGTCGGCGAGCGCTTCCTGCAACCCAAAAGCGACGGCCTCGCCGCGTACCGCCGGGGCGTCGATTGTTTCCGCGACGCCGCGCGCCTCATGCGCCGGCCGAAGATCGAGCACGTCGAGATTCCGTACGAGGGCGCGACGCTGCCGGCCATGCTGGTGCACGCCGATCCCATTCCCGGCCGCAGCGCTCCCGCTCCGGCGATGGTGTTCTTCGACGGCTTCGACATCACCAAGGAGATCCAGTACTTCAAGGGTGTGCCGGACCTCGCGGCCCGCGGCGTCGCCTGCCTCATCGTCGATGGCCCGGGCAACGGCGAGAGCGTGCGCTTCCGCAATCTCTATCTCCACCACGAGACCGAGCGTTACGGCACCGCGGCTTATGAATACCTTGCCAGGCGTCCTGAAATCGATCCTAAGCGCATCGGCGTGATGGCGATCAGCCTCGGCGGCTATTACGCGCCGCGCGCCGCCGCTTTCGAGCCGCGCTTCGCGTGCTGCATCGCGTGGGGCGCGCAGTGGGACTACTGGGCGATCTGGAAAGGCCGCTTCGACACGCTCGACAGCGGCGGGCTCCCGTCGTTGTCGGTGCCGTGGAAGCACCTGCTGTGGATCTTCAACGTCGCAACGCGCGAGGAGGCGATGAAAAAGCTCGAAGGCTTCCGTCTCGACGGCGTCGCGCAGAAGATCCAATGCCCGTTCCTGCTGGTGCACGGCGCGGGCGACGAACAGATCCCGCTCGCGCTTGCGCAGCAGTGCTTCGATGCCGTGGGCTCGAAGCTGAAGACGTTCAAGGTCTTCACCCGCGACGAAGGCGGCTACCACCACTGCCAGATCGACAACGTAAGCATCGGCGTCGCGTATATGTGGGACTGGGTGGAAGGCGTGCTCGCACCGAACCGCTGAGAACGCAGGCCATCTCAGTATCTTGTCTCGACAAAGGAACCGGTCCGCCCAGGACACGGCCATCCGTCCTTGGACTTGTGCGGATTCAGCGCCGAGTCATACGTCTTGCGGGAGAACTTTTTCCCGCAGAATCCACATTCGAAAACATACGTCAGCCCCATTCCAACCGACGCGTGTCGCTGTGCTCTCGCTGGTTTGAGCGCGGGTACACGGGGTTTCAGTGAATATGGGGATGATTGCGTCACAGACGGAGCCGTAAAGGGAGTGATTGTTCCAAACTCGATCGCGAACTTCGGCACAAACGGCGTCTGGGTAACGGTGGCATCCAGAATCCGGTCCACCCGATAGGATCGCGAACTCCCATCTGCATGGCGAACGGCGTACAGAAGCAGTTCACCACCCAGCGTTCGCCGGAGCGAATAAGGTTCTATCGGCCGGCCGCCGACTCGACCGGACTCGTCCCTGTACAGGAGATCGACACACAGACGGTTCGCCGCGGCAAAACGAATCTTTTCCAGCGGAGCACTGATTCCCTCCGATCTCCAGGCGAATCCCATCGCAGGTGCACGCCAGGCAGTATCGATATCGGGCCTGAAGGGCATGCTTGCCGCCTGGGGCCGCTTGGCGACGTCAAAGAGCCAATCGAATACTCCCGGCAACTCGCTCCAGAAATCGTCGAAAAGTGGAAGCTGCGGCAGTTGATGCCTTAGCATCGTCATCCATTCGTTTCTGAGCGCCGCAAGCTCCGGGTGCGCTCGCAGCGCCGCGGTGGTCGGGACCGGAATTTCCTTGAACTCGCACTTTCCTTTCAGTGTCTCGACGATGCGAACGCGGTCGGCCCCGGAATCGTCGCGGCGATAGAGATGCACTACGTCGTAGAGGTCGCGTGGACGCAACCGCTCTGCGAGCGCTCTTATCTTCTCGGCGAATAGCTCCTCGAATCGGTAAGTCAGAACGTGAAACCCTCTGGCGGGCCGGTCCGAATATGGATGATGAACTTCCCGCCGGTCTGCTTCCATTATCACGCGCTCGTCAGCGGTCACGTCGAGTCTGATGCGCGGCACGCCGGCCTGCCGCCCCAGGGGACCGCGGTAGCCGACGCGCCCCTGCACCGAGTTACGTCCTCGCGGATTCTGGTAAATCTCAAAGCGTTGCGTGTCCGCCGGAAGCTCGATGCCTGCCTGCTCGTAGAGCCGGTCGGCAATTTCGCGAAAGACCCGCGATAGAAACGGTTCATCGATATGGGCCGGATTCAAGCTCGTAAAATCCAGGTCCTCCGAGAATCGGTACGTTTCGAAAAAACATTTCTTGAGGCAAGTGCCTCCCTTGAACAGCCATTCCTGACCGATCTCGCGCTGCGCGCCGATGGCGGCGAGCAGCCACCCTAGAACGTAATCCTTCTCGACGACATTCGGATCAAGTCCGAAGTCCGCCGCGAAATCGAGGATTTCCTGTCGCCCGATCATGCGTCACGCTTGGCCCAACCGGCCGGCACCCACAGATGCCACGCGGATACCAAACGCTTTGACGGCAGCGCAGGATCGAGCTTGGCGTTGCCTTTTGAGAATAGACTGCGGCATGAAGCGATAGCCTTGGTTTCCGTGGGCGCAAACCGCTCCAGAAGGAATCCCAGACGCTTGAACACCGCGCCATTGCCGAGCTGCTTCGCATACTCGATCAAAAGGTCAAAATTCCGAAACTCCGGTGACTTGAGCCACGTTTGCAACGCGTCCACCATCGAGCGCAATCCGCCGCCCAATGCGGAATCGGCGAGCATGTCCACCACCGTACGCGTTGGATCGGACACGTTCACGCGCACACGGTCGCGCCAGACTGGTTTCATTCCGAAGAGCGCGCGAGGGCTGACGGTCCGAAGCCGAAATTCAGTGCCGCGCAAGATAGGCGCGCGATCGCGTGGCTTGCGAACGGTCAAAACACAGACGGTGCGGAAAATCTGCTCGGTCAGCCCCCAATGCTCCGCGGCGGTCCAGCCGCCGATGTAACAAGGAGAGAAGAGACGCTCGGCAACGATCCAAGGATCCTCGAGCGCAACATCTGCCGTCCGAGCTGTCAGCGGTACCGGCACATAAAGCCCGCGCCGCACGCGGGCAAGCCAGCCTTGCGCAGTCCAACGCGAAAGCAACTTCGCCGCCTGAATTGGCGGCAGATCGAGAATGCTCGCCGCCTGCTCAGGCGAAATGGTCCCAGTTGTACGTCTGAGCAGTTCCGACAACTGGATACGTGATTGGCGGCCCAATCCTTGCGGAAGCCTGTCAGTATACTTTGAGCGCATTAATTCACCTTTAGGGAGAATTATAGCTCTCCAAATATACTAACTGCAACTACATGATTCGATTTGTCTTTTAGCCACCTCTCCTACGGCAATTGCTAGGAGCCATTGCTATGTGCCTACGACTCTCGCGGCTTCGGAACCGATCAGTCACGTGCCAAGTCACACTTTCTTTCTACTTGGCCGCAATCTGATGGAGCCGGTATTCATGAATGGCGCCGAATACGGCCGTTATCCCGCCTCCCGCCCGCCGGAGTTCGCCCGACTCGAACTACTCGTACAGGATACTGATTTTCTCTGCGTTCTTTGCGCCGTCTGCGTTTGATGTTTTTTCCAGATTCTCGCGCTCGTCGAGCAGGTGCTCGAAGGAGAACCCACGATCGGCGCTCCGATCAAGGGCTTGCGCGCGCTCGCGCAACTCGTTGGCAGGCGGCCGGCCACCGCCGGTGAGCGCCACAACGATGACGTTGCCGGCCGCGGACGAGCGATAGACGTCGACCGCCGGAAACGTGTCCCCGATGAGCCCGATGCTGGCGCGCGTGTCCCGCCCTTCAATCAGATTAAACACGGCAACGCCGCCAGGCGTGAGGTGCTCGCGGAGATTCACCAGGAACGCCTGCGCAGCGAGTCGCAGTGGCAGGCCCGTTGCGTTGGTCTGCGCACTCGGCATGAGGTGCGCGTCCATGAGAATGAGGTCGTAACGTTCGTCCGTGCGCCGCACATACTCGACCGCGTCTTCGGTGAAGATCCGCGTGCGCTCTCCCGGCACGGTGCCGAAATATTCCCGCGCGAGCGCCACCACCACCGGATCGATCTCCACCACGTCAAGTTGCATCCGGGGGTATTCGTGGTTGAGAAAGCGCACGATGGCGCCCCCGCCGAGCCCGACGAGAAGAACCGCACGCGGGTCGGGACCGTAGAGGAGGCCCGCCATCATCGTGTGCGAGTAGCGGTGCTGCAGCCGATGAGGTTGTCGCAGGTCGATCAACGTCTCGAGGGTCGCGGCGCCGCCTTCCCCGATGAAATACATTGCGCGCCGGTCACTCCCGTCGCGGATCTGGATATGAGAAAACGGCGAGCGCGCTTCGTGGACGAGGACGCTCTGGCACGACGCGAGCAGAAGCGCGAATGCGGCAAGGACACATTGCACGCACCGCACCGTTGGCTGGAACGGCCCCGCCACGTCACCCGCTCAGTCGAGCACGATCTCGGTGCGGACTCCGCGCATGTCCATCTCCAACTCGAGGCCGACGATGGGCGGGCGCACGTAGAACCAGTTGAAGCCGACGTTCGCGAAACCGCGGGCGTTCAGTTCCGCGGCAACGAGGCCGACGTCGAGCGCGGTGTAAACGTGCACCGCGGTCGCGTCGCGCCAGTCCGCTCCCAGCACGCGCATGCGGGCCTCCATCTTGCCGGCCACATGCTCCGCCTTCTCGCGCACCGCGTCAGCGGAAGTCTCACCGCGGCGCACGATGTCCTCCGGAATGCGCCCGCCCTCGGGACAATCGCCATTGCCGGCAATGACGAAGGTCGGTGGCGCGCCCGGCGCCGCCGGCACGGTATAGGAGAACGCGAAGAATCCCGGTTCCGCGGGCGGCTCGATCACCGGCGCGAGGTTGCTGCGTGCGACCGGGTTCAACTTGTCGCGGTAGAGGTTCCAGGCCTTCAACACGTCGACGTAGGCCGTGTTGAATTCGCGGAAGCCATCCATCGAGAACGGTTTCGGAGAACGGAGTTCCGCGGCGCAAAGCGCAGTGAGCGGCCGGCCAAGCGCCTTCAAGTGCCGTTCGATCGCCGCGAACCCGGCGGCGAGCGGCGCCACGCGCCGGAAGCGCGCGCGCACGATCTCGTAACCGGGCTCCGCGGCAACGCCCTGGCAATACGGAAAGCCACCTTCCAGGAAGCGATAGCCGCCGGGCTCGAAGCGATGCACGGGTTTCATGTCCGGGTTTCCATGGGCGGTTTTGCATAAGGAGTTTGTCGGAGCAAAGTCCGACAAACTCCTAAGCCTTGATGCCCGCCGCCTTGACGAGCTTCTTCCACTTGTCCACTTCTTCGCGGATTGTCGCGCCAAACTCCGCGGGCGAGTTGCCGTCGACTTCCATCCCTCTGCGGAGGAACAGCGTCTTCACCTCATCGCTGCGCACGATTTTCACCGACTCCGCATGCAATCGTTCGATGATGGAACGCGGCGTCTTTGCGGGCGCCAGCATGCCGACCCAGGAACTGTGCTGGTAGCCCTTCACGCCGGCCTCGGCCGCCGTGGGAAGTTCCGGCGCCGCCATCGAGCGCTTGGCGCCGGTCACCGCGAGCGCGCGCAGCTTGCCGGCGCGGATATGCGGCAGGCCCGTGGAACTCGCCGCAAAATTGACCTGCACCTGGCCGCCGAGGAGCGCCGTCATGGCCGGCGAGCCGCCCTTGTAAGGCACGAGCAGCATCCGCGTCCGGCTCATGTGCTGGAAGAGTTCGATTGCGAGATGGGTGCTGGTGCCGATGCCGCTGTAGCCGCAGGTGATCGCGCCGGGCTTCGCCTTGAGCAGCGCGATGAACTCCGCCAGCGACTTCGCCGGCACTCCGGGGTGGACGACGACGATGTGGGGCAGATCGGCAAACTGCGTGATCGGCGCGAGATCGCGCACCGGATCGAAAGGCATGTTCGCCTGCAGCGCGGGCGTGATGGTCAGCGACGCGGCGATCACCAGCAGCGTGTGGCCATCGGGCGCCGCTTTCGCCACCATGTCGGTGCCGTTCAGGCTGCCCGCGCCCGGACGATTGTCCACCACGAAATTCTGCCTGAGCGCCTCCGACAGCCGGTCGGTGACGATGCGCGCGGCGACGTCGGTCGAGCCGCCGGGGCTCTGCGGCACGATGACGCGGATCGGGCGCGACGGGTAGGCGTCCGCCGCCATTGCGGGCACGGCGGCACAGAGGCCCGCCGCGGCCGCCACCACCAGGGCGAGTCGCATGCGTTTTATCATGGTTTTCTCCTCGATTTTCGTTCTGGATTTTCCTGCTTCGCGTCATTCGCGTTGATGCCCTTACTACTATGGCGTCTCAAAGGCAACCTGCATGAACGGCCTGTCATTGCGAGCGACGCGAAGCAAGCCCGTTGCGGGCAACGCGACCGCGGCCAGCCGCGAGGTTGCTTCGTCGCGAAATATCACTCCTCGCAACGACAGTGCGAATTCAGCGGGATTCCTGCGGCGCGCCATGCTAGTCCGCGTCGTAGCCCGGCGCGACCCGCGCGTCGATGACGCACACTCCGCCCGCGCGCACGATGGCGAGGCCGCGCTCGATCGCGGGCTGCACGTCGGCCATCTGCATCACCGGGCCGATGCCCTCCGCGCCCTGCGCGCGCGCCATCGCGGCAATGTCGATTTCGGGGTCGGCGACGCGCTGCCCGATCCAGCGGTTTTCGGGGGGCCGGCCGCGGTGCTCGGCGACATCACCCTGGTGGCGCTCGTCATTGAAAAACGAACGATTGTTGCACACGATCATCAGGCACGGGATCTGGTAGTGGGTGGCGGTCCACACCGCGGTGATGCCCATCAACATGTTGCCATCGCCGATCAGCCCGATCGGAATCCGCCCGCTGCCTTTCAGCGCGAGCGCCGCGCCTATCGTGATGCCCGGTCCCGCGCCGACGCCGCCACCCCCGTCAGAGCCGATGAAGTCGAGCGGATGGCGAAAGTGCGTGTAGGCGCCGCTCCAGCCGAGCGGCAGGTGCGTGTAGCACACTTCGCTCCTGCCGGCGGCGGCATTCAACGCCCAGGCGAGACCGGAAAGACTCAGCGGATCGCCCGCCTTGCCGGCGAGGGCATGGGACGTCGCATGCGTCGCGGCGCGCCGCGCGCTGACGGCATCGAGCAGCATCGGCACCGCGGCGTCGGGCTCGCAGTTCATGTACACGTCCGTCGGCGGCAGCGCCTGGTAGTCCATGCTCCAGCCGCGATGCAATTGCGCATCGCACGAGACGTTGATGATCTTCGCGTTCGCCGGCTGGCCGCCGAGGGCCTGCCTGAGCGCCCCGCCGAGATCGAGCCAGTCGAGCGCGAGGATCACGTCGGCCTCCGCGAGCGTCTTGCGCGCGGCGGCGGCGAGGCGGTTGCCGGGCGGGGTCGCGTGCAGCCGGTGATCCGTCGGGAAAGCAGCCCCCAATTTGATTTGCGTGAGCACGCGCATGTCGAGCTTCTCGGCAAGCGCGACGCGGGCGTTCCAGCCCTCGACGCTGCGCGAGCAGCGTCCCGCCAGCAGGACCGGATTTTTCGCCTGCGATAACAGCCGCGCCGCGGCCGTGATTTCCGCCGATCCGGGCTGCACCGGCGGCGGCGGCGCGTAGCGTGCCATGTCCGGCAGCGCGGGCAGCGCGTCGAGTTGTCCTTCCTGCAGCGAAACGTCGAAATTCACGTAGACCGGCGCGCGCGGCGCGGTGCACGCGATCTGCGCGGCGCGCAGCAGCGCCTCCATCGCCGCGGGCACGGAGCCCGGCTGGTTGTCCCATTTCGTGTAATTGCGCACCAGCGCGGCCTGATCCGAGCAGGTGTGTATCCAGTCGATCCACGGCCTGCGCTTGGCGGCGTCCCACGGCCCGGTGGCGCCGAGCACCAGCACCGGCGCTCGGTCGCACCAGGCGTTGAAGATCGGCATGGTCGCGTGCATGAGTCCGACGTTCGAATGCAGCGCGGCGGCCATCATGCGATCCGACGCCTTCCAGTAGCCCTGCGCAATGGACACTGCGTTCTCGTCGTGCAGGCACAGCAGCATCTGCGGCGCGCGGTTGCCGAGGTAGTTCACCAGGCTGTCGTGCAACCCGCGGTAGCTCGCGCCGGGATTGAGCGCGATGTACGGGATGTCGAGCGCGCGCAGCGTCGCGGCGATCGCATCGCTGCCGTACACCCTGTCGCTCGCGGGCGAAGGCGCCGGCGTCTCGTGCCTGATCGCAGGTGCCTGTGGGATTGGGGCCATGTGGTTTCGCTCTCAATTCTCGCTGATTCGTGAACCCGGGCTTCGCGTGCCGCCCCGTCCGGAGCGGGCCGTCACGGCACGCGCGTTGCGCTCCATTTCGCGGATTTGCCACCCGACGTGACGGTACCGGACATGGCGTCGCCCGACACGCGCCCGGAGTATTGCGCCGCGCCCGCACGGAAAGTGATGGCGTCGCCGCGGAGTCTCCCGCGCTCGATGATCGTGGGCTCCGCTCCGCCCGCCAGCGATCCTGCCAGGACCTGGAAATGCTGCTTGATCGTCAGCACGCCCTGCCCGAGTTTCCATTTTCCCTCGACTTTCGCCGGCACGATCCACAGCAGCGCCGTGTTGTAGTAGCTCCCGTCGTCCCCCTGCACGCCTGCGGTTTCGTCCGCCTCCCAGTCGCCCATGGTGAACGTATTCGACACGATGCGCGTGCCGGGCTTCAAATCGAGCAGCGTCGGGCGCAGCTTCAGGTTGAGGCTCGGCAGCAGGAAAAGCGTGATGACCGTCGCCTGCGAGAAATCGCTCGCGAAGATGTCGGCCTTGGCGAACGTCGCCCGCTCGCTCACTCCCTCGTTCGCTGCCGCCCGTTTGGCGAGTTCCACCATGTCGCCGTTGTACTCGATGCCGTGCGCGCGGGCGCCGCGCTTGGCCGCGGTGATCACCGTGCGGCCATCGCCCGCGCCGAGGTCTATCACGAAATCCCGGGGCGTGACCTGCGCCATGTCGAGCATCTTGTCCACCAGCGCCTGCGGCGTGGGCACCCAGACCACGTCCTTGCCTTCCTGCCCGACATGCGGCTTGTATTCGTCCGGCGCCTGCGCGAAGACCGCTGCGCTGAAAAGTCCCAACCACAGCGCCAGGAATTCCCGCCGCAGAATACGCTTCACGTGCATGCTCATTCTCCGTTGATTCAAAAGACAGGTTTCGCATTCATCGGCGTTAATCGGCGTGCATCGGCGGTTAACCGCCTTTTCGCATTGGACTACTTCGATTCCAAAGCCTCGACCAGAAGGTCGAGCGCCGCGCCGGCGAATGCGTACATGTTGGCCACGCGGTCGCCGTGCCCGGTCTCCAAGGTCCGCGAACGGTCGAGCGCCCCCGCCACGGCGAAAACCGTGTGCCCGGCGGCGTCGCCATAGCGATTGCCGGTGGGGCCGGCCGCCCCGCTTTCACCCAGGCCCCAGTCGGCGATGAAGCGCTCGCGCACGATGCGCGCCTTCAGCAGGGCGTAGGCCTCGGTGGACGCGCGTATTCCGGCGAGCATGTCCTCGCGGACGTCGCGGATGCCCAGCAGCGCATGGCGCGTGTAGATCACCGCGCCGCCCTTGAAGTACGCGGAGGCGCCGGGCACCGCGAGCAGCGCGGCGGCGATCAGGCCGCCGGAAGATGACTCGGCGACCGCAATGGTGTGCTTGCGGGCCTTCAGCAGCGCGGCGGCCTTTTCCGCACGGGGAATGAGTTCACGCATGGACATTCCTTTCAAGTGTGAAACCGCAGATTAACGCAAAAAAAATCAGGACGGGAAGTGCGTGAGCTGTGATCGGTGATCTGACGAAACCACAGTCGCAAGCCCGATCTTGTCGGATCACGGTTCACGGGTCACGATTCACGCCTCATACACGTTAGGCGGCGAACTGCAGCCGCGCGAGGTGCGCGTAGAGGCCGTTCTCGCGCAGCAGTTCCTGGTGCGTGCCCAGCGCGTGGATGCGCCCGCCGTCCATCACGACGATGCGATCGGCGTTGCGCACGGTTGCAAGGCGATGCGCGATCACGAGCGTGGTGCGCCCGCGCGCGAGCCGCTCCAGCGCCTGGGCGACCTGCCGCTCGCTCTCCGCGTCGAGCGAACTCGTCGCCTCGTCGAGGAGGAGAATGGGACGATCGGCGAGCAGCGCGCGCGCAATCGACAGGCGCTGGCGCTGGCCGCCGGAGAGCTTCACGCCGCGCTCGCCGAGATCGGTGTCGAATCCCTGCGGCAGGCGCTCGATGAATTCCAGCGCGTGCGCCGCGGCACAGGCCTCGCGCACCGCGTCGAGGGAGGCCTCCGGACGGCCGAAGCGCACGTTTTCGGTCACGCTCGCCGCGAAAATCACCGGGTCCTGCGGGACGATGGCCGCCGCGCGGCGCACCTCGTGCGGATCGCAGTGGCGAATATCGATGCCGTCGATCAGCACGCGGCCCGATTGCGGATCGTAGAAACGCAGGATCAGCGCGAACACCGTGGTTTTGCCCGCGCCCGATGGACCGACCAGCGCGAGGCGCTCGCCCGGCCGCACGCTGAAGGAAACCGGGCCGAGCGCCACCGTGTCCGGACGCGCTGGATAGGAGAACCTGACCTCGTCAAAGCGGATCGCACCGCTCGCCCGCGGCGGCATGCGACGCACCGGCGCCACCGCCGACAGCGCAGGCTGCGTGTCGAGCAATTCCATCAGGCGCTCGGTGGCGCCCGCCGCGCGCTGGATCTCGCCCCACACTTCGGACACCATCCCGGCGCCGCTCGCCACAATTGCCGCGTAAAACACGAACGCCGACAGCTCGCCCGCGGTGAGGCTCCCGTCGAGCACGTCGTGCCCGCCGATCCACAGGATCACCCCGACCGCGCAAAAGCCGATCAGCATCACCACCGAGATGAGCCACGCCTTGACCTGGACGCGCTGCCGGCCAGCTTCGAAGGCGGCCTCGGTGGCATCGTTGAAGCGGGAGCGCGTGCGTTCCTCGTGCCCGTACGCCTGCACGGTGCGCATCTCGTGCAGCGACTCGTCGATGTGCGCCGAAACGTCGGCCACCCGGTCCTGATTTACGCGCGACAGCCCGCGCACGCGCCGCCCGACGATCAATATGGGGATGAGGGTCGCCGGCACGCCCAGCACGATCAGCGCGGCGAGTTTGAGGCTGGTGGCAAAAAGCAGGATCAGCGCGCCGAGCATCATCAGGCCGTTGCGCAGGAACATCGAGAAGCCGAATCCGATCACCTGCCTCAGCTGCTCGCTGTCGTTGGTGAGGCGGGAGGCGATCTCCCCGGTGCGCGCGGCATCGAAGAACGCGGGCGTGAGCGTGAGCACGTGGGCAAAGACCACGCGCCGCAGATCGGCGATGACCCGCTCGCCGACGCTCATCATGAAATAGAACCGCACCCAGGTCGCGCACGCGAGCACCGTCGACACCGCCACCACCGCGGCGAGCGCGGTGTTGAGGAGATGCGGGTCGCCGCTGCCGAATCCCGCGTCGATCACGTGGCGCAGACCCTGGCCCAGCGCGAGCACGCAACTCGCCGCGATCACGAGCGCAAAGAGCGCCAGCGCAATGCGCCAGCGATACGGGGTCAGAAAGCGGGCGAGCCGCGCGAATTGCGCAAGTTCGCCCCTGGGCAGTGCGACGAGGGTTCCGGGAGGCAGCACGCCTCTATTCTATCAACGCACGTTTTGCAGCAACAGCAGAAGGCCCGCCAGCACGCCGGCGTTGTTGAGAAACATCACGCGGCTCACGTTTCGCCGTGCCGGGTCCTGCATGTTCCAGAAACGGTGAAAGATCGCGGTGGCCGCGATGGTGAAGACGATCAGGCACATGACCCCGATGTCCGCGCGCCAACCGCCGAGGATGAGGGCGCAGCCGGCGAACTGGAGCGTCATGCCGGCCCAATGCACGACGGCCGGAAACGGCGTGCCGGATGCGCCCATGCGCTGAATGTGATCCGTGACCCGCGCCGGAACCAGGTTGCACAGGCCCGCCACGACAAAATACGTCACGAACAGCAAGCGGCCCGCCAAATCAAGCCATGAAGCATCCTGGATCATCCGTTCACTCTCCTGCGGGCCGGCCTCGTGTCGTCGCGAGGAAACAGCGTCGACGTGGCGATGGGTAACAGTTGACACCCGAACGTCATGATGCGCCAGCGCGCAGGCGTCGCGGACGTTCCACGCATGGGGTTCCGAAGCACGTCACCATTGTCGCTGTTTCCCGAATCAGGAAAACCCATTCAATCAAGCACTTGCCTGAACACAACCGGTTAGTGTCGCCGGTCAGCGACTGTGCGACCCCGTTTTCGCGGCGGAGCATTCTGTTACCCATTGTACCGCCAGCAATTCCTGCCGTTGGCATGCTTTTCGCTCTCTTGTGATGACCGAATCCGAGGACGGTGTTCACGTCGCCGGACCAGGTTGTGCCGGGACGCAAACTGACCCGTCATCGTGGAAAGGCGCGTAACTTGATTAAACAACATGGAGATTCATTCATGCAAACCCGTCATCGAATAGCGCTGCTGACTGCCGGCCTCCTGGT
>Ga0155935_1129_pt1 | contig 18870 bp, 17 predicted proteins | sample RifCSPlowO2_02_FD_107589 | JGI IMG/M metagenome (GOLD analysis project Ga0155935, IMG submission 107589) | Betaproteobacteria bacterium RIFCSPLOWO2_02_64_14
GGGCGCCGGCCTCGAGAGCGGACCTACTGGACCGGTGCGCTCTCGCTCACCGCCGGGGCTTCCTCGGCAAATCCAAGGACCACTTTCTCGTTCGCATCGATATCTACGGTGACCTTTCCACCGTTGGCGAGCCTCCCGAACAGCAGTTCGTCCGCGAGCGCACTGCGGATGGTGTCCTGAATCAGGCGCGCCATCGGGCGGGCGCCCATCTGCGGATCGAAGCCCGTCTTCGCGAGGTAGTCCTTGAGCGCGGCCGTAAAGGTGATATCGACCTTCTTCTCGTGCAACTGGTCTTCGAGCTGCATGAGGAACTTGTCGACAACCCGCAGGATGATCTCCCGGCTCAACGCCGCGAACGAGATGATGGCATCGAGCCGGTTGCGAAACTCCGGCGAAAACAACCGCCGGATCTCCGCCAGTTCGTCTCCCGCACTCTGGCTCGGCGTGAACCCCATGGAGGTTTTCGACAGCTCGGCCGCGCCGGCATTGGTGGTCATGACGATCGCCACGTTGCGGAAGTCAGCCTTGCGCCCGTTGTTGTCGGTAAGCGTGCCGTGATCCATCACCTGCAGCAGGATGTTGAAGATGTCGGGGTGCGCTTTCTCGATCTCGTCAAGCAGCAGCACGGAATACGGGTGCTTGGTGATGGCTTCCGTGAGCAGCCCGCCCTGATCGAAGCCGATGTAGCCGGGCGGCGCGCCGATCAGCCGCGACACGGCATGCCGTTCCATGTATTCGGACATGTCGAAGCGCGTGAGTTCCACGCCCATGACGTAGGCGAGCTGACGCGCGACCTCGGTTTTTCCCACCCCCGTGGGACCTGAAAACAGGAAGCAGCCTATCGGTTTCTGCGGATTGCCCAGACCGCTGCGCGCCATCTTGATCGCGGTCGCCAGCGCGTCGATCGCCCGGTCCTGGCCGAACACCACGGCCTTGAGGTCGCGGTCCAGGTTCTTCAACGAATTGCGGTCGTCGATCGAAACCGTCTGCGCCGGAATGCGCGTGATCTTGGCGACGATGTCCTCGATCTCGTGCTTGCCGATGATCCGCTTTTGCCTGGACTTGGGCAGGATCTTCTGCGCTGCCCCCGCCTCATCGATCACGTCTATCGCCTTGTCGGGCAGATGGCGATCGTTGATGAAGCGCGCGGAGAGCTCCGCGGCCGCGGTCAACGCGGTCGGGAGGTACTTGACCCCGTGGTGGGCCTCGAACCGCGACTTGAGCCCCTTCAGGATCGCAATCGTCTCCGCCACCGACGGTTCCACGACGTCGATCTTCTGGAAGCGGCGCGCGAGCGCGTGATCCTTCTCGAACACGCCCCGATACTCGGTGTAGGTCGTCGCGCCGAGGCACTTCAACTGCCCCGCCTGCAACGCGGGCTTGAGCAGATTGGATGCGTCGAGCGTGCCGCCTGATGCGGCCCCGGCGCCGATCAGGGTATGAATTTCGTCGATGAAAAGAATGGCCTGGGGATTCTCCAGCAGCTGCTTCAGCACGGCCTTCAGCCTCTGCTCGAAATCACCGCGGTACTTGGTCCCCGCGAGCAGCGCCCCCATGTCGAGCGCGTAAACGTTGCAGCGGCGCAGGATCTCCGGCACGCCCCCTTCCACGATGCGCCGCGCCAGGCCCTCGGCGATTGCGGTCTTGCCGACCCCTGCTTCGCCCACCAGCAACGGGTTATTCTTGCGGCGCCGGCACAGCGTCTGGATCACCCGCTCGAGTTCCCGGTCGCGCCCGATCAACGGATCGATCTTGCCGGCTAACGCCATGGCATTGAGGTTCATGGTGAAGTTTTCGAGCGCGCCGTTCGGCTGCGCTTCGTGCTCGCCCTCGGATTCCCCATCGGTCTTGGCGGGCTGCGCCTGCGGCACCTTGCTGATGCCATGGGAGATGTAGTTCACCACATCGAGGCGCGTGACCCCCTTCTGGTGCAGAAAATAGACCGCGTGGGAATCCTTCTCACCAAAGATCGCCACCAGCACGTTGGCGCCGGTCACCTCTTTCTTGCCCGAGGACTGCACGTGCAGGATGGCGCGCTGGATCACCCGCTGGAAGCCCAGCGTGGGCTGCGTGTCGACGTCGTCGCCGGCAAGTATCGGCGTGTGTTCGGTCACAAAATCGCCCAGCAGCTTGCGCAACTCGTCCATATCCGCCGCGCACGCGCGCAGCACCTCGGAGGCCGACGGATTGTCGAGCAGCGCGAGCAGCAAATGCTCCACGGTAATGAATTCATGGCGCTTCTGCCGCGCCTCCATGAAGGCCGTGTGCAGGCTGACTTCGAGTTCCTGTGCGATCATTTCAGTTTTCTTCCATCACACACTGTAACGGATGCTGGTGCTGTTTGGCGTACGACTTGACCTGCTCCACCTTGGTTGCCGCGACGTCCCGGGGATAAAGCCCGCATACCCCGCTGCCTTCGCGGTGCACCTTCAGCATCACCTGCGTCGCGCGCTCCCGGCTCAGCAAAAAAAACTTCTGCAACACCGCAACGACAAAATCCATGGGCGTATAGTCGTCGTTCAGCAGCACCACCTTGAACATCGGCGGCGGTTTGACCTTGACCCGTCTGGTCTCCAGGACCGTGTCTTCACGCTGCCGTGTCGCCATGCCGGGAAACCCGCCTTGATGATTCCGTCCGTATACAATGCTCCAGTGCTATTCTCGCCATAATACGGCAAATTTCAAGTAGCAATAAGTGACCTTTTTCCGGTGTATACTTGACTTCCTCCCGGAGATAGCCTAGAAAGCAGTCGGGTGTTTGGCTTCAAGCCACTTCGCAGGTCCGTTATGACCGTTTGCGATCCTTGAAACTCAAACAGATTGCGGGGATCGGGCCCGCGTATTTTGGAAGGCAGTTACTATGGCAACTGGCACCGTCAAGTGGTTCAACGACTCCAAGGGGTATGGCTTCATCACCCCCGATGATGGTAGCGAAGACCTGTTCGCGCACTTCTCGGCGATCCAGATGAGCGGCTTCAAGACGCTCAAGGAAGGCCAGAAGGTGTCTTTCGAGGTCACTCAAGGCCCGAAAGGCAAGCAGGCCGCCAACATCCAGGCCGCTTGACCGCCCACCCCGCGCAACGGGGTGAGTTCGTTTCATCTTCGCCAAAAAACAAGCCCACCCGAACACCGCAGCGGTGGGCTTTTTCGTTTGGGGAGAGGTGACAGGGGTGTTGGCCCTGTCAGATTCGGGGGAGGTTCCTAACTGACCCGGTCGGGTTGCGCCCGTCCTACTTGCCCCAAGGCTTGATCGCGTCCTTCAGCTTGCCGTACCCCTCGAGGTAACGGGGCCGCTTGCCGCCATAGATCCTGTCGAAGATCGCGAGCTGGGCGTCCAGCCATCGAGTAAGTTCCGTATTGCCCGGATTTGCCGCCTTGTAGGCCTCGTTGATCAGGACGAAGTGGATTCTCGGATCGTAGGGCTGCTTCTCGCCTCCGACCGTCTCATCCCCGGCCAGCAGGCGCAGGAGCATCGCGTCGGCGGAACCGAGCGTCTGCTCGAAAATCGGCTCGCCCTCCATGCGGTACATGACGCTGGTCATGTCCTTGCCGTTCGTCATGGTGAAGCCCATGTCCTTCCAGACCTTGTTCATGTCGGCGCCCGCCTTGACGTGATCGAGAACCTTCTGCCCCCAACCGCGCAGCACGTCGGGCGCGTCGGCCATGAGATCGGTCAGCCGGTCGCCGTCGAGGTCCGTTGCGTAAACGATCGCCTTGCGCTGCTGATACATGTCGTGCAGCAGAATGCCGAAATTGGTGTCGGAGATATGCTCGTGGATTTCTCCACCCCAGTTCTCCATGCCGTCCTTGAAGTCCCTGGGTAGCAGCGCGACGATCGCATCGACGTTCGCCCTGTGCTCGGCATAGGCATCGACGGCGTAGCGTCGCTTGAGCTCGAATTTCGTGCCCTGCAGCAGCCAGCGCACGATCCCCGCGTTGACGGCGTCTTCCTGGGCCTGCGTCGGCTTCGTGGCGACGCGCCCGATCTGCCCTGTTTCGTGCACCATCTTCAGGAACAAGCGCACGGCGTACGCCATCCTGACGCCGGGAGTGTTCATCTCGGAGTGGATGTTGCCGGTGTCGCGGTCGACGCGGAACTTCTTGCCGTCCTGCGAGTAGGGCAGACCGGGCATGAAACGCACGCTGGTAATCGTGCCGTAGGGCCGGACATTGCAGTACACCCCGGCCGCAGTGCGTAGCGGCGCATTGGCGGATTTGCCGGCGACCACCACCTTCCTGCCGTTCTCATTGACCATGAAGTCGCCGGCGGTGGACCACTTGATCGCCGTGTACTCGAGCTTGCCGAACCATTCGAGCGACTTCAGCTTGGTGTCGTGCCGGAACTGCGCCATCATGGGCACGCCGAGGAACGGCAAGCCCAGCACGTCGAGCGCCATCAGCGTGCCGTTGAGCGCAAACATGTCCGTCAATGCGTGCGCGACCGGCTTCACGTTGCCGCTTGGGTTTCCGCCTTCCCAGATGATCGCGTCGGAAATGCCCCGCGGCTGGATCTTGGATCGCTTGTAGACGCTGTCCAGCAGCTTGAACAGATTACCGCTCTGTTCTTCCTGTGCGATCTTCAGCAGGTCGAGTCGTTCAGTCATGATTCTTCTCTTCTCCGTTCGGATTGGGTCAGTCGAGTAATGGGTCTGTCTTGGCGATCTTCAGGGGCGCGCAGAAGCAACCATTGGGCAGAGCGCAGTCGCCGCCGCCCGCTTGTCTCATCTATCGAGTCCCGAATTCCCGTCCTACCAGATCTTTTTTCAGGCAGATTGCAGCAAGGCGAGCGGGAACCCGGGAATGGTTCTGCGGAAAACGCGCAAATAAAAATTATAACAGACGCCTTTTACTTCCTTACCCGACATGGGCGGTGGCCTTTGGCCCGCGTTACCGGGCGCCGCCAGGCCGCATTCGCCTGTGCGCGCAGTTGTCGGACACCGGCGCCGCCTGCAGTAGCGCAATTCACATTTACCTGGCACAAAAAAGCCTCCGTCATTGGCTGATCTCTGGTGGCTGACGGGCAACGGAATTGTGCTGATGCACACATAAATAAAGTTTTAATTCCATAGGCTTACATTTATAAATAAATTGTTATAATGCATTGCAGCACGAGTCAGAACACGTAATTTTACAATACAAGGTTCCGAAACCTGGAGCACAGGGAGCGCTCTTCAACCGCAAGGGAAAACCGCCGTGACGCACCCCTTATCCATGCCACAAGGCGTTGAAATTCTTGGAACAATTACACCTGAGTCCGCGGAGATCCTGACGCAGCAGGCGGTAGCCTTCGTTGCCAAACTTGCCCGCAAGTTCGAAGCGCGGCGGCGGGAATTGATGACACTGCGGGCCATGCGCCAAGGGGAGTTTGACGCTGGCAGGCGCCCGGACTTTCTGCCTGAGACTCGACACATTCGGGAAAGCAACTGGAGCGTAGGTCCGATTCCGCACGACCTCCAGGATCGCCGCGTCGAGATCACCGGTCCGACGGAGCGGAAGATGGTGATCAACGCGCTCAACTCCGGCGCGAACGTCTTCATGGCCGATTTCGAGGACTCGAACGCGCCAACGTGGAACAACATGATCGAAGGCCAGATCAATCTGCGTGATGCCGTGCGGCGTGTCATCGCGTACAGCAGCCCGGAGGGCAGGTCGTACCGGCTGAACGACAGGATCGCGACACTGCTCGTCCGCCCGCGCGGCTGGCACCTGGTCGAAAAGCACATGCTGATCGACGGCGAACCCGTTTCCGCTGCCGTCTTCGATTTTGGCCTCTATTTCTTCCACAACGCCAAGGCGCTGCTCGCCCGCAGCACGGGCCCTTACTTTTACCTGCCCAAACTGGAAAGCCATCTCGAGGCGCGCCTGTGGAACGACATCTTTGTCGCCGCCCAGCGTGAACTGGGCGTGCCGCAGGGAACCATCAAGGCCACGGTCCTGATTGAAACGGTGCTGGCTGCCTTCGAGATGGACGAAATCCTCTACGAATTGCGGGAGCATTGTGTCGGTCTCAACATCGGCCGTTGGGACTACATCTTCAGCTGCATCAAGAAATTCCGCGCCAACTGCGACTTCTGCCTCGCCGACCGCGCCGAAGTGACGATGAACGCGCCGTTCCTGCGCGCCTACGCCCTGCTCCTGATCAAGACCTGTCACCGGCGCAACGCCTACGCCATGGGTGGCATGGCTGCCCAGATCCCCATCCGGAATGACCCGCGCGCCAACGCGGCGGCGCTCGAGAAGGTGCGTTCCGACAAGCTGCGCGAGGTGACCGACGGCTGCGACGGCACCTGGGTGGCGCACCCCGGTCTGGTGGACATCGCCAGGTCGGTTTTCGATCAGCACATGCCCGCGCCCAACCAGCTTCACCGCAAGCGCGAGGATGTGGCGGTTGGAGCAAGGGAACTGCTCGACTTCGGTCCCGAGGCGCCGATCACCGAATCCGGGCTGCGAAACAACATCAGTGTCGGCATTCAATATATCGGGGCCTGGCTCGCGGGCAACGGCTGCGTGCCGGTCTACAACCTGATGGAAGACGCTGCCACCGCGGAGATTGCGCGCTCGCAGATATGGCAGTGGATCAGGAGTCCCAAAGGCGTCCTGCGGGATGGCCGCAAGGTCACCAGGGAGTTGTTTCACGGCCTGCTACCAGAGGAACTGATCAAGGTCAGGAACCTGGTCGGGCCCGAGGCGTGGAGCGTGGGTCAGTACGAAGAGGCGGCCAGACTCTTCGACCGCATCATCACCAGCGACGAATACGTCGAGTTTCTCACTTTACCCGCTTACGACTGGCTGACTCGCGGCGTGCGTGACACGGTCCTCGCGTAGCAGCGGCGCGCGACCCAGCAGGTGGTCCGACCCGGCCAACGGCGGTGCACGTCTCTGAAGTAAATACTCACCAATTAAACCGCGTGTCTATTTTAAGCTGTTGATTATACGAAATTTTCCTGAATGGCATGATGGGAGTGAACGCGAGAAATGCGTACAATGTCAACGGCTTACCGCAAGAAGGCGTTAAGGGCGCTGACCGATCATCCGGTCAATCTCATCAACCACAAAGAGGAATGATCATGAGCAAGCTGTTGTCAGCCCTGATCGCCGCGGTTTTTGCGGTGGTAACCATTACCCCGGTCGCGTTCGCCGCCGACGACCTGAAGAAGACCGACGGCAAAACGAAAGCCGCTGAGAAGAAAACTGACGGCAAGACGAAGGCCGCTGAGAAGAAGACCGACGGCAAAACCAAGGCCGCTGCCAAGAAAACCGACGGCAAAGCGAAAGCCGAAGAGAAGAAGAAGTAAGCTCTCTTTCTGTACCGTGTACTGCGACAGGCAGGGTTTCGACCCTGCCTTTTTTATTTGGACTGGCGAACCGGAGCAGCGGGCACAATAGGCCATCGTTTTCGGCTACCGGGTCACGCAAGTTAGAATAGATCATGGCGAAAGTACGCGTAGTGGTCGGAATGTCCGGCGGGGTCGATTCGTCGGTCGCCGCGCTCCTGCTCAAGGAACAGGGCTACGAGGTGATGGGCCTTTTCATGAAGAACTGGGAGGACGATGACACCGACGAATACTGCACCTCGCGCCAGGACCTGATCGACGCGGTCGCCGTTGCCGATTGCATCGGCATCGAGATCGATGCGATCAATTTTTCGGCCGAGTACAAGGAGCGCGTCTTCAAAGAGTTCCTGCGCGAATACCAGGCCGGCCGCACTCCCAATCCCGACGTGCTGTGCAACGCCGAAATCAAGTTCCGGGCGTTCCTGGATCACGCCCTCGCTCTCGGCGCGGACTTCATCGCGACCGGGCACTATGCGCGCGTCCGGGAGGTCGACGGCCTCCACCAGTTGCTCAAGGCCGAGGACGGCACCAAGGACCAGAGTTACTTTCTCTACCGCCTCAACCAGCAGCAGCTCACCAGGACACTGTTTCCCCTCGGCTCGCTCTACAAGCGCGATGTGCGGGAGCTCGCCCGCAAGGCCGGGCTGCCGAACCACGACAAGAAGGACTCCACCGGCATCTGCTTCATCGGCGAACGCCCGTTTCGTGAATTCCTCAATCGCTACCTGCCCGCCAACCCCGGCGACATCTGCACGCTCGAGGGCGTTCCGGTCGGGCGGCATCTCGGCCTCACGTACTACACGATCGGTCAACGCCAGGGGCTTGGCATCGGCGGCCGGCGCGATGGCGATGGCGACGCCTGGTATGTCGTGGCCAAGGACATGGAGCGCAACCGGCTTCTGGTCGTGCAGGGCCACGATCACCCGGCTCTCCTGTGCGAGCGCCTGGTCGCAACGGACCTGAGCTGGGTCAGCGGCAGCGTGCCGCACTCCCAATGGGTCTATAGCGGGAAGACCCGTTACCGGCAGAAGGACGCAGCCTGCGCGATCAGCGAGTTGCGCCGCGAGCGCTGCACCATCGAGTTCGCGGAACCACAATGGGCCGTTACACCCGGCCAGTCGGTCGTGATCTACGAAAGCCTGGTCTGTCTGGGCGGTGGCGTTATCGAAACCGGGCTACATGCGGCCCCGGTTCCATGGTCGTTCAAGGCGCCGGCGGTACCGTGTCCTTGAACGACTTGCGCCGCGCCAGCTTGTCCGCGAGTCTGGCAAGATTGGGATAAGTGCTGCGCCACTTGAGTTCGGGAAGACGCCGCTCGAGAAAACCAAGCCCGCAGCCGACCGCGATATCGGACAGATTGAAGAACTCGCCGCTGCACCAGCTCCTCGCGCCGAGTCCGTCGGACATGGCCTGCAGTGCGCGGTCGACCTTGGCTTGCTGGCGGGCGATCCAGTCCATGGATTGCTGGGCGGCGGGTCGCCGCTTCTCCCCAACGATCGCCACCACGGCGTCGGTACACCCGTCCGCCAGAGCCTCCCAGCGGCGCACCTGGACGCGCGGCCGGGTGTCCTCCGGAATGAGTTTCGCCACCGGGCTCGCCAGATCGAGGTACTCGACGATGACGCGCGAATCGAAAACCGTGGTCTCATCGTCGATGATCAGGACCGGCACCTTGCCCAGCGGATTGTATTTCGGGACCTGCGTCATGGCGCTGGCAGGCGCGTCGTTGATGAAGTCGTAGTCGATGCGCTTTTCGGCGAGGACAATTCGCACTTTCCGCGTGTAGGGACTGCCCGGGGTTCCGATCAGCTTCATGAGGTGCCGTGTGATAAATGCGTGACGCTTCGTGCGGCGGGAGATTTTATAGCATTGCACGGTGGCTGTGAATGTGCCAGCATTGTCGGAAACCTTGACGAAAAGGAGCGGCAGATGAACACTGTGGTCGAGACATTCACTCTGTTCACCCAACCCGGGTGAAGCAGCTGCCTCAAAACGAAAGAGTTTCTTTCGAAAAAAGGTATCGATTTCGTCGCGGTCGACGTCCAGAACGACCCGCAGGGGCGTGAGCGGCTGCTCGCGCTGGGCGTACGCAACGTGCCGGTAGTGGCGAGAGGCGGGCAATTCGTCTTCGGCCAGAATCTCGAGGACGTAGCCGAGTTCGTCGGTTTGCAGGGTACCGGACACACGCCGTTGCCTCCCGACGCGCTCATCCGGAAGTGGGTGCTGGTGCTGCGTGCGGCGCAACGCTACGTGCGTCAGATTCCTACCGGGCGCATGAGCGAACTCGCGATCGACAACCGGAAGCGCTCGATCCGGCTGCTGAGCCATCACGTCTTCCGGATCGGCGAGGCTTTTCTGGAGACCGTGGTCGGCGGAGTCGAGTATGCCGTGCAGCTTGCGAACGTCCCGCCCAAAGACGGCACCTTCATGACCGGCGACGAGATCGCACGCTACGGCGATGAGGTGATCGCGCGGCTCGAGAATTGGTGGGAGGGGCTTGCCGACAAAAACTGCCGGCAGAAGCTCAAGACTTACTACGGCATGCAGTCGATGCACCAGTTGTTCGAGCGCACGACCTGGCATTCGGCGCAGCACGCGCGGCAACTCGCCGCCGTGCTCGAGCGCTTCGGTATCGAGCCGAACGTGCGGCTCACGCCCGACGATCTCGCGGGGCTCCCGCTACCCGAACGGCTATGGGAGTAGCGCGCCCCAGTCCTTCGGCAGCACGATACGCTTGCTGGTGGGCGGCCCCTGCACGTGGTTGCAGACGTAGCCCCGGGACTGATTGCGTCCCCAGTCGCCCGCCACCACGATCCCGATCCATTCCGGCCGCTGGAACACGGGCACCAAACGATCCGGATCGTCTGATTCGTGGTACGCGGGCGGAAGCAATCCCTGCTTCACATAGTCGGTGACGCGAAATCCGGTCTGTCCGCAGTGGTAGGTGTAGCGTTCTGCGCGCGAGGCCGGGATCTTGACGTTTTCGTAAAGGTATCTGCGAATGTCATCCTTGCTCCAGCCGTTGCTCGCGAACACCTTGGCGATCGCGGGGCTCAGCATGATGAGCGGGTGCCAGTTGGAATAGACGAAACCGATTGCCGTCCAGTAGCCGCAGGCGCGCTGGCCGATGACGTCGGCAATGATCTCGGCATGTTCGACCGCGTTGTCGCTGCCGCTGTAAGTCGGCGCGCTGATCGCGACCACGCTCTGCACCGTGACAATGTTTTCCCCCGCCACAAAGCCGCGGTCGACGCTGTAGGGCTGCCAGCCGATGTCGGCGATCGCATCCTCGTTTTCCGGGAGCACCACGAGAAAACTCTGGCCGATGCTGCCCTTGTCGGCGCCTTCCGGCGCGTGATGGAAACCCGCGAGATTGCGCAGGTAAAGCCGCAAAAAGCGCCCGACGCTGGTATTGGCCTGCTTGCCAACGCGCATCACGCCCTGGCCATGATTGAAACCGAGCTCCCTGATGATCGGGCCGCTCAGCACGATGAGTGACTCCCACCCCGGCGTCGAGCCCGCATCCTCGACCTTGTACGCCGGATCGACGATCGCCTCGATCACCGCAAGCAGGATCGGCATGTACTCGGGGCGGCACCCTGCCATCACGCCGTTGACCGCGACGTTCCACACCGTCGCCTGACGGTTGGCGGGTGGAGTAACCCCGAGCACCTCGTCCGGGTCGCGATCGGTGAAGCGCAGGAACCGCTCTATGCGATCGAGCGTGGGCGGGATGATCGGCAATCCGTCCGACCAGAAACGCTCGTAAAAATGATCCTGCACCTCATCCAGCGTACCGGCAAAAACGATATCGCGCGGAGCGAGACCGGCATCCACCCCTTGCGCCGCGCCTGCGGTGCCGAGCGGTCTTGAGAGTCCTTCGATAACTCTTGGCAGCAGCACGTCCTTGACCTTGCGACGCAGTTCCTCCTTGCTGTCGGTCATCGGAACGCCGGGGAATTCGGCGATCGGCAGATCGGGCATGCCGAGGCCCCTGGCGACCACCTCAGCCTGTTTGAGAAACCCGCTCGAGATGACCGACACGCTCGGCACGCCGGCGCGTTCCACCGCTGCGCTCGCCCGCAACACGGCGGGCGTGCACGCGCCTCAGGCGCCTATCGCCGAAATGACGGCGTCAACCTTGTGCTGCCTGAGCAACTCGGGCACGCGTGCGATCAATGCCCGCTGCCGGGGGCCGTGCAGGTTGCCGAATACGTCATAGGTGACGAACTTGACGCCAGGAAACCGCGCCGCAAGTTCCTCGCGCAGGATCGGGAAGATTTCCTCGCCGCGGAACAAGTAATCCCACGTCTCGGCGAGCACCTTGTTGCTGAGATCGGGAACGCGCGCACTCGGCGAACGCGTCCGGTAGGCGGGCTTGCCGAGCGGCCAAACCACTTCGTAGGTCGCTTCGGACAGCGTTGGTCTGGCGGTCATGTCTTCCTCCGGCACGGCGGCGTTATGCCCAGGTTCGAACTCACCGAGAATAGCATGCGGTCTCCGGATTGCGCTAAACTACGCCGCCTGAGATTCTCTCCGGCGCGCCGGTTCGATGACCCCTTTCCGCAGCACCCGCACACAGTCTGCCGGGCCCCACGCCTGCAACGCCCCACCGCCATGCTGAATCCGGCGGCAGCGGCGCGTCGCGCGCTCCCAGCGGTAGATCGGCTCCTCAAGCTGCGACCGGTCGAAGAACTTGCAGTGCGCTACGGGCGCACGCTCGTGACGGCGACCGTACGCGAAGTTCTCGATTCACACCGCAGGCGACTGGCGGACGATGCCGCGGCTCAGTTCGATGAGGCGGCATTCGTCGCGGAGTGCGCGTCAAGCGTCGAGAAGCGCATGCGCCCGTCGCTCAGGGCGGTATGTAATCTGTCCGGCACCGTGCTGCACACCAATCTCGGCCGAGCGGTCATGCCCGAGAGCGCCGCCCGCGCCGTTGCCGAGGCGATGACGCGGCCGGTCAATCTCGAATTTGACCTTGATGGGGGCAGCAGGGGCGAACGTGACAGTCACGTCGAAGGCTGGCTCAAGCGCCTGACGGGCGCCGAAGCCGCGGTCGTGGTGAACAACAACGCGGCGGCGGTGTACCTTGCGCTCAACACGCTCGCGCTCAGGAGGGAAGTGCTGGTTTCGCGCGGCGAGCTGATCGAGATCGGCGGCGCGTTTCGCATGCCCGACATCATGGCGCGCGCAGGGTGCAAGCTGAAGGAAGTGGGAACCACCAATCGCACGCATCTGAAGGACTACGCCGAGGCGATTACAGCACAGACCGCCGCCATCATGAAGGTGCACACCAGCAATTATGCGATCCAGGGTTTCACCTCGGCGGTGGCGGAAAGCGATCTCGCCAGCCTCGCCCACGAGCATGGATTGCCGTTTATCGTAGATCTCGGCAGCGGCATGCTGGTCGATCTCGAAGACTACGGCCTGCCGCACGAACCGACGCCGCGCGAGGCATTTGCGCATGGCGCCGATCTGGTGACCTTCAGTGGGGACAAGCTGCTGGGCGGCCCGCAGGCGGGATTGCTGGTCGGCACCAAGGCGCTCGTCGGCCGCATCCGCAAGAATCCGATGAAGCGCGCGCTGCGCGTGGACAAGATGACGCTCGCCGCGCTGGAGGCCGTGCTTCGTCTCTATAGTGATCCGGACCGGCTGGCGCAGGAATTGCCGGGGCTGCGGTCGCTTACCCGCAAGCACGCGGAGATCGAGGCGCAAGCCAACCGGGTGTTGCCGCACGTGGTCGCGGCGCTCGCCGGAAGCGCCGAAGCGCAGGTCATCTCCTGCTCCAGCCAGATCGGCAGCGGGTCGCTGCCCGTCGATTCGCTGCCGAGCGCAGGCATTGCCGTCAGCGGCGGCGGGAAGCGCAGAGGCTCATTCGCCGAACGCATCGCAACCGCGTTCCGCTCGCTGCCGGTACCGGTCATCGGACACATCAAGGACGGGGCGTTTGTGATGGACCTGCGCTGCCTCGACGACGAGACCGGATTCATCGAACAGCTCCGTCAACTGAAGATATAGCTTCGAATCGAAACACAAGAGGCGTGAGCCGTGAACCGTGAGCTGACAGGCGAGCAACGGTCGATTCACGGATCACGAATCACGGATCACCACCGACACGCATGATCGTCGCCACAGCAGGACACATCGACCACGGCAAGACGTCGCTGGTGAAGCGCCTCACCGGCGTCGATACCGATCGCCTGCCTGAAGAGAAAGCGCGCGGCATTTCGATCGATCTCGGCTTCGCCTACCTGCCGCTGCCGAGCGGCGGCCTGATAGGCTTCGTCGATGTGCCGGGCCACGAGCGCTTCATCCGCAACATGCTCGCCGGCGTGTGCGGCATCGATTTCGCGCTGCTGGTCGTTGCCGCCGACGACGGGATCATGCCGCAAACTCTGGAGCACCTGGGCATACTGGACCTGCTCAACGTCAACCGGGGCGCTGCTGTCGTCACCAAGATCGACCGCGTGGACCGGGCGCGCGTTGCCGAGGTGGCCGCCAATGTCGGCGCGCTGCTGGCAGGTACCCGGTTGAAGGGGATTCCGATACTGCCGGTCTCGGCCGTGACCGGTGAAGGCCTGGGAGAATTGCAGCAACTTCTGGCGCGCGAAGACGCCGCTCTCGCCGCCCGTCAAAGCACCGGCCAGCACTTCCGGTTCGCGATCGATCGCGCTTTCAGCGTCGCCGGCAGCGGCACGGTGGTAACCGGCACCGTCTTCAACGGAATGGTAAAACCAGGCGACAAGCTCATGATTTCGCCATCGGGGCTGGCGGTACGCGTGCGCACCGTTCAGATCCAGGGCAAGCCCGCGGCGGGCGCATCTGCCGGTCAGCGCTGCGCGCTGAACCTCACCGGCACCGAACTGGAATCGGTGCGGCGCGGCGACTGGGTTCTCGGCGAGGAGATCCACGCACCCACCCAGCGTCTCGATGCCAGCGTCGTGGTGCTAAGCAGTGAGAAACAGCCGGTCCAGCACTGGACGCCGGTGCACGTGCACATCGCGACGGCGGACGTGACCGCGCGCATCGCGATCCGGCGCGGTGAGACGATCGCCCCCGGGACAGCAAAGTTGGTTCAGCTCGTGCTCGACAAGCCGATCGGTGCGCTCCACGGAGACCGCTTCATCCTGCGCGATCAATCGGCCACGCGCACGATCGGCGGCGGCGTTGTGGTCGATCCGTTTTCGCCGGTCTCCCGGCGCCGGAGTGCGCAGCGCGCCGCCGAACTCGCCGCACTCGAGACCGACTCGCCGCAGGAAGCGCTTGCGGCATTGTCCAAGGTTTCACCTGCGGGCATCGATCTCGCGCGTTTCGAGAAAACCTACAATCTGACCGCCGAGCGTGCGGCCGCAATTTACGGCGCCGCCAATGTCATCGCCATCGGCAAGGAATCGCGTACCGGAATCACCCGTGCCCTGCGCGATGATCTGCGGTCAAAGGCGCTGGAGAATCTGAACGCGTTCCATCGTCAACAGCCCCAGGCCCCGGGCAAGGAAGTCGAGGCCCTGCGGGGGGAACTCGCGCCCCGGCTTGCCCCGGAGGTTTTCCAGACGCTGCTGCGCGAACTCGCCGACGAACGCAAGCTGGAAGTGCAGGGCTCCATCGCCCGGATTCCGGGCCATAACGCGACCTCCAACCCCGCGGATGAGAAGCTGTGGCAGGCGATCCGCCCCGCGCTTGAAGCGGGCGGTTATTCTCCCGCGCCGATCAAGGAACTTGCGCCGGCGCTGAAGCTCAAGGAAGCGGTGGTCAAGGATTTCCTGCACCGCAAGGCGAAAGGCGGCGAGCTTTACAAGGTGACGGCGGATCGCTTCTACCCGCGGGCGACCCTCGCGACGCTGGCGGCCATCGCGCAGGCGACCTCGCAGGCGCAGCCCAATGGTCTGTTTACCGCCGCGCAGTACCGCGACGCCACAGGGCTCGGCAGGAGTCTGGCGATCGAAATCCTGGAGTTCTTCGATACCCTGGGCGTGACACAACGCCTGGGCGACTCGCGCAAGATGCGCAAGGACTTCGTGCCCATCCTCGGCGCCGCCACCGTGCCGCCGCGCCCGCCTGCAGCGTCCAGGCCGCCCGCGAAGCCCGCCCAGCAGCCGGGACGCCCCTTCCCGCACACCAGACGATGAAAGGAAGATTGCCGTGCCAGCCAGTCAGTATGACGTGATCGTGATCGGAGAAGGCGTTGCCGGCCTCACCGCAGCGAACGCGCTCGCCAAAGCCGGAATGAAGACCGTCACGCTCGAAGCCCAGCTCTTCGGCGGGCTCATCATCAACGTGAACGAACTCGATCCCGCGCCCGAAGAACGGCAGGTGGGCGGCGCGGAGTTTGCCTCCGAACTGATGCAGTCGAACCAGGATCTCGGCGTCACCAGCATCCCCGAGCCGGCGACCGCGATCGAGGCGAGCGGCGCAATGAAACGCGTGGTAACCGCCGGCGGCAGCTACGGCGCGCGCCACGTCGTCGTCGCCTCGGGCGCGCGTCTCAGGAAGCTGGGCGTGCCGGGGGAGGCGGAATACGAAGGCCGCGGCGTATCGCAGTGCGCCGACTGCGACGGCCCGATGTACCAGAATGAGACGGTGGTCGTGGTGGGCGGCGGCGATTCGGCGCTGCAGGAAGCGGTCGTGCTCACGCATTATTGCGGCAAGGTGCATCTCGTGCACCGTGGGTCGCAGTTTCGCGCGCGGCCGCATTTCGTCGATCAGGTCAGGAGCAACGGCAAGATCACCGCCGTGTGGAATGCGCAGCTCGTGGAAATCGCCGGCAGCAAGATGGTGGAGCGCGCGCGCATCAGGCACGCCGACGGGCGAACCGAGGAATTCCCGTGCGCGGGGGTGTTCGCGTATGTCGGCCTGGAGCCGAACGCGGATTTTCTGTCGCCCGAGTATGCGCGCGATTCGAACGGTTTTCTCGTCACCAACGAGAACCTGGAAACAAGCGTTCCCGGCGTGTGGGCGGCGGGCGCGGTGCGCAGCGGCTGCGGCGGCCTGATCAGCGATGCCATCGGGGAAGCGCAGCGGGTCGCGGCCGCGATCCGCCGCTGACACGGAATGCGCAAAATCACATTCGAACACGTAGGGTGCAATAAGCGAAGCGCATTGCACCGAACGCTATCCATACGGCGCAATGCCCGTTGGTTATTGCGCCCTACGCGATTCATTCAAACCATGGGCCGTCCATGAAACCGACGAATCTGATCATCATCCTCTCCGACCAGCACAACCCGCGGGTGCTGAGCTGCAATGGGCATCCGCTGGTGAAGACGCCGAACCTCGACCGCCTCGCGGCGCGCGGCACGCGCTTTGCTTCCGCCTATACCAACTGTCCGATCTGCGTGCCCGCACGCGCAAGTTTCGCCACCGGCCGCTACGTGCACCAGATCCGCTTCTGGGATAACGCAATCGCCTACGACGGCAGCATTCCGAGCTGGGGCCACCGCCTGATGGCGCAGGGGCATCGCGTCACCTCCATCGGCAAGCTGCACTACGCGGGTACCGACCCGGCGCGCAACGGGTTTCACGAAGAGATCGAAACCATGCACATCGCGCAGGGGCTGGGGGATCTGGCTGGCCTCATTCGCGACGAATTGATCGTGCGCAACGGCGCACGCAAGCTCGGCCCGGAAGCGGGCCCAGGCGATTCGAGCTACCAGCGCTACGACCGCAGCATTACCGAGGAAGCCTGCCGCTGGCTTGCGCATGAAGCGCCCAAGTACCGCGACAAACCCTGGGTGCTCTACGTGGGGTTCGTGTGTCCGCACCCGCCTTTCATTGCCCCGCGGGAATTCTTCGATCTTTACCGGCCCGAAAGCATCCCGATGCCGGATCGCTACACGCAGGACGAATGGCCGCGCCACCCTTATCTAGACGGGTTGCGTCGCGGGCGTCCACATCATGAGGGCTTCACCGGGCCCGAAATGGTGCGGCGGGCGATTGGTGCCTACTACGGGCTGGTGAGTTTCATGGACCACAACGTCGGGCAGGTGCTCGCCGCACTGGAGAAGGCAGGTCTTTCAGGCTCGACGCGCGTGATGTACGGGTCCGATCACGGGGAGAATCTCGGCAAACGCGGATTGTGGGGCAAGTCGACTCTATTCGAGGAATCGGCCGGTATACCACTGATCATGGCCGGTCCCGAAGTGCCACAAGGCCGCGTGGTCGAGACGCCGGTGTCCCTGGTGGACGGTTTTCCCACTATCCTGGAATGTGCCGGCGCGAAACCGGACGCGGACGATGCCGCACTGCCGGGCCATTCGCTCTTCTCCATCGCTGGCGGCACCACGCCTGAGCGTGCGCTGCTATCCGAGTACCACGCCAGCGCCTCGATCTGCGGCACCTTCATGATCCGCCGCGGACGCTACAAGTACATTCACTACGTGGGTTATGCGCCGATGTTGTTCGACTTGCAGAGCGACCCGTACGAGCGTGTCGATCTCGCCGCCGACCCGAACCACCGGCAGGTGTTACAGGATTGCGAGGCGGAACTTCGCCGGCTACTTGATCCCGAATCCGTGGACCGCCTTGCGCACTCCGATCAGGCGGCAATGGTCGGGCGCGTCGGCGGCAAGGACTTCATCATGAAACGCGGCTCGATCACCTACTCGCCGCCTCCAGGCGTGGCCCCCGATCTGACCCCGGTCGAGCGCGCAGGTGGCGCCTGATACAATTAAGCTGTCAACCGACACGGAAGGGAATCGCCCCCGGTGGGGCGGCCGGACTTCAAACCCGGTAGGGGCCGCTGGCGGTCCTGCGTGGGTTCGACTCCCACTCTCTTCCGCCATCCTCGCCCAGCCGCTTTACGTCATACCAACTTCCGCCCGTACCCAAACCGTCCGTCGCCTTACCGCTTGCGCCTATCGGATCAGCGAACCAGAAATCGGCATTTTTGTGCATAATGCCGTCGAACAGAGACACTGTCGGCAGATTCCATATCTAATTCCGCCGATGGCTGGGGGAGCCATGACGTCCGATCATTATGATGGACGTAGGCAGGTCGCGGACCGGAGGGTGGAGCAGGACCCGTTCTACGACGGCACCGAAAGGCGCCGCGGTCGCGGGCGGCGCGCGCCTGAAGCGAGCCCAAGGACCGAAAATCTGCTGGAACCCACCGATCCGGAGGGCTATCTTCGGGTGCCTGTCATCCTGTCGCGAATCACCAGCGAGTTCGACTACGTCGAGACCGACGAGGCCGCGGGACAGCGCCACGTCGAGGCGATGATCAAAGCGATATCGGATCGCACCGGAACGTCTGAGTATGAAGATCATCGCGAGCGCGTAAGGCATCTGGCCACCGCCTTACCTGAAGCAATTCATGTCAGGTGCGGAGACAATCCGACCTCCGAGAGCGAATTCCTGTCCGCGACACTGGTGCCGGGGGAACCGATTCTTTTCGTGTATGAGTCGTTGGCTCAAGAAATTGCGTCTCGTCCGCTACTGCAACGTTTGGCCAGAGCGCTCGGCTACAAGATTGTTCAATGGGAGGCAAGCTTCCGGGGCGCCCACTGAGCGTCCCTGAGCAGACCCATCCGGCCGTACT
>Ga0155935_1043_pt1 | contig 18572 bp, 17 predicted proteins | sample RifCSPlowO2_02_FD_107589 | JGI IMG/M metagenome (GOLD analysis project Ga0155935, IMG submission 107589) | Betaproteobacteria bacterium RIFCSPLOWO2_02_64_14
TGGGATGACGCGCTTGTTGGTACGAACGCTCGCGCCGATTCCCAGCACCGCGGCGGGGTAATCCGCGGCGGGATCGTTGTTGGCGAGCGCGCCGCCGATGGTGCCGGCGTTGCGCACCTGCCGGTCGCCGATGCCCGCGGTAAGCCGCGCCAGTGCGGGTATGCCGATCGCGACTTCCTTGGCCGCGGCAACGTCGGAATGCGTCGTCATGGCGCCGATGGTGAGCATCGCTCCGTCGAGCTTGATGCCACGCAATTCGCCGATCCCCGCGAGGTCGATCAGTGCCGATGGCTTCGATAAGCGGAACTTGAGCGTCGGGATCAAGCTCTGGCCGCCCGCGAGCACCCGCGAATTTTCGGTCTTGCGCAGGAGCGACGCAGCTTCCTTGATCGTGGCGGGACGATGATAGTCGAATGCGTGCATGATGCGTACTCCTTCGCGAAATGTTGGGTTACGGTCGCTACGCTGACCTAACCCAACCTACGTTTCTGGGTGTTGGGTTACGGCCCGCGGTGCGCGCCTAACCCAACCTACATCCCTACGCGGCCTTCTTTGCAGTCTTGGCGGACTGGATCGCGCGCCACACACGCTCGGGCGTGGCGGGCATCTCAACATCGCGCACGCCGAGGTGCGCCAGCGCGTCGACCACGGCGTTGATCACCGCCGCGGGTGCGCCGATCGCGCCGGCTTCCCCGCAGCCTTTGACGCCCAAGGGGTTGTGGGTACAGGGCGTCGCTTTCATTCCGACCTTGAAGGCCGGCAGGTCGTCCGCCCGCGGCAATGCGTAGTCCATCAGCGTGGCGGTGAGCAGTTGACCGCTTTCGGGATCGTAGATGCAGCCTTCGAGCAGCGCCTGGCCGATTCCCTGCGCGAGTCCGCCGTGGACCTGGCCTTCGACGATCATGGGGTTGATCACCTTGCCGAAATCATCGACTGCCGTGAAGCTGACAACGCGCGTCGTACCGGTCGCGGGATCAATCTCGACTTCGCAGATGTGGCTGCCGGCCGGAAAGGTGAAATTGGTCGGATCGTAGAATGCCGATTCGTTCAGACCCGGCTCGAGCTTGTCGAGCGGGTAGTTGTGCGGCACGTAAGCAGCGAGCGCCACTTCGGTGAACGTCTTGCAGCGGTCGGTACCGGTGACCCAGAACTCGCCGTCGATGAACTCGACCTCGCTTTCCTGCGCTTTAAGCAGATGCGCCGCGATCTTCTTGCCCTTGGCGATCACTTTGTCGAGGGCCTTCATGATCGCCGTGCCGCCGACTGCGATGGAACGCGAACCGTAGGTGCCCATGCCGAAAAGGATGCGGCCGGTGTCGCCGTGCACGACATCGACGTTCTCCACCGGGATGCCGAGGCGGCCGGCAACCACCTGCGCGAAAGTCGTCTCGTGCCCCTGGCCGTGGCTATGGGAGCCGGTGAAAACTGTCACGCTGCCGGTCGGGTGGACCCGGATCTCGCCGGCTTCGAACAGCCCGGCCCGCGCGCCAAGCGCGCCCGCGATGTTGGAAGGTGCGATTCCACAGGCTTCGATGTAAGTGGAATAGCCCAGGCCGCGCAGCATGCCCCTGCGCTCCGCTTCCTTGCGGCGTGCTTCGAACCCCGCGACGCCGGCAAGCTGCAGCGCTTCCGCGAGGGTCGCTTCGTAGTTGCCGGTGTCGTAGTTGAGCGCAACCGGCGTCTGGTACGGAAACGTGGTGATGAAATTGCGGCGCCGGATCTCGGCGCGATCGATGCCCGTCTCGCGCGCGGCGGTATCGACGAGGCGTTCCACGACGTAGGTGGCCTCGGGGCGCCCGGCTCCGCGGTAGGCGTCAACGGGCGCCGTGTTGGTGAACACCGCGATCACTTCGCAGTGGATGGCGGGCGTCGTGTACTGGCCCGCGAGGAGCGTCGCATACAGTATCGTCGGGATGCATGATGCAAACGTGGAAAGATACGCCCCCATGTTGGCGGTGGTGGCGACCCGCAGCGCGAGAAACTTGCCGTCCTTGTCGAGCGCGAGTTCTGCGCGGGTCACGTGGTCCCGCCCGTGGGCGTCCGACAGGAACGATTCGGTGCGCTCCGCCGTCCATTTGATCGGGCGCTTCACCTGCTTCGAGGCCCACGTGATGACGGTCTCTTCGGCGTAGAGATAGATCTTCGAGCCGAATCCACCGCCCACGTCGGGCGAGATGACCCGCACCTTGTGTTCCGGGAGCCCCAGCACGAACGCGGTCATCAGCAGGCGCTCGACGTGCGGGTTCTGCGAGGTCACGTGCAGCGTGTACGCGTCTTCGCTCGCCGCATACTGGGCGACCGCAGCGCGCGGCTCGATCGCATTGGGGATCAGGCGGTTGTTGATGAATTCCAGCGTGGTGACGTGGTGCGCACCGGAAAACGCCCGGTCGACCGCCGCCTTGTCGCCGATCGTCCAGACGAAACAGGTATTGTCCGGGGCGGTGTCATGAACTACGGGCGCGCCCGGTTTGCGGGCGTCGCCTGCCCTGACAACTGCGGAAAGGATTTCGTAGTCGACGTCGATCAGCTCGGCCGCATCCTTCGCCTGGTTGAGCGTTTCCGCAATCACCACTGCGACGTGATCGCCGACGTAACGCACCTTGCCCTGCGCGAGTACGGGATGGGGCGGCTCTTTCATCGGCTGCCCGTTGACGTCGGTGATGAGCCAGCCGCACGGCAGCCCGTTGACCTTGGCCTCCGCAAGATCGTCGCCAGTGAAGATGGCGAGAACGCCGGGCGCCGTCGCGGCCTGCGCGCGGTCGATGCTGCGGATGCGTGCGTGCGCGTGCGGCGAGCGCAGGAAATATGCGTGTGTCTGGCCGTGCACGTTCACGTCATCGGTGAACGTGCCGCCGCCCGTGAGAAAGCGCACGTCCTCCTTGCGCTGGATCGGCTGGCCGATAATAGGTGCGTTCATAATTCGTTCCTCAGACAATACTCAATCGGCAGATGTGAGTCTGCAGTCGTCAGCGCGTAGGTTGGGCTCAAGCGTTTACGCCGATGCCCGACAACACCCGTCTTCATGTTGGGGTTCGCGCCCCTCACCCCAACCTGCGATTCCGCCGGCTTTCAACGTTTCATCGCCGCGGCGCCGGCGACGATCGCCTTGACGATGTTGTGATAGCCGGTGCAGCGGCACAGGTTGCCGTCGAGTTCGGCGCGCACGGTGTCCTCGGACGGATTGGGGTGTTTGCGCGCGAGCTCCAGCGCATTCATCACGATGCCCGGCGTGCAGAATCCGCACTGCAGCCCGTGGTGCGCGCGGAAGGCTTCCTGCATCGGGTGCAGCTTACCCGGCTCGCCGATGCCTTCGATGGTGGTCACGCTCGCGCCCTGCGCCTGGAGTGCCAGGAGATTGCAGGATTTCACCGCGCGGTCGTTGAGATGCACGGTGCAGGCCCCGCATTGGCCGGTGTCGCAGCCGACATGCGTGCCGGTGAGCCGCAGATGATCGCGCAGGAACTGAACGAGCAGGGTTCGGGGATCGACATCCGCGCTCACGGCCCTGCCGTTGACGGTCAGAGAAAGGTTGATGCCCATGCGTCCTCCAGGGGATCGGGTGGGGTCGCGTGCAGCGCGCAATGCGCGCCACGGTGGTTTCCGCGCATGCTAGCCCATGGGCATGGCGCCTGCAACTTTACGCTCGTGCGGACGTGACCGGTGCGTGACGCCGGCTTGACCGCCCGGCACGCTTGCACTACCCTACAAGCGCTCTATTTCATGGGATATAACGGGGTCTGGCATGGACAGCGTCGATCTGGAAGTCTTGAAGAGCGCGCGTGAGTGGGTCGAAAGCGGCCACCACGCGGTCATGGCGACGGTGGTCAGGACCTGGGGCTCGGCGCCGCGCCCGATCGGCGCGCTGGCTGCGTTCCGGGACGACGGCGCGGTGGCGGGCTCGGTGTCGGGCGGGTGCGTCGAGGACGACATGATTTTGCGCGTGCGTTCGGGCGAATTGGTGCAGGACCGGCCCGCGACGACCGTGTACGGGGTGAGTGCGGACGAAGCGCAGCGCTTCGGCCTGCCCTGCGGCGGGACGCTGGAACTCGTGCTGGAGCCGCTGACCGCGGCAAGCGGGCTCGATGAGCTGCTCGCGCGTATCGAGCGGCACGAGCTCGTGACGCGGCGCCTTGACATGAAATCGGGGCGGGTGACGATCGGTGCGGCGAACTGGTCCGACCAGCTCGCGTTCGATGGCGCGACGTTCGTCAGCGTGTTCGGGCCGCGCTGGCGGCTGCTCATCATCGGTGCCGGGCAACTCTCCCGGTATCTCGCCCAGATGGCGCAGGCACTCGACTACCAGGTAACCGTGTGCGATCCGCGCGAGGAGTACGCCGATACCTGGACCGTTGCCGGCGCGCAGTTGATGCGCGGGATGCCCGACGATATCGTGACCGGGATGGAGCTCGATGCGCACAGCGCGGTGGTGACGCTGACGCACGATCCCAAGCTCGACGATATGGCGCTGCTCGAAGCGCTCAAGTCGCCGGCGTTCTACGTCGGCGCGATCGGCTCGCGCAAGAACAACGAGGCACGCCGCCAGCGGCTCGCGGAATTCGACCTGTCCCAGGAAGAGATTGCGCGCCTGCGCGGCCCGGTGGGCCTCAAGCTCGGAGCCAAGACCCCTCCCGAAATCGCGATTGCCATCCTCGCCGAGATGACCGCGATCCGCAACGGTGTCACGATTACCCAGTTCATCGAACCGCCGAAAGCGACCGTCGCCGGCTGCGCCGCCTGAGGAATTCGTCACCTTGGACGGTGACGAATTCCTTACAAGAAAGAGGCTGGGAGTTCAAACAGGCCACAATCCGACTTCGGCCGCAATGACTGCGTTACACCGCGTCATTCATGTCCTGACCGTGATGGCCGCGTGTTGCGGTGGTACGTGGGCGGCCGAAATGGCGGCCAGCGGCATCTTCCTGGTCGCTGCGCCGCGCTTGCAGGACCCCAATTTCCGCGAGACGGTGGTACTGGTCACGCAGCCGCAACGCGGCGGCCCGTTTGGCGTCATCATCAATCGCCCGCTCGAGCACAAGCTGGGAGAATTGTTCCCCAGGCACGAGGGATTGAAGGCGAGTCATGACGCGATTTACATGGGCGGCCCGGTGGCGCGCCGGGGGCTGGTGTTCCTGGTGCGCGCCGCGCAGCCGCCGCCGCAATCGGCGCCGGTGCTGCGCGACGTCTACCTGACCGGCGATATCGACTGGGTCGACGCGCGATTGCAGGATGGTGATCTCGCTGCAGGCCTGCGGGTCTACGTGGGCCATTCGGGCTGGGGTCCCGGGCAGCTGCAGAACGAGATCGGCCGTGGCGACTGGTACGTGCTTCCCGCCGACGCGGACGTGATCTTCAATCAGGATCCGGCGACGATCTGGCCGGAACTCAGCAAACGCGCCACGCTGCGACACACACGGGCAAACCCCGCCGCACGACCGGATCAACCCCTGTAGAATCCCGCAAGGTAGTGCAGCAAGAGCGGGAAGATGAGAGTCGGCATCATCGGCGGCGGCACCATCGCACGTCTGATCCTCGAGCACGTCCGCGCGGGCGACCTCGGCGGCGCGCGCGTGGTGGCAATCCTCACGCGCAGTGCATCGACGCGCGGTTTGCGCCTGGTGCAGGAGTTCGGGGTCCCGCTGGTAACCGGTCTTGACGCGCTCGTCGAGCAGCGCCCGGACGTGGTGGTGGAAGCCGCATCGCATGAGGCCGTGCGCGATCACACAGAGGCGCTGCTGCGAAAAGGCATTGCGGTCATCGTGCTCTCGTCCGGCGCGCTGTGCGACGACGCGCTGCGTGACAAGATCGAGCGGGCGGCGCGGGAGGGGAGTGCGCTGCTCTACGTGCCCTCCGGCGGCATCGCCGGTCTCGACGCGCTGAAGGCGGCGTGCATTGCCGGCGTCGATGAAGTCACCATCGCCGTGACCAAACCGCCTGCGGCGTGGAAGGACATCCCTTATGTCGGCGCGATGAAGATCGACCTCGACCGCATCACCGCTCCCTGCACGCTTTACGAAGGGCCGGCGCGGCAGGGCGTGCCGCTGTTTCCGGCTAACGTCAACATCGCTGCGGTGCTGAGCATGGCCGGGATCGGTTTCGACCGGACGCGGCTCAGGGTGGTCGCCGATCCGGCGCTTACACACAATACGCACTTCATCGAGATTCGCGGCAAGACCGGCAACATCAGCATCAAGGTCGAGAACGTGCCGGCGCCTGACAACCCCAAAACCGCGTGGCTTGCCTGCTACAGTGCGCTGGCGGCACTGAAGCTCGCGAAGTCCACGGTGCGGTACGGGACCTGAGAACCGCTGTCTGCGCCAGGCATATGAGTGCAATTCCGTGAAGGCTGCGGCTTTTTCCTACGTCAAGCCGCGGTCGCTTGCCGAGACGTTCGATCTGCTGGAGCGCCACGGCGAAGGGGCGCGGCTGCTTGCCGGCGGACAGAGTCTTATTGCCGCGCTCAACATGCGGCTCGATACGCCGCGGGTGCTGATCGATCTCAACGGTCTCAAGGAGCTGTCGGGCATTCGCGTCGATCGCGATTCGATCGCAATTGGGGCGCTCACGCGGCATCGATCGCTCGAACTGTCGGAAGACGTGTCGCAGCACCTGCCCCTGATTCATGCAGCCATGCCGTTTGTCGCGCACGCCGCGATTCGCAATCGCGGGACTTTTGGCGGCAGCATCGCGTTCGCCGATCCCGCCGCGGAACTGCCCGCGTGCTGCATTGCACTCGATGCGAGATTTGTCATCCGCAGTCGTGCCGGTGAACGGCGGGTGGCGGCGCGGGAATTCTTCAAGGGTCTGTATGAAACCGATCTGCGCCCCGGCGAGGTGCTGGCCGGCGGGGAGTTTGCGCGGTCAGGAGTCCCATATCGGTACTCGTTCCAGGAACTGGCGCGGCGCCACGGGGATTACGCGATCGTCGGCGTCGCAGCCTGCGCGCGGATCGGGGCCGGCGTGCTGAGCGGCGTCAGGATTGCCTTCTGCGGCATGGGGCCGACGCCGATGCTGGCCTCGGCCGCCGCGGCGGCTCTTGACGGGCGCGCTTGTTCGAGAGACGTCATCGCTCACGCGCAGGCATCGCTCGCGCAGGATCTCGCGCCGTTCGATGATCTGTATCAAACCGCCGCGACCCGCATGCACCTCGCGCGCGTGCTGCTGGGACGCGCGATAGCGCAGTTGACGACGGATTATGAGTACTGAAGCGGCCGATACGCTGGAGATATCGCTCCAAGTTAATGGGGCGCCGGTGCGCCGGCGCGTCGCGTCGCGGCTGCACCTCGCGGATTTCCTGCGGGAGGAGCTGGGCCTGACCGGCACCCACCTTGGCTGCGAGCACGGCGTGTGCGGCGCCTGCACGGTCAGGGTGGACGGCGAGATCGTCCGCAGTTGTCTCGTGCTCGCAGTGCAGGCGGACGGCGCCCGCGTCGAGACCATCGAGGGTCTCTCCGCCGCCGGCACGGTGGGCGCGCTGCAACGTGCGTTTCACGAGCGCAACGCGCTGCAATGCGGTTTTTGCACGCCTGCCATGCTGCTCGCCGCGGCGGAGCTGGTCGAACGGCAGCCCGATGCATCGCGCGAGGACATCAGGCGCCACCTGTCCGGAAACTACTGCCGGTGCACTGGATACCAGGCGATCGTCGACGCTGTCGAGGTGGTGTGTCGCGCGCACCGTGCAGGAGGTATCCGGTGAAGGAAGGCGGGACGATGCCGCCGGCGCGCGGCACAATGCAATACATCGGCGCGTCCTTGCCGCGTGCGAACGCACTGCGCCTCTTGGCGGGGCGTGGCCAGTACGTCGACGACCTGCAGTTGCCGCGACTCGCGCACGCCGTCATGGTGCGCAGCCCCCATGCACATGCGCGCATCGTGAGTATCGCTGCGGACGCGGCACGCGATGCGCCCGGCGTGCTGCGCATCCTGACGGGGCCGGATGTCGCGCAGTTGTGCCGCCCGTACGTGGGCGTGCTGCTGCACGTGAAGGGCATGCGTTCGGCGCCTCAACTGCCGCTCGCGCTCGGGCGCGCGCGCTGGCAGGGCGAACCGGTGGTGGCGGTCGTCGCGGAAAGCCGCGCGCAGGCGGAGGATGCCGCCCAACTCGTCGAGATCGGGTGGGAAGAGCTGCCGCCGGTGACCGATGCCGAGACTGCGCTCGATCCGGGCGCTCCGGTGATCCATCCCGAATTCGGCGACAACCTGTGTTTCGAGCGGGTGGTCGATACCGGCGACGTGGACGCTGTTTTTGCGCGCGCCGACCATGTGGTCGAAGCGACGTTCGTCACCTCGCGCCATGCTCCGATGCCGCTCGAGACGCGCGGCATCGTCGCCGACTTCAATCCCGCGGAAAAACACCTCACCGTGTGGCAGTCGACGCAGGTGCCGTACATGATGCAGTGGATCCTGGCGCACCATTTCGGCCTGCCCGAGACCAGCGTGCGGGTGATCGCCCCGGACGTCGGCGGCGGTTTTGGTCTCAAGATCCACGTGTTTGGCGACGAGATGGCTGCGGTGGCGGCATCGTTGGTTCTGGGGCGGCCGGTGAAGTTCATCGCGGACCGCCTGGAATCGTTCGTGTCCGACAATCACGCCCGCGGCCACCGCGTGAAAATGCGGATGGCGGTATCGCGCGAGGGCGACATCCTCGCGGTCGACATGGATGATCTCTACGGCATCGGGCCGTTCTCGGGCTATCCGCGCGCCAGCGTCAACGAGGGCCTGCAGGTGGTGAACCTCGCAGGCGGGCCGTACCAGCAGCGCGTCTACCGCGGACGCTCGCGCGCGGTGTTCCAGAACAAGCCGATGTACGGCCAGTATCGCGCCGTGGGCCATCCGGTCGCGTGCGCGATCACCGAAGGCACGGTCGATCTCGCTGCGGCCGCGGTCGGAATGGATCCGGCGGAATTCCGTCGCCGCAACTATATTCCCGCGGACAGGTTCCCGTACACGCTGGTCAGCGGCCCGACTTTCGAGAAACTCTCGCAGCACGAGGCGCTGGACCGGCTGCTCGCGATGATGGACTACACCGGGCTGCGCCGCGAGCAGGCGGAGTTGCGCCCGCGTGGCGTCCATCGCGGCATCGGCCTTGCGAGCTTCGTCGAAAATTCCAATTCGTCGTCGGCAACCTACGGTCAGGGCGGCGTATCGATCGCGGCGCAGGATGCCTGCACCATCAAGTTGACCGCGACCGGCGGGCTCGCGGTGGCGACTAGTTTGACGGAGATGGGGCAGGGCGCGCACGCGGTGGCGATGCAGGTCGCCGCAAGCGCGGCCGGCGTCCCGATCGACCGCGTGAAGGTCGTGCTCGGCGATACCGACGCCACGCCTTACGGCGGCGGCAACTTCGGGTCGCGCGGCACGGGGATCGGCGGCGAAGCTGTTTTCCAGGCGGCGCGCGCGCTGCGCGCCAACATCCTCGCATTCGTGGCGCGGCTCACCGAATCGGAGCCGTCGCTGCTCGACGTGCGTGAAGGCAATGTGGTCGATGCCGAAAGCGGAGCGCTGCGCATGACACTGGAAGACGTGGCGCGCACCGCGTATTTCCGCACCGACCGCGTGCCGCGCGACTTCCAGCCGGAACTCACGGTGACCCGCAGCTACGCGCAAAAGTACTATAGCGGCGTTTTCACCAACGGCATCCAGGCGAGTTATCTCGAGGTCGACACCGACACCGGGTTCGTGAAGCTGCTCCGCCACTGGGTGGTTGACGACTGCGGCACCATCGTCAACCCGCTGCTGGTGGACGAGCAGATTCGGGGGGCGGTGGTGCAGGGCATCGGCGCGGCGCTGTTCGAGCAGTGTATCTACAGCCCGGAAGGGCAGCTTCTCAACGGCAGCCTGATCGATTATCTCGTGCCGATGGCGGCCGAGATGCCCGACATCGAAATCGGGCACTGCGTGACGCCGACCGCCACCTCCGAGCTGGGCGCGAAGGGCGCGGGAGAAGCGGGCACGGCCGGCGCGCCGGCTGCGATCATGAATGCGATCAACGACGCGCTGAAGCCGTTCGGCGCGCGCGTCACGATGCAGCCGTTCACGCCCGAGCGCATCTTGCGGGCGCTGGGGAAGGCGGGTGCGGCGTGAGGCGGAGTACGCGGAACGCCTGAATTGGAGATAATTCCACCTTTCAACGTTGCAGACGTGACGATGAACGAGATGATTCCCTTGCCGGCCGCGACGGTGGCGGTCGTGCGCGATGCGCATGGTGGCATCGAGGTGCTCATGCTGCAGCGCAATCTGAGGTCGGGCTTCGTGGCCGGGGTGCATCTCTTTCCCGGCGGCGCAGTGGACGAGGCCGATGCCGCTGTGGAAGCCGCGAAGCTATGCTGCGGCCTCGATGATCGCGCTGCGAGCCGCATCCTGGGACTCGCAGCCGGCGGGCTCGCGTACTGGGTGGCGGCGATCCGCGAGTCATTCGAGGAAGCGGGCATCCTGCTCGCCTGCGATCGCTACGGCAAGCTGGTGTCGCTCAGCGATGAAAGGGCGGCAGGACGCTTCCTCGTGCATCGCCGCGAGATCAACGCCGGGGAACGCGAGTTTATCGCCATGCTCCACGAAGAAGGGCTGCAGCTCGCGGCCGATCGCCTCACGTTTTTCGGACATTGGATCACCCCGGTCGGCGCGCCGCGGCGCTACGACACGCGCTTTTTTCTCGCGGCGGCGCCCGAGGGGCAGGAACCGCTGCACGACAGCCTCGAAACCATCGATCACCTGTGGGTGCACCCGTCGGTGGCGCTCGACCGCCAGCGCAAGGGTGAGTTCAAGATGCGCACGCCGACCGTGCATACGCTGAAAAAATTCGCCGATTACGACACCGTGGGGTCTCTGCTCAAGGGGATCGGGCAAGGCGAAGTACCGGCGATCCTGCCGCGCATTACCAGGGACGGCAAACGGCTCCTTCCCGGCGATCCGGGGTACGAGGAGGCCGTGGGGGAAAAGGGAAGGGGCGAATGGTCATGAATGCGATCGTGCCGGGCGTGCTGGTCGAACTCACTCCGCTGGTCAGGCGGATTACCGCCCCCAATCCCGGCATGATGACCGGGCCGGGGACCAACACCTACCTCATCGGGGAGGGCGACATCGCGGTGATCGATCCCGGGCCGGAGATCGATTCGCATCGCGATGCGATTCTCGCCGCCGCGGGAAAGCGGTTGCGCTGGATCCTGTGCACTCACACGCACCTGGATCATTCACCCGGCGCCCGCGCGCTGCACCACGCGACCGGCGCGCAGGTGCTTGGCCGCTCCGCGCCGCAGGACGGGAGACAGGATCCTGATTTCGCGCCCGATCGCATACTCGAACACGGTGATGTCGTCGATTGCGGCGCATTTCGTTTGCGCGCTGTGCACACGCCGGGACACGCGTCCAATCACCTGTGCTATCTGCTCGAGGGATACGGGTTGCTGTTTACCGGCGATCACGTGATGCAGGGCTCGACGGTGGTGATCTCGCCGCCGGACGGCGACATGGGCGCTTACCTCAGGTCGCTCGATCTGTTGCTGGGGATGGATCTCAAGGACATCGCTCCCGGGCACGGGCACGTGATTCCGGGCCCGCACGACGAAGTGCGCAAGATCATCGCTCACCGCCTCAAGCGTGAGCGCAAGGTGCTCGATGCGTTCGCGCGCAGGAACCCCGCGACTCTCGATGAACTGGTGCCGCTGGTATACGACGACGTGTCACCGCGACTGCATCAGCCGGCGCGGCGCTCGCTGCACGCCCACCTCATCAAGCTCGCGGCCGACGCGCGCGTCGTGGAAACGGCCGACGGCTGGAAGCTCAACTAGACCCCGGGTCCTCCGGTCCACCCTCGGGCATGACCACTTCGATGTGGTCGCGGCTCACGTTGATGAACGGTGCGTGCAGCACCTGGCGGCCGCTGATCTCCCATACTTCCGCGTCGGTCACCGCGATGAAGTTCTTGGATTCGACCATGTAGTCGGTCACGCGGGCGCTGGGCGTGATGTGAATGTAGCCCTTGATGCGAAAACTGCGCGTGAGGATCGTGATCCTGGTTCTGTTCTCTTCACCTTCCATCCGGTGCGCCCCCCTCTTGGTGTGCCGGAACTCGGTCCGACGCTGAATTCTGCACCGTCGCGCGCGAGCGATCAAGCGCTGCGTGCGCGCGCATCAACTTGCGGTGGTGACCTTCGCGTCTTTCACGACCTTGCGCCACTTTTCGACGTCACGCTGGATCACCTTCAAAAAATGCTCGGGCGTGCCGCCCACCGGCCGCAGGCCTTCGCCCGCCATGCGTTCCTTCATTTCCCGAGACTGCAGCGCCTTGCCGATTTCCCGGTTCCACAGCGTGACAATGTCCCGTTGCAGCCCTTTCGGGCCAAAAACGCCCCACCACAGCACGACCTCGTAGCCCGGCACGATCTCGCCGACCGTCGGCACTTCCGGCGCCACCTCCGCGCGCTTGGGGCCCGTGACCGCCAGCCCGCGCAGCCGCCCACTCTTTGCGTGGGGCAGCGCAGCAGGCATGGCACCGAACATGAGGTGGATCTGGTTGCCGAGCAGCGCGCTGAGCGCCGGGCCGGTGCCCTTGTACGGCACGTGCGTCATCCTCGTACCCGCCATCAGATCGAAGTACGCCGCGGCGAGGTGCGTGATGCCGCCGGTGCCCGTCGATCCGTAATTGACGGCGCCGGGCCTGCTCCTGGCAAGCGCGATCAGGTCCTTCAGGTTCTTCGCCGCTACCTGCGGGTGCACCACTACGAGGAACACCGATTCCCCCACCAGGATGATCGGTTGGATGTCCTTGATCGGGTCGTATGCGAGCTTGTACACGCCGGCGTTCGTGGCGTAGCTTCCGGACACCACGATCAGGGTATAGCCGTCGGGCGCAGCGCGCACCGCCATTTCAGCCCCGATCGTGCCGCCCGCGCCCGGACGGTTGTCCACGATTACCGACTGCCCGAATGCTTCCGAGGTCTTCTGCGCGACGATGCGTGCCATGAGATCGGTGCCGCCGCCGGGAGGAAACGGCACCAGCAGACGGATCGACTTGGTGGGGTACGCGGCCTGCTGCGCGGCAGCCGAACCCGCGATGGCAACGGCGGCGAGCGCCGCGACCGCCGCCCAAACTAAACGCGGAAAGATATTCATGAACGATCTCCTATTCGCACTGTGTCACAACATTCCAGAGAAACTCCTTCCCCCTTGAGGGGGTTGGGATGGGGGTAAAAAGATTTCGTGCCGTGCAAATCCTCACCCCCCTCGGCCTCACCCATCAAGGGGGAAAGAATCGATTTTCTTGACACAGGTGAACTAGGCGGCCTGCCGCTTCGCACTGGTCTTTTCCCTGAGCAAGGCGACGAGCTCGCGCGCCGTGTGGTTTTCCATCGCAAGCGCGGTGCGGGCGATGGCGTCCACCGGCAGATCCGGATTGATGCCGCGGAATTTCCCGGTAATTCCGGCGGCGTTCAGCGGATTGGCTGTCGAACCCGTCGGATCGAGAATGTCTTCGCGCAGCCACCGCCCATTGTCCTCAGCGGCGACCCATCCCGCGAAATGCGCCGGGTAGAACTCGTCGAGCCTGGGGTCATGCACGCACTCAAGCCACGCTGCGAGCGCAATCAGTGCGGGATCTTGCATGCGCTGTTCCGTGAACTGCGCCGGCAGCACCTGGCCGTCGGTCAATGCAGCGGCGATGGCGTAGCGCAGGCTCATCTGCGCGTTGAGCGCCGTGCCCGGTGCGTAGGCGAAGCCGCACTGCACGTCGACCACCTTCGACAGACCCACGCGCACCGGGCGCTGCGGGTTCCACGGCGCACCCAGCTTGCGGCGCAGCGCAAGCGCGGCATCGATATACGCGTGGGTGCTGCCGCAGCAGGAGTAGGGCTTGACCGAGTTGTCGTCGAGATGGAACACGGCGCCCAGCTTGTGGGTGAGCAGCACTGGCTCGGAAGCATCCGAGTACGCTTTCAACACGCCGCCGTCGCCGTACTCGTAAATCTGCGTCGGGCCGGTAAAGCCGAGCGCCACGAGTTCTGCCGCGAGCACGCCTGAATGCGCGGCCTTGCCGGCGTGAAGCCGCTTGCTCATCGTGCCGTCGGCGTTGAATGCCCACGTGCCCGCGCCCTGCGTGCCGGCGAGCCCGAGCGTCCACGCAGTCTGCTCGGTGCTGAAACCCAGCAGCGACGCGCACGCGGCTGCCGCGCCGAACGGCCCGCAAACGCCGGTAATGTGCCAGCCTCGCAGCCGCGTCGCGGACGGGTTCATTGCCAGGCTGGAACGGATCATGACCTCGTAGCCGGCGGCGATCGCGGTTACGAGGCGTTCACCCGATGCGTCCAGTTTTTCCGCCATCGCCAGCGCCGCGGGCACCACGACGGCGCCGGCATGCAGTTTTGCATTGTGATAATCGTCGAGCTCGAAGGCGTGCGACGCCGTGCCGTTGACCAGCGCGGCGTCCGCGACCCGCAGCGACGGCGCGGCGTCGCCCCACACGGTGGCCTCGGCTTTCGCGCCTCCCGCGCGCGCCCATGCGAGCAGCATCTTCGCCCACGGCGTGTTGTAGCCGTACACGCCGCAGCCCAGGGTGTCGAGAATGGCGCAGCGCACGACCTCGCGGGTGCGCGGCGGCAAATCAGCATGCCGCAGGCGCGCGATCCAGTCGGCGATTTCCAGCGTCGGGGCTGAGACCGCGCGGCGATCGAAGTTCATGAGGACCTCCTGCAGCGTTGCGTTTGCACCCGGATCATTGCGCCGAGCGGTACAACATTTGGGGGCGTTCACATTGTAAGTTCACGCGCCGATAATGTCATTTTTCCAGCAGACCGTAGGCCGGGCCGAACGCTGCTGGTTGGGGTGGGGTGCATGGCACCGATGCCCAACAATACACGCTGCGATCCTGTTGGGCATCACTGCGTTCAGCCCAACCTACGCCATCGTCCCCAACTTGACAGGTTTTTGCGCGCCGCCGCATACTGGCTTTATCTCCAGCGCGGCCGATTGCATGTCCACAATCTGGTCGCCATTCCCCAAAGCGTTCCGGAAGCACGGAAAACCGGGGTTTCGCAATATGGATTACGACGTGATCGTGGTCGGCGCCGGCAACGCCGCGTTTGCCGCCGTTGTTTCGGCAAGAGAGCGCGGCGCGAAGCGCGTGGTGGTGCTGGAAAAGGTGTCCAGCCCGCATCGCAGGCCGCGCCGCCGCGCTGTCGTGATTGGCTGACTGTTGGGGTTCGCTTCGGTCACCCTGACCTACGTCCAATCATGAATTCAGGCAGGTTGGGCTAAGCGCGCCGCAACCCAACACGGTTTGCGTTAGGGATCGGCGCACGCGCTTCAGCCCAATCGGCGAACGTTATCGACGCGGGACCGGTGCGTCATGGGAGGTGAAGCAGATGAAGCTTGGATTCATCGGATTGGGCCAGATGGGGCGCGAGATGGCAGGGCGGCTGCTCGATGCGGGCCACGCACTCATCGTTTACAACCGGAGTGCTGGCGCGGCCGAACCCTTCCGGTCGAGAGGCGCGCGGATCGCGTCGCAGCCTGAAGCGGCGCTGGATGCGCAGGTCGTGATCACGATGCTCGCCGACGACGCCGCGGTCGATGCGGTGTGGGTCGCGTCGAGGCTCGCCGAACGCATGCCTTCCACGGTTATCCACCTCAACATGGCGACCGTGAGTCTCGCAATGGGCAAGCGGCTCGCGGCGCTGCATCGAAAAAGCGGCAGCCGGTATCTTTCGGCGCCGGTGTTCGGGCGGCCGTACGCGGCCGCAAAGGGGCAGCTCGATATCGTCGTTGCCGGCGAGGAGGGCGCGATCGAACACTGCAAACCGATCCTGGCCGCGCTTGGGAGACAGCATTTCGTGGTCGGCTCCGAGCCGCACCACGCCAATATCGTGAAGATCGCGCGCAACTATGTTCTCGCAACGATCATCGAAAGCCTTGGTGAGGCGTTTGCGCTCACGCGCAAGTCCGGTGTGGATGCCGAAACGTTCCTCAACACTATCACCAGCACGGCGATGAACTCCCCGGCCTACAAGAACTACGGGCGCATGATCATCGAGAAGACCCCGCACCCCACGTTTCCGCTGAAACTGGGCCTGAAGGACGTTGAACTCGCGCTCGAAGCGGGCAGCGATACGCGCGTGCCGATGCCGATGGCCGGCGTCATCCGCGAGCAACACCTCGCCGCGATTGCGCAGGGCTACGGCGACCACGACTGGGCCGCGCTCGGCGAGTACATCGCCGCCACCGCGGGATTAAAGTAAGCTCGTAGGCCGGGATAAGAATGTAGGTTGGGATAAGCGTGTCGTCAGCACCCGCGAAGGCGGGGGGCATCCCAACGATCGCACCGGGGAGTTGGGGTTCGTGTCGTTCACCCTAATCTACGATGATCAAGAGGACTGTAGGTTGGGATAAGCGCAGCGCATCCCAACGATCACGTCGAGGAGTTGGGGTTCGCGTCGCTCAGCCGGCCTTGCGCACGAGGTGGCTGCACGCGGCCAGGATCCCGGCCGCGATCCAGAACACCGTGACCGCCCCGAAGAATGCCCCCATCGCGCCGGCGACGACCGGCAGGCCCAGGTGCGTGATGTTGTTGACGGTGAGCCGCAGCCCTGCGACCTCTCCGTAGCGCCCCGGCGGCGCGCGGTTATATGCGATGTTGAGGGTGAGCGGCTGGCCGCAGCCCATGGCGAGGCCCATCGCAAATGACAGCACCAGGAGCGCGGGCACGAATTCGATGAACGGAAACGGCACGAACATGACTGCACTTGCGGCGAGCGCGGTCGCGAGCACTCTCTCCAGTCCGAAGCGCCGGGTGAGCGCCGGCAGCACGATCCGCAGGATGAAGGTCGCTATCGCGAACGCGCCGAGGATGGCGCCGATCGTGGTGGCCGACAATCCGATGCCGTGGCCGTAGATCGGGACGTAGAACATGTAGAGGTCCCAGCCGGTGCTGACGAGGCCGCTGACGATGATGACGCGCCGAAGCGCCGGGACGCGCAACAGGTCGAGCGTCCGGTGATGTTCCACCGAGGCACGCGCCGGCGTGTTGAAGCGACGGTTCCACGCCAGAATGACGATGGGGACAACCCCGAGCACGGTGAACCATGCGTACGCGGCGGGGTGGCCGAAATGGTCGATCGAGAAACCGGCGATGAGCGGGCCCACCAGGTGGCCCGACGCGTAGCCAAGGGCAAGCGTGCTGAAATTGCGCGTGCGCTGTTCGGGAGGGCCGAGCCCGCCGGCAAGGTTCTGCACCGAGACATTGAAAAAGATGAAGCCGGTGCCGACCAGCACTGCGGAGACGAACAACGTGGCAAGGCCGGGGGCAAGCGCCGGCAGCAGGGTCCCGGCCGCGCTCGCAATCGCACCGGCGAGCATCGGGTAGCGCGCACCGAAGCGGTCCGACACGCGCCCTGAATAGACCGAGAGCAGCAGCGGGAGCACCGAGTAGGCGGAGATCAGGAGACCGACCGTGAAAGGATTGGCGCCGAGCTCGATCGCAAACAGCGTGGCGATCATGCGGCTGCCCATGTTGCAGCCCTGGACGATGAGCGTGATCAGCGTGGCGAGATACATAATGTGGACGCCACGAGTGCCTCGGGGCCGTGCGCCGGCGGTTGGAACCCGCGGGCGGCTTCAGGTACACTAGGATACCGCACCGCAGCACAACCTTGAATTGAAAATAATTGCGCCGCCTGCGGTCAGGCGCTGGATATCCACATTGTGAACTTGGAGCACGCATACAACATCGCGGACCTGCGCGAGATCGCGCGCCGGAGACTGCCGCGCATCGCGTGGGATTTCCTGGAGCGGGGCGCGGAGGACGACATCACGCTGCACCGTAATCGGGCGGTGTTCGACGAGATCAAGCTCAAGCCGCGCACGTTGGTGGACGTGTCCGGGCGTTCGCTCGCGACTTCGCTCTTCGGCACGACCTACAACGCCCCGTTCGGCATCGCGCCCACGGGTGCGGCGGGTCTCTACTGCTTCGAAGCCGACATGGCCCTGGCGCGTGCGGCGGAGGCCGCGGGTATTCCCTTTGTGCTCTCCACCGCCTCATTCGTCGAACTGGAGCGCGTCGCGCGCGAGGTCGGCGGCAGCAAATGGTTCCAGCTCTACATGTCGAAGGAGCGCGAATCCGCCGGGCGGCTGGTGAAGCGCGCAGCCGACGCCGGCTTTGAGGCGCTGGCGGTCACCACCGACGTGCCGGTAATCGGCAACCGCGAATTCAACCGGCGCAACGGCTTCGAGGTGCCGTTCCGTCTCAACGTCGCGAACGCGATCGACGGCGCGCTGCATCCGCACTGGCTCGTCAACGTGTTTCTGCGCACGCTGATGACATCGGGGGTGCCGCGGTTTCGCAACGCCGACGCCAATGTGGACGGGCGCATCGTGGCGAAGAATCTCGCCGAGTTTCGCGCCCGGCGCGATGCGCTCGACTGGAGCGATCTCCGGTGGCTGCGGCAGATCTGGCCGCGCAAGCTCCTCGCGAAGGGTATTCTCAGTGCGGAAGATGCGAAGCGTGCGTTGGAGAACGGCGCCGACGGCATCTTCGTGTCGAACCACGGCGGGCGGCAATTGGACGGCGCGCCGTCGCCAATCGATGTTCT
>Ga0155935_1128_pt1 | contig 18332 bp, 12 predicted proteins | sample RifCSPlowO2_02_FD_107589 | JGI IMG/M metagenome (GOLD analysis project Ga0155935, IMG submission 107589) | Betaproteobacteria bacterium RIFCSPLOWO2_02_64_14
TGCGTTACGTCTGGGACAAAAACCGTGGCCGCGGCTGACGTTCCGCCCACGGTTTTTGATGGGGGAGAGCAACATCCATTGCGACCCCGATCATTCCTGTTTGCCCGAGGTACTTGACGACGACGCGTCAGGGTTCGCATTGAGCTGACGCGACAGGCGCCATGCCATGGCTCCCAGCACCAGCACGCCCAGACCGAGCGCGGCCCACAGGCTCCAGCGTTTCCAGTCCACGGCGTCCTGCCGCCGTGCTTCGCCGCCGAGTTCGGTCTGCGCCTGGACCTGCGCCTCGCGCACGCTGATCGTCTGCTGCGCGCCCGGTTTTGCCGCCCGGATCCTGCGAAGTTCATCGTCGCGATAGCCGGGGATCAAAGTCTGGATGGCATGCGAGGCGGGTTTTGCCTGGCGGTTACCGTAAGCCAGCTGGAACGGCGGCTCGCCCCGTGCAACAAACACGACCTGGTGCGGTATCCAGCCTGCGTGCATGACGGGCGCGCCGCTACCCAATCCGCCACCGCGCTGATCGACCCGCAGTAGCCAGTGGCGAGTCGTATTGACATTGACGTTCAGGTCCGGGCTCGTCACCTCGCCTCCGCCCTGACGCAGCCGATAGATGACGCCGCGCGTGACAGGGCGCCACGGCTGATCCGCCAGTTCCCGGGTCAGGATTTCCACCTGCACGATGGTGTTCGGCTGCGGCAATTCGAATCGAACGCGATCCACGGGAAACCGGCCCCCGAGATCGAACACATATTCGCCGGGCTGGGCCGGCTCGCCCTCGCCGATGCGGCCCCACTCGCGGGGTGCTTCAGTGGTTTGCTCGGCAAGTTCTGCGCGCGCGGTTTCAAGCACGGGGAGTGCGGCACGCTCCACAGGCGGCGCAACCCACGACAACCGCAGATACTTCGCCTTCTGCGTCGGTAATTCGATGCGTTTCTGCTGCAATCGCTGTCCGCCGACTTCAAGGTTTACCAGCGGTGCGCCGCTCACCAGGGGCCGCCAGGCGCCAAGATCGTCGCTCGACTCGATGCGGAGTTTCCCGGCGAAGCTGCCCGCAGTACCCCAGTCGAATTCGAGCGCGCGCAGCGCGCGATCGAAGGCGCTCAGGTCGATGAGATAGCCGACCGTGTGCGGCTCCCCCGTTGCCGGGGCCCCGGTCGAAGTCACGTTGACAGTGGATGTTCCACCCGGACCGCGCCGCACGCTGATCGACAAACCGTCGATGCCGGCACCCGCCGGCGCCTTGAGTGGAAACAGCGTCAGGGTCTGCGACTCGCCGGCCTCGACGCGCCCGGTCTTCCGCGGCCGCAGTGCGTGCGGCACCACTTCGCCCGCCCCGTTGAACACGCGCAGATCGGAAACGTCGGCGCGCACCACGCCGCGATAGACGGCGGGGGGCAGCGTCACCTCGTAGAGCGCTTCATCGCCACTCACCCCAAGCGGCATGCCGTACGCGAAATCGGCCGGCCGCTCGGCAGCCGCCACCGCACCTACGCACCCAGCCAACAACCAGGCGATCTGAATCTTCATGGAGTTTTCTCCGCAGATTTCGGCGGTACCGGGGCAAAATAACCGATCACGATCGCGAGCACCCCGACGCCGATGAACGACACCCAGCGCTCGACCGTGCCGGTATTCGAGAGATCCACCAGAAACAGTTTACCGATGACGACACCGAACAGGACGGCGCCGACGATCCACACGGTGCGCATGCCGCGCCGGGCCGCGACTATCATGGTTGCCAGCGCAAGCAGGCTCCAGAACAGCGAGAACGCGGTCTGTACCAAATCCGAACGCAGCATCGCGTTCAGGCGGAACGGCACGTCGGCGTAATGGTGCAATGTCCGCAACAGCATGCCATTCAGCCAGACAAAAACCGCGACGCTCGCGAGACGAACCGTTGCGGTCTTCGAAGGCAGGACGACGCCCGCCAAGTCCAGCTTCGTCAGCGCGAGGTACCACATTGCCAGCGCCAGCAATGTGCCGGCCTGCGCGAGATCCAGCGGATTCAGCAACGGCACGTACGGCAATGGCGCGGGGTCGCCGTTACTTACGAAGTTGACGTAAAACACCCACGCCAGCAGGAATACCGCGATCGGCATGGCGCCAGCGTAAAGGTAAGCGTGCCGATGTTCGCGTACCGGCCACCCCAGCCGGTCGCCGTGGGCCGCAAACAGCGCGATCATGGCGCCCGGCACGAGTGCCCACGCGATGAGCGGCCACACCCGCTTTCCCTCCACATAATGGTCGATCTGCCAGCCGACTTCCCACGACGCGATCACGGCGAACAAACAGACTCCGCCCGCGTGCAGCCACGCGAGCCACGCAGCGGGGCGCGCCTCGTGGGCGCGCAAGGCCCACAGATGGACTGCAAATGCCGCGATCCACCCAATATAGGCGTGATGCGAGAACGGGTGCGGATGTAACGCCGGCGGCGTCATCATGAGCATTGCCGTCAGCGCGCCTAGCGGCACGGCCGCAAGCGCGACGAACCGCGCCGCATCCCAGTCGATCCTGCGCCATAAGATACCGAACAGCGCGCACGAGCCGGCAAAGAAGAGCAGATGTGGATGCAAACCCCATTTGTCCGGAACCTGACGATCGATTTCCGCGAGCCCCCCGCCAAACCACCACAGGACGCCCCACAGGAACAGCGCCCTGGCGACCCATGCCTCGGTCCTGCTCACGCGCTCGCGATTGCGGTCCAGATAGCGACTGCAGAACAGCCCGGCGCCGCTCACCATGACCGCACCCAGATAAAGGCTGTTCAAGACCGCGATTCCGCCCGATCCACCGTGCGCATCGAGCAGAAATGCGATCCCGGCGCCGAACTGCAGCAAGAGGCCGAACGCCCGCGCGAGTGTGCGACTCTGGCGCACGCCGACCCAGACGATGGCGGCGCCCTCCACCGCCCACACCGCGGACGTCCAACGCCCATCGAAGGCAAGCGGAATGGCGAGCGTCGCGAATCCGACGCCGAGCGCGAGAAACGATTCGACCAGCAGCCGCAGTGACTCCCGCTTGCGCGAGTAGAGCACGGTCGCCAGCACGAGGTAGAACGCTCCGAGCGAAAATGCACTCCAGGCCGAACCAAACTCCATGTTGCGCACGAGCGCCGTCTGCAGACCGAACGCGACAAGCGGCGTGCCGAACACCAGGGTGCCGTCCACGTAGTGCGTGAGCTGCGGCGCGCGGCGCAATGCGAACAGCACGGCGATGGCGATGTAGAGCAGGAAGAACAGCGCGAGAAACGGCTCGGTCGTCTCGAACAGTTCCGGACGATAGAACTTTGCGCCCCACGCGAGCCCGATGATGAATGTAAACGCGAATCCGACCAGATTCAGCTCGCGCCACGCCTTGTACCAGGCTATGCCCAGGATGCCGCCGTTCAGCACGGCGTAAAAACTGAAGAGCGCGACATGGCTGCCGCCCCCCGTTGAGGCGAGCACCGGCGCGAGGAATCCGCCGGCGATACCGGTGACGGCGAGCGAGCGAGCGTCCTGCAGCACAGCGAGCATCGCCGACAGGACGGCGACAGCGACGAGCACCGCGAATGCCGGGGTGGCGGGCAGGAGGTGGTAGAGCCTGAACGCCGCAAATACGGTGAGATAGAGCACGCCGATTCCGCCGCCCTGCAGGATCACAGCGTAACCCGTGCGGCGCTCCCGCAAACGCCATCCCACGATCAGCAGGGCGACACCGCCCAGCGCCACGGCGGCAATGCGCAGTTCGATGGGCACCAGGTCGCGCTCCGCGGCATACTTGAGAAGGAACGCCACGCCGAAAAAAAGCAGCACCACGCCGACGCGCACCAGCGTGTTGCCGCCGAACAACCAGCGGGTGATGAAATTGCCGGGTGCGGAAGGCATGGGCGCCGCCGCCGGGAGCCGCTCCGTCGCAGGCTCAGCGGCCGCTGTCTCACCCGCCTCCGGTGACGGAGCCTCCACCGCCACTGCCGGCGCCGTCTGAGCACTTGCATCAACGCCGCCGGGTTCAGCCTCCAGTCTCGCTGCGGGGGCGACCGGTTCCGCGACAACAGCCGGCGTAGGGGGTTCCGCGATGGGTTGCGCCCCGGCGACACTGGCTGACTGTGCGCGCTGCTCCAGCACTGCGACCCGCTGTTGCAGATCCCGCAATGCGCCATCGAGATCGGTTTTCCATTTCTCTTCGCGCGCTTTGCGCGACTGCGAAGTGACCAGCCCTATCACCAGACCGACGCAACCGCCCACCACCGCCCCGGCTCCGCCGCCAATGGCGCCGATGATCGCTCCCACTACCAGGCCCAGAAACCACATGGCTCCCCCCTTTCTTCCGCCTGCCGGCGTCAGAGACGATCCCCGCGCAAAGCCAGAACCTCCATCTGCAATCCTTCAGGCGTGACCACGCCTGGCGGCACGGGCGCGCCCGCGACCAGCGAGATCGCAGGAAAGATGCCGGGTCGCAGAAGCAGCGTCATGGCGCGCCCGGCCTTACGGCTGAAAAGGCTGCCCCACAACCCGCGCAGCGCCATCGGCACGACCGGCACGGGCGTGCGCTCGACGATGCGCGAGATGCCGCGGCGGAATGGGTACATCTCGCCGGTATCGGTGATGCGCCCCTCGGGAAAAATGCACACGACATCGCCGGCATCAAGCGCCCGCGCGACCTCGTCAAAGGCCCGTTCCAGCAATTCGGGATCTTCCTTCGCCGAAGCGACCGGAATTGCGCGCCCGGTACGGAATATGAAGTTGAGCACCGGAATGCGGTAAATCCGGTGGTGCATCACGAACCGGATGGGGCGCCGGCAGGCGGCTGCGATGATGAGCGCATCGACAAGACTCACGTGATTGCAAACGATCACGGCCGGGCCTTCTTCGGGAATATGCTCGAGCCCGCTCTGGTCCAGCCGGTACACGGTATGGATCAGCAGCCACACCAGGAAGCGCATGAGGAATTCGGGCACCAGCGTGTAGATATAGATCGCCACTCCCGCGTTGAGCAGCGCCGTCGCAAGCAGCAGCTGGGGAATCGTGAAGCCGAGCTGAAAGAAGAGGATCGCGAGCAGAGCCGCCGCCACCATGAACAGCGCGTTCAGGATGTTGTTGCCGGCGATCACGCGGGAGCGGTGGCTTGCGTCGCTTCGTATCTGGATCAACGCGTTGAGCGGCACGATGTAGAAGCCGCCAAAGACGCCGATCAGCAGCAGATCGGCGAGGACCCGCCAGTTCCCGGCCTCGGACAGAAAGGCGCCAAGGCCCGCCGTCCCGTGCGGCCCCTGCTGACCGAGCGCGAAGTACAGGTCGATGCCGAACAATGTAATGCCGATGGAACCAAACGGCACCAGACCGATTTCCACCTTGTGCCCCGACAGGCGTTCGCACAACAATGAACCGATGCCGATGCCGATTGAAAACACGACCAGCAGCGCCGTCACGACCTGTTCGTTCCCGCCGAGGACGTTCTTGCTGAGATTGGGAAACTGCGTCACGAACATGGCGCCGAAAAACCAGAACCAGGAGATGCCGAGAATGGAGAGGAATACGGTGCGGTTGCGGCGCATGAACCGGAAATTGCGCCATGTCTCGGTGATCGGGTTCCAGTTGACGCGAAGACCGGGGTCGGCCGGGGGCGCGGGCGGGATGAAGCGGCTCAGCAACAAGCCGGTCGCCGAAATCCCGAATGTCCCCGCCGCGACCGCCGTGATTCCCCAACCGGGCTCGCTCACCAGCCACCCGCCGAGCATCAGGCCAAGCAGTATCGCAATCGAGGTGCCGGTTCCCACCAGCGCATTCCCGCCCACGAGCTCGTGTTCCTTCAACTGCTGCGGCAGGATGGCATATTTCACCGGCCCGAACAGCGCGGACTGCACGCCCCCGAGAAAGAGCGCCACCAGCAGCAGCTCCATGCTGCGCAGGAAAAAACCCGCAGCACCCAGCGCCATGACGCCCACCTCGATCAGGACCGTGACGCTGATCAGGCGCGATTTCTCGTACTTGTCGGCAAGCTGGCCCGCAGTCGCGGAGAACAGAAAAAACGGCAACACGAACAGGCCCTGCGCCACGTTCTGCAGCACGTCGGTGGACATCGACGTGAAGCTCGCCGTCTGGTAGGCGAGAAGGATGACCAACGCCTGCTTGAAGAGGTTGTCGTTCAACGCGCCCAGGAATTGCACGCCGAAAAACGGCGCGAAACGGCGTTCGCGCAGCAGCTGGAACTGGCTGGTTTCGCTCATCCGGGACATATCGGCCCCTGGCACAGGCCGGGGCTCACCTCACCCCGTCATGGTTCCTGTGTGCTGCGCGAAGACCTCCCCGGCGCGCCCGCTGCGGCGAGCCAGGACTGCAGGAACGCGAGGCCCCAGCCCACGCCGAAGCCGGTGACCTCGCTTGCCACCGCGCCCAGCCCGCCCTTGCAGCTCGAGCCCGACAGGTCCATGTGTATCCATGGACGACCGGCTGTGAAGCGCTTGAGAAAACGCGCCGCGAGGATGTGGTCCGCCTCGCCTTCCAGCGTGCACTGCTTCACGTCCGCGATCGTGCTGTCGAGCGCCTCGTCGTAATCCTCGTCCATCGGAAACACGCACACCCGCTCGCCGGAGGCCGCGCCTGCCGCGAGCGCCGTGCGGGCGAGCTGATCGCTGGTCGCGAATATGCCGCTGTAACGCGCACCCAGCGCGACGTGCATGCTGCCGGTGAGCGTCGCGAAATCCACGATCAGATCCGGCCGCGCCCGTGCCGCGAGCGTGAGCGTGTCGGCGAGCACCATGCGGCCCTCCGCGTCGGTGTGGACGATCTCGATGGTGGTGCCGTTGAGCGCCTTCACCACCTCGTTCTGCTTGTAGGCGCGGGGGCTCAAGTGGTTCTGCGCCAGCGCGAGCCAGCAGTCGATGTTGACCGGCAGTTTCGACCGGGCGGCCGCAAGCACAATTGCGAGCGCCACCGCCGAGCCGTTCATGTCTTCGTGCATGCCGTGCATGTAGCGCGCGGTCTTCAGATTGTGCCCGCCCGTGTCAAAACAGATGCCCTTGCCCACCAGGGCCACACTGCGGCTCGCTGCCCGGTGCCGGTAAGCCAGGTGAACGATTGCCGCATCCTCGGGATCGCTCCCCTGCGCCACGGCGACGAATGCCCCCGCGCCCATCTTGCGCAGCCGTGCCACGTCGTATTCCTGGTGTCCCCAGCCGTGCTCCTCGGCGAGCTGCTCGACGCGCGCGCGGTAAGCGCCCGGCGTGAGTTCATTGGGTGGCAGTACCGTCAATTCGCGGCACAGCAGATTGCCCTCGGCCTGCGCGCGCAATGCCGCAGCACCGATGTCCGCGTCGACCCCGTAGAGCACGATGCGGGCGAGCCCCGGGCCGTCGCTTTTTTTCTTGCGCTGGGGCAGCCGCGCGCCGTTGACCCAGGCGGCGTAGACAGCAGCCCGCGCGGCTTCGCTGCACGCCGCGCCGGTGCCGTAAACCGCGACGACAATCTCGCGCGGGTGTTCCGCGAGCAGCGCCTGCACCGCTTTGCGCATTGCGGTATGCCGCTCAAAGGCCGCCTGTTCCGGATCGAACGCCACCCACGACGCCAGCCCGCCGTTGGGAAGGTCCGTGCTGACTGGAGCCTTGGCAAGATCGGCGAGCTTTTTTCTGCGGCGCGCGAGCGCAGCCTTCAATGCCGCCGTGAATGGCAATCGCGCGAGGTCCCCTGGACTCGCCGTCTTGGGCAGCACGACCAACAGATGGCGAATACGGCTCGCCGGGGCGGCGGCAAGCGGCGCTGCACGTTGTTCGAGTCTGGCAAGCATGGCACCGTTCCGCGTAACGAGAGGCACGGGTATTATAGGGCGTCATGCGGGCGCGAAAGATCACGGTGAGACTTGCCCTTCCGATGCTCCTGTACGTCTGGCTGCTGACGGCACAGGGCCAGGAGCTGGTGACGCTCCCGACATCGGGAATGAACGACGACTTCCGCTCGGACAGCAGGCATCAGGAAGCGAACATGGTTTTCTCGGCCGCGAGGCCGACACGGTCGAAGCGATCGTGAACTGGATGCTGAAACGGCCTTACGCGAGCGAAATCAATTAAAATCCATCGACGACGCAAACGCTCGCCGAGATCTCAATCCTCAATCCTCAATCCTCAATCCTCAGTCCTCGATCCTGAGTCCTGGTTTCATGCGCCCCTATCTCGACCTGATGCGGCACGTGCTGGAGCACGGCGCGCGCAAGAGCGACCGCACCGGCACCGGCACGCTCAGTGTTTTCGGCGCGCAACTGCGCTTCGACCTGAACGCGGGTTTCCCGCTGCTCACCACCAAGCGAGTCCATCTCAAGTCGATCATCCACGAACTTTTGTGGTTCCTGAAGGGCGAGACCAAGGTCAAGTACCTGACCGACAACGGGGTTACGATCTGGAACGAATGGGCGGATGCGAACGGCGATCTCGGTCCGATCTACGGCTACCAATGGCGCTCGTGGCCCGCCCCCGACGGCCGGCACATCGACCAGATGAGCCAGGTGCTCGAACAGCTCAGGAAGAACCCCGACTCACGGCGCATGATCGTCTCGGCCTGGAACGTCGCCGACCTCGACAGGATGGCGCTCATGCCGTGCCACGCCTTTTTCCAGTTCTACGTCGCCAACCGGGCGCTCTCCTGCCAGCTCTACCAGCGCAGCGCCGACATGTTTCTCGGCGTGCCATTCAACATCGCGTCCTACGCGCTGCTCACGATGATGATCGCGCAGGCATGCGGGCTGAAGCTCGGCGACTTCATCCATACTTTCGGCGACACGCACCTCTATCTCAACCACCTCGACCAGGCCCGCGAGCAGCTCTCCCGCTCGCCGCGCGCTCTCCCGATGATGAAGCTCAACCCCGCGGTAACGAACGTCTTCGACTTCAAATACGGAGATTTCACGCTCGAAGGCTACGATCCGCATCCGGCGATCAAGGCGCCGATTGCGGTCTGACCGTTGAGCGTTCAGAGTTGAGAGTTGAGCGCAGACCTGGCGGTCATTCATCCGTGGTGACACTCCCCGCTCAACGCCCAACGCTCAACCCGGATGCGCGCCCGCGCATCTCCATCATTGTCGCCATGGCAAAGAACCGCGTGATCGGCGCCGATGGCAGGATCCCCTGGCATCTGCCCGATGAACTCAAGCTGTTCAAGCGCCTTACCATGGGGCACCACGTCATCATGGGGCGCAAGACATATGAGTCGATCGCCCGCCTCCTGCCGGGGCGCACGACCGTCATTGTCACGCGGCAGACGGACTATGCCGTGCCGGGGGCGATCGTGGCACACACGCTTGGCGACGCAATCGGGGCGTGCGCGGGTGACGACGAGATCTTCGTGATCGGCGGCGGCGAACTCTACGAAAAAGCGTTGCCGCTGACGAGCCGCATTTATCTCACAGTGGTGGACGCCGCACCCCCTGGTGACACGTACATGCCCGCCATCGATTCCGGGGAATGGCGTGAGCTTTCCACCGAGGCGTTTGCCGCCGATGAACGGCATCGCTTCGGCTATCGCCACTCGGTGCTGGAGCGCGTGCAGCGCTAGGTGTTACCCGGCCACGCACGCCCTAGCGCGCTGCGACGCAATCGACGAAGTAGTGCAGCTTGCCCTCGACCCTTTCGGCGACCAGGCCGTGGATGTCGGTTTCGAATCCCGGGAACTGCTCGCTGAAGGAACGGGCGAACTCCAGATAGCGCAGGATGGTGGAATTGACGCGCTCGCCCGGGATCAGCAGGGGTATGCCCGGCGGATAAGGCGTCAGGAGCACGGTGGTGATGCGACCCTCCAGTTGCTCGAGTCCGACGCGGTCGATCTCGCGGTGCGCCATGCGCGCCCAGGCGTCGGCTGGTTTCATCGCCGGCTCCATGTCGGAAAGGTACATCTCGGTGGTGAGCCGCGCCACGTCGTTGGCCTTGTAGATGCCGTGTATGGAATCGCACAGGTCGTGCAGCCCCACCTTCTCATACTGCGGATGCTGGTTGAGGAACTCCGGCAGCACGCGCCACAGCGGCCGGTTATTGTCGTAGTCGTCCTTGAATTGCTGCAGTTCGGTCACCATCGTGTTCCAGCGGCCCTTGGTGATGCCGATGGTGAACATGATGAAAAAGGAATAGAGCCCGGTTTTCTCCACGATGATGCCGTGCTCCGCGAGATACTTGGTGACCACCACCGCGGGAATACCCGACTTCGCGATGCGCCCGGTCACGTCGAGGCCCGGCGTGATCACCGTCGCCTTGATCGGGTCGAGCATGTTGAACCCGGGAGCGAGATTGCCGAAACCATGCCAGCGCTCGTTCGCGCGCAGCATCCAGTCGTCGCGGTTGCCGATGCCTTCGGCCGCGAGCCGCTCCGGCCCCCACACCTTGAACCACCAGTCCTTGCCGAACTCGGAATCGACCTTGCGCATTGCGCGCCGGAAATCGAGCGCTTCGAGTATCGATTCCTCCACCAGCGCGCGCCCGCCCGGCGGCTCCATCATCGCCGCCGCCACGTCGCAAGAGGCGATGATGGCGTACTGCGGACTGGTCGAGGTATGCATGAGGTAGGCTTCGTTGAAGGTGTGCTTGTCGAGCTTGCGCTTCTCGCTCTCCTGCACCAGGATCTGCGAGGCCTGCGACAGGCCCGCCAGCAGCTTGTGCGTGGACTGCGTGGAGAACACCATCGATTCCTTGCAGCGCGGGCGGTCGCGGCCGACGGCGTGCATGCCCTGATAAAACTTGTGGAACGAGGCGTGCGGCAGCCACGCCTCGTCGAAATGCAGCGTGTCGATCCTTCCGTCGAGCATCTCCTTGAGGGTGTCGACGTTGTAGAGGATGCCGTCGTAGGTGCTCTGGGTGAGCGTGAGCACCCGCGGCTGGGCCTTCACCTCGCGCGCGAACGGGTGCGCCTGGATCTTCTTCTCGATGTTTTCCCAGCGGAACTCCTCGAGCGGGATCGGGCCGATGATGCCGAAATGATTGCGCGTGGGCATCAGGAACACCGGCACGGCGCCGGTCATGGTGATCGCGTGCAGAATCGACACGTGGCAGTTGCGGTCGACGATCACCACGTCGCCCGGCGCCACCGTCGAATGCCATACCATCTTGTTGGAGGTGGAGGTGCCGTTGGTGACGAAGAACAGATGATCGCAGTTGAAAATGCGCGCCGCATTGCGCTCGGACGCCGCCACCGGCCCGGAGTGATCCAGCAACTGCCCCAGCTCGTCCACGGCGTTACACACATCCGCGCGCAACATGTTCTCGCCGAAGAACTGGTGGAACATCTGCCCCACCGGACTCTTCAGGAACGCGACACCGCCCGAGTGGCCCGGGCAATGCCACGAGTACGAGCCGTCCTGCGCGTAGTGGGTGAGCGCGCGAAAAAACGGCGGTGCGAGGCTGTCGAGGTAGGTGCGCGCCTCACGCACGATGTAGCGCGCGACGAACTCCGGCGTGTCCTCGAACATGTGGATGAAGCCGTGAAGTTCGCGCAGCACATCGTTCGGGATGTGGCGCGAGGTCTGCGTTTCGCCGTATAGAAAGATTGGAATCTCACCGTTGCGAAACCGGATGCCCTGCACGAAGGATCGCAATTCGGAAATGGTCGCCGCCGCCTCCTCGGTGGAGAACTCCTCGTCATCGACCGAGAGTATGAATGCGGAGGCGCGTGACTGCTGCTGGGCGAAGGATGAAAGGTCGCCGTAGCTCGTCACGCCCAGCACCTCCAGGCCCTCCTCCTCGATCGCCTTCGCGAGCGCACGGATGCCGAGGCCGCTCACGTTTTCGGAGCGGAAGTCCTCATCGATGATGATGACCGGGAAGCGGAATTTCACTGATGGTCCTCCGGCTCGAACGGTTCGATCATGCGGTGTTGCTGCGCCGTGCGGCGGGTCCAGCGGTCGGACTTGATCGACATCCCGGGGTCTCTGCGATGAGCCGCATGCGCGGCGTCGCCGCGAATTGTATAGCCGAACGCGCCGCGCCGAAAGCGTTTCCTCGCGCTATTTCCGCGGCTCGTCCTGGTGGGTATCCGCGCCTGCCGGACGCCCGCCACCGGGAAACTCGCCGAGCCAGATGAGCGCCGAGAGAATCGCCATCCCGATCGCGAGTCCCGCCGTCAGGATCGCGCCCGTGATGCGGAGAAAGACCCCTCCGACCGCCGGCAGCAGTTTCCAGATCGCAATGGCGAGGCCGCACCATCCGAGCAGCGACAGCGGCACCGTCGCCAGCAACCACAGCCGGTGATCGGTACCAAAAGCCTGCGGATCCATGAGTGTTGCGAGCCGGGTTACCGTCGGTGGAAACCGGATGTCGTGCCGGGAAGCCTATCACACCAACGGTAAAGGTATGATAATCTGGCGTCCCAAACCGGCCTGACCCGAGCAATGCGCTGCAAGACCTGCTGGCTGATTTCTGCCCTGATCGCGGCATCGACGGCGGTGGCTGTTGCGGCCGAGATCACCTCGATCACCGACGAGCAGATCGAGGCACTGGTGCAGCGGTTCGGGCCCACGGTGAAGGAACGTTTGGTGGGCTGGAAGGGCATCCTCACCGACTCGAAGCACCGGCAGTTGCCGGATCGCGAAAAGCTCGAACTGGTGAATGACTTCATGTACCGAACGCCCTATATCTGCGATCCCACGCAGTGGTGCATGGAAGATTACTGGGCAACGCCCATGGAGTTTCTGGCGAATGAGGGCGGCGACTGCGAAGACTTCACGATTGCGAAGTACTACACCCTGAGGGCCCTTGGCGTGCCGAATGAGAGGCTCGGCGTCGCCTACGTCAAGGAAACCCGCATATCCAACGGTCACCACATGGTGCTGGCCTACTACGAATCGCCCGGAGCCGAACCTCTGATCCTCGACAATCTGATCGAAAAGATGCTCCCGGCGTCGCAGCGCCCGGATCTGATCCCCATATATACGGTGAATGGCTCGGGCCTGTGGGACTCCAAGGAATCCCGGGGCCGCACCAGCGCACCGCCTACCGGTTACGCGCATAAGGCGTGGGGTGAGTTCCAGCGGCGAAGCCGCTCCGGCGACGAGGTGATGTCGATCACTGCCACGCAGCGCCGGACACCGGAATGTGAGGCGCTCAGGGCGCGCAACAAGCGCATCTGCCCATGGTAAGACGCAGGCCGCGGGGTCGATACGCATGACTGTTTTCCGGGGGCTAACGGTCGCCATCTTCGTCGCCGCCATCAGCGTCGTTCCAGGGGCACAACCGCCGGCGCACGCGCAAGCGGCGCCCGGCGGCCAGAACCTGGCCGAGGCGAACCGCCTGATAGCGGAAGCGCAGAAAGCGCCGCCCGCCGCGGCGATACCGCTCTACGAGCGGGCTTTGTCCCTCGCGGCGCAGTCCCTGGGGACAGGTCATGCGAACCTCGCGCCGGTACTCGACGCCCTCGGCGAGGCGCGCCGACAGCTTGGGCAGCATGAGCTCGCGCTGCAGAATTTCCAGCGCAGCCTTGACATCCGGGAACGGGCCCTGGGCGCTGCACATGCCAGCGTGGCCATAAGCCTCACCCACCTCGGGCGCACCCGCGAATCCATGCGCCAGTATCCCGAGGCGCTCTCCCTGTATCAACGCAGCCTCGCCCTGCGAGAGCAGACGTTGGGACCGGAGCACACCGGCGTCGCGGCAGCTCTCAATAGCCTGGCCGCGCTGTACCGCTTGCTGGGAGAATACGGACAGGCGTTGCCTCTCTACGAGCGCGGTCTCGCGATCTTCGAGAAGGCGCTGGGCCCCGAGCACATCAGCGTCGCCACCACCGTCAACAACCTGGCGGCGCTCCACCGCGGGATGAACGAATTCGGGAAAGCGCTGCCGCTCTACGAGCGCAGTCTCGCGATCTTCGAGAAAGCGCTCGGCCCCGACCATCCCAACGTCGCCCTGATTCTCGGCAACCTCACCGAGTTGCTGCGTGCAATGGGCGAGTACGGAAAAGCGCTGCGTTACGCCGAGCGCAGTCTCGCCATCAACGAGCGAGTGCACGGCGCGAGCCATTCCAGCGTCGCGTTGAGTCTCAACAACCTCGCTGCGATCTTCGAATCGCTGGGCGAACACGACCGCGCGCTAACACATTATCAGCGCAGCCTCGCGATCTACGAAACATCCGGCGGACCGGATCACCCCAATGTTGCGTTGAGCCTCAACAACCTGGGCTCGCTCTACCGCTCAAGAGGCGAGTACGCCAAGGCGCTGCCGCTGTTTCAGCGCAGCCTCGCCATCTACGAAAAGGTGCGTGGCCCGATCCATCTCGACGTGGCGCTGAGCCTCAACAATCTCGGCGCGCTGTATCGCACCATGGGCGAATATGCGAAGGCCGTCCCGGTCTACGAGCGCAGCCTCGCCATCCGCGAGAAGCTTCTCGGAGCGGAACACCTCGAAGTCGCCACCAGTCTGAACAACCTCGCCGCGGTCTATGAGGGCACGGGCGAGCACGCGAAAGGCGCCTCACTCGCCTTGCGCGCGCTCTCAATCGCCGGCAACGCCGGCTCCCCCGAGCTGGTATGGCGCGCCCAGGCCAAGCTCGCGCGCATGCTCGCCCTTCAGAAACAGCAGGATGCGGCGATCTTCTTCGCCAAGCAGGCGGTCAACCAGATCCAGGCGCTGCGCGCGCGCCTGGTCAGCATCGACCGCGAGTATCAGCGCTCGTTTCTCCAGGACAAGGAGGCCACCTACCGGCACCTCGCCGACCTGCTGATCGATCAGGGGCGGCTGCCTGAAGCCCAGCAGGTGCTCACGATGCTGAAAGAGGAGGAGTTCTTCGACTTCATCCGCCGCGATGAAAAGCAGGATGGCCGCACCACCAACGTCGCCTTTACCGCCGGCGAAGAGCCCTGGCGCAAGCACTACGAGGAGGTGAGCGCGCGCCTTGGCGCGGTCGGGACGGAACTTGCGGCGCTCGATCGCAAGGCGCGGCAGGGGTTGAGCGACGAGGAGAAGGCGCAGCGCGAACAGTTGCGCAAGGACCGCAGGGTCGCGCAGCAGGCGTTCGACGGCATGCTCGGAACCCTCATGCGTGAGCTGGCGACGGCGGGCGCGGCGCGCAACCGCGAGATCGGCGAGCGCGGCCTCACCAACCTGCGGACGCTGCAGGACACGCTGGCAACCCTGGGCGAGGGCGTGGTGGCGGTGCACTACATCGTGGGCGAATCGACGCTGCGCATCCTGCTCACCACGTCTTCGATTCAGATCGCGCGCTCGTTCGCCATCGGCGCCGTAGAGCTCAACCGCAAGATCGCATTTTTCCAGCGCCAGTTGCGCGATCCGCGTCTGAAACCGATGCCCCTCGCGCGGGACCTGTACCGCACGCTGTTCGAGCCGATCGCGGAGGACCTGCGGCAGGCAAAGGCGCAGACCCTGATGATCTCGCTTGACGGCACGCTGCGCTACATCCCCATTGCGGCGCTCCACGACGGCAAGAAGTTTGTTGCCGAGGATTACCGCATGGCGATTTATACGGAGGCCTCACGCGACCGCCTGCGCGACCGTCCGCAGACCGAATGGCGCGCCGCGGGCCTCGGGCTCACGCGCAAGATCGAGGGGTTTTCGGAGTTGACTGCGGTGAAGGCCGAACTGGAGAGTATCATCAAGGCCGGCGAGAAGGGAGTGCTCCCCGGCGAGATGCATTTCGACGCGGCGTTCAACGCGTCCCGCGTAAGGGACGCGCTCGACAAGGGCTACTCGGTGCTGCATATCGCGAGCCATTTCGTGTTCCGGCCAGGAACTGAAGCCGACTCGTTCCTGCTGCTGGGAGACGGTGCGCGCCTCACCCTGCGCGATCTGCGCGACGACGACTACCGCTTCCGCGACGTCGACCTCATCACGCTGTCGGCATGCGAAACCGCGCTCGGCGGCGGACAGGATGCGAACGGGATCGAGATCGAGGGTTTCGGCGCGCTTGCGCAGAAACAGGGCGCGAGAGGCGTGATCGCGACACTGTGGCCGGTGGCGGATGAAAGCACCGGCATCTTCATGCAGCAGTTCTACCGCCTGCGCGAAGACAAGAAGCTGAGCAAGGCGGAAGCGATGCGGCAGGTTCAAGCCGCGTTCATACACGGCAGCGCCAGCAGCGCCGCCGGCAACTACTCCCACCCCTACTTCTGGGCGCCTTTCATCCTGATGGGTAACTGGCTGTAATGCCCTCCGCCGTATCTTCGTAGGTTGGGATGAGCACCGCGAATCCCAACAATGTCACGCGCGCCGGAATATGCCAGATGTTGGGGTTCCCTGCGGTCACCCCAACCTACGAAAAATGCTCGAACGCGAGCAGACCGCGACAGCGCGTAAGCGTCTGTCGTAGTCAGGTGTTCTGGACGACGATCTTGGGAAACGCCGCGGAGTGGTCCTGCTGCTTCTCGGCGATCTTCACCGCGACGCGGCGCGCGATCTGCTTGTAGATCTGCGAGACGCGCCCGTCCGGGTCGGAGACGACCGTCGGCTTGCCCGAATCCGCCTGTTCACGAATGGCCATGTCGAGCGGCAGCGCGCCCAGCAATTCCACGTTGTAATCCTTGCCCATGCGCTCGCCTCCGCCCTCGCCGAAGATGCGCTCCTCGTGACCGCACTTCGAGCAGATATGCAGCGACATGTTCTCGACGATGCCAAGGATGGGAATGCCCACCTTCTCGAACATCTTGAGACCCTTGCGGGCGTCGATCAGCGCGATGTCCTGTGGCGTGGTGACGATGATCGCGCCCGTCACCGGCACGCGTTGCGCGAGGGTCAACTGGATGTCGCCGGTGCCTGGCGGCAGATCCACTACCAGATAATCGACGTCTCGCCACCTGGTTTCGTTCGTAAGTTGCTCCAGAGCCTGCGTCACCATCGGGCCGCGCCAGACCATGGGTGTTTCCACGTCGATCAGAAAGCCGATCGACATCGCCTGCAGGCCGTGCCCCTCCATCGGTTCCAGGCTCTTGCCGTCCTTCGACTCCGGGCGGCCGGTGATGCCGAGCATCATCGGCTGCGACGGCCCGTAAATGTCGGCGTCGAGCACGCCCACGCTCGCCCCCTCCGCGGCGAGCGCCAGGGCGAGATTGACGGCAGTGGTGCTCTTACCGACGCCGCCCTTGCCGGAGGCGACCGCGATGATGTTCCTGATTCCGGGAACGAGCTTGACGCCACGCTGCACAGCGTGCGACACGATCTTCATCGTGACATTGACCGCGATGTTACCGACACCGGGGATGCTTTTCAGCGCCGCGGCGATCTCCTTGCGTATGGGTTCGATCTGGCTCTTGGCGGGATAGCCCAGCAGGATGTCGACCGACACATTGTCGCCATCGATCTTGATGTTCTTGGCCGATTTGCTGGTGACGTAGTCCTTGCGCGTGTTGGGATCGACCAGTTGCTTGAGGGCTTCCTGGACCTGCTGCTCGGTGACTGCCATGATGGATTCTCGCTCGGAAGGAAATGAAGCGCAGGGCGCGATTTTAATCAAATCTGCGCGGGCAGCCTAATTTCAACCGCGTGAATGGAAAGGTCTTTGCGCGTGATGACTCGCGCCAGTTCATCGCCCCGCGCCGGGCCAGGCATGCAAGCAGAGTTTGTTACAATTCAAACCTTTAGAAGCGTTCCTCGATGACTCCCCGCCACATCTTCGTGACCACGGCCCTGCCCTACGCCAACGGGCCGTTCCACATCGGGCACATCATGGAATACATCCAGGCCGACATCTGGGTGCGCTTCCAGCGCATGCAGGGCCACGATGTGCATTTCATGGGCGCAGACGACGCGCACGGCGCGCCGATCATGCTCGCGGCAGAGAAAGCTGGGAAGACTCCGGAAGCGTTCATCGCCGAGATCGCGCGCGGGCGCAGTCAATATCTCGATGGCTTCCACATCGAGCACGATAACTGGCACTCGACCCACTCGAAGGAGAATACCGAGCTTTCCCATGACCTGTACCGCCGGCTGAAAGCGAAGGGGCTCATCGATACGCGGACGATCGAGCAGTTCTACGACCCGGTGAAGGGCATGTTTCTCGCCGACCGCTATATCAAGGGCGAGTGCCCGAACTGCGGCGCGAAGGACCAGTACGGGGACGCGTGCGAGAACTGCAGCTCGGTGTATTCCCCCACGAAGCTGAAGAATCCCTACTCGACGCTGTCGGGCGCGACGCCGGTGATGAAATCTTCCGAGCATTACTTCTTCAAGCTCTCCGATCCGAGGTGCAAGGCGTTTCTGCGCGGCTGGATCAATACGCCCGGGCGGCTTCAGCCGCAAGTCGCCAACAAGGCGAAAGAATGGCTGGAAGGTGTGGACGACAAGACGCTCGCAGACTGGGACATCTCGCGCGACCCGCCCTATTTCGGCATCCGCATTCCCGACCTCGAGGCGGAGAAATACCTCTACGTCTGGCTCGATG
>Ga0155935_1045_pt1 | contig 18046 bp, 19 predicted proteins | sample RifCSPlowO2_02_FD_107589 | JGI IMG/M metagenome (GOLD analysis project Ga0155935, IMG submission 107589) | Betaproteobacteria bacterium RIFCSPLOWO2_02_64_14
GGGCGAAATCCTGCTCACGAGCATGGACCGCGACGGTACCAGGAGCGGATTCGACCTGGAACTGACACGGGCATTTTCCGAGGCGCTCGACATCCCCATCATCGCCAGCGGAGGCGTCGGCAACCTCGACCATCTGGTGCAGGGCATCGTGGACGGCCGCGCGGACGCGGTGCTCGCCGCCAGTATTTTCCATTACGGCGAATTCACGGTGCGCGAGGCGAAGGAACACATGGCGCGGCACGGAATCGAGGTGCGTTTGTAGGGTTGAGGAATCAGGATTGAGGATTGAGGGAAAAGCGCTCAGAATGTCGCAGGTGCACGCAAATGGTGCCTCCCTCGATCCTGAATCCTCAGTCCTCAATCCTGTTTTTCGATGAACGACAGCTGGCTCAACAAGGTGAACTGGACGCAGGACGGCCTGGTGCCTGCCGTGGCGCAGGAGGCGGGCTCGGGTCGCGTGCTCATGGTCGCATGGATGAATCGTGAGGCGCTCGGCAGGACAGTGCAGACGGGTGAAGTGCACTATTGGTCGCGCTCGCGCAGGAAGCTGTGGCACAAGGGCGAGGAGTCGGGCCACGTGCAGAAGGTGAAGTCGATCCGCCTGGATTGCGACGAGGACGTGATCCTGGTGGAAGTCGAGCAGGTCGGCGGCATTGCATGCCACACCGGGCGGCACAGCTGTTTTTTCCAGCGCCTCGAAGACGGCAAGTGGGTGGAGACCGACGCCGTGCTGAAACAACCGCAGGAAATTTATCGCAAATGATCGACGCGACCATCCTCCGCCGCCTGGGCGAGGTCATCGCCGCCCGCAAGGGGGCCGACCCGGACAGTTCCTACGTCGCGAGCCTGATCGCCGCGGGCGAGGATGCGGTGCTGAAGAAGCTGGCTGAGGAAGCCGCCGAAACGCTGCTCGCGGCCAAGGACGGTGATAAACTGCAGATTGTCCGCGAGACCGCCGATCTGTGGTTTCACAGCCTGATACTGCTGGCGTGGTACGGTCTGGGTCCGGACGATGTGCTGGCCGAACTGCGACGGCGGGAAGGCATCTCGGGCATCGATGAGAAGCGTTCGCGCAGCTGAGCGCCGCGCGGGCATCCGCGCGGTGGAGCGCCGAGGAGTCAAACTATGGGTTCGTTGAGCATCTGGCACTGGCTGATCGTCCTGCTGGTGGTGGTTCTGGTATTCGGCACGAAGAAGCTGCGCAATCTGGGCGCGGACCTGGGCAGCGCCGTCAAGGGCTTCAAGGACGGCATGAAGTCGGAGGAAGAAAAAACGGCCCAGCCCAAACCCGAAATCGCGCCGGGCGCAGGCCAGACCATCGAGGGTGAAGCGAAGAAGGAAACGCCCAAAGTGTAACGATGTTCGACATCGGATTCTGGGAGTTCTTGGTCATCGCGGTGGTGGCGCTCATCGTGATCGGGCCGGAGCGGCTGCCGAAGGTCGCGCGCACCCTGGGGCACCTGTTCGGGCGCATGCAGCGCTACGTGAACGACGTCAAGGCCGATATCAGCCGCGAGATGGAGCTGGACGAAGTGCGCAAGCTGCAGGCCGACGTGCAGAGCGCCGCGCACTCGTTCGAGGATTCATTCAGCAAGGAAGTCAGGGAAACGGAAGCGCAGCTGCAGGGCGTTGCCGAAACGGCGTCCGCCCCGGTGACGCCGCCGGAAACGGCCGGCCCCGCCGCAGCATCCGCACCGCAGCAGCTCGATCTCGCGCTCGATCCCAACGACCCGTCCGTTCAGAAGCACGCCTGACGGCCCGGAAAGACATGGGTGACTTGAGGAACGTCTCACCCGTCACGAGTCACCGGTCACCGGTCACGCCGTTTTCCCCATGAGCGAAGACACTTTCATCTCCCATCTGATGGAGTTGCGCGACCGCTTGCTGCGCTCACTGATCGCGATCGCCGTGGTTTTTGTCGTGCTCTTTCCGTTCGCAAACGATCTCTACGATCTGCTGGCGTTCCCGTTGATACGCACGCTGCCGGAGGGATCCAAGATGATCGCCACCGGGGTCGTCACGCCGTTCCTGATCCCGCTCAAGGTGGCGGTGATGGCGGCGTTCCTGCTGGTGCTGCCGTACGTGCTGTACCAGGCGTGGGCGTTCGTCGCGCCCGGACTGTACTCCCACGAAAAGCGGCTGGTGCTGCCGCTGGTGGTGGCGAGCACCATACTGTTCGTGGTGGGCCTCGCGTTCTGCTACTTCCTGGTGTTCGGCGTGGTGTTCGACTTCGTCTACAAGATCGCGCCCAAGAGCATCACGGTCGCGCCTGACATCGAGAACTATCTCAGTTTCGCGCTGACCATGTTCCTCGCCTTCGGCGTGACGTTCGAGGTGCCGATCGCGGTCATCGTGCTGGTGTACCTGGGGGCGGTCAACGTCGTACAACTGCGCGCGGCGCGCCCCTATTTCATCGTCGGGGCGTTCGTTGTGGCGGCGATCGTCACGCCGCCGGACGTGATTTCGCAGTTGCTCCTGGCCGCGCCGCTGTGCCTGTTGTACGAAGTGGGAATATTCGCGGCGCGCTTCGTCGCGAAACGCAGGCCGGCCGACGACGGATACCGGCCGCTCACCGACGCGGAGGCAGAGCGCGAACTTGACACGATCGAGGCGCAGGACAAGAAGAACAACGTTTAGCGTTCAGCGTTGAGCGATTCGTTGAGCACAATCGCTGATCGCTAAACGCTCATCGTTACTCCCTGTCCGCCGGTTTCGGGCGCCGCCCGATCATAACCTGAAGCTCCGAGCGCCCGCGATCGCGAATCACGCTGAGCGTCGACTGCAACCCAGGCTGCAATCCGGCGATCAGGTTCAGCACCGACGCCGAGTCCTTTACGCCGGTACCATTGACGGCGACCAGGATGTCGCCCGGTTTTACGCCCGCCTTGTCGGCCGGGCTGCCGTCCAGCACCTGCGAGATGAGCGCGCCCCCCACCTCCGGGAGCTTGAAAGAGTCCGCGAATTCCTTCGTCATATCCTGGACGCCGACCCCGATCCAGCCCCGGGTCACCGAACCGTGCCGGACGATCTGTTCCATCACCTGCTTCGCGGTGCTTGCCGGGATAGCGAAGCCGATGCCAAGCGACGCTCCCCCCGGCGTGCGCGAATAGATCGCGGTGTTGATGCCGATGAGATTGCCCTGCGCGTCGACCAGCGCGCCGCCCGAGTTCCCGGGATTGATTGCGGCATCCGTCTGTATGAAGTTCTCGAACGTGTTGATGCCGAGCTGGCTGCGCCCGAGTGCGCTGATGATGCCGAGCGTCACGGTCTGTCCCACGCCGAACGGGTTTCCGATCGCAAGCACGATGTCGCCCACGCGCGCCTGCTCCGATTGCCCGAAGGTGATCGCGGGGAGCTTGGGCAGGTCGATCCGCAGAACCGCAAGATCGGTTTCCGGATCGGTGCCGACCACCTTGGCACGCGCCCGACGCGAGTCAGCGAGCGCCACCTCGATCGCGTCGGCGCTGTCCACCACGTGGCTGTTGGTGAGGATATAGCCCTGGTCGCTGACGATGACACCCGATCCCAGATTGGTGCTCCTGCCGGTCTGCGGATCGCCAGGGTCGCCGAAGAAGAAGCGAAACGTCGGATCGTCCATCAGGGGGTGGCGCCGGCGCTTGAGTTCCTGGGCGGTGAAGATGTTGACGACCGCCGGCATGGCCGTCCTCGCGGCATCGTTGTACGAAGCAGATCTGCCGGTCGCCGCAGTCGCCACGGATGCCTTCACGGTCACCACCTGGGCGGGCGGGGTCGACGGCAGCAGGTCGGGCCGCAGGGTGGCCACGACGAACAACAGCGCAAGACACATCGTCGCGGTCTGCGCGAAAATCAGCCAGAGTTTACGCATGCGGAATCGATTACCGGCCGGTTCACGCTAAATTGCGTTGTTTGTGGCGGACGTCTGTGCCCATGCTGCTCCGCGAATCCGACGCCTGCCTGAACCAGCTCTTGGAAGTTCCCGTGTCTTGGGGATTATTACGCAAACGGTCTGCAGGTGGAAGGCCGGCCTGACGCCTTGCGCAGTTGGCTATGCAACCGGTTGATTTGGAATGAATTTTAAGCGTTTCGCTTAAGTTTTTCCCGCGTCTTGTGTAAAATACCCGCTTTTTTGGGCACTTACGGGGATTTCATCCATGGCGGAACAGGATCTGGATCAGGGCAAGCGCCGCTTTCTGGTCGCCGCGACCAGCGTCGCCGGTGGGGTCGCTGCCGGCGCTGTCGCCGTTCCGTTCGTCGCAAGCATGTTGCCCTCGGAACGCGCGCTCGCGGCGGGTGCGCCGGTCGAGGCCGACATCAGCGCGCTCGCGCCGGGGGAAATGCTGACCGTGGAATGGCGCGGAAAACCGGTATGGATCGTGCGCCGGACCAAGGAGATGCTCGACAGCATCAAGAAAAGCGACGACAAGGTTGCCGATCCCGTGTCGAAAAAGCCCCAACAGCCCGCTTACGCGAAGAACGAGTACCGTGCAGTCAAGCCGGCGTATCTGGTCGTGGTCGGCATTTGCACCCATCTGGGTTGTGCGCCGGTTGACAAGCTGAAGGCGCAGCCCGAGCCGTTCGAGGCGACTTGGCAGGGCGGCTTCTATTGCCCATGCCACGGTTCGCTGTTCGATCTCGCCGGGCGCGTCTACAAGAACAAGCCGGCGCCGGACAACCTCGAAGTCCCGCCGCACAAGTTCTTGTCGGAGACCAGAATCCTGATCGGCGACGACAGCAAGGGAGCGTAACGGATGGCCGCCACCCCGAAACAGCCCGTTGCGTTCAGTGGCCTGGGCCCGCTGAACGGGCCGATGAGCGGCCTGCTGACCTGGGTCGATCAGCGCTTTCCCCTGATGTCGCTGTGGCGCGACCATCTGGCGGAATACTACGCGCCGAAGAACTTCAACTTCTGGTACTACTTCGGCTCGCTCGCGATGCTGGTGCTGGTGCTCCAGATCGCCACCGGCATCTTCCTTACCATGCACTACAAGCCCGATGCGGCGCAGGCCTTCGCCTCGGTCGAGTACATCATGCGCGACGTGCCGGGCGGGTGGCTCATCCGCTACCTGCATTCTACCGGCGCGTCGGCGTTCTTTATCGTCGTCTATCTCCACATGTTCCGCGGGCTCATGTACGGCTCGTACCGCAAGCCGCGCGAACTCATCTGGATATTCGGCATGCTGATCTACCTGTGCCTCATGGCGGAGGCCTTCTTCGGATATCTGCTGCCGTGGGGCCAGATGTCGTACTGGGGCGCGCAGGTGATCGTCAACCTGTTCGATGCGTTGCCGGTGATCGGCCCGGATCTTTCGGTGTGGATACGCGGCGACTACGTGGTGTCGGACGCGACGCTGAACCGCTTCTTCGCGTTTCACGTAATCGCAATCCCGCTGGTGCTGCTGGGCCTGGTGGCGGCGCACATCATGGCGCTGCATGAAGTGGGTTCCAACAACCCGGACGGCGTCGAGATCAAGGCGACGAAGGACGCGCAGGGCCGGCCGCTCGACGGCATTCCATTCCACCCCTATTACACGGTGAAGGACACGCTCGGAGCCGTGGTGTTCCTCTTCGCTTTCTGCGTGATCATGTTTTTCATCCCGGAGATGGGCGGCTACTTTCTGGAGTACAACAACTTCATCCCCGCCGACCCGCTGAAGACCCCGCCCCAGATCGCGCCACTATGGTACTTCACCCCCTACTACTCGATCCTGCGAGCGGTGACCGAGGACTTCGTGATCTGGCTCGCGCTGGGAGTTTTCGCTTACATGCTGCTGATCCTGTTCACGGCGCGCGGCTGCCTCGTCAAGCTTGCCGCGATATTGGCCGCGCCCGTCGTTATTCTGCTGATGAAGGGCCCGTTCGCGTTCGAGGCCAAGGTCTGGGGCGTGGTGCTGATGGGTGTGGCGACGCTCATCTTCTTCCTGCTGCCATGGCTGGACCAGAGCCCGGTCAAGTCGATCCGCTACAAGGGGCCGCTCACGAAATGGGCGTTGGGTATCTTCGTGGTGGCGTTTTTCATCTTGGGCTATCTCGGCACCCTCACTGTGACCGAGGGCAGAACGCTGATTGCGCAGATTTTCACGTTCGTCTACTTCGCGTTCTTCCTGTTGATGCCGTGGTACACCACGATGGAGAAGACGCAGCCGGAACCGGCGCGGGTGACGATGTGAGGAACCCGCGAATGAACAAGCTCGTCAGCATGCTCGCCGTTCTGCTGTTCGCGCCTCTGGTCGCGCTCGCCGCCGGTGACGGGGTCAAGCTCGATCGCGCGCCGATCAATGAGCATGACGTGATTTCGCTTCAACGGGGCGCCCGGCATTTCGTCAACTACTGCCTGAATTGCCACGGCGCCGGCTACATGCGCTACAACCGGCTTAAGGACATCGGGCTCACCGAGCAGCAAATTCTCGACAACCTGATCTTTACCGGTGTCAAGGTCGGTGACCTCATGAAGACGGCGATGGACCCGAAGGATGCGAAGGAGTGGTTCGGCACGGCGCCGCCCGATCTCACGGTGACCGCGCGTTCGCGCGCTTCGCACGCCGGTTCCGGCGCCGACTGGCTGTACACGTACCTGCGCGGTTTCTACCGCGACCCGAGCCGGCCGAGCGGATGGAACAATGTCGTCTACACCAACGTCGCGATGCCCCACGTACTGTGGGAACTGCAGGGCGAGCAGGTGTTGAAAACCGAGACGGCGGCGGCACCCGGACACCCGGTCGAGGTGCAGAAGTTGGAACTCGTCAGGCAGGGCACGCTGACGCCGCCGGAGTACGACAGGTTGGTGGCCGATCTCGTGAACTACCTCGACTACATGGCGGAGCCGGCGCGCGCCGACCGGAAGCTGATCGGCATTTATGTCCTCGCGTTCCTCGCGTTCATGTGGGTGCTCGCTTACCTGCTCAAGAAGGAGTACTGGAAGGACGTCCATTAAGACCGGTGAACGGTAAGCGGTGAACGGTGAGCAGCAGTCGGCAGCCCCGACGGACTCACCGGTCACGCGGACGCAACTGTTCACCGTTCACTGTTCACTGATTACCCATTCCTTATGATGACTCTCTACTCGGGCACAAGTTGCCCATTCAGCCAGCGCTGCCGCATCGTGCTCTACGAGAAAGGCATGGACTTCCAGATCGTCGATGTCGATCTCTACAACAAGCCGGAAGACCTTGCGGTGATGAACCCGTACAACCAGGTGCCGGTGCTGGTCGAGCGCGACCTGATTCTGTACGAGTCGAACATCATCAATGAGTACATCGATGACCGGTTTCCGCATCCGCAGCTGATGCCGGCCGATCCGGTCATGCGCGCGCGCGCGCGGCTGTTCCTGTTCCGCTTCGAGCAGGAAATGTTCTCGCACATCGAGGCGATCGAGAAGGGCACGCAGAAACAGGCGGACAAGGGCCGCGGCATCGTCCGCGACAGCCTCACGCAGATCGCCCCGGTATTCGCGCGGCAGAAGTTCATGCTGGGCGACGAGTTCTCGATGCTGGACGTCGCGATCGCACCGCTCCTGTGGCGTCTCGACCACTACGGCATACAGCTATCCAAGCAGTGTGCGCCGTTGATGAAATACGCGGAACGGCTGTTCAGCCGCCCGGCTTACATCGACGCGCTCACGGCCTCCGAGAAGGTCATGCGCAAGTAGGCGCTGACCAGTGACGGGTGACTAGAATGGAACCGCCAGGCTTCAGACGCTGATGGGTAAAATACCGGTCACCGATCACCAGTCACGAGTCACGCTTTTCTGAATATGGCAGAGCGCTCCACCAAGCCTTATCTCATCCGCGCGATCCACCAGTGGTGCTCGGACAGCGGTCTCACGCCGTACGTTTCGGTCAGGGTCGACGCCGGCACGCGCGTCCCCGCGGAGCACGTCAAGGACGGCGAGATCGTGCTCAACGTCGGCTATGACGCGACCCACCGGCTCACTATCGGCGATGAGGTGATCCAGTTCGCGGCGCGCTTCGACGGCGTCTCCCGCGAGTGCTCGATTCCCATCGCCGCGGTGCTCGGCATCTTCGCCCGGGAAAACGGCAAGGGGCTTTACTTCCCGCCCGAGGAAGCCGCCACCGGCGCTCCCGGTGCGGCGGAGGTCCCCGAACCGCCGGGCGCCACCCCCAACGGCTCCAAACCCAAGCTCCAGGTCGTGAAATAGCCGGTCTAGGAGCGTGTCGGACTTTGTCCCGGCACGCTCCTTAAGCAAAACCGCCCGCAGACAAACGGTACAATTGGATTCGAAATACGTGAATGGGTGCCCTCGTGTGCTTATTGATGGCCCAAAAAGGTCTTTACATCCCGCTTTGCTACAAGTCCGCGGGCGGTTTTGCATCTAGCACCCAGTCGAACTGACGGGTTCGACTGGGTGCTGAGTGGAGGAGAATCCCGTGCTGCTACGATCCGCGCTCGCGGCCTGGTTGCGCAGCGAAATTCCCAAGTGGACCAGGGTGGCGCGCGATTCGGGCGCCAGGGCGGACTGACAGCAACGACAGGAGGGCAAGCATGACACGTCGCTACGATGCGAAGAAGTTCGACATGGTGCACCTGCGGGCGACCGCGGATAAGTGCAAGAGCTGGGGCCGCTGGGGCCCGAATGACGAGATCGGCACGCTCAACTTCGTCACGCCTCGACACGTGATCGACGCCGGGCGCCTGATCCGCAAGGGCAAGGTGTTCTCCCTCGGGCTCAACTTCGACCGCAACGGCCCGCAGAAAGGGCTGTGGGGCAACCGCTTCAACCCCATCCACACCATGCTCGCGACCGGCACCGACGCGGCGGCCGGCAACCAGGACAAGGGCGGGATACGCTACGCCGACGACATGGTGTCGCTCCCATTGCAATGCGGCACGCAGTGGGACGCACTGGGCCACATCTTCTACGACGACAAGATGTGGAACGGCTACGACGCGCGCCTGGTCGATGCCAACGGCGCGCAGAAGAACGGCATCCATAAGACCAGGAACAAGATGGTGGGCCGCGGCGTGCTGCTCGACGTCGCGCGTCATCTGGGCCGCGCATGTCTTGACGATGGCGAAGCGATCACCAACGACGATCTCGACGCGGTGGCCGAGGCGCAGAAGGTTGAGATCAAGCGCGGCGACTTCGTGATCGTGCGCACCGGCCAGATGGAGCAACGGCTTGCCGCCGGCGAGTGGGGCGGATATGCCGGGGGTGACGCGCCTGGACTCGCGTTCGAGACCTGCGAGTGGATCCACAGGAAGGAAATCGCGGCGATCTGCACCGACACCTGGGGCTGTGAAGTGCGCCCCAACGAAACCGACGACTGCCAACAGCCGTGGCACTGGATCGTGATTCCGATGATGGGGCTCACCATGGGCGAAATCTTCTACCTGAAGGATCTCGCCGACGATTGCGCCGCCGACAAGGTGTACGAATTCCTGTTCTGCGGGCCGCCGCTGCCGATCACCCACGCGGTCGGCTCCCCGATCAATCCCCAGGCGATCAAGTAGAGAAGCGTTCCCTCCACCTCGATGGGGGAGGGCTAGGATGGGGGTGTATACATCATCGCAGTGAGGAACTCATGGCTACTTACCTCAAGCGCCGCATCGACCAAGCGCAATCCGACGCCGCCGACCTGGAAGTGCGGCGCACCGTCGAGGGGATCATCGCCGACATCGGCAAGCGCGGCGACGAGGCGGTGCGCGAGCTGTCGGTGAAATTCGATCGCTGGTCGCCGCCGAGTTTTCGCCTGAGCCAGGCGGAGATCGACAACCTCATGCGCAACGTGCCGGAAAGCACGCTCAACGACATCCGTTTCGCGCAGGAGCAGATCCGCACGTTCGCCCGGCATCAGAAGTCGGCGCTGCGCGACATCGAAGTGGAGATCAGGCCCGGTGTGAAGCTCGGTCACCGCAACATCCCGGTGGCGAGCGTCGGCTGCTACGTGCCGGGCGGACGCTACCCGATGGTCGCCTCGGCGCACATGAGCATCGTCACCGCGCGCGTGGCGGGCGTCAGCCGCATTGTCGCCTGCACACCACCCAACGCCGGCGCACCGCACGCCGAGACGATCGCCGCCATGGTCCTGGGCGGCGCGGATGAGATACATGTGCTCGGTGGGGTTCAGGCCGTTGCCGCGATGGCGCTGGGAACAGAAAGCATCCCAGCGGTGGATATGCTGGTAGGCCCCGGCAACGCGTACGTGGCGGAGGCGAAACGGCAGCTCTTCGGCCGCGTCGGCATCGATCTCCTCGCCGGGCCCACCGAAATCCTGGTGATCGCCGACGACAGCGTGGACGCGGAAATGGTTGCGGTCGATTTGCTGGGACAGGCCGAGCACGGCCCGACCAGTCCGGCGATCCTCATTACCACGTCGCGACCGCTCGCCGAAGCGCTGCCCGCCGAGATCGAGCGGCAGTTGAGGGTGCTCCCCACCGCCGATGTCGCAGGTGTGGCGTGGCGCGATTACGGCGAAATCATCCTCGTGGACTACCCCGAAGAAGCGGTACGCGAGGCCGACCGCGTCGCCGCCGAGCACGTCGAGGTGCTCGCGCGCCATCCGCGCTGGTATCTGGAGCGCATGAAGAACTACGGTGCGCTCTTCCTCGGCCCGGAAACGAACGTCGCGTACGGCGACAAGGTGATCGGCACCAACCACACGCTGCCCACGCGCGGCGCCGCGCGTTACACCGGAGGGCTGTGGGTCGGCAAGTTCATGAAGACCTGCACTTACCAGGAGTGCACGCCCGAGGCGAGCGTGGAGATCGGTGAATACTGCTCGCGGCTGTGCGCCATCGAGCGCTTCTGGGGCCACAAGGAACAGGCGGATCTGCGGCTGCGCCGCTATGGCGGCAGGGATGTGGGGCTGCACCGCGCAAAACCGGAACGGACATGAGCGCATCGGCGCCGCTGCCCGCCTTCCTGAGCGGTTGCGGGTTGGAAGGCCGTGTCGCGCTCGTCACCGGCGCGGGGCGCGGCCTCGGGCTTGCGGCAGCGATAGGCCTGGCGCACGCCGGCGCCGAGGTTTATCTCGTGAGCCGCACGTTGAGCGAACTGGAACAGGCAGCTGCTTCGATACGCTCTGACGGAGGCGCTGCGGTGCCGCTCGCATGCGATGTGACCGACGGCGCACAGGTGCGCGATGCGATCGGGCGCGTGCCGCGGCTCGACATCCTGGTCAACAATGCCGGTGGCAATATCCCGGAACCGTTCGTCGAGGTCACCGAAGAGCGCCTCGATCGCATCCTGAATCTAAACGTCAGAGCTGCCTTTCTGGTGGCACAGGCGGCGGCGAAGAAGATGCTGGAAGCGCCCGACCGCAGGGCGCGCGGCGGCGCGATCGTCAGCATCACCTCGCAGATGGGCCACGTCGGCGCGGCTGGGCGCACCGTTTATTGCATGACCAAGCACGCGGTGGAGGGTCTCACCAAGGCGCTGGCCGTCGAGCTTGCCCCTCACAACATCCGGGTGAATTCCGTCGCGCCGACCTTCATCGAAACGCCGTTGACGAAGCCTTTCTTCGAGGAGCCGCGCTTTCGCGAGTGGGTGCTGAATCGCATTCCGCTTGGCCGCCTCGGCCAGCTCGACGAAGTCACCGCGGCAGTCGCGTTTCTCGCCTCGCCCGCCGCCTCGCTCATCACCGGCACGAGCCTGGTGGTCGATGGTGGCTGGACGGCGCAGTAAGTCAATGCGGAAGGATGAAGGATGAAGGATGAAGGAGTGCGAAGATGAATGCAGAGCAGGAGTTGGCCGAACTGATGCGGGACCCGTGGTTCGCGCAGGGTTACGAAATCCGCAAGGAGGTGATGGGCGCGGCGGCGGTCGAGCGCGATCAGACGACGCGGCTCAACGACGAGTTCCAGCGCCCGATGTGGGAGTTCGGCGTGCGTGCCTACGGCATGGTGTGGTCGCGGCCCGGATTGAGCCGGCGCGAGCGCAGCATCGCGACGCTCTCCGCGATGGTGGCGAATCAGACGCTCGAGGAACTGAAGGTGCATACGCGCAATGCGGTGCGCAACGGGCTGACCGTCGCCGAGATCCGCGAAATTCTGCTGCATGGCGCGATCTATTCCGGATTCCCGAAAGCGGTGGCGGCCTTCCGAGCGGCGCGCGAAGTGCTTGATGAACCGGAGACGAAGAAACTCGCCGAGGAGAACGCGCGCAGCGCGCAAACGCGGTGACCGTGTTGGGGTTCGCACCGCTCACCCGCAACCTACGATTTTCCTTCCCTCACCCTCGGTCCCTCTTCCGGGGGGAGAGGGAGGCATATCTTGTCAGGCGGTGCGGCGGCGGATTTCCTGGATGACGGCGGCGTTGTCCCACTCGCCCTCGCCGGCGGCGACGCAGCCTTGCACCAGATCGACATAAGTCTGCGCCAGCGGCAGCTTCTGCCCGTGAGATGTTGCCTGCTCGTGCATGAGCAGGAAATCCTTCAGCGTCTGGGTAATTTTGCCGTGGGGTTCCCAGTCGCCTTTCACCATCTTCGGGCCTTTCACGTCCATGACCTGCGAGTAGGCGGCCGACTCGCGCGCCACGGCGAGAAACTCGGACGGGTCGAGCCCCAGACGTTGCGCGAACACGAGTCCTTCCGCGACCGCGGCCCGGGTCACGCCCAGGATCAGGTTGATCGCGAGCTTGGCGCGTCCCCCGTTGCCGGCGGGGCCGAGGTGATGCCAGCGCGGGCACAGAGCATCGAGCACGTCGCGCGCTGCCTCGGCTGCGGCCGGATCGCCGGCGACGAGACCCAGCGCATCGCCGCGGGCGGTCTGGTCGCTCGTGCCCGATACCGGCGCTTCGACGAAACGCAGGCGGCTCGCGGGAATGCGCTCCGCGAGCGCCGCGATACGATTGGGATCGCAGGTGCTGGTGCAGATGGCGATGATGGGCGGCGCGTCCGGGGACAAAGTCGCGAGAATTCCCCCGGGACCCTCGATCGTTTCCTCGACCTGCGTGGTGTTGAATACGCACAGAACCACCTTGCGGCAGGTGCGGGTGATCTCGGCGACCGATGCTGCGGCCCCGCCCCCGAGCTTGGTGAACGCCTGCAGTTTGGCGGCATCGACGTCGAAACCCAGCACGGCGTAGCCTGCGCCGAGCAGGCGCCGTGCGCACGCCGTTCCCATCAACCCGGTGCCGATTATCCCGACCGGTGCATTTGCTTCCGTCATGCGGCCTCCCTCGTCCGGCGGGCATTATAGGACCGATGCACCCGTGAGATCGGGAGAGCGGGAGAGCGGGAGATGGGCAGAGCGAAGGGCGTGGAGCGACGTTCCTTCCTATCGCAATCGCCTCGCTCGCCTTGCTCACCAACTCCCGACCTCCCGCTCTCACGTATAATTGCCCGCTCGGGCCGGCATAGCTCAGGGGTAGAGCAACCGCCTTGTAAGCGGTAGGTCGTCTGTTCGAATCAGACTGTCGGCACCAGCGCCGCCAGCGACACGGTGGACGGCTCGTGGTTCCCGGATGCGGGCGGAAAACGGGCCGGAAAACAATCGGTTGTTCGTGGACTCCCGAACTTTTCACCGCTTGTATGTCAAAAACGGCGTGCGACGCGGCCGCTGGCCATGTGCGCACCGGAGGAGAGTTGAAAATCGTAGTCGAGGACAGATCTATGAGCGCACAGGAAAAGAATGCGGCATGCCCGGCAAGGCGGCGCGCACGCACTGGAGGGTCACAGTGATCAAGGTTGAGAACCTGAGCAAGGCCTTTGGCGCCAAGCTCGCGGTGGACGATGTCTCGTTCACGGTCGAACGCGGCGAGGTGCTGGGGTTTCTGGGGCCGAACGGCGCCGGCAAGTCGACGACGATGCGCGTCGTCACCGGGTTTTACCCGCCGACCTCCGGCAAGATCACCGTGGGCGGTTACGACATCCTGGAGGATCCGATACCGGCCAAACGCCTGATCGGCTACCTGCCGGAAAACGCGCCGGGGTACGCCGACATGACGGTGCACGGCTTCCTGAACTTCGCGGCCGAGTTGCGCGGCATTCATGGCGCCGCGCGCGAGCAGGCGATCGCGCGTACGGTGGAACTCTGTTTTCTGGAGAACGTGCTGTATCAGACGATCGACACGCTGTCGAAGGGCTACAAGCACCGCACCTGCCTCGCGCAAGCGCTGATCCACGACCCCGACATCCTCATCATGGACGAGCCGACCGACGGGCTCGATCCCAACCAGAAGCACGAGGTGCGCAATCTCATCAAGCGCATGGGCGCCAACAAGGCGATCATTTTTTCCACGCACATCCTGGAAGAAGTCGAAGAAACCTGCTCGCGCGTTATCATCATCGACCGCGGCCGGATCGTCGCCAACGGCACGCCGCAGGAACTGAAGTCGCGCTCCGAACTGGCGGGCGCCGTGCACATCCGCGTCGGCGGCGTGCCTGCCGGCGCGGTGCAGGAGCAATGCGCCAGGCTCGCGGGCGCCGCGAGGGTCGAGATCCTGGTCGAGGGCGAGGGCAAAGTCGAAGCGCGCGTCTACGCGGACCGCGCGCGGGCGAACGGTGGCCTTACGCGCGGCGTCGCCGAACTCGCCGCGCAGCAGGGGTGGCGGCTGGACGAGATCCACACCGAGGAGGGGCGGCTCGACGAGGTGTTCCGCAGCATCACGCTGCCGGATACGGTGAAGGGGGCAGCATGAGCTATCCGGCGCGGGGCCCCGTTTCGGGGATCGACGGCAAAGCGAGTGCTGCCAGCCGCCGACATGAGATCGTTGAGCATACGGGTTCGTTTGAGGAGGGGGCAGTATGACTGAACAGTCGCAGGTTCAGCCCTCATCCCCATCCCTTCTCTCGGGGGGAGAAGGGAGCGATCAGCAACCCCTCTCTCTTCGCGAGAGAGGCTGGGGTGGGGGATCAGCGTGGGCCAACATCAAAGCGATCGTCAAGCGCGAACTCGGCGGCTATTTCACCTCGCCCATCGCGTACGTGTTTCTGGTGATCTTTCTGCTGCTCACGGGTTTCTTCACGTTTACCGTGGGCAATTTCTTCGAGCGCGGCGAAGCCTCGCTGGTGTCGTTTTTCACATGGCATCCGTGGCTCTTTCTCTTTCTGGTTCCTGCAGCGGGCATGCGGCTGTGGTCCGAGGAGCGGCGCCTCGGCACCATGGAGCTGCTGCTCACCATGCCGATCACGACCTGGCAGGCGATCGTCGGCAAGTTCCTGGCGTCGTGGGCGTTTCTCGCGCTGGCCCTGCTGCTCACGTTTCCAGTGGTGATCACCGTCAACCATCTCGGGGATCCGGACAACGGCGTGATTGCCGCGGGCTATTTCGGCAGCCTGCTGCTGGCGGGTGCGTACCTTGCGGTGAGCTGCATGACCTCGGCGTTGACCCGCAACCAGGTCATCAGCTTCATCGTATCGGTCATGATCTGCCTGTTCCTGATCCTTGCCGGCTACACGCCGGTGACGGATCTGCTGACCAAGTGGGCGAATCCGGTGGTCGTCGAAGTCATTGCCGCGTTCTCGGTGATGACGCACTTCGAGGGCTTCCAGCGCGGCGTGCTCGACGTGCGCGATGTCCTGTTCTTCGCATCGGTCATGGGCTTCGCGCTATTCACGACCGGCGTCATCATCCGCAACCAGCGAGCGGGCTAGCATGCAAAAGAAAGCCTTTGAAACCCTTCTCTACTCCGCCGGCGGCGTGATCGTGCTCGCCGCGATCCTGGTCGCGGCGAACTTCCTGCTCGGAGCGTTCAGCGCCCGCGTGGACCTCACCGACGGCCGCGTCTATACGCTGTCTCCGGGGACCAAAACCATCCTCTCGAAGCTGGAAGCGCCGGTCAGGATCCGGTTCTATTATTCGCAGGGCAGCAGTGCCGTGCCGGTCGGTCTCAAGACATTCGCCAAGCGTGTGGAAGACCTGCTTGCGGAGTACCGCGCCGCCGCCGGGGGCAAGGTCATCATCGAGAAGTTCAACCCGGAGCCGGATTCGGACGCGGAGGAGTCGGCGGCGCTCGATAACGTCGATGGCCAGATGACCGACACCGGCGAGAAGTTCTATCTCGGGCTCGCGGTATCGTTCCTCGACCAGAAATCGGCGATCCCGGTGCTCGCGCCCGACCGCGAACGGCTGCTCGAATACGACATCACCCGCGCCATTTCGCAGGTGGCGGCGATGAAGAAACCGGTAATCGGCGTCATGAGCGACCTGCCGGTGCTGGGGCGCTCGTTGAATCCCATGTTGAAGCAGCAACCCACCGAGCCGTGGGTGTTCGCCTCCGAATTGAAGCGCATATTCGACGTCCGGAATGTCGAAATGAACGTCGAGCGCATTCCCGACGACATCAAGGTGCTGGTGGTGGTCCATCCGCGCAACCTCATGGAGACCACGGAGTACGCGATCGACCAGTTCGTGCTGCGCGGCGGCAAGCTGATCGCGTTCGTCGATCCCTACGCCTACTTCGATCAGCAGCCGGACATGCAGAACCCGTTCGGCGGCTCGCAGGCGGGGCAGTCTTCGTTCTTCAACCTGTTCAAGGCATGGGGCGTCGACGTCGACATGAACAAGGTGATCGCCGATATGACCTACGCCAGCGGTTCCGGGCCGCGGCTCCTGCCGACGCTGCTCTCGCTCAATCCCGAGGCGCTCAACCAGGAAGACGTGGTGACCAGCCAGGTCGGCACGCTGCTCGTCCCGTTTAGCGGCGCTTTCAAGGGCAAGCTGGCGGCGGGACTGACCCAGACGGTGCTCGCGCATACGTCGAAGAATTCGATGCCGGTCGATCTCATCATCGCCACTCTCTCGGGCGAGCCTTCCACCCGCGGCTTCCAGCCCTCGGGCGAGGAGATGCCGCTCGCGATCCGGCTCACCGGCAAGTTCAAGACCGCGTTCGCCGAGGGCAAACCCAAGCCGTACATGCCGCGTGACGAGAAGAAAGGGGCGGAGAAGAAGCCGCCGGCGAAGGAAGAGCCGCAGGTCAAGGAGTCGGCGGCCGAGAATCAGGTGGTGCTGATCGCCGACGTGGACATGCTGACCGACAATGCCGCGGTCGAGGTGCAGGACGTCTTCGGTCAGCGTGTGGTGATCCCGCGCAACGGCAATCTCAATTTCGCGCAGAGCCTGGTCGAGCAGATGGCGGGGGATGCCAACCTCATCAGCCTGCGCAGCCGCGCCGCATTCACCCGGCCGCTGACGGTGATCCGCGAAATGGAGAACCGCGCGCAGCAGAGCTACCTCGGCAAGATCAAGGAGCTCGAGGACAGCCTCAACCAGACGCAGGAGAAAATCCAGGGGCTGCAGAAAGGCAAGCCCGGCGCGCAGGCGACCATCCTCACGGCCGAGCAGCAGGCGGAGATCGAGAATTTCCGCAAGAAGGCCGTCGAAACGCGCAGGGACCTCAAGGAGCTGAGGAAAAATCTGCGCGTGGAGACGGACCTGCTGGCGTTCTGGACCAAGCTCATCAACATCGGCCTGGTGCCGCTGCTGGTGGCGCTGGCCGGCCTGCTGCTCGCGCTGGTGAAGCGCAGGAAAGCGAAGGCGCGCGCATGAACCGCAAACAGTTTCTGATTCTCGTTGTGGCGCTGCTGGTGCTCGGCGGCGCCGGGATTGCGTTGTTCTGGCAGGACGTCACGGCGTATCGCGAGAGCGGTGCGAAGATCGGCGCCAGGCTCCTGCCCAATCTCAAGGTGGCGGACGTCGGCGAGATGCGGCTGCAGGACGCGAAGGATGCCGTCACGCTGGTGAGGAAGGACAACGCCTGGACGGTGCAGGAGCGCGCCGGCTATCCGGCCGACGTGCAGGCGATCGCGGATCTGCTGGTGAAGCTGGTCGAAATCAAGGTGACGCAGTCCGAGCAGGTGGGCGCCTCGCTGCTGCCCCGGGTCGAGCTCGTCGAGCCGGGCAAGGGTGAGGGATCGGGCACGCTCATCGAGTTCAAGGATGGCGCAGGGAAGCCGCTCGCCAGGCTGGTATTCGGGAAGAAGGTGCTGAAAAAGGACCCGATGAATCCGCTGCCCGCGGCGAAGGACGGCGTGCCGGCGGGGCGTTACGTCCTGCGTCCCGAGTTACAAGGGACCGTGGTGGTGGTCTCGGACCCGCTCAACGCAGTCGAGGCCAAACCCGGCAAGTGGCTCGCCAAGGATTTCTTCAAGGCGGAACGAATCAAGAC
>Ga0155935_1263_pt1 | contig 17778 bp, 20 predicted proteins | sample RifCSPlowO2_02_FD_107589 | JGI IMG/M metagenome (GOLD analysis project Ga0155935, IMG submission 107589) | Betaproteobacteria bacterium RIFCSPLOWO2_02_64_14
CGTACGTAAACTCCCAGTGTCCCGTCATCACCTCGACGCCGAGCAATTTGCTCGCATCGATCATGTCCTGCGCCCGGGTCCAGAGAGCGGTGGCCGAGCCCTGCCAGGTATCGCCGCCATCGAGCAGCAGCGCGCCGGGGCGTTGCGCGCGCACGCGCTTCACCAGCGTTGCCAGATGCGCGAAACCACCGACCTTGCCGTAGGTGCGGGCGGCATTCGCGAAGTCGAGGTGGGTGAATGCGTGCGCCAGCCGCGTCCTGGGGCTGATCTTGAAGTGCTTGAGCAGCGCGTCGCCGACCACGTGCGGGGGGCGGGCGAACGCCGCGTTGAGGCCGATGTTGACGTCAGGCTCGCGGAAATAAATCGGCAGCAGCTGGGCGTGGCAGTCGGTGAAGTGCATCAAGGTCACGCCATTGGCGATTTCGGGCAAGTCATAAAAGCGATCGACGCGGCTCGCGGCGAGCGCTTTGCCGCTATCCACGGGCATTCCGTAGGCCGCGGCCACCGCCATGATTTGCAGGAACTCGCGCCGCGAGCTGTTCACGCTGTGCCTATGGGAAAAAGTGGGCGCCATTTGTTGCTGTCACCGGGAACGTGCGCTGCCCTTGCCCGCCAAGGCTCGCCGGCACTCGTTATTCCGATTGGCCGCGTCGGGGACGCTCCTGCGAGGGCACCGGACAATGTCATAATAGACAAGGCCCCGAACGTCAGACAAAGGAGCTCAACCATGCGAATCGCGGGAGTCGCTAAGACGGAGCGATTGAGTGAGATTTTGGACGTTGCCTTGCCGGTGGTCGAGGTCATGGACATCGGCGCAATGGAGGAAGGCGATGATCATTACGCTACGCTCGTTCGCCAGGGCCAGGCCCGGGTCACAGGCTTCGAGCCCAACCAGGAAGAAATCGCCAAGTTGAGGAAGCGGTCGGGACCCTACTGCTACCATGCCGCCTTCCTTGGCGATGGCCAACCCGCCACGTTCCACGTGGCCCGGTATCCTGGATGTTCTTCGATGTTTGCTCCGGATCCTGCTGTTATCGACCTTTTCTCGACCATCGGCGCGGCAGATCCGGGCGGCAACTTCCATGTTGTCCGCAGTGAGAAGGTGCAGACCACTCGGCTCGATGACATCGTCGATTGCGCTTTACCCGATCTGATCAAGATCGATATCCAAGGTGCCGAATTAACCGTACTCACGCACGGCCAGCAAAAGCTTGAGCACGCCGTGGTAGTCGAATGCGAAGTCGAATTCGTTCCTCTTTACCGGAACCAACCGCTGTTCTGTGACATTCAGATGTTTCTCCGCGAGTGCGGCTTTGTCCTTCACAAGTTCGTCGACGTCGCAGGACGCTGCTTCCGGCCATTTACGCAGGAGAATCCCTACCTTCCGATGAGCCAATTGCTATGGGCCGACGCGGTTTTCGTGCGCGATTTCACCACGCTGGAATCCTATTCCAAAGAGGACTTGCTCAAGGCAAGTTTGCTCTTGCACACTGTTTACCATTCATTTGACCTTGTCGCGCTCCTCCTTCGAGAGCACGACCAGCGGCACGCAACAGCATTATTCGATCGCTATATTAAATATCTCAGGAATACGCCGCTGCCGATCAAGTTCATGAACCCAAAGGATCGTCCGTAAGCCGCATTGTCCTCTGTTGCGTCGCGTCAGCTATTTTTTATTGACCGGGGACTGCGGGTCGATCAAATACGCTACCATGTGAGTGATCTGCTCGGGCGTAAGGTGGCCGGTGGCGCCAAGGCGCGGCATGTTGGAGCAGGGGGAGTACGCCCACGCGTTGTAGATCCGCTCGTAGGTGAGTTTCGCGATCGAATCCGAGGTTCCGCGCTGCAGGCCGTAGCCGGTCAGGCTCGGCCCGACATTGCCCACGTTGATCTCTCCGGGAGCAAGGGCATGGCAGTTCTGGCAGAGACCGCCGTTTTCCTTGCGCTTCTCGAGCCGCCCGCGCTGGATGCGGTCGCCGGCGCCATCGTGTGCGAGCTTGTCGCCGCGCTTCCAGTCGCCCACGAGCTTCCCGGAAGGCGGATACTTGATGGAGGCGCGCGCCAGCCTGGCCACCTCGGCGGCTTCCTCCTGCGTGAGCTGGGCGCCGCCGATCTTGCTGCAAATCTGCTGTGATTTGTCCTGCGCCAGGCGCTTCAGCAAGGCCGGCGCCGGCGCAGTGAAACTCTCGTTCACCATTTTTTCCGCGACCCGGCGCGTGGTGGCCGGATCGGGATAGGTCGCGCAACCCGCGATTACGAGTACCGGGACGCCGAGCGCCGCCCATTTGAACCATGTTTTTTTCATGTGGCTCTCCTCGCCTCCCTAGCGCTTGAATCCGGGCACCCTGGTTACGGCCCCGTTTCCCTGGTAATGGAGATAAGTGGTCAATGCGATCGACACATCGGACGCGTACGCGAGCTCCGGCAGCCGCATCTGCCAGAAGCAGTCATAGAGCCGCCACTGCATGGTCCGCACCACGTAATGCGCGCCGCGATACGCGGGCCAGGTCGAGACCACCTCCTGCACGCCTTGCTTGCTGGTCATATGGATGAGGTCCTGCAGGCGGATGCGCTTGTTGGCATCGCCGTGGCACTGCACACACCCGAAATCCGTCTGTCCGCTGCGCCGGAAGAAGAGATATTCTCCGGCCTTGTACATCTCTCGTTCCTTCTGGTGGTTGAGAGAAACGTTCATTTTCATCCCGTTCGAGCGGGAGGTGATGTAAAGCGCCAGGGCCTCCATGTCGGAGCCGCTGCTGCCGCCGGGACTGATCGCCCGTCTGATGACGTCCTCGCGTTTGAACCCCTGCAGTTGAACCATACAGGTGACAAGTCTCGACTCGAGGTCCTGCACCTTGTCGGTATCCGGGAAGTAGCGCGGCAACCGAGTGCTGGCGCCTTCGAGCTTGCCCGGGCCCATGCCGAAGTCGCATTGCTCCAGTGACACGCCCCTGGGACCCCGCTTCTCGTAAAACAGGGTCTTGCCCTTCTCGATCCACAGTTCGCCCGGGTTGTCCTCGGCGAGCATCTGGCGCCCGACCGCAAGCGGGTCGGCCGCTTGCGCAGGCACCGAAACCGCAAGAAATAGCAAAGCGCTTGCGGCAATGCCGCCCAGCAAATTCGGCATGATCCCCTCCTTCTGTGTTCTTGTCAGAACCGGCGCCGCGGCTATGAGCCCGCGGCCACCGCTGTTTCGTCCGTGCGCTTGTCACCCTTGTTGTCGATCCAGGTGACGCTGATCTTGTCGCCGGCTTTGGCGCCCTTGACGCGCAGCCCCAGGAACGGGTTGCGCGAAATCGCCTGGGTCCACTCGGCGTCGAGCACGGTCTTGCCGTTGTGGCTCACTACGACATTCTTGATGAAATGCATCGGGATCAGCTCGCCCTTGGAGTTCTTCCGTTGCCCGGTTTCCATCGGGTGCATCATCAATATGCGGACGTCCGCGACGTCGCCCTGCAGCGTCGCGCGGATCTTCATCGGTTCAGACATGTTCGCCAGTCCTCCTGTTGTCGTCGTGGGCGTGCCGGCAGGCGGTCAGCCGCAGCCTCCGACCGTCACCTTGACTTCCTTGGTGGCGGTGAAGTACTTTCCGCCGGCCTTCACGATCGCCCGCACATCGGAGGTCTGGCCCATCTTGATGCGGGTCGAGACGTACGCGTCCGCGCCGGGCGTGATGTCGAAGCTCGCAGCGAGCGGAAATGGATTCTTCTCTGCCAGGATCGCGATGCTTTCCGTATTGGCGATCTTGCTCGTCACGGCGACCGGCACGACGGCGCCGTTCTCGGCGATATCCGGCGCGGTGATGACGATATCCCGGCTCTCGACGAGATTGCCGGCCCCGAGATTCTTCAATGCATCGGCAACGGCCTTTGCCTGGAACGCCGCCTCGTTGCGGTTGGCGGCCCACGCCTGGCCGCCTGCGATGAGTCCGCAGGCGGCGGCGGCAGACCATGCCCCCGCGCCTCCTGCCAGCCTGAGGACCGTCCTGCGACGTTTGTTCATAAACCCTCCAGCGATGTATTCTTCACGCGGGCGGTTTACATCCGCCGCTCAAGCCAAATTGGTGCGCGAGCCATGCGCGTGCCGGTTTCCCAGCATACCCCGTATCGTAACCAACTCTCGACGGAGCGTCCAACCAACATGTTTTTCTATTCACGCACATGTGCCGGGTGGGTCCTGACTTTGAGGTGGGTCAACCCCCGGTCGCAGCTTTCTCTCCCACCAGCCGCATATCGCGAGGCTCCCGCAACTTGAACTGCGCCGCCTCTTGTCTGATGTTCACCAATCCCGCTTCTTCCATCAAAGCCTTGAGGCTTTTCGGCGTGTACGCCCACCGATGAGTCATGAGAGGATCGCGCCAAGCCGGGTCGCCGTAAAAAACCCACATTGTCCGCTGACCCTCCAGTCCCGGGCCGGAACGAGCGCCGGGATCCTCGAGGAACTCCTCACAAGCCGACACTAGATTGGGGCACTCCAGGATCATGTGCCCTCCGGGCTTGAGCACTCGCGCCCATTCGCGCAAAACATCGAGTACCTCCCAGCGCCAGAAATGCTCGATAACGTGTATGGCCATGATTTCGTCAGCGGTTTCATCTTCAAATGCCTCGAGATTGTGCAGGTCGCTGATGACGTCGGGCTGGCGGCCAGCGCGCGTGGGCGCAACGTCGACGTTGATATACCCCGGAAGAATCTTGTCCCCGCAACCAAGGTTCAGCCGGACCACGTCTGCGCCAACACTCTTCGCGTCTGAATCGGCATGCAACCCGAGAACTTCTTCCCAGCGGCGACCAATCCGATGGGGGGAAAACCGCTGAGCGACATATTCTTGCCCCGCCGCAATCCTGTTAACGACCTCAGCGGGATGGTCCAGCGCCCAGGCAATTCCTGCTGAGAGGTTGTTGTCGATCCAAGCATAGTCCCTTAGTTCCAGATAGGCTGGAATCGAAGAAGCTACCGCAAATCGACCTGCGCGAATTGTTTCCACTAATCGGTTGTGCGACTTGACATTGCCCCACGGACTTCCCGTCTCCTGCGGCAGCGTGACGATGTCACAGTCCTCTCTTGCCTGCGCAGCAGCTGCAAGAGACCACGGTTCAAAGCGCAGCGAAAACGCCGGATTGACAGCTGCGATCACCTGTGCCATCTCGCTAACCAGTGCAGCGTGGGATGCGTTTGTCAGAAATACCATTTCCACGGGGCGACCGCGAACGCCACGCGCGATGGCGATAAGCTGGCTCTCAACAAACGGGCGAAATGACGGCCCAAAGACGCCAAACCACAAGAGGCGCAACGTCGGGCCAACCTCAAAATGCGGCGTCCCTGCGACAGAAGATTCGTACGGGTCTTCAACCACGTGGACGCCGTGCTTCGCAATCGGGCGCAATCGTTCCGCGAGCGAATTGGTTGAGACCGTGAGCACGCACGCGTTTGACAATCGCCGCTGGAAGCGCTCCAAGTAAGGTTCGTTGAACATCTGGCCTGCAGCAGCGAGATCGTCGCAAAGATCAGCCACGACACGGCAGTGCTCTCCAATTGATGCGGCCCAATCGGCCAGAGCATCGAACCGATCCTGTTGCTTTAGGATGGTTGCGACGGAGAACTTCCCGATTACGATCACGCGAACGTCACCCAGCGAAGCAAGCTGCGGATCGGATTGCATGTAATCGAGGGGAACCAGATGCACCGGTACGCGCTGCAGCAGGTGCAGCGCCGGGATCCAGACTCGGAGCCGCAGGCTGGCTTGATCCGATTCAAGGCGATCGGCCGGGTCTAATTCACGCGCTTTATCGACATTGGCCAGGAACACCACGCCGCCGGGCCGGTCTGGATCGTCGCGCTTCGCCGACGAGAACGGTACACTCGCCTTCCTTTTGCTGAAACTACTCTTCAGTACCTGCCAGAGCATAAGCACGGCCTCTCTTCACGTATGTACGCCCGGGTTTCCCCAATCGTCTGCTTCAGCACCGCGTATCCGATTCCTTGCAGCCTCGAGCAGTTCGAGATTCGCAAGAAAATATTCTTCAATTGCGGAATACCATGGCGAACATGCTACATGCGTACTCTCCACATCAACCTGCGCGGGTTTTCCTGCCCGCGACCCAGTGACCTGATTTGCCGCCTTTTTTTTCCAGCAGTTGCATCCGCTCCAGGCGCATGCCGCGATCGACGGCTTTGCACATGTCATAGACCGTCAGCAGCGCGGCTGCGACGGCCGTAAGCGCCTCCATCTCGACGCCTGTGCGACCAGTGGTTTCGGCGGTGGCAATGCATTCGACCGCCGTGTGCGGTCGATCAAGAACGAAGTCGATGTCGATCCGCGTGAGGGCCAGTGGATGGCAGAGCGGGATGAGCTCGGACGTGCGCTTTGCCGCCTGTATGCCCGCGATGCGCGCGACGCCGAGAACGTCACCTTTGCTGCCGGTTCCGGCGGCGATCTGCTCCAGCGTGTCCGACGACATGGCGATGCGCCCGCCCGCCCGCGCGACACGCCGCGTTTCGGCCTTGCCGCCCACGTCGACCATGCGCGCCTGCCCCCGTGAGTCGAAGTGCGTCAACCGCCTGCGTGCCATGTGGTTAGGAACTCTCCGCGCCTCCGTTTATCATAGCATCATGACCCTGCGCTATCTGTTGATTCTACTGCTGCTTGCGATTCCGCGTGCGGTGGCCGAGGGGTTGCCCGAACTCGGGGAGGTCGCGCAAAGCGATTTTTCGCCGGCGCACGAGCGCCGCCTGGGCGAGAGCATCATGCGGGAAGTGCGCGCAGACCGCAGCTTCTATGATGAGATCGAGGCGACCGATTACATCAACAACCTGGGCGACCGCCTGGCCTCGCACAGCAACGAAGCGCGGCAGAATTTCGACTTTTTCCTCTTGCGCGACAGCCAGATCAACGCGTTCGCGTTGCCTGGCGGGTTCGTGGGCGTCAACACCGGACTGATCCTCAACGCGCAAAGCGAATCAGAGATGGCGAGCGTGCTGGCGCACGAGATCGCGCACGTCACGCAACGGCATATCGCGCGCATGGTGGTGCAGCAGAAGCAGAGCCAAATCGCATCGCTTGCCGCGATGGCGGTGGCGATACTCGCCGCGCGCGCGAGTTCGCAGGCGGCCCAGGCGGCGCTCGCGTTCGGGCAGGCGGGAGCGATCCAGAGCCAGCTCAACTTCACGCGCGACAACGAGCGCGAGGCGGATCGCGTGGGTTTGCAGATACTGGATCGGGCGGGTTTCGATCCCCGCGCGATGACTGCGTTCTTCGACCGGCTGCAGCGGGTGACCCGCATCTACGAGGGCGGCGCACCTTCCTACCTGCGCACCCATCCCCTCACTTTCGAGCGCATCGCCGACGTGCAGAATCGGGTCGAGTCGCTGCCCTACCGCCAGATTGCCGACAGCGTGGAATTTCAGCTGATCCGGGCGAAACTCAGGGCGGAACTCGATTCCCCCCGGGATGCGCTCGCATTTTTCCGGGAAGGCCTCGCGGAACGGCGCTACCTGAGCGAGGCGGCAAGCCGCTACGGACTCACCCTGAGCCTGCTGCGGACGGAAGACTACGCCGGCGCGCGCAAGGAGTTTGCCGCGTTGCGCAAGGTCCTGCCGGCGAACGCGATCGTGGAGACGCTCGGGTGCCGGGTGCAGTTTGCCGCGGGCGACTTCAAGGCGGCGTCCGTCTGTTTTCAGGACGCGCTGCGGCTCTTTCCCGGTCACCGCGCGCTGGTTCATGAGTTCGCCAACGCGCTGCTCGCGACGGGACAGGCACAGAAAGCGCTCAAGGTGGTCGAGAGCCGGCTGCAGATGCAAACCGAGGATTACAAGCTGTACCTGCTCCAGGCGCGGGCCTACGCCATGCTGAACAAGCGGCTCGCGCAGCATCGCGCGCAGGGCGAAGCCTACGCGCGCATGGGCAATATCGCGGGCGCCGTCGAACAGATGCAGATTGCGTTGAAAAGCGGCGACGGGGATTTTTTCCTGATGTCGAGCACCGAAGCGAGGTTGAGGGAACTCCGGCGGCTGCACGACGAACTTCGCCGCGACGCGGGAAAGCGTTAGGCGCGACAGCGAGTTCGCTCGACTGGATGGAATGGCGGGCGCCCGGGATTCGGAGCGCTATTTGCCGTACCGCGGCGATGTCGCGTAGTGCTGCATCAGCAGCCGATCACGCCAGAATTTCTCGTCGAGCAGCGCCGCAGGCACCGCATAGCGCCCGAGCGGGGGAACTTCGGTGACGGCGACGACTTTCACCACATCGGTGTAGTCGATCCTGCGCAGCAACCCGTCGTCGCCTGCCAGGCGGCCGATGAGGAAGCGCTCGCAAACCCTGAAAACGTAGACGTTTGCCGGCTGCACCCGGCCTGCCGCGTTCCGCCAACTCAGGGTATAGCGCGTGTCGGGCTTGAAATCGTGTTTGTCCAGGATTCGCCTCGTTTGCCGCCGCGGGCCCTGCTGCCTCCCGCACATGCGCCAATGATAGACCTGCGATGTGGCTGCTTGTGGGGATTATTCTTTCAACGCAGCTACTTAGCGGAAAGCTATAATGCAACGCCGCGCATTATCTTGGACTCAGATGCGCCCGGCGGAGGTCGATCCAAGCAACAGAATGTGTTGCGGCCATTTTTCCTTCGAAGTATATTAGAGTTTTAGAGAACACTAATTTAAGCCAAAGAGGAGTTTCATGCAATTCGACAAGGAGCTTGACGCAAGAGGCCTTAATTGCCCGCTGCCTATCCTGCGCGCCAAGAAGGCGCTGACCGACATGATTTCGGGCCAGGTGCTCAAGATTCTCGCGACCGACCCGGGATCAGTGAAAGATTTCCAGGCGTTTTCCAAGCAGACCGGCAACGCGCTGCTCGCTTCCGATACCGCCGACAACGAGTTCATCTTTTTCATGAAGAAGAAGTAACGTTATCGCCGACGGCCGGGCCGGCGCGCCAACCGCGCCCTGGAACGGACGTGACATACCGCCTGGCGCGCGCAACACAAGGATGACATGGCGACGTACGCAGAAATGCAGGAGATATTCGAGGACATCAAGTCCGATCTGCGCTACGAGCATGAGCTGAACGGATGCCTCAATTGCGGCATCTGCACGGCGACCTGCCCCTCGGCGCATTTCTACGACTACAGTCCGCGCGAGATCGTCCAGCTGCTGTGGACCGAGAACGTGGAGCAAATCTACGACGCGATGCAGGAAAAAATCTGGGCCTGCGCCCAGTGCATGACGTGCGCCGCCCGCTGCCCTTTCCAGAATTCCCCCGGCGGCCTGGTCGCGATCATGCGCGAAGTGGCGATCAAGCACGGCATGCAGTCGGCGAAGGACGTGCTGCGGCCCTTCGGGCGCGTCATGCTGAAACTCATCACGACCGGCAATCAGCTCTCCCCCGACATGATCCAGCCGGACCATTTCCCGGATTGGGGCCCCAATATCCAGAAGGTGCAGGGCAATCTGAAAACCCTGCGCAAGGCGATCCCGGTGCGCACGCTGCAGACGACCGACACCGCGTGGGAAGTCTCGCTCAAGACCTCGGTCGAGATGTACACCATCTGGGAGATGACCGGGGTGCTCAAGTCGCTGGAAATCATGGACGAGAACCTCTACGACGTGATCCAGGATTTCATCGAAGAAAAGCGCGAGGAGTACGAGGAACTGGTGGAAGAGCGGAAGGACGAGCAAGAACCATGATGAATGCTGAATCACGAATGCGGAATGTCATGCATAAGGCGGGAGGAACGGTGTCAATTCATCATTCATCATTCATCATTCCGCATTCGTTCATGGAGGGACCGCGATGAACCCATCCGAGCTGTATCCCAGCGACGGCGCCGGCATCGCCGGCCACGGCGCTTTTTTCCAGCCCACCAACCTGCCGCCCGAACAGGCGGAGGCCGCCACGGCCTGGGTGCGCAAGCATGTCGACCGGCGCACACTCGATCTCGCCGAGCGCATGGACGATGTGCGCGAACACATGTGGCAGCTCGAGAAGGAGGGCGAAATCATCGTCCACCGCGTGAGCGAGGCGCACCGGCCGGTCAACGTGCAGCTGCTCTATGGCTGGAACAAGAAGATCCCGACCACGCAGCTCTGGCATCACAAATCGTGCGGGCAATGCGGAAACATCCCCGGTTATCCCACCGCGCTGTTGTGGACCATGAACAAGCTGGGCATGGTCCCCGGGAATGACTATCTCGACGAAACCGACCAGACGTCGTGCACGGCGTGGAACTACCACGGATCGGGCATCGGCAACCTGGAGTCGCTGGCGGCGGTGTTCCTGCGGAATTTCCACCAGGCGTACGTGTCGGGCAGGCAGCACGGACACGAGGCGGGGCATTTCTTCCCGCTGGTGCACTGCGGCACCTCGTACGGCAATTACAAGGAGGTGCGCAAGTACCTGATCGAGTCGCCGCAGCTGCGCGAGAAGGTGAAGCGCATCCTCGCGAAGCTCGGGCGGTTGGTGGACGGCAAGATCGTGATCCCCGAAGAGATCGTCCACTACTCCGAGTGGGTGCACGTGATGCGCAACCGCATCGCGTCCGAGCTGCAGACCGTGGACGTGTCCAAGATCCGGGTCACCGTGCATACCGCGTGCCACTATTACAAGATGGTGCACGAGGATGCGATCTACGATCCGACGGTGCTCGGCGGAAACCGCACCGCGGTCGGCACTTCGATCGCCGAAGCGCTCGGCGCCCAGGTGATCGATTATTCGACCTGGTATGACTGCTGCGGCTTCGGCTTCCGCCACATCATTTCCGAACGCGAATTCACGCGCTCGTTCACGATCGACCGCAAGATCAAGGTCGCCCGGGTGGAGGCCAACGCCGATGTCATGCTCGGCATCGACACCGGCTGCATCACCACCATGGACAAGAACCAGTGGATCGGCAAGGCGCACAATCAGAACTACACAGTGCCGATCATGGCGGATATCCAGTTCGCCGCGCTCGCCTGCGGCGCGGACCCCTTCAAGATCGCGCAGCTGCAGTGGCACGCGAGCCCCTGCGAGGAGGTGGTGGAAAAGATGGGGATCTCGTGGGACGAGTCGAAGCGCAATTTCGAGGCCTACCTCAAGGAGGTCGAGGCCGGGAGGATCGAGTATCTATACGCCCCGGAGCTTGCCATCAGCCGCTGATCGTCCGCCGCAGATAAACCCAGGTAAGCGCCCATAGGTCTCGAGGGAACTCCGCGTTCATCGGCGTTCCCCGGCGGTTTAATAGGGAATTCGAGAATGATAGATACGGTGTTGATCGTCGGAGCCGGACCGACTGGACTTTCCACCGCCGCCGGTGTCTCGTCGGCGGGCAGGAAAGTCGTGCTGGTCGAAAAGGAGAAAGTGCTCGGCGGCGCGCCCATCCTGTCGCGCTACGCCAAGCTCGTCCCCTCCGGCGAATGGGCGAAAGATGCGATCGGCCGCATGGTCAAACGCGTGGAGAGCGATGCCCGCGTGACCATTCATCGCGGCGCGAAGGTGGCGCGGCTCACCGGGGACGCGGGAGACTTCACGGCAACCTTAAGTGACGGCGCCGAAGTACGAGCCGGCGCCGTCATTCTCGCCACCGGCTTCACTCACTTCGACTCGATCAACAAGCCGGAGTGGGGTTTCGGCACCTTTGAGGACGTGGTGACCACCACCCAGGTGGAGCAGATGGTCGCCGCGGGCAAGATCGCCTGCCCGTCGGACGGACGCACGCCGGCCCGCGTGTGTATCCTGCTGTGCGTGGGTTCGCGTGACCGCCAGATCGGCCGCGAGTGGTGCTCGAAAATCTGCTGCACCGTTTCCGCGAATCTCGCCATGGAGATCAAGGAGCTCGCGCCAAAGACCGACGTCTACATCTATTACATGGACATCCGCACCTTCGGGCTCTACGAGGACAAGTACTACTGGCGCTCGCAGGAGGAGTTTCGCATCAAGTACGTGAAGGCGCGCATCGCCGAGGTGACGCGTGGGCCGGATGGGCGGCTGCTGGTCAAGGGCGAGGACACCCTGGTGAAGCGCCCGATCGTGATTCCCTTCGACCTCGTGGTGCACGCGATCGGGATGGACCCCAATCTCGACAACCCCGAGATCGCGAAGGTGTTCGGCGTGGGCCTCGAGAAGCATGGTTTTATCGACCGCGCCGAGCACTACACGTCGAGCTTCGCCAGCACGCGGCGGGGCATCTACGTCGGCGGCGCCGCGCTCGCGCCGGAGGACATCGACAGTTGCATTTCGCATGGGCTGGCGATGGCGATGCGCGCGGTCGGCGATCTCCATGCGCCAGCGCAGGCGGCAGCCTGATGCTCTGGCCCCGCAGGCGAACCGAGTCCCCGGCGACCGACGACATCGCACCGGCGGCGCTGCCCGTCGCGCTGGATGACGCGCTTTTCAAGCGGCACTTCGCACGCCTTGTCGAGACAGCGGCGCAGGACGGGGGCATCGAGGGTTATCTCGATGCCTTAAGTGCCAAGCAGCGCGGCTTTGCCGCAACGCTCGCGGGTAGCCGGTCGACGCCTCTCGCCCTTGCCGACATCGAGACCCTGCTGGAGCGCGTGTTCACGGCCCGGCGCCGCATCTTCCCGGCATTCGAGGCGCTGGGAGAGGCGGCTGCAGCGGGGCTCATCGCGGACCTGGTGCAGGAATCCGGATCGCTCTCGCAGCGCATGCAGCGGTTCGTCGATGCCATGCCCGGCACGGCGGGGACGGATCGGGAGAGCATGCGGGCGGCGGCGAAGGTCCGGAAGGCAGCGTGGGACTTCGCCGCCGAAGTGGTTCATTTCAGCGACCCGGTCCGGTTTCCGCTCATGACGCGGTGGGTGTGGGACCGGAACACGCAGAGTGGCGCGCTGCGCGAATTCGTCGGCGGAGGCGACGCGATGCGGGAAATCCCGTTTGGCAACGACCCGGGCGTGTTCGAAGCCGCCCGCGTGTGGCTTGGGCAGCGCATCAAGAGCGAGGGGATTTACCGCGACGTGCCGCTGTGGATCGATCTCACGCTGGCGCAGGCCTATACCGGTTATCTCAGGGCCATGACCGAGGGAACCCTGGGAGCGGATTTCGCGCGCGGTGCGCCGCCGCATGAGCAGGTGCGCAAGCTGCTCGGCATTGACAAGCGCGCCGGCAAAGGGAGCTCGAGCTTCACCGGATTTCAACATGCCGATACATGAGAAATCACTGGTCGCGGCAGACGACCTTCTGACCCACGACAAGCTGGTGATCGACGGGGTGGACGTTTCCGGCCACTGGAATACCATGATGAAGCCGCGGTACGTGAGCGACTACGACGCGGACTTTCAGAAGACGATCCAGGCGTACCCCGGCGGCGAAAACGTGCACCGCTGCTGGCAGTGCGGCTCGTGCACCAATTCCTGCACCATGTACGCGATCAACACCGACTTCAATCCGCGCTACTGGATCTACCTCGTCAACCTCGGGCTCAAGGAGGAGCTGCTCAAGGACCGCGACATCATCTGGCAGTGCGTTTCGTGCAACAAGTGCACCAACATCTGCCCCAAGGACGTGCGCCCGGAGGGAGTGATGAAGGCGCTGCAGCACTGGATGGAAGACGAAGGGCATGTCGCGACGTCCCCCTCCACGCTGTTCGACGAGGAGTTCACCCGGCAGTGTTTCGACCGCGGGCGCATCGAGGATACCGAGGTCATCGCGAATTTCTTCAGGCGCACCGGTCAAAGCATCGTTGATCTCCTGCGCACCGGCTGGCTCGGCATCATGATCGCTCGCATGAACAAGTGGCCGCTGCTCGGGCGCGCCGGGCTTGGGACGTTTCTCAAGCGCATGCCGGTTACGGGGCCGCTCAAGATGGGGCTCATGATGGTTTTCAAGCCGCGCACCAGGAACTGGGCACGTACCGGCGAAGTGCTGCGGCAATACGTCGAAGAACAGAAGCGATTGCTCAAAACGAAGGCATAACCGGTGTTCCATGGGCAGTGAGAACGATGGCTAGAGTGGCTTACTACCCGGGGTGTGCGCTGGAAGGCTCCGGCGGCCCCTACGATCGCTCGACGCGCGCGCTGGTGACGGCGCTCGGGTTGCACATGGAGAACCTCGCCGACTGGAACTGCTGCGGGGCAATGGAGGTGAAGAACATCCATCCCATGCTCCAGACCTACATGTCCGCGCGTAACCTCGCAATCGCGGCGGAGCGCATGGGATTCGATACGGTGATGGCGCCGTGCAACGGCTGCTACCACAATCTCAAGAAAGCCGAGTACGAATGCGCGACCTCGGCCGAGACCATGCAGACCGTGCAGGATCTCGCGCGCAAGGCGGGCGACCCGGTCTACAAGGGTGACGTCCGCACCCTGCACCTGCTCGAGTGGCTGATGGAGGAACTCGGACCCGACGGCATCAAGCGGCGCATCACCCGGAGCCTGAACGGCATCCGGATCGCCAACTACTACGGCTGCATGTACACGCGGCCGCGCCACATCTTTCCCGAGAAGGACCGGGGACCCGGGTCGGAGTCGAGCCACAAACCGCACTTCATGGACGACCTGCTCGAGGCGGCGGGCGCGGTGAACGTCGATTTCCCCCTGAAGACCGCCTGCTGCGGGGGTGCCCATACGCTGTCCGATTCGGACACCTCGACGCAGCTCGTCCTCAATCTCCTGCAGGCGGCGGAGGATGCCGGCGCCGAACTGATCGCGACCGAATGCCCCACCTGCCACTCGGGGCTGGAAATGCACCAGATACGCGCCGAGATGAAGTTCGGCATCAAGACCGGAGTCAGGATCCTCTATTTCACGCAGCTGCTGGGGCTCGCGATCGGGCTCTCCGCCCGCAAACTCGCGATCCACGAGAATGTCAGCGATGCGCTGGATTTCCTGCACGAAAAAGGCGTGATCTAGCCCCCGATCCCGCCATGCAGTGCAACGGCTGCGAGTTTCGACCCGAGCTCTACTATGACTCCGAGTTCCAGATCTGGGTACGGGTCGAGGCCGACGGCGCGCTTGCGGTGGGCATGACCGACATCTCCCAGACGATAGCGGGGAAAATCCTGCATGTGCGGGTACGCCGCCCGGGCACGCCGCGGCCGGCCGGCCGGCCGGTCGCCACGATAGAAAGCGGCAAATGGGCGGGTCCGGTGCCCAATCTCTTCGATTGCACGATCGCGAGCGCCAATCGAGAGGTGCTGGAGGCGCCGGCGCTGCTCAACCGGGAGCCGTACGACGCATGGATCGCGCGCGTGACGCCCGCTGCGCCGCCGGCCGAGGCGCTTTCCAGGTTCCTGACGGGGGACGCGGCTTGGGCCGCATATTGCGAGCGCTGCCGTCGTGACGACATCCGCTGCCGGAGGCTCGATGGCTGAACCCCGCTATCTCGAGCACGAGGCGAAATCGGTGGTCATCGTGATGACCAGCGGGCCGTCCACGCGGCACCGGTGCGCCACGCCGTTTTACATGGGGGCAATCCTCGCTTCGATGGACGCCGAGGTGAGGATCTTCTTCACGATGGAAGGCGTGAAGCTCTGCCAGAAGGGCGTGGCGGAACATTTGACGGCGATCGACGGCGGCAAGACAATAATCGAGTTCATGCGCGACGCGAAGGCGGCGGGAGTGAGGTTCTACCTGTGCCGCCCGGCGCTGCCGGGCTACGAGATGGAGGTCGACTCGGTGATCGACGAAGTCGATGAACTTTCCAGCGGCGGCGAACTCGCTGACCTGATCCTGAGTTGCGACAAGGCGCTTTTTTTCTGAGAGGGCAGGATGGCTACAGTCAAGGGCTGCAACATTCCCGACGATCTTTACTACAACGTCGATAACAACGTGTGGGCGCGCCGCGAGGCCGACGGCACCGTCACGCTCGGCATGACCACCTACGCCGCGGCGCTTGCCGGGCAGATCGTATCGTGCACGCCGAAGAAGGTGGGTCGCAGCGTCGAGCAGAACAAATCCGCCGCGACCGTCGAATCGGGAAAATGGGTGGGGCCGGTCAAGGCGCCCGTAGCGGGCGAAGTGGTCGCGGTAAACGAGGCGCTCGCGGCGAGCCCCGCCACGGTGAACGCGGACCCGTACGGTTCCGGCTGGATGGTCCGCATCAAGCCGAACAACTGGGAAGCCGATTCGGCTGCGCTGGTGACGGGTGCGGCAGTAGCCCCCGCATTCGAGGCCAAGATGAACGCCGAAGGCTTCGACGGGTGCCAGGCCTGATGGGCGCACCGCGCCCGGGCGGCTGGCGCGAGATCGCGGCGAACGAGAGCATGTTGTTGTCCGCGTGACACTTGAAGCAGATCTCGTAGGTGAAAGACGCCGCCGCCACCGGGGCGCCGGAGGCGCTGATCCCTTTCACGCCGCGCAGCGCGCCGGGCACGTTGGGCGGGCTTGCGGGGCTGCTGACCGCCTGGTGCGGATTGTGGCAGTCGGCGCATTCCACGTGCTTCGTGACCGTGCCGGTGAAGTTCTCCGCCGCGTCGTGCACGCCGGCGTAGTCCTGCACCGTATGCCGGTACGGCTTCACCAGCTCGGCCCCGATGTTCTTCACCGCGACATTGCCGCCATGGCACACGAGGCAGTTGTCCTCCTCCAATGCGTAATTGAGCAGCCGCGCGTGGGCGCCCGCAGTATGCGGGCGGTGGCAGTTCTCGCACGCGTTCTCCGCGACGCTGGGGTATGGCGTGTGTGGCCAGGGGTTGGTGCCGGCGCCGCTCCAGGTGGCGTTGGAAGTGGCATGGCTGCTCGCGAGCCACTGGGTGCGGTCATGGCAGGCGGTGCAGAGCGCGCCGAAGTTGTTCGGCGCCACGAGGAACTTGCGGTTGGCGCTGTCGTGCGGATCGTGACAGGCCGTGCACTGCAAGAGCCCCTCCTTGTCCAAGCGCACCGCGCCGGTCAGCGCAGACGGCGAGACGAACTCGCCCTTGGCGGCGGCAAGTGTCTCGTCGTAGCGGAATGACACTGGGTGATCGTCGGAGAGGTCGGTGCCGAGCAGGGTAGCGCCCGGCGGCATGAAGCGGAGGCCGCCGGCAAAGGGGATCTCCGCCGGGCGCGCCAGCACCGCGCCGAGGGCGATGGTGCCGTCGTGGCAGCTCAGGCACAATTTCGATGCTCCCGAGGGCTGGCCGACGCTGGCGTAGAGGGTGGAACTCTGGTAGGTCGTGTAGCTGACGGTCGGGTCCGCGCGGCTCCAGAGATACGGGACGTCGCGGCGCGCACTGTGCGGCGTATGGCAGAAGATGCACAGTTCCTGCTCGGTGGTGGACTTGATCGGACCCGGCCCGGTCACGGACAGGTTGTGCTTGGTGTCAATGATGCCCGCGCCCCACGGGCGCGCCGCCGCGAACACCAGCGCTGCTGTCGCCAGAATGCGGAGAACGCCCCTGGATCTCATGGCCGCCCCCCCGCGGCGCGCAGGTACTGGAACACCTGGATGCGCTGGTTGTACGTATCGGAAACGTAGATGCGGTCCAGCGCGTCGATGAAAATCGCGCTCGGCAGCCACAGCTCGCCGGCGGTGGCGCCGGGCGAGCCGAAGGCGAGCAGCAGCCGGCCGTCGCGGTCGAAGATCTGGACGTTGTCGAACAGTGCGTCAACGACGTAGACGTTCCCGTCGCTGTCGACGGCCACGCCCTTGGGCCGCGAGAAATGGCCGGGATTGTCCCCGGCGGCACCGAAGGTCCTGAGAAAAAGCAGTTCCGCGCTCAGCACTTGAATGCGGAAATTGAGCCCATCGGTGACGTAGACGGTCCCGTCGCGGGCGAGGGCGATGTGGGTCGGAGAATGGAACCCGTCCGGGCCCTCCGTTTCTTTGCCCACGGCGCGCTTGAGCGCGAAACTGTCGGCGTCGTACACCA
>Ga0155935_1031_pt1 | contig 17670 bp, 16 predicted proteins | sample RifCSPlowO2_02_FD_107589 | JGI IMG/M metagenome (GOLD analysis project Ga0155935, IMG submission 107589) | Betaproteobacteria bacterium RIFCSPLOWO2_02_64_14
AAATAGTAGCCCTGGATCTCGTCGCAGCCGTTGGCGTTGAGAAAGTTCAGTTGCTGTTCGGTCTCCACACCCTCCGCGATCACCGCGAGTTCCAGACTGTGCGCCATGGTGATGATGGCCTTGGTGATCGCCGCGTCGTCGGGGTCGGTAGTGATGTCGCGCACGAACGAGCTGTCGATCTTGAGGGCATCGAGCGGAAAGCGCTTGAGGTAACTCAGGCTCGAATAACCGGTGCCGAAATCATCGATCGCCACGCGCACCCCCAGTGAATTGAGGAATTCGAGCGTACGGGCGGCCTCTTCGGTGTTGTTGACAATGCAACTCTCCGTGATCTCGAGTTCCAGCAGGTGGTGTTCTATGCCCTCTTCCTCGAGGATGCGCGCGATGGTGGCCCCGAGCTCGCTCGCCTGGAATTGGCGCGCCGAGAGGTTCACCGCGACCGGCACGGGTCTGATCCCCGCCTTCTGCCACGCCCTGATCTGCGCGCACGCCGTGCGTATCACCCATTCTCCCGCCGGTATGATGAGCCCGGTTTCCTCCAGCATCGGGATGAAGTCTGCCGGAAACATCATGCCGAGCTCCGGGTGCTGCCAGCGCAGCAGCGCCTCCACGCCCGTCACCTCGCCGTTCGCCAGGCTCGCCTTGGGTTGGTAGTAGAGCAGGAATTCGCTGCGCTGGAGCGCGTGGCGCAGGCTGTTTTCCAGGTTCAGCTTCTCCATCGCACGGGCGTTCATCTCGGGCGTGTAGAACTGGATCCGGTTACGCCCCATCTCCTTGGCGCGGTACATGGCAGTGTCGGCATTTCGGAGCAGCGCCTCCTGGTCCGTGCTGTCGGCCGGATAGAGCGTGATGCCGATGCTCGCGCTCGCAAACACTTCCTTGCCAGCGAGATCGAACGGCCGCGACAGCACCGCCATCATCTTCTGCGCCACCAGGCCGGCGTCGTCCGGGTGGGCGAGAGTCGAGAGCACGACCGCGAATTCGTCGCCGCTCAGCCGGCCCACGGTGTCGCCGGAACGAATGCACCCGGCGAGTCGTTCCGAGACCTGCCTGAGAAGCAGGTCGCCGGCGCCGTGGCCGAGCGTGTCGTTGACGTTCTTGAAGCGATCGAGGTCGAGGAACATCACCGCCATCGTCCAGCGGTTGCGCCGCGCCTGGGACAGTGCCTGGTGCAACCGATCGAGGTAGAGGACGCGGTTGGGCAGGCCGGTGAGATTGTCGTAATGCGCGAGCTGGCGCAACTGCTCTTCGCTCGCCCGCAGCGCCGCTTCCGCCTGCTTGCGCTGGACGAACTGCCCGATCTGGCTGCCGATGGCGCCCACGAATTGCAGCAGCGCTTCGTCGGGTTGCTTGATCTCGCGGCTGAAAAATTCGATGACGCCCAGCGGCTGCAAGTCCGCCATGATCGGAAATCCAAACGCACTGTGCAGGCCGGCACCGGCAGCGAGCGGGCCGCGCCGGAAATCCATCTGCCCCACGACATCCGCGAACCAAACCGGCGCGCCGGCGCGCCACACGTTGCGAACTACGCCGCCAGTCCGGGCGCCGGGGGCCGCGGCGTGCCTGGACGGCGCCTCGGTTATCCTCCCTTGACTCGCGGCGATGAATGCTGCGACTTCTTCATTATCCGCATGCCACGTCTCGCAGATGCGCAGCATCTCCTCCTTCTCGTCCCATTGCCAGTGCGCACCGCAAGCCCAGCCCAGGCCTTCACAAATCGTCCGCAGAACGCCCCTCATCGCCTCCGCGATCGATGCCGCCTGCGCCAGCGCGCGGGTGACCGCGTACTCCATCTCGCGCTGGCGCTCGGCCCGCTTGCGCTCGGAGATGTCCTCCAGGATGCGGATGAAGTACTCGGGCTGGCCCGATGCGTCTCGCACCAGCGACACCGTGCGGTCCACGGTGATGACGGAACCGTCCTTGCGCAGGTACAGGCGTTCCGACAGGAACGACTCCAGTTCGCCCTTCAGCAGCTTGTCGCGGTACCTGGGCCGATCCGAGTCCACGTTGTCCGGGTGCAGAATCTGGTCGGTCGTAAGGCTCAACAGCTCCTCGCGGGTGTAACCGAGCATCTCGCACAGCTTGGAGTTCGCGCGCAGGATGCGGTCCGAGTCGATGTCCGTGTGCATGATGCCGACCGGCGCCTGATCGAAAGTCCGCTCGATCTGAGCTTCGAGGCGCTTGCGCTCGGTGATGTCCTGTACGACCCGGATGAAATAGAGCGGCCGGCCCGCCTCGTCGCGCGCGAGCGACACGGTGCGGTTGGTCCAGATGACCGAGCCATCCTTGCGCACGTAGCGCTTTTCCTCCGAAAAGGTGCCGATCGCGTTGGCGACGAGGCGCGCCCGGTACGCCCGCCCCACGTCCATGTCATCCGGATGCGAGACCATGGTGGCGCTTTTGCCTATCAGTTCGCCGGGGGCGTAGCCCACCATCTCGCAGAACTTCTGATTGACCACCAGGTAACGGCCGTCGAGATCGGTGTGGACGATGCCGACCGCGGCCTGGTCGAAGGTCTGGCGGAACTTGATTTCCTGCTCGCGCAGCCGCGCCTCGGCCTGCTCGTGCGCAAGCCTGGTCCTGATGCTGGCGATGCCGAACGTGATGTCCGTTGCGAGACCCTCCAGCAGTTCGAGTTCCTCGCCGTCGAACGCGTCCGGTTCCACGGCATAGATGCTGATGCCGCCGATGATGCGCGCGCTGTCGCGCAACGGCAAGGTGACCGATGAGTGATAGTGGCGCTCGAGCGCGCGTTCACGCCGGCCTTCCAGGCGCTCGTCGGTGAGGATGTTCTGCGACACGTGGCGTTCGCCGGTCGCGATCACGCTGCCCATCACGCCATGATGTATGCCGTCCGCGGCCCAAGTCCTCTTGAGCGCTTCGAGGTAACCCTCTTCATAGCCCGCCGAACCACCGATCGCGATGGACTTGCGGGCATCGTCGACGGCGAAACCGATCCATGCCTGCCGGTAGCCGCCCACGTTGACCAGACGCTCGCACATGGTGCGCAGCAATTCGGTCTCGGTAGTCGCATGCACCAGTGCGTGATTGCACTCCGCCGCCACCCGGCGCGCGCGCGTCAGTCTGGCAAGGCGGGCTTCCGCCTGCTTGTGCTCGGTGATGTCCTCGACCACGCTGATCACGTACTGCGGTTTGCCGGCGTCATCACAGGCCGTGGACATGGTGCGCCGCGCCCACATGATCGAACCGTCCTTGCGCATGAAACGCTTCTCGCCCACCGCCGCGTGCGCAGCGTCACGCGCCATCTGCACTCGGTGCTGCGACCCCGGCCCGAAATCGTCCGGATGCGTGATATCCCTGACGTGCTTGCCCAGCAGCTCGCGTCTGCCGTAGCCCAGCATGTCGCAGAATTTCTGGTTGACGTCCACGAAAATGCCGTCGAGATCGACGCGCGAGATGCCGACCGCGGCCTGCTCGAACGTCTCGCGGTAGCGCCGCTCGTTCTCCCGCGAACGCGCCTCCGCCTCCTCCCGCGCGACGCGCGTGCGCATGCTCGCAATCCCGAACGCGATGTCGTCGGCGAGCGAGTTGAGCAGCGCGATTTCGTCGGTGTCGAAGGCGTCCGGCTCGCGCGCGTAAATGGCGATCGCGCCGAGGATGGCGCCGGCGCTTCTCAGCGGCAACGCGATCGATGACTGAAAACCGTGCTGGAGCGCGCGGGCGCGGCGCTGCTCGAGCGCCGGATCGTCGAGGATGTTGCGCGCGATATGCGGCTCGCCGGTCGTGATGACGTTCGCCATGAAACCCTGGTAGCGGCCGTCGGCGCTCCAGCCGGGCGGCCCGGTCATGGGCGCGTCCTCGCCGTAACCCGCGTGGGCCGCGGCGTAGATCGGGCGCGCCGCGTCACCGGTGGCGAGCCCGATCCAGGCCATGCGGTAGCCGCCGGACTCGACAAAGATGTGGCACATGCTTGCCAGCATCGCGCTTTCGTCGGTGGCGTGAACCAGGGCGTGGCTGCACTCGACGAGCACGCGGCGCGCCCGGTTCGCGCGCTCAAGACGATGCTCGGTGCGCTTGCGGCCGTTGCCATTTCGGGAGACTGGAGCCTGATCGGCAAGCCCGCGACGCTGGCGCCGCGCCCCAAGGTCCGCCGACGAGGCCTTCACCTTGGCCGTTGCAGCGCGTGCCCGCCCCACCGTCGTACGCGACGCAGACGTCCGTTTTCCTCCGGCCCGGCTCCCCGCAGCGGTTGGCTTGGTCCCCATCCGATTGACCTCTACGCGATTATCGCTCATTCAAGGGGCACCCGGCAGGCCGCGCGATCTTGAATGAACGGTCGCGCGCCGGTGCGGCAGGAATGACGAATACCCACGATAAATACGAGGGCATGCGCGAAACCCCGGGGCTAGCGCGACGCGGAATCCCCGGACAGGGTGCGGGACGGTTTCTCCAACCGGACCCGGACGAGCAGGTCCCGTATGCGCGGGATGGCGGCGCGCGCCGCCTCTTCCCCGGCTGCGATATGCTCGAGCTTGCGGTCGAAGTCGAGCATGCGCGTGCGTTCGGTGCGCGGGACGATCACGATATCCGCAACCGACAGTTCGTCCTCCAGCCGCTGGTGACGCTCGGGGCGATTCCGCGTGGTATCCCCGGACGCAGCGTACGCGCCGGCCGCGCGCGCCACGGCAGACCACGACACGTCCACTGCGATCACGATGTCAGCGCCCATCGCCCGCGCGGTGCGCACCGGGATCGGCGTGGTGAGCCCACCATCGACATACTCTTCGCCGCGGATCACCGGCGGGATGAAGACCCTGGGCACGCTCGCCGACGCCCGCACCGCCACGCCCGTATCGCCGCGGTTGAAGATGACCCGCGCGCCATCGCGCGCACGGGTGGCCGCCACCGCGAACGGCCGGGCGAGTTTCTCGATGGGCTTGCTGCCCACGGCCCCATTGACGAAATCCTGCAGCGCTTCGCCCAGCACCCAGCCGTTCCCGAACAACGTGAAATCAACGAGCGCATCCCGGTCCACGCCGACGGCGAGCTCCTCGAGGGATTTCGCGTCGTGTCCCGCGGCGTAGAGCGCCGCGACCACCGCGCCCGAACTGCTTCCCGCCACGATGTCGGCGATGATGCCGGCCTCCTCCAGCGCCTTGATTACCCCCACGTGGGCGAAGCCTCGCGAGCCGCCGCTGCCCAGCGCCAGGGCAATCAGCGGACGATCCGACTTGAGCGGTACGATGGGCGCCGCCCGCGGCGCGCTCGCGCCGTTGTAGTCGGACGGCCGGCTTGCGCACGCCGCGAGCAGAGCGACAACTGCCAGAACCCACCACTTACGCATTTCGATAACCTCGTTCAACCCAAAACAACGTTAAGCCACAGAGAAGTTGGCCGTGCGCATTATGCCTTCGTTTCCGCAAGCGATGTCAATGCGGGCCCACCCCCGCCGGGATGGCGGCCGCGGGCGCGGGCTTGAAGGCCGGCTGGCGAGGCACTAATATGCCGTCTACCGGCTCCCAAACAACAGGAATTCGAGAACGCGACGCCAGTGAACCGCGGGCGGGCCGCCGCAGCAGTCCAATCAATCGAAGAGGAGCACCATGCAACACACGCTGAAAACGGCACTTGTCATCACGCTCGCCGCGTCGAGCCACCTGCACCTCGCGCCGGCCCTCGCGGCCGACGCAGCAAAGGGCTATCCGGAACGGCCGATCCGCTTCGTCCTCGCGCAGACGCCCGGTTCCTCGATCGACACCATGTCCCGGGTGGTCGCCACCCGGCTGGGCGAACTTCTCGGCCAGCAACTGGTAGTGGACAACCGCACCGGGGCGGGCGGGACCATTGGGGGCGAGATCGCTGCGCACGCGGCGCCCGACGGCTACACCTTGTTCGCCGCCGCCACCGCGTCCCAGATCATCGGGCCGCAGGTTTACAAAAAGGTCATCAAGTACAATCCGCGGACGGACTTCACGCCGATCTCGCTGTTCGCGGTCACGCAAAACGTGCTGGTGGTGAACCCGGGCGTGCCCTACAAGAGCGTCAAGGAGTTGATCGCCTACGCGAAGGCGAACCCCGGCAAGGTCAACTGGGCGAACGCGGGCATCGGGTTTCAGAGCCATCTCGCGGGCGCGTTGTTGACGCACATGGCCGGAATCAAAGTGCTGCACGTGCCGTACAAGGGTGCCGGTCCCATGGTAGGCGGTGTCATCGCCGGCGAATCCCACGTAACCATCGGCCCGGCTCCCGCATGGATGGTCCACGTGAAGGCTGGGCGCGCCCGCGCCCTGGCGATGGGGGGCGAGAAGCGGTCCACACTTTGGCCGGATATCCCGACCATCAGCGAATCCGGGGTGCCCGGCTACGTGTCCGACGGGTGGGCCGGCCTGATGGGACCCAAGGGCCTGCCCAAAGCGATCCAGGACAAGCTGCGCAATGCGCTCGTGAAGGCGGTGAACGAGCCGGCGACGAACGGCGGCCTGAAGAAAGTCGGCGCGGAACCCCTCACCAGTACGCCGGCGGAATTCACCCAGCTCATCGCAAAGGACTGGGGTCGCATCAGCGAGGCGATCCGCGTCGCCGGCCTCAAGGCGGAGTGACCGGCGGCCGCTATAACCCGACCGCGCCGTCGTACTTGCGTTTCACCTCCTCGGCGGGGAGATACTTCGCCTCGAGTTCCTTGAACGCGGGAATGCCGGCGAACTCGTGGTGCGCGCCCATCGGGTGCCCGAGCAGGCGCCGCTCCAGGTCGATTTCTGCCTGCGCGCCGCGCGCTCTCAGGTCCACGGCGTAGTCCCACACCGCCTGCATGCTCGGGCGCAGGCACGCTTGCGACACGTGCATCGCCTTGTACCCCATGTCCGCGAGCGCCTCGAAAGTGGTGAGCGGAAACTCGTGCCACTTGAGGTTGGATGAATAGTTGAAATAAAGCGGCAGCGTGGGGTAGGCCCTGCGCATTTCCTGCGCGAATCTTCTCGGGTACTCGATGTCGGCGGACGGAAACTCGCAGAACAGCATGTCGCAGCCGATCCGCGCGTACTCCTTTCCGCGCCGTATCGCTTCATCGAGCCCGCCGCCGACCGCCGCGACCGCGTCGGTGCGCGCCATGATCACGAAGTCGGGATCCTTGCGGGCATCGAGCGCGGCCTTCAACTTCCCGACCGCTTCATCGACCGGAACGATCATCTTGCCGGCGACGTGCCCGCAACGCTTCGGACTCACCTGGTCTTCGATATGAATCGCGGCGACGCCCGCCGCCTCGAAGTTCTGCACCGTACGGATCACGTTGAGCGCGTTGCCGTAACCGGTGTCTGCGTCGCACACCACCGGGATATCAACGGCGCGCGCGATGTTGCCCGCGTTGGCCACCATCTCGGGCTCGGTGATGAGGCCGAAATCCGGCAGGCCCAGTAACGCAAGCGACACGTCGTAGCCGCCGACGTAGGCGAAATCGAAACCGGCGCGCTCCACGATCTTGGCGTGCACCGCGGTCTCGATTCCCATGGTGACGATGAACTTCTTCTCCCGCAGCAGTTTCCTGAATCTCCCGCCCATGCTCATGCCGATCGCTCCCTGAAAAGTCCTCAACGCGCATCCCGGTACGCCACCCCTTGCGCTCCGCCGGCGGTTCTCGATTCAGCGAGCGCCCTGGCGATGGTCTCCACGACCGACGCCTCGTGTGCACGGATGGACTCTACACTTTCCTCGGCGGCGATGCGATGACGCTTCATGATTGCCGCCCGGGATGGCTTCGTCCGGTCCACGTGCCTGAAGAACGCGACGGTGCGCGCGAGATCCTGCCCCAGCGCCTTGAACACGCTCTCGAGATACGGGTAATGGCGGCTGTAGGTCATTTCGTTGGCGAGGGTCAAGTTGTTGAGATCGCCTTGCTCACGGTCGAGCGCCCGCTCCGCCTTCATGAAGATCGCGGCGCGCGCCTCGAGCAGCGCATCCGATGAAATCTCCGCGCGCTCGTAGCGCGCGTAAAGCGCGGCGAGCTGGTCGTAGTAGGTCACCGTCGCGCGCGTATGCGCAACCTCGACGTCCACGTAGCGCCGCACCGCCCGGTTCGCACGCGCAAAGCGGCCGAACTTTTCCGCGGTAAACGCCGCCATCGCGTGGTATGCGATGACATTGCAGAGCGCCTCCTCGATGCCGAATGGCAGGTCGAACTGATCGTGGCAGTCCTCGTGGATCACGAGGTAGAGAAAGCGATCCAGCTTGCTCTCTATCATGGACGGGGTCACAGGGCTCGCGGACTCGCCCCAGGCCTCGACCGCGCCGAAGTAGGTATCGGCCTCGTCGCCGGCCCCGGCGCACTCCGCTTCCGAAGCGGACTCGATCCACCGGATATGCGCATCCTCGTAGGAATACGGCAGGTAGAAGCGCGACACATAGCCGCAGAAGGGGAACGACTCGTGCTCGCCGGAGAACCTGCGGAAGTTTGCCGTATCGCGAAAACCGATGCGCCGCTCGAACGCCCGCGCCTCGTCCAGAAGCCCCTTCCACTCCCCGGCTACGTCTGGCGGCGCCGGGGTCAGGAAGTCGCGCACCTCGCCGCAGCCCGCAAGCGAGCCGGCGAGCACGGCAAGGGTGGCGAATATGCGCGCCAGCCTGCGTAGCGGGGAATCAACGAACCTGCGTATGTCCATGAGTCAGTCCTGCATCAATGATACGCGCCTGCCGCGAGATCGCGTCGTCGCCTTCCGCCTCCTCGCGATGACAACCAAGCCTGTCATTGCGAACAAAGTGAAGCAATCTCGTCGCAAGCGACGCCCTGCGGCCGCCGGAAAACCTGCTACGATGCTTGCCAGCCAACCTGACGAAGGGAACCCACGCCATGCCGATCACTGGCAAATGGATTTTCACGGCCGCCATGGACGTCGATCCGGACAAGGAAGCCCTCTTCAACGAGGTCTACGACGAGGAACACATTCCGCTTATCAGGAAGGTGCCCGGGGTGATCTCGGCGACGCGCGTCAAGCTCGACACGTTGCGCATCACGATGGGCGGCGAGACCCGCACCGTCGATCCGCAAGGCGCACCCCGCTATGCTGCGATCCTCGAACTCGAGACCCCGGACGTATTGACCAGCCCCGCATTCGCGAAGGCGGTCGACCAGGGTCGTTGGCCGACGCAGGTGCGGCCTTATACGCGCAACCGGCACCACACCCTGTACAAAGTGATTTGACACTGGAAAGAGCCATTGGAGACAGAGATCACAGAGTTCAATGGCACTATTTTAAGCGGTGAACTTTACGTGCTCCCTCCCTTGCGCGCAGCGCGGGGGAGGGTTGGGGAGGGGGCAGAACCGATCCAGCCCCCATCCTAACCTTCCCCCGCACGCGGGGGAAGGAACCTTAAGATAGTGCCATTGTTCTCTGTGTGCTCTGTGGCGGAATTGTCGTTTTCAGGTTGAAATAACCGTTTGCGCCCGTAGCAGTCCCAGAGCGTCAAAACGCAGGAACAATTCGCGGCAGATCCAGGCGTCCGTCGCGGCGTAGGTAATCTGCGCAGCACTCAGGCGTGGTGCTGCCCAGTTCGAAGTGCGAGCGCCCTTGGGAATGCGCCATCCGAGGAATATTCCCGCGAGATTGCGCACTCCGGTCTGCTTCAGGCCGCAGCGCCGCGCCACCACCCCCAGATCGAGCACGTTGTGCTCCGTATGCGGAAACACCAGCTTGAGTTCGCGCAGATCGTGTGCCAGCGCCACACCGGCCTTGACGATGCGCCGTTCGCCCAGCAACTCCGCGAGCAGCGGAAACACATCGGGGTGGCGCAACTGGAACAGATACACCGCGCGGGCCGTGGCCGCCTGCACCAGGCACGGCAGATGCTTTTCTCCCTTCCTGAACGCCGGCCGTGTCTCCGTATCGAGCCCGACGACGCTCTCGTGGCGCAGGTCTGCGCTCGCATGGTGGAGATCCTGCGGCGTTGTCACCAGGCACACCCTGCCCTCGTAGCGGTGGATCGGCAGGTCCGCCATGTCCTCGCGGGAAATGAGGCGGGCAATTTCGCCTGACGATACGGTCGGAATTGCGGGATCCATCGGCCGTGCAGGTTAGCACGTGGACCGGATCGCTTGGTGAACTTTCCGGAATGCGTATGATCCCCTTGGGCGCGCAGACTGGCGTTGATGGCCGGAATGGGCGACCATATAGATAAGAGCCTGTAACATAATGAACCGCGTGGTTCATTATGTTACAGGCTCTAAATAAACCAACGACGAGGAGAGTAGCAATGAAACCCAAGGTCTTGCCTGCGGTAGTGCTGTCCCTGAGCGTGTTTGTGGGCGGGCACGCACAGGCCCAATCCACTGCGAAATACCCCGATCGGCCGGTGCGGCTGATCGTTCCGTTCGCGCCCGGCGGCGCGTCGGATTTCGTCGCGCGCATCATCCAGCCGAAGTTAGGGGAGGAACTCGCTCAGACCATCGTCATCGATAATCGCGCGGGCGCGTCCGGGCACTTGGGGGTCGAGGTTGCGGCCAATGCCACGCCGGACGGCTACACGATATTGCTGGGCAATATCGGCACCATGTCCATCAATCCGTACGTATTCCCGAAGTTCAAGCCCAAGCCGCTCGAAGCGTTTGTCGGGGTGACCCAGGTGGTCGACGTACCGCTCTGCGTCGTGGTGACTTCCAGTCTGCCGGTGAAGTCGATAAAAGACCTGATTGACTACGCGAAAGCGCGCCCGGGGAAGCTCAACTACGCCGCTGCCGGAGCGGGAAGCAATGGCCGGCTCGCGTGGGAGTACTGGATGGCGCGAACCGGTCTCAAGATGGTGATGGTCGCTTACAAGGGCGGCGCGGGAGGCGCCACACTCGGCGTAGCGCAGGGCGAAACGCAGGTGACGCTGACGAGCACCCCGGCGGCCTTTCCGCACCTCAAGACGGGTCGCCTGCGGCTGCTTGCCGTCGTCGCGCGCGATCGCCTCGACTCCGCGCCGGACACCCCGACCATGGCCGAAGTCGGATTTCCCGACATGACGGTAGGCTCGTGGCAGGGCATTTTCGTGGCGAAGGCACCTCCCAAGGCTGTAGTGAGCCGGCTCTTCAGCGCGTTCACGAAGACGATGAGCGATCCCGCCGTCAAGCGCGGGCTCGCTACTGCGAGCGCAGCGGTGATCCTGAGCAAGTCCCCGGCGGATTTTCATGCATTCTGGAAAAAGGAAAACGACCGCTGGGCCAAGGTCGTCAAGGACATCGGCGCGGTTGCGCAACAGTAGCCCTCGCGACGCCGAAATCCGCGCGTGATGCCGGTTCCGGACCCCTCACGTGAGACTGAGCGAATCCTGGCTCGTCGCGGCGGTTGCGCTGTTCCTGATCGCGGCGGGCCTTCTTGGTTGGACGATCCGCAGTCTGATCCGGACGATGCGCGGCTCGGTCGTGGCCTCGATCCCGGTGCGCGACGTGCAGACGTTCTCGCTGCCGCTCCCCGGAGCGTGTGATCTCTACGTGGAGGGCAGACGCTTCAGCAGGGACTTCGGCGCTCTCGAGTTTGCGCTCTCCGATCCTGCCGGCGCCGCCGTGAATCTTCAGTCCGTCTGGTTCCGCACCACGGTTTCAGGAGCCTCCCGGGTGCGACTGCACCTGCGCAGTTTCAAGGTGGTCGAAGCGGGCGATTTCACCCTTCGCATCACCGGCATCAAGCCGGACCAGGATCCGGAGAACAGGATCGTTTTCGCCACGCCGGTCACGGCGCGTATGGTGCTTCATATCCTGGCGCTTATCGCGCTCGGCGTCCTGACGATGGCGTCGCTCGGCGGCCTGATCTTCGTCCTCGTCAGCCTTTATTTTCCCGACTCCCTGTAGAACCCAAAACAGCACACGTAGGGTGCAATAAGCGAAGCGCATTGCACCGAACGCTATCCATACGGCGCAATGCCCGCTGGTTATTGCGCCCTACGCGAACTGCTTGTAACCGTCGCGCCGTTGCACGTTTGGGTCGAATCCGGTTTTCGGGCAGCGGGCGGACTATTGGTCCTGCTTACGTTTCTTTTCGTTCCGCCACAGGTTGACGAAGAACCAGGCGATCGAGCCAAAGAAGAGAATGAAGAACAGCACGACGAACGCCATGTCCACGAGTTCGACCGGCGCGCTCGCCACCTCGTTCATCTCGCTCACCGCGGCGTAGGCCCAAAATGACGTCAGAAACAGCGTAACAGCCGACAGTAGTTTTTTCATGATGCCTCCGGCGCTTGCGCGCAAAATGTAAGAATGCTTCAACACCTCCCGCACTTCATCGGCGGGAAAGAGTGAAAAAGGGCGCAACAGGATCGATCCTGCCGCGCCCTTTCGACGTACCGAGTAAAGCCGGAATCAGCGTGGATTACGCGATCAGATCAGGACTCTCCGGCTTCGGCGTGGGAGCTTCCTGGTCCGGGCTCTCAGGCTTGGGCGCTTCCTGCGCGATCAGATCGGGGCTCTCCGGCTTCGGAGTTGGAGCGTCCTGATCCGGGCTCTCGGGCTTCGGCGCTTCCTGCGCGTAGATGGTGGCGCCCGCGCCTGCCAAAGTCACGCCCAACAGCAATGTCATAAGCGATTTGCGAATCATGCGGATCTCCTTCATTCAAGATTGATCGGACATTGGCAACATTACCAACGAACGGGAGTGTAAGTGGGGTTTACAGGCAATCCGCATTCTTACAAAAATGTAATCCGGAGCAGCGTCGATGCATGTTCTGCACCCGTCTACGCCTTACATGAAGCTTACGATTCTGCTGTGAGGCGAGAATCAAGTACGGCTGTCAGCCGCCTGCGCGATCGTCCGGCACTTCGCCTCCTGCGTGGCCCGTGACGGGTTCTCCGGGCGTGGAAACTTTCCTCGCGCCAATTTCACTATCGGCGAGAAACCGTATGCGGACGCGAAGCCCGGGGCGACTGTCGGACAACTCCACAGATGCCCCGTGCAGGTCGGCTACGGCCTTCACGAGCGCGAGGCCGAGACCGCTGCCGGGCGTGGTGCGGCTCGTCTCCAGCCGGTAGAAGCGCCGGAAGACCTTGTCACGTTCCGCTGCGGGAATGCCCGGCCCGGTGTCGGTGACGGACAGTGTTGGCGCTCCCGTATCCTGGTCCAGGCTGACGCTGATTCGCGCGCCAGCCGGGCAATGGCGAATGGCGTTCTCGATGAGATTGGCAACCATCTGTGTCAGAAGCTCGCGGTCACCGCGAATCGGGAAATCGCGCTCGACACCAATCTCCAGTTTCTGGCCCTGAACTTCGGCGACAGCCGCATAGGCTTCGAAAACCGCGGACAGGATCCGGCCAAGGCTCACATTCGAAAAAGCCGCCTGGCGGGCGCCGGATTCGATCTGCGCGATGCGCAACAGCGCCGAGAACGTTTCGAGTATGGCGTCCAGCTCCGAAATGGATTGCTCGATCTCCCGTTCCCCGCCTGGACCCAGTTTCGCCCGCGTTGCTTCCAGCCGGTGGCGCAAGCGGCTCAGCGGAGTACGCAGATCGTGGGCAATATCGTCTGACACCCGCTTCACGCTGTCCATGAGTCCCTGGATTCGGTCCAGCATGGCATTCAGGTTGATCGCCAGCTGGTCCATCTCGTCTTCGCCCCCGCGTGTCGGCACGCGCTGCGAAAGATCCCCGTCCATGATCGAGCGGGTGGTTCGGTTGATCGCCTCGATGCGGCGCAGGAATCCGACGCCCAGCGCGGCGCCACCACCCGCCGCCAGCAGCACTGTGATGACGATGCCCCAGCCGAACGCCTGTAATATTGCTTCGCGCGCCTTCACGGCGCGGTAACGGTTCTCGCCGACCAGCAGGAATTCGCCGTTTTCGAGCCGCCGTCCCATGGCAACAACGGGATGTGCGTCGGCCGTCGCGCCGCCGGACTTGAGGCTCCGGTCCCGGAGCAGAGAGGACACGGGAAGCACTATTTCACCCTCAATGGGTTTCATGGGTGGCAGATTTCCAGCGAGCCGCTCTCCTGCTGCGTTCTGCAACAGGTAGTACCGGCGCGGCGCCCGCAGATCCGCGATCCTCAACTGGATCGCGCGCACGGTGCTTTCGGGGCCCCGGCTCTTGTACAGCTCGGCCAGCACATCCGTCTCGCGCTCCACCGACTCGCTCAGTTGCTGGTCGAGCTCAGCCAGCGTGATCCAGTAAACGATGAGCAGCAGTATGGCGACCGATGCCACGAAGACAGCGGCATACCACGCAAGAAGGCGGAAGCTCGTGCTCTTGAGAAAATTACCTGGAGAGACCAAGGGAGTATCCCGAGCCGCGCACCGTATGGATCAGTTCCTCGTCGAAGTCCCGGTCGATCTTGGCGCGCAGCCGGCTGATGTGGGTTTCCACCACGGTGGTGTGCGGGTCAAAGTGAAAATCCCACACGTTCTGGAGCAGCATGGTCCGGGTTACCACTTGTCCTGAGTTGCGCATCAGATACTCGAGCAGCCTGAACTCCTGAGGCTGCAATTCTATGCTTTCGCCGGCGCGGGTCACGGTTCGCTCCAGCCGGTTCAGTTCCAGGTCCCCCACGCGCAGCAACGTCTCCTCTTCCGCCAAAGGCAGGCGGCGCGCAAGCGCGTTGACCCGGGCGAGCAGTTCGACGAAGGCAAACGGCTTGGTGAGGTAGTCGTCGGCGCCGGCCTCCAGCCCCTCGACGCGGTCATTGATCCCGCCGAGCGTGGTAAGCAGCAGCACGGGTGCCCTGATTCCTGCAGCGCGGATCTTCTTCACGATAGTAAGCCCGTCGACGCCGGGCAGCATGCGGTCTATCACCATGACGTGATAGCCGCCGCCGGAAGCAAGCGACAACCCATCCAGGCCGGTTGCGGAGTGGTCCACCTCGTGCCCCTGCCCGCGCAGCCCGTCTGCCACGTAGGCCGCGGTGTGGGAATCGTCCTCGATCAACAGTATCTTCATTGAAGGCCGGCGCCGCAGTGATTACCGAACGCAACTGCTGCGGTCAGGGCTTGATGGCTCTGGCAATCGCCGAAAAATCACCTTCGGTCGGCATGGCGAAGAGGCACCGCCCGCCGCTGCGCGACGCCCACACCGCGCCGACGGCGCGCTTTTCTTCCGCGTCTTCCGCCGTGTAGCGGTCCTTGCCCTTGTATTCCACCGCCAGCAGGCGGCCGTCGGCAAGCTGGCAGAGAAAGTTGGCGTAGAACCAATCGGTGGAAGTCTGAAGTCGGGACGCCGAAGTCACGAACACCAAGTTTCGTACCCAGAAGCTCATCTCGAGCATCGTGTCAGAAAACTGCGCGGCTCTTCTATGAGCTGGTCACAATCCGTGATCAGCTCACCATAATCTATTGCATTTTAATGGGTTGCGCAGTTTAGCCTGCATCTTCCAAGGCGAGCCTCTCACGATCAGCTTCCCGAGATCGTCACCACTAAACGTCGCCAACAAACGCATGAATGTTACAGGTGGTGATTCACCACCGCCTCCTTCCCGATCCAGTTCAGCGTCGGCACGGCGCGTTCACGCGCGGGACGCGGGCGGCTGTAGGTCGAGCTTCCTGGCCCGCTTGACGAGATCTTCGTCGAACGTGGCAAACCGTTCCGCTTTTCCGCTTAGGGCAAGATGCAGCGCATCAGCGATGTCCATGCCCTGTTCCGCCCAGCGCAGCGCGTGAAACACAGCATCCGGCATCTGGGGGCGCATGCCACGCAGTGCGAGAAGCTCCCGCAGGCGCGCCGCGATCTCTTCGCCCGGAACTTTCTTTGCGCGCAAAACCCAGGCGAGTTCAAGCACCACGGTAACTGGAATCCAGAACTCAGCCTCCGCGCCTTCGATCAGCGCGCGCGCCGCCTTAGCTTGACTCGTCTCGTCCGCCAGCAGGTAACGGGCGAGCACGTTGGTATCGAGGGCAATCACTGGCGCTTGCGGCGGGCGCGTTTGGCGTAGCTCCGAATCCGTTGGTCGTCTTCCGCCATAGCCTGAAGGACGGCCTCATCATCGCTGCGCGCGGAGCCGCGGCCTCTGGCGTAGTGCGCAAGGCAGCCCGCGAGCCGCCGCGCCTGTTCGACGTAGTTGGCCGGTTTGACGGTGACCTTGAAGGCCTTCCCGGGCAGCAATTCGACACCCAGTTCGGTGCCGCTCCGAATATCGAGCGCTTCGCGCACCGATTTCGGAATGATCATCTGGCCCTTGCTCGACGCCTTGATCGACTCCATTACAGGTTCCGGTAAGACAAATATGTAAGACGATACTCCGGCATGCCGATCCGGTCAACGACTCGGTCCGCGAGCAGCCGACCGGCTTGCGCTCACTGCTTCGCGAGGCCGAGCACGGAGTAAAGCGCCTTCATCTGCGCATACTCGGTCTGCCAGTGCTTGAGGGTCGCGGCGCTGTCCTGATGGCTCTGTTCCGCGAGGCTGCGCTCGAGCTCTTTCTGCCACTCTGCATCATTCACGACGCGCGCCACGACGCCGTCCCAGAACGCGATCTGCGCCGGGCTCATGCCCTTCGGTCCCACCAGCGCGCGCCAGACGGCGATCTCGCTCTTCACGCCCAATTCGGTCCACGTCGGCACTTCCGCCAGCTCGCCCGGGAGCCGCCGCGGCGCACCCACGGCGAGCACCCGTACCCGCCCCGCGCGCAGTTGCCCGATCACCGACGACACCGGAGAGGAAATGGCATCGATGTGCCCGCCGAGCAGCGCCGTCATCGATTCCCCGCCCGAGCCGAACGTCACCTGGCGCATCTTCCTCACGTCGATGCCGGCCGTGAACATCGCGTGCGCGTAAGAGGTCTGGGTTGCGCTTCCGACTCCCGTGCCGACCGCCACGGAAATCGCGCCCGGCTCCTTCCTCAGGCGCTCGATCAGCTCCCGCGCATCCTTCAGCGGCGACTCCGCGCGCACCGAGAACGACACGGCTTCGACGGCCAGCAATGCCAGCGCCGTGAAGTCCGTGTAGTGGAGCTTGCTGCGTCCCATGATGTGATTGGTGAGCAGCGCCTGCCCGCTCACCATGACGTGGTGGCCGTCGCCCGGGTGCTGCGCCAGGTACGCGAGTGCCACCGCGCCGGCACCACCGGGCTTGTTCAGGACCACCGTCTGCTGGTCGATGAGCCGGCGCTCCTGTACGACGCGTTGCATGAGACGCGCGGTGCGGTCCAGCCCGCCGCCGGGCGTGGAGCCGACCACGATCTCGACCGGCCGTTCGGGTTTCCATCCCTGGCCATGAACCGGCAATGGGGACAGCATCAGAGTCGCGGCACATGCCACTGCTGCGCACGCGAGGGGGGTGCAGCACAAGCGCGGTAGAATTCGTTTCACGTCCATCTCCTGTTCTATACGTCTTCGCCATAATGCAGGCGCCGGTAGGTGATGGCGACGACGTTGCGCGAGATCCTCACGTCCAACACCATCGGACCGTCGCCCGCCATGAATTCGTCGATGCCCGCCGCGACGTCCTCCAGCGTACGTGCCACGCGGCCGCGGCAGCCGAAACCGCGCGCCACCGCGCCGAAATCGGGCGATCGCACCGCCGCCAGGTTGGGATCGAAGCCCTTCGCCATGGCTTTCTGGTACTCGGCTCCCAACCCTTCGTCGTTCAGGATGATGAAGAGCAGCTTGATCCCGAGCCGCGAGGCAGTATCGAGTTCCTGGATGTTCTGCATCGCGCCGCCGTCGCCCTCGATCAGTGCGAGGGGCTTGCCGCCCTGCGCGACGCCCATGCCGATGGCGACCGGCAGCGTCTCGCCGATGCAGCCGAAGCCATTGACGAACTCGTGCAGC
>Ga0155935_1164_pt3 | contig 17359 bp, 12 predicted proteins | sample RifCSPlowO2_02_FD_107589 | JGI IMG/M metagenome (GOLD analysis project Ga0155935, IMG submission 107589) | Betaproteobacteria bacterium RIFCSPLOWO2_02_64_14
AACGCATCGAGCACACGCTGAAGACCGGAAGGCCACTAAGGAACTAATGATGAATGATGAATGATGAATGATGAATCACGGCAAGTAACCCGGTCATCATTCCGCATTCCGCATTCATCATTTGTCGGAAGGTAGAGTATGACCAAGCAGATCGAGGATGCGTATATAGTTGCTGCGGTGCGCACGCCGGTCGGCAAAGCGCCGCGCGGCATGTTCCGGGGCACGCGCCCGGACGATCTCCTCGCGCACGCATTGAGGTCCGCGCTCGCGCGCTGCCCGGGTCTGGACCCGGCGCTGGTGGACGACGTGATCGTCGGCTGCGCCATGCCGGAAGCCGAGCAGGGCATGAACGTCGCGCGGATCGGCCTGCTGCTCGCGGGTTTTCCCGACAGTGTGTCGGGCATGACGATCAACCGTTTCTGTTCGTCGGGGGTGCAGGCGGTCGCGCTGGCGGCCGATCGCATCCGGCTCGGCGAGGCCGATGTCATGATCGCCGCCGGCGCCGAGAGCATGAGCATGGTGCCGATGGGCGGCAACAAGCCGAGCTTCAGTCCGGCGGTGTTCGAGAAGGACGAGAATGTCGCGATCGCCTACGGCATGGGGGTCACCGCGGAAAGAGTGGCGGCGCGCTGGAAGGTGAGCCGCGAGGATCAGGACATGTTCGCCGCGGAAAGCCATCGGCGCGCGATATGGGCGGGCGACGCCGGCGAGTTCAGGGAGGAGATGGCGCCCTATACGGTGATTGAACGCACGCCGGACCTGAGGACGCGCGAGACCGCAGTGCGCAGGCGCGAGGTCGCGGCGGACGAGGGCCCGCGGCGCGATACCTCACCCGAGGCGCTGGCACGATTGAGACCGGCGTTTGCGGCAACAGGCAGCGTAACGGCGGGCAACAGCTCGCAGATGTCGGATGGCGCCGCCGCGGTGGTGCTGATGAGCGAAGCCGCGTTGAAGCGCGCCGGTCTCGCTCCCATGGGGCGGTTCCTCGGTTATGCGGTGGCGGGCGTTGCGCCCGACGTCATGGGCATCGGGCCCGTCAAGGCGATACCCAAGGCGCTGCAGCTGGTGGGTCTCAAGCTTGCCGATGTCGACTGGATCGAGTTGAACGAAGCGTTCGCGGCGCAGTCGCTCGCCGTCATCCGGGAACTCGGTCTCGACCACGCGCGCGTCAACCCGCTGGGTGGTGCAATTGCGCTCGGCCACCCGCTGGGAGCGACCGGCGCGGTGCGGGTCGCGACCGTGATGCACGGCCTGCGCCGCCACAAGAAGCGGTATGGGATGGTCACCATGTGCATCGGCACCGGCATGGGCGCCGCGGGAGTTTTTGAAGCGCTGTGAAAATCGCGAGGGGAGGGGAGACAGGCGTGAGGCGTGAGAAGACAGGCGCGTGCGCGTCAACGAGGCGCATTGCAGCGCGGGCGGCCCTGATTGCCGCGGCCTTGTTGTCGGTTGGCGCGGGAGCGGTCGAAGTCGAGGGCGTCAAGATCGAGGACCGGATCCGGCTCGGCAAGGGCGGGCCGGAACTCGTGCTGAACGGCGCCGGCGTGCGCCACAGGATGGCGTTCATCCAGGTCTACATCGGCGCCCTGTATCTCACCGCGAAGGGAACCAACGCGGAGGAGATCATCGAGGACCCGGGCGCGAAACGCGTGCTGATGCATATCCTCGCTGACGAGGTCACGGCCAGGGAATTCATCGCGTCGCTCAACAATGCTCTCGCTGCCAATCACATTCCCGCGGAACTCGCGCTGGTCGAGAGCCGCATCCGTGCTCTCAATCGGATGATGAACGACGTTGGCGCGCTCAAGAAGGGCGGCGTGGTGCTGCTCGACTATCTCCCCGGCACCGGCACGCGCATCACCGTGAACGGGCAGGAGAAGATCATCATCAAGGGCGAGGATTTCTTCCAGGCGCTGCTGCGCATCTGGATCGGCAGGAAACCGGTCGACGGCCGCTTGCGCGACGCCATGCTCGGGGGCGGCAGCGGGTTCCGGTTGTTCTAATGTCGCGCCCTACAGGAAACCTTCAGTGATGAGCGACGGACATGGAACCCGGTGTCATCGCGCGGACAGCCGACAGCCGCGAGCGAAGCGTGGCGGGCCGCTGACGAAGCGATCCCGCGGCGGACGCGGTGGCGTTGCCTGCAACGGGATTGCTTCGGAGACCGCCACGCTTTGCTCGCGGCTTCGCCTCACCGCAATGACAGGGCTTACATGTTCGGATAGTTCGGGCCGCCCCCGCCTTCGGGCGTGATCCAGACGATATTCTGCGTCGGGTCCTTGATGTCGCAAGTTTTGCAATGGACGCAGTTTTGGGCATTTATATGCAAACGGGGATTTTCCCCGTTTGCATCGCGCACGATTTCGTACACGCCGGCCGGGCAGTAGCGCTGCTCGGGCGCATCGTAGAGCTCGAGGTTGACCTTGATCGGCACCGTGGCATCGTGCAGGGTCAGGTGCACCGGCTGGTCTTCATTGTGGTTGGTGTTCGAGATGAAAACCGACGACAGCCGGTCGAAGGAGATCACACCGTCGGGTTTGGGGTAGGCGATCGGCTGTGCCTCCTGCAGGGTCATGAGCGTCTCGTGGTCGGCGTGGGCGTGGTGCAGCGTCCACGGCGCGCGGCCGCCGAGCGCGACCTGGTCGATGCCGACCATCAGCGTGCCGGTGAAGAGCCCGCGGCTCATCCACGGCTTGAAGTTGCGGGCGCGGTGCAGTTCATCGTGGAGCCAGCTCGCACGGAAGGCCTCGGGATAAGCGGCAAGTTCGTCGCCGGCGCGGCCAGCCTTGAGCGCGGCAATTGCCGCTTCGGCGGCGAGCATCCCGGACTTGATCGCCGCGTGGCTGCCCTTGATGCGCGAGGCATTCAGAAAACCCGCGTCATCGCCGATCAGGCACCCGCCCGGGAACGTGAGCTTGGGCAGCGACTGCAGCCCGCCCGCTGAGATCGCGCGCGCGCCGTAGGCGATGCGCTTGCCGCCTTCGAGAAACGGGCGAATCGCGGCGTGCGTCTTGTAGCGCTGGAATTCCTCGTACGGGCTGAGATACGGATTTCTGTATGCCAGCCCGACCACGAACCCGATCGATACCAGGTTGTCTTCGAGATGGTAGAAGAACGATCCGCCGTAGGTGTCGTGGGCGAGGGGCCAGCCGGCGGTGTGGATGACGAGGCCCTGCTGATGTTTCTCGGGCCGGATCTCCCACAGCTCTTTCAACCCGATGCCATAGACCTGGGGATCGACGCCTGCGCGCAGTGCGAAACGCTCCTGCAGCCTCCTGCCGAGATGGCCGCGGCAGCCCTCGGCGAAAAACGTATACTTGGCGTGCAGTTCCATGCCGGGCTGATAGGCGTCGGTCGGCTTGCCGTCGCGTCCAACGCCCATGTCCCCGGTCACCACGCCCCAGACGCGTCCTTCTGCTCCATAGAGCACCTCCGCAGCGGGAAAGCCGGCGAAGATTTCGACGCCGAGTCCTTCGGCCTGCTGAGCGAGCCAGCGGCACACGTTGGCGAGGCTCACCACGTAGTTGCCGTGATTGCGGAAGCACGCCGGCAACAGGAAGCCCGGCACCCGGTAGGACTTCTCCTGCGTAAGGAATAGAAACCGGTCCTCGCTCACCGGCGCGTTGAGCGGCGCGTCGAGTTCCTTCCAGTTCGGGATGAGTTCATCGAGCGCCCGCGGGTCCATGACGGCGCCTGACAGGATGTGCGCGCCGACTTCCGATCCCTTTTCCAGGACGCAGACGCTCACTTCGTGCTGCTGCTCGGCCGCGATCTGCTTCAGGCGTATCGCTGCTGCGAGACCTGCCGGCCCGCCGCCGACGATCACCACGTCGTATTCCATCGACTCGCGTTCGGCCACGTGTTCTCCTCAATGAATGCTGGCGGACATTATAGAATGCGTCGCGGTCTGATGCGACGGTGAAGGCGTGACTGATAGGGCGTGACGCGACAAAGCGCCGTACGGATCACGCATCACCACTCACCGGTCACGCTTTACCGGTCACGCTTCGTCTGTCACGGTTCACCAGTCACGCTCTACCAGTCGCGCTCCACCAGTCACGGTTCATCTGTCACGCCTTTCCAAGGACGATATTGGCGGCGTTGATGCCGCTCCTTACCGCTGCTTCGAGCGTGGCCGGGTAATCGCTCTCCGTATAGTCCCCCGCCAGCAGGAAGTTGCGCAGCGGTGTGCGTTGCGGTGGCCGCGCAAGTCCCGGGGTGCAGGAAAATGTGGCGCGCTTCTCGGCGATCACCTGCGTCCAGGACGGTGCGGGGAGCGGGCCCAGGTGCCGCTGCAGCTCTTCGTGCACCGCGCGGGCGAGTTCGTCCTGCGCGAGCTGCTGGTGCGGCCCTTCGGCGCTGATGACAGCGCCGATGACGCCCGCCTGACCGCACAGCGCTTCGCGGTCGAAGGCCCAGTGCACGAGCGCGCTGTCGAAGCCCAGCATCGGCGCCGTGAGCCGAACGCTCCGCGGGTAGCCCAGGTAAACCGAGTAGATCGGCTGGAAGGTGAGGCGCTCGACGATCTCCACGATCTCCGCCAGCGCCGAAATGCCGATCAGAAACGCGTTGATCTGGTGCGCCGGCAGCGCGCAGACGACGTGCGTGAAAACGTCCTGCCGTCCTTCTGCGGCCACGCTGAATCCGCCGTCGCAAACTTCGATGGCGGTGACCCGGCATCCGGTGCGCACGCTGCCGCCGCGCGCCGCGACGTAGGACGCCGCCGGTTCGGGAAACAGGGCGCTCAGGTCGGTTCGCGCCAGGATCAGATCGCACTGGTCGCGGCCGGCTCCCAAGGTATCACGCAGTACCCGCAGGAACACGCGCGCCGAGGCGCGCCGCGGCGGCGTATTGAGCGCCGCTACGCACAGTGGGTGCCAGAGCACACGGCGCACGCGCGCGCTCTGGTCGAAACGGTCGAGCAGTTCGTCGACCGTCAGGTCCCCGGCAAGCCGGAAGCGGGCGAATCGCATCCTCAGCATGAAGCGCAGCGCTCCGAGGCGCTCGGTGAACGAGATGCCCTGCGCCCGCAGCAGCCCGACGACGAGATGCCATGGGGCGGGCAGCGCCGCCGAACGCAGACGAAACTGCCGGTGGATGACCCAATCCAGTGGCAGGCGCATCAGGGCACGCTTGCCGGCGGGATGGATGCGCTCGATCAGACGCAGGGTTTCGCGGTAGGCGCCGATCAGGATGTGCAGCCCGTTGTCGAGGGCGAGACCGTGCGCCTCGACGCGCCGCGCGCGGCCGCCCGGCAGCCGGGCTGCTTCAAAAACCGTGACCGGAATTCCGTGATCGGCGAGCGTCACCGCGGCAGCCATGCCGGCGTAGCCCGCGCCGATCACGGCCACCTTCATGCGTCGAGTGGAACGCGCGGAGGTGGGCGGCGTTACGCGACCCTGGCCACGGATCGCGGGGATGCGCTGGCGGCCGCCGGGCGCGCGCCGCTCCAGACCGTTTCCGGCACATGGACGTAGCCGTCGAAGATACGGCGCGCGGTGCGCACGAGCGCGGCGCGCCGCAGCACCTGGCGGCCGCCCGTGAAATCGGCATCGAGATCGATTGCGATCATGCCCGAAGGATGCTCGATCGTGATCATGCCCTGCGGCGGAGGCGGCAGCGTAACGAGTTGCGAGGCGACCGTTCCCGGTATGGCGCAGGCCGACGCCACGCATACTGTTCCCGTGACGGCGTGGGCCTTGTGGCAGGCGTACGGCACGAAGTAGCGCGAGCTGATGGTTCCGCCATGGTGGGGTTTCGACAGCAGGCCGATCTTGGGCACCACCATTTTTGCTACGTCACCCATGCCCATCAGTTCGCCCGCCTCGCGGCGGATCGCCTCCATGCGCCTGAAGAGTTCCTTGTCGGCGTCGAGTTCCGCCGCGGACTCGTCGCCCGATTTCCCGAACTGCTCGGCCCGCATCAGTATCATCGGCATCGCCACGTCGACGCAGCTCACATCCACGCCGTCGATCACGTTCAGCGGTCCGCCCGTGGGCAGCAGTTTCCTGGTGACCGATCCGATCGCGCTGGTAAAGTTGATCCCCACCGGCGCCGCCCTGCCCGGCACGCCGTCGATAGCCGCGTTGCCTTCGTAGGTGACTTTGCCGCCGGGCGTCTGGACGATGGCCTCGACCAGCGCCTGCGTGTTCACGTTGAAAATGCGCACCGTGGTTTCGCCGTTCTTCGCCGGCACCAGCCCGGCCTCGACGGCGAACGGGCCGACGCCCACCAGCATGTTGCCGCAGTTGGGTTTTGTGTCCACCCGTTCCTGGTCGATCAGCACCTGCGCGAAAAGGTAATCGACGTCGGCGTCAGGCCGCTTCGATTTGCCGATCATCGCGACCTTGCTGGTGAGCGGATTCGCCCCGCCGATGCCATCGACCTGGTACTCGTGCGGGGAACCCATCACCGCCAGCAGGACCACATCGCGCGTCTCCGGATCGGCCGGCAGATCGGAAGCCAGAAAAAACGGTCCGCGCGACGTGCCGCCGCGCATGATGACGCAGGGGATTTTCGTTTGCATGACAGGATGCTCCGGCACAATGTGTGCGTGCCTGATTATACCCCCCACTCTCATGCGGTCCGTAGGTTGGGATAAGCGCAGCGCATCCCAACAGTCATCCGGGGGTGTTGGGGTTCGCGCTGCTCACCCCAACCTACGATGCTTATGCAGATGACAGGCGTGAGCCGTGAACCGTGAGCCGTGAATCGACCAGGGCCGACAAGAGCAAAGGCGTGAGCCGTGAACCGACAAGGGCGGACAAAGGCAAGAGCGTGAGCCGTGAACCGACAAGGGCCGACAAGAGAAGGCGTGAGCCGTGAGCCGATAACTTCCAAAACGACCATGTCGGGTCACGGATCACGATTCACGGCTCACTGTTTCTTGTTTCAGTCGGATCACGGATCACGGATCACGATTCACGTCGTTTCGCTCTTGCTCCAGTCGGGTCACGGATCACGATTCACGCATTCAGGCCGTCATCCAGGTCTTCCATGCGATCCACAGCTTGCGCAACGGCGTGAGCGAAGTGCGGCGCGTCAGCACGTGACAACCGTCAGCCTGCACTTCCTTCAGCAGCGTGCGGTAAATCGCCGCCATGACGAGGCCCGCGCGTTGCGCCTTGCGGTCGATGTCGGGCAGCGCGGCATACGCCTGCCGGTAGATGCCGAGCGCCCGCTCGATCTGGAACGCCATCAGTTGCTGGAAGTTGCCGGTTTCGCGCGCCGCCGTAATATCGGCGATCGTCACGCCATGCTTTTCCATCTCGTCAAGCGGCAGGTAGATGCGCTGGCGCCGCATGTCCTCTCCGACATCCCGGATGATGTTGGTGAGTTGAAATGCAAGACCGAGATCGGCGGCGTATTCCAGAGTGCGGGGGTCCCGATATCCGAAAATCTCGGCCGAGAGCAGTCCGACCACGCCTGCCACCCGGTGGCAGTAGACGCGCAGCGCCGCGAAATCAGGATAGCGGCCGCAGTCGAGATCCATCTCCATGCCGTCGACGATTGCCTGCAGGTGCTCCTGCGGCAGCCGGAAATCCGTTGCCGCGTCGACCAGGGCACGCGCCACCGGATGTTGGGGCGAGCCGGCGTAGATGCTTGCGATCTCCGTGCGCCACCACGCGAGCTTCAGGCGCGCCACGCTCACATCCGAACATTCATCGACTACGTCGTCCACCTCACGGCAAAAGGCGTAGAGCGCGGTGATCGCGCGCCGACGCAACGGAGGAAGGAAAAGGAAACTGTAATAGAAGCTCGATCCGCTCTGCGCCGCCCGCTGCTGGCAATAGTCGTGCGGGTTCATGGCAGGAGCCGCAGGAGCGTGAGCGGTGAGCGGTGAGCGGTGAACGGTGAGCGGTGAACCGCCAAGCGCGTGTAGGTTGGGCTGAGGCGCTTGCGCCGATGCCCAACATACCATGCGTTTTCGTGTTGGGGTTCGCGCTGCTCACCCCAACCTACGAGGTTGTCAACGGCCACCGAGCCAGTCGATTCACGGTTCACGGCTCACGCTCTTCTGCCGGAGCGCACGCGCGAGGAGCAGCGGCCAGTCAAACCAGCGCAAGACGGGCCGGCGGTGAAAGACGTCGCCGCCGACATGGCCAATCCTGGTGAGTATGCGGTCGCCCCCGGCGATGATCATTCGCAGTTCCAGTCCGATGCGGCTCTGGAGGATCGTGCCGAGGCCGGCGCCGGAATGCAGCAACGCTCTTGCGCGCGCGATCTCGAACGACATCAGCGCTCCCCAGTTGCCCGCGGTGCTGCCTTGTGCAATTTGATCCTCGGCCACTCCGAAGCGCAAGAGATCGGTTTGCGGCAGGTATACGCGCCCCTTGCGGTAGTCGATCGCGACGTCCTGCAGGAAGTTGATGAGCTGCAGGCTGGAGCATATCGCGTCCGAGTAAATGAGGTTTTGCGGAGACGCCGCATCGTACAGTTCCAGCAACAATCTGCCTACGGGATTTGCCGAGCGCCGGCAGTAATCGAGCACTTCGTCGTGGTCGGCATAGCGCTTCTTGACCACATCCTGGGAAAATGCAGACAGCAGATCGTGGAACGGCTGCAGCGGCAGTCGATGCGCCCTGATCGCTGCCGCCAGCTCCTCGAACCACGGAATCCCAGGCGGCGCAGCGCATTCGATATTTCGCAGTTCCTGCCGATATCGCTCCAGATGCTCGAGCCGCAATGCGTCCGGCGCATCGCCTTCATCGGCGAAGTCATCGGCCTCGCGGGCAAAGCGGTAGATGAGGCTTACCGGATAGCGGAACCGGTGGGGAAGACAAAGGGAGGCGACCGGAAAATTTTCGTAGTGACCGACCGCCATGTGAGGGATGAAACCCTATGCGCATCAGTTTGTTGTGATCTGATCCGGCACCCTGTTGCACCGATACAACGACCACCGCAACGCTCACGCTATGGCGTGGATTATATTACAATCAAAGAGTTGCGAAAGTGGCGGAATTGGTAGACGCACCAGATTTAGGTTCTGGCGCCGAAAGGCGTGTGGGTTCGAGTCCCTCCTTTCGCACCAGATCCGGGGCAGAACTCGAGTATTTGAAGGATAGTTGATGCAAGCAAACTTGGAATCCATCGGTCTCCTTGAGCGCCGCCTGAGCGTGACGGTGCCCGTCGCGGAGATCGATGGCGAGGTGGAGAACCGCCTCAAGCGAATGTCACGTACGGTAAAGATGCATGGATTCCGGCCAGGCAAGGTGCCGTTCAAGGTGGTGGCGCAGCAATATGCGTCCCAGGTGCGCCAGGAGGTCATCGGCGATACGCTGGAGCGGAGTTTCGGGGATGCGGTGCGCCAGCAGAATTTGAAGGTGGCCGGCTATCCCCGGTTCGAGGCCAAGCCGCTCACCGAGGGTGCGCTCGAATTCGAGTACAGCGCCACGTTCGAGGTCTATCCGGAGGTGGCGCCGGGGGACCTGTCGCAGGTCAAGATCGTGCGCCCGTTGTTGACGCCCGGCGAGGCGGAGGTCGACAGAACGCTGGACATCATGCGGCGCCAGCGTGCGAGCTTCGAGGTGGTCGATCGGGCCGCGGAGAGCGGCGACCGCCTGACCCTGGACTACAAGGGCACGATCGACGGCAACGAGTTCGCCGGCTCCAGCGCCCAGGCGTCGGCCGTGGTGCTCGGGGAGGGGCGCCTGTTGCCCGATTTCGAACGGCAGGTGGCCGGAATGAAGGGCGGCGAGAGCAAGGCGTTTGAATTGCGGTTTCCGGACGACTATCATGGCCGGGAGGTGGCGGGGCGCGACGCGCGATTCGAGGTCGCCGTCAAGGAAGTGGCGGCGGCCCGGTTGCCCGAGATCGACGCGGAATTCGCCAGGAAGCTCGGCGTCGCGGACGGCGATTTGACGAAAATGCGCCAGGAGGTTAGAGAGAACCTCGAACGCGAAGTCAGGATGCGCTTGAAAAACCGCGTCAAGGACCAGGTCATGCAGGCTTTGCTCGATGTGACGAGGCTCGAAGCGCCGAAGTCGCTGGTGGAAGCGGAAATCCAGCGGCTGCAGGCGTTGGCGCGGCAGGACCTCGCGGCGCGGGGTGTGGCGGTGAAGAGCGATACCCCGATCCCGGGGCACGTGTTCGAGCAGCAGGCGCGGCGGCGCGTCAGTCTCGGGCTCATCCTTGGCGAGGTCGTAAGGGCCAACGCCCTGTACGCGAAGCCCGAACAGGTGCGGGCGGTGGTCGAGGAGCAGGCGCAGAGCTACGAAAAGCCGGAGGAAGTGGTCAAATGGTTCTACGCGTCTCCGGAACGCCTGCGCGAGATCGAATCGGGGGTGGTCGAGGAGAACGTGGTAGCGTGGGCGCTCGGGAGGGCGCAGGTGGAGGACAAACCGGTCGACTTTGACGAATTGATGGGGCATCGGAAATGACGCGATATACCGAACCACAAGGCCTTGGCCTGATTCCGATGGTCATCGAACAGAGTGGGCGCGGCGAGCGCGCCTACGACATCTACTCGCGGCTGCTCAAGGAGCGGGTGGTGTTTCTGGTCGGCCCGGTGAACGAGGTGACGGCGAACCTGATCGTCGCGCAGTTGCTGTTCCTGGAGTCCGACAACCCCGACAAGGACATTTCCTTCTACGTCAACTCGCCCGGCGGTTCGGTTTCCGCCGGACTTGCGATCTACGACACCATGCAGTTCATCAAGCCCGATGTCTCCACTCTGTGCATCGGGCAGGCGGCGAGCATGGGCGCGCTGCTGCTCGCGGCGGGCGCAAAAGGCAAACGCTTCTGCCTGCCGAATTCCCGCGTCATGATCCATCAGCCGATGGGGGGATTCCAGGGGCAGGCTTCCGATGTCGAGATCCACGCCAAGGAGATTCTCTACCTCAAGGCGAAACTCAATGAAATCCTTGCGCGGCATACGGGTCAGAAGGTCGAGACCATCGAGCGCGATACCGACCGCGACAACTTCCTGTCGGCTGACCAGGCGGTCGGTTACGGCATCGTCGACCGGGTGCTGGTGAGCAGGGCGGAGAGCGCGGCGGCGGCTTGAGGCCCGGGCCGGCGGCGCGGCGGAACCAATCGATTTCGTGATGACCTAACGGACCGGGGAAACGGGAAATGTCAGCAGACAAAGTTGGCGGCGAAAAACTGCTCTACTGTTCCTTCTGCGGCAAGAGCCAGCACGAGGTGCGCAAACTCATCGCCGGCCCGTCGGTGTTCATCTGCGACGAGTGCATCGAGCTGTGCAATGACATCATCCGCGAGGAGACCCAGGGCGAGCAGACCGGCAAGGGCGCCAAGTCCGACCTGCCGGTGCCGCACGAGATACGCGCGATACTGGACCAGTACGTCATCGGGCAGGACTTCGCCAAGAAGATCCTCTCGGTCGCGGTCTACAACCACTACAAGCGCCTGAAGACGATCTCGAAGTCCGACGACGTCGAACTCGCGAAGTCCAACATCCTGCTGGTCGGGCCGACCGGTTCCGGCAAGACGCTGCTCGCGCAGACGCTGGCGCGGCTGCTCAACGTCCCGTTCGTGATGGCGGATGCGACGACGCTCACCGAGGCGGGTTACGTCGGCGAGGACGTCGAGAACATCATCCAGAAACTCCTGCAGAAATGCGACTACGACGTCGAGAAGGCGCAGCGCGGCATCGTCTACATCGACGAGATCGACAAGATCTCGCGCAAGTCCGACAATCCGTCGATCACGCGCGACGTCTCGGGCGAGGGCGTGCAGCAGGCGTTGCTGAAGTTGATCGAAGGCACCATCGCCTCGGTGCCCCCGCAGGGCGGGCGCAAGCACCCGAACCAGGAGTTCGTGCAGGTCGATACCACGAATATCCTGTTCGTCTGCGGCGGCGCATTCGACGGTCTGGAAAGGATCATCCGCGCGCGCTCCGAGAAGAGCGGCATCGGGTTCGGCGCCGAGGTGAGCAGCCGCGACAACCGCAAGGACATCACCAAGGTGCTGCGCGACGTGCAGCCCGAGGACCTCATCAAATACGGCCTGATACCGGAGTTCGTCGGGCGGCTGCCGGTGGTGGCGACGCTCGAGGAACTGGAAGAAACCGCACTGATCCAGATCCTCACCCAACCCAAGAACGCGCTGCTCAAGCAGTTCCAGAAGATGTTCGGCATGGAAGGTGTCGAACTCGAAGTGCGCGAGGCCGCGCTGCGCGCGATCGCGAAGCGCGCGCTCGAACGCAAGACCGGCGCGCGCGGCCTGCGGTCGATTCTCGAACAGACGCTGCTCAACACCATGTTCGATCTGCCGTCAATGGAGAACGTGGTGAAGGTGGTGGTGGACGAAGGCACCATCGTGGGCGAGGCGCCGCCGTTGCTGATCTACTCGGATCAGCAGCCCAAGGTCGCCGGGGCAACCCACTAGAGTGCCGGACTTCATCCCGACACACTCCTTGGCCGGGCTTGATTTCCGGGGAATGTCCCCAATGTGCGATCAATATTGCGTTCAGGACGATCACTAGGATGACCGACATGTCGAACACAGAAGGCCAGAATATCAACACCTTGCAGTTGCCGCTGCTGCCCTTGCGGGACGTGGTGGTGTTCCCGCACATGGTCATTCCATTGTTCGTCGGACGCCCCAAGTCGATCAAGGCGCTCGAAACCGCGATGGAAACGAGCAAGAGCATCGTGCTGGTCGCGCAGAAGTCCGCTGCCAAGGACGAACCCGCGCCGGAGGACCTGCACGGCATCGGCTGCCTCGCGACCATCCTGCAGATGCTCAAGCTCCCCGACGGCACCGTGAAGGTGCTGGTGGAGGGGAGCCAGCGCGCCCAGATCAATGAAATCATCGATGCCAAGACGCACTTTTCCGTGGTGGTGACCCCGGTCCCGACGGACGGCGCGGTGGACCACGAGGCCGAGGCGCTGCGCCGCACGATGATTCAGCAGTTCGATCAGTACGTCAAACTCAACAAGAAGATTCCACCGGAAATCCTGACCTCGCTCGCGGGTATCGACGAAGCGGGGCGGCTGGGCGACACCATCGCCGCGCACCTTCCGCTCAAGCTCGAGCAGAAGCAGGAAGTGCTGGAGATGTTCAACGTCAAGCAGCGGCTCGAGCATCTCCTGAAACTCGTGGAGGGCGAACTCGACATCCTCCAGGTCGAAAAGCGCATCCGCGGCCGGGTCAAGCGCCAGATGGAGAAAAGCCAGCGCGAGTACTACCTCAACGAGCAGGTGAAGGCGATCCAGAAGGAGCTCGGCGAACTCGAGGATGGTGCGGACATCGACGAGATCGAAAAGCGCATCAAGGCTGCCCGCATGCCCAAGGAGGCGCGCCGCAAGGCCGAGGGCGAGTTCAAGAAATTGAAGCTGATGTCACCGATGTCCGCGGAAGCGACCGTGGTGCGCAATTACATCGATGCGATCGTGTCGTTGCCGTGGAAGAAGCGGAGCAAGATCAGCACCGATCTCAACATCGCGGAGAAGGTGCTCAACGAAGACCATTACGGCCTGGACAAGGTGAAGGAGCGCATCGTCGAGTACCTCGCGGTGCAGCAGCGCGTGGACAAGCTGAAGGCGCCCATCCTCTGCCTCGTCGGCGCGCCGGGCGTCGGCAAGACGTCGCTCGGGCAGTCGATCGCGCGCGCCACCAACCGCAAGTTCGTGCGCATGTCGCTCGGCGGCGTGCGCGATGAAGCCGAGATCCGCGGCCATCGCCGCACCTACATCGGCTCCATGCCCGGCAAGATCCTGCAGAACATGACCAAAGTCGGCGTGAGGAACCCCTTGTTCCTGTTCGACGAGGTTGACAAGATGGGGATGGATTTCCGCGGCGATCCAGCCTCGGCGCTGCTGGAAGTGCTCGATCCCGAGCAGAACCACACCTTTGTTGACCACTACATCGAGGTGGAATACGACCTGTCGGACGTAATGTTCGTGGCGACCGCCAACACGCTCAATATTCCGCCGGCGCTACTCGACCGCATGGAGGTGATCCGGCTCTCGGGCTACACGGAGGATGAGAAGGTCAACATCGCCGAACGGCATCTCCTGCCCAAGCTCATGAAAAACCACGGCTTGGAGGCCGGGGAACTCGCCGTTTCGGGAAGCGCGATACGCGACATCGTCCGCTACTACAGCCGCGAGGCCGGCGTGCGCGCGCTCGAGCGCGAACTCTCGAAGATCTGCCGCAAGGTGGTGAAGGAACTCGTGAGCGCGGGCGCGACGCGCAAGATGACGGTGAGTGCGCGCAACCTCGACAAGTATCTCGGCGTGCGGCGCTACACCTTCGGCATGGCGGAGAAGAAGAACCAGATCGGACAGGTCAACGGCCTGGCGTGGACCGAAGTCGGCGGCGAATTGCTGACGATAGAGGCGGCCATCATGACCGGCAAGGGCAAGATGACGACCACCGGCAAGCTGGGCGAAGTCATGCAGGAGTCGGTGCAGGCCGCGCTGTCGGTGGTGCGGAGCCGCTCGCACCGGCTTGGCATCCAGCCCGATTTCTACCAGAAGAACGACATCCATATCCATCTGCCGGAAGGCGCGACGCCCAAGGATGGCCCGAGCGCCGGCATCGGCATCTGCACCGCGATGGTGTCGGCGCTGACCGGGATTCCGGTGAAGGCGGAAGTCGCCATGACGGGTGAGATCACGCTCCGGGGTGAGGTCCTGCCGATAGGGGGGCTCAAGGAGAAACTGCTTGCGGCGCTTCGCGGCGGGATCAAGACCGTGCTGATCCCGGAGGAAAACGTTAAGGATCTCGCCGAGATTCCGGATAACGTCAAGAACCGCCTCGACATTCAGCCCGTGAAGTGGATCGACCAGGTGCTGGCGCTTACGCTGGAGCGCAAGCCCGAAGTTCTGCCCGAGCAGGAGGCCCAGGTGCCGCAACTGCCGCCGGTTGCCGTTCCCCCGCCGCCCGCAGCGATCAAGCATTAGGAATTTGTCGGAGGCAAGTCCGACAAATTCCTTGGCCGGGTTTCTGAATCTACGGTAAACTCATTCGACGCGTGCAGGTCGATGCACGGGTGCGAGCACAGGGCTTCGCGGGTGCTTAGCTCAGCTGGTAGAGCGTCGCCCTTACAAGGCGAAGGTCACAGGTTCGAGCCCTGTAGCACCCACCAGTTGTAGACAATGATGAATGCGGAATGATGAATGATGAATGCGGAAGCGATATCGGGTTAATCCGGGTTTCATTCATCATTCAGCATTCCGCATTGCGATTGGAGTGGTAGTTCAGTTGGTTAGAATACCGGCCTGTCACGCCGGGGGTCGCGGGTTCGAGTCCCGTCCACTCCGCCAGGTTTCCGAAAAAGGGCGAACCCGGTTCGCCCTTTTTCTTGCGTGATTCGCGCACATCAGTCACGCACCATCAGTCACGCCGTAACAGTCACGTCTCATCAGTCACGAGTCACGAGTCACGAACCACGATAGTGCGCCATGTTTGATTACATCACCCGGCACAGAAAGCTCATCCAGGTACTGATCTTCCTGTTCATCATCCCGCCATTCGTGTTCTTCGGCGTGGACCGGCTTCAGAGCCCGGTCGGCGCGGGGATGGTGGCGAAGGTGGGCGGCTACAGCATCACGCAGCAGGAATTCAACCGCGCCCTGCGCGAGCGCCAGGAGGCGATTCAGCGGGTTTCCCAGGGGCGCGCCGCACCCGAACTGCTGGATAGCACCGAGCTGCGCAGCAACGTGCTGGAAGCGCTGATCCGGCAGCGCACCCTGCTGAACAGCGCCGAGCGCGCCGGACTCGTCGTCACCGATGCACAGTTGCAGCGCGTGATCACCGGAATTCCGGCATTTCAGGACGAAGGCAAGTTTTCGCTCCCGCGCTACCAGCAGCTCCTCAGGTCTCAGGGCCTGACGGCGGCGATGTTCGAAAACAAGGTGCGACGCGACGTGCTGCTGCAAATGCTCGACCAGGTGGTCGGCGGCACGGGGTTTGCGTCGCAGACGGTTGCCGAGCGGGTTGCACGGTTATCCGAGCAGCGGCGCGAGGTGAGCCACTTCACGGTGAGCCCCGGCGATTTCGTGGGCCAGGTCAAGCTGGAAGAAGACGCGGCAAAAAAATACCACGAAGCGCATCCTGACGAATTCCGGATTCCGGAACAGGCGCGCGTGGAGTACGTCACCCTGACCGTGGACACCCTGCTCGGCGACATCAGCGTTGATCCCTCCGAGGTCAGGAATTTCTATGAATCCAACCTCACCCGCTTCGAAACGGAGGAGCAGCGGCAGGCGAGCCACATCCTGATCGCGGTCGATGCGGGAGGCGACGCGGAGGCAAAGCAGAAGGCGCGCGCGAAGGCGGACGATATTTACCGGCAGCTGAAGGAAGCGCCCGGGCGCTTCGCGGAGTTGGCAAAGCAGCACTCGCAGGACCCGAGTTCCGCCGCGAAAGGCGGCAACCTGGGATACTTCGGCCGAGGCGTCACGCCCAAGGCGTTTGAAGACGCGGTGTTCCGGTTGAAGTCCGGAGAGCTCTCACCTCCGGTCGAGTCCGTGGACGGATTCCATATCATACAACTGCTGGGGGTGCGTGCCGGGATGAAGCGGACGCTGGACGAGGCTCGCGGCGAGATCGAGAACGAGCTCAAGCGGCAGCGGGCGGGCAGGAAATTTGCCGAACTGGCCGAGAATTTCAACAACGTCGTCTTCGAGCAATCGGAGTCGCTGAAGGGCGCGGCGGAGTTGGCACGCAGTCCCGTGCGCCAGAGCGGCTGGATCGTGCGCGGGGGAGCAGCACCGGCGGACTTGAGAAATCCCAAGCTGCTGCAGGCGATCTTTTCCGAGGAAGTCGTCCGCGACAAGCGCAACACCGAGGCAGTGGAAGTTGCGCCCGGGGTGCTGGCGGCGGCGCGCGTGATCGAGCACAAACCGCCGGCGCTCCAGCCGTTTGACGCGGTGAGCGCGGGGATCGCGAAGAAGCTCACCGCGCAACGCGCGGCTCAGCTCGCGGCGCAGAGCGGCCGTGAACTGCTCGAGCAACTGCGCCAGGGGAAAGAAACCAAGGTCGCGTGGAGCACACCCCAACTCCTGGGTCGCACGGAGGCGAAAGGTCTCGGCGAGGCGGCCCTTGCCAGCGCGTTTCGGGCGGATCCCGCAAAGCTTCCCGCCTACGCCGGGGTGGAAGACGGACGGGGCGGGTTCACGCTGGTGCAGGTGACGCGCATCGTGGAGGCGGACAAGATTGCGCCCGAGCGGCAGAAAGCCATCGCGGAGGGACTGCGTGAAATGCTGGGCCAGGAGGGAATGCTCGCCTATGTCGCCAGCCTCAAACAGAAGGCCGGAATTCAGATCGACAAGGAAGCGCTCGAGAAAAAAGACCGGTGATCCGTGAACCGACAAGGGCCGACAAGAGCAAAGGCGTGAGCCGTGAATCGACAAAGGCCGACAAGAGCAAAGGCGTGAGCCGTGAACCG
>Ga0155935_1158_pt2 | contig 17137 bp, 20 predicted proteins | sample RifCSPlowO2_02_FD_107589 | JGI IMG/M metagenome (GOLD analysis project Ga0155935, IMG submission 107589) | Betaproteobacteria bacterium RIFCSPLOWO2_02_64_14
TGATCCGCAGCGGCGAACGCAACCGGGCGCTGACCATCATCAAATCGCGGGGGACTTGGCATTCGAACCAGGTGCGCGAACTGGTCTTGAGCGATGCCGGCCCGATGCTGGCGGACGTCTATACCGCAGGGGGCGAGGTGCTGATGGGCACGCTGCGCTGGGAAAAGGAGGGCGAGGAGAGAGCCAAGACCATACAGCGTCGCGCCGAGTTCGATCAAAAGCGCGAGGCGCTGGAGGTTGCCGAAGCGGACACCCGCGCCCGGATCAAGGCGTTGCAGCAGGATCTCGAGCGGCAGCGGGTTGAACTGGCGATGTACTCAAGCGACAATGAAGCGCGCATTGTTTTCTCGAGCGACAGGAAGAAGGAGCTGGGCAGGATCCGTAGCGCGGACCCGGCAGGACGCGCGGCGACCGGGACAGTCACTTCCTATGCGAAGCGTCGCGCTTCCAAAGGTTCCGGAAATTCCGGCAGGAAGAACAAGACGGAGGCGCGCCATGCGCCATAAGAAGACGGATCGCAGCGCATCCGGCCCCGCAGCCACGACGGTGGTGGTGATGTGCCTGTACATCGCGAACAGCGCGCCCAATTCGGTTCGGGCCATCGCCAATCTTGAAGCGATTTGCAAGGAGCACTTGAAGGACAACTTCAAGCTCGAAATCATCGACGTTCTCGAATATCCGCTGCGCGCCCTGGCCGATGGTATTGTCGTCACGCCCAGCCTCGCCAAAATGTCTCCATCACCGGCGGCGAAGATCATCGGCAACCTCAGCGATAAGAGCAGCGTGCTGCGTGCGCTCGGAATACAAGGATGAGTCAAATGAAACCCGACCTTCGCCCACCAAACCCGAACCCTTCCGGCACGAATGCCGGGCGCAGATTCGAAAAAGTGATCCTGCGACTGGTCAAGGGCGGCCCTGAGCGCCTGGCCATCGAAGCGGGCGAGATTGACGCCATCGTTGACCCCGAGAGCGGCAGCGCCATCCTGCTGCCCGAGGCGCAGCGCGCGCTGATCGAGCGTAAATCGCGCTTCCGCAACCTGGTCGGACTCGCCTCCGACTGGTACTGGGAGCAGGACGAGAACTACCGCTTCGTCTCGTGTGCAGGCGCTACGGTTGAAAGTTCCGGCTTCGGGGATGAAAGCATCATCGGCAAGGCGCTCTGGGAGCTTGCGATCGACAACATGAGCGAGGCCGACTGGCAGACGCACCGCCGGCAACTGGAGTGGCGCACCACGTTCCGTGACCTCGAAGTCAGGCGCGTGGACCGCGCCGGCGAAGTGCGCTACCTCAGCGTCAGTGGCGAACCGGTGTTCGATGATAGTGACCAGTTCAAGGGCTACAACGGGATCACGCGGGATATTACCGAGCGCAGGCAGGCGGAAGCTGTGTTGCAGGAGCCGAACCGCTTCTCCCGCGCCACCCTCGATGCGCTCGCCCCCCATGTCGGCGTGCTCGATGCGGCCGGGGTCGTCCTCCTGGTGAACAAGGCATGGCGTGTTTACGCCGCCACCCACGCCGGCATGGGAACGGGTGTCATCGAGGGCGCCAACTATCTTGCGGCATGCGACGACGCACAGGGTGGCGAACGCGTGGACGGGATCGCGATCGCCGCTGGGATCCGGCAGGTGATTGCCGGAGAGCGTATGCTTTTTCGCTACGATCACGCCTGCGACTCGCCTGTCGGGCGGCGCTGGTTCATGCTGAGCGCCACGGGCGTTGCCGGAGACACCGCAGCGCGCGCAGTTGTTTCGCGCGAGGACGTGACCGAGCGCAAGCGCGGAGAACTGCTGCTCGCGCTCGAGCACACGGTGGCCCGCTCGCTTGCCGACGCAGACGACACCACGGTGGCGCTGAAAGCGGTGATCCGCGCCGTGTGCGAGGCGCAAGACTGGGACTGTGGCCGATACTTTCGCCTGCACCCGGCGGCCGGCGAACTGCGCTTTGAGGAGTCCTGGGGCGTGGCGGGTGTCGCCGTCGGGCAATTCCTGGAAAAGTCGCGCGGTATGGTTTTCCGCCCGGGCGCCGGATTGGCGGGCCGCGTGTTTCAGTCGGGGCAGCCGCTCTGGGTCCTCGATGGCACGCAGGACGCCGGCGTATCACCGACGGCTCTCGCGCCCGAAACCGGCGCGGACGGCGCATTCGTTTTTCCGGTCATGGCGGACGACAGGACGATCGGCGTGCTCGCTTTCTCCAGCCGCACCGTCCGCGAACCGGATGACCGGATGCTGCAGGCGGTGCGATCCATCGGCAGTCAACTCGGCCGGTTTCTGCAGCGGCAGCAGGCGGCAGACGCGCTGCGCCGGAGCGAGGCGCGCTTCCGCAGACTGACCGAGCTGTCATCCGACTGGTACTGGGAGCAGGACAGCGACTTCCGGTTTACCCGATTCGTTGGCTGCGGCGTTCTCGGCGCCGGCGAAGTTTTCGGCAAGACGCGCTGGGAGCTGCCCAACATCGTTCTTGGCGAGGCGGAATGGGCCGAGCACAAATCGCAGCTCGCCGCGCAGTGGTCATTCTGCGACTTCGAGTTCGCGGCCGTCCATCCGGACGGGCAGCTTGGCTACTATTGCATCAGCGGCGAGCCCGTGTACGATGAAGCCGGCACGTTTACCGGATATTGCGGCACCGGTCTGGACATCACCCGGCGCAAGCGCGCCGAGATCGCGTTGCGCGAGAGCGAAGCACGCTTACGCGCCTTGGCCGGGCTTTCGTCCGACTAGGAGTGTGTCGGGCTTTGCTCCGACACACTCCTTATTTGTTTCTGCCTCCAACGATCAGGAACACGCCCAGCGCAATCGCTCCCGCGCTCACGATAACCGGGACGACGACTGTTTCCTTCTCCTGGACCTTGAGCTCCAGCGGGCCCAGCTTCGCGGTGTGGGTCTCTTTGGTGTAACTGAAGCCACCGTATATCAATCCCAGCACACCTGCCAGGATCAAAAGCATTCCAATGATTTTTGTGGTGCTCATATGCATTTACCTCCAAACGTTTGTGATTGAAGCAGCCGCCCGTTCCATGCGAATGTCGTCCTCGCGAAGCCTGTCCTCGAGTGTCCCCTCCCACTCCGGGATCCGCTGTGCGCTGGCGTACATAGCAGAAGGTGGCGAAATGAGGCGATCGGATGCCCGCCACGAAAAAAGGGCCCCCGGACATAAACTGCCGGGGGCCGGAACCCGCCCATCATTATCCAGCTTTACGTAACTTCGTTACGTCGCTCGATCCCTCACCCCCCCGGGCGGGGATTGAATATTTGGAAAAACGGTGTAAAAATTATTTAAAATTCGTGTGAGATTCGGGTTTGGAGTTTGTCGTTCCCACATTCGAGTTTTATGCCTATGGATCAGAAGCTGGCCGTATCGGGGCGGCATAGCCCCAGGCAAAACCATCTGCTGGCCGCTCTTCCCGCGGCAGACTACGAGCGCTTGCTGCCCGAGCTGGAACTCGTGCCGTTGCCGCTGGGCTGGGCGGTCTACGAGGCGGGGGGCAAATTGGGATTCGTGTATTTCCCCACCACCAGCATCATTTCCCTGCTTTACGTGATGGAAGACGGGGCCTCGGCGGAGATTGCGGTCACTGGCAACGACGGCCTGGTCGGCATTGCGTTGTTCATGGGCGGGGAGACCACGCCCAGCCGGGCGGTGGTGCAAAGCGCCGGCTACGGCTTCCGGCTCAAGGCGGCGGTGCTGAAGAAGGAATTCGAGCAAGGCGGCACGCTGCAGCACCTGGCGCTGCGCTACACGCAGGCGCTGATCACGCAGATGGCGCAGACCGCGGTGTGCAACCGGCACCATACGGTGGAGCAGCAACTGTGCCGCTGGCTGCTGCTGAGCCTGGATCGGTTGCCTTCGAACGAACTGAGCATGACGCAGGAGCTGATCGCCAACATGCTGGGGGTGCGCCGCGAGGGCGTGACCGAGGCCGCCGGCAAGCTACAGACCGACGGGTTGATTCACTACAGCCGCGGGCATATCACCGTGCTCGATCGTCCGAAGCTGGAGAAACGGGTCTGCGAGTGCTACGCGGTCGTGAAAAAAGAAATGGACCGCCTGCTTCCGGATAAAGCAGCAGACTGATCACACCCGGAAGAATTTTCGGTCACCTCGTTTGCAGCGGTTACGCGACCGTTACATTCTTCGCGAGGTTCCGGGGCTTGTCCACACGCGCCTCGAGGACTGCGACCCGGGAGCGGCCGGCGCTGTTTTTCACCGTGCTCGGGGTGCCGCCCCTGAAGATGCTGCGCTACCAGCAGCAGTTCTCGTTCTTCGATCCCGACAAGATCAATGAGTCGATCCGCTTCGTCAGCATGACACGCCGAGAAGGGTTGAACGACGAGCAATGGGAGATCATCGCGCCCGCAGGTATTTTTAAGATGGCTTCTAGCCAATCACAGGCTCAAGAAGGGACTCAGCCTCTGGATCCTGCTCGGCGGAACGATCGGAGCGCTCAAACCGGCGGGCAGCCTCTTCCCAGTTGACAACCGGCCACCAGCCCTTCAAGTAATCGCCGCGCCGATTTTGATGTTTCAGGTAGTAGGCATGTTCCCACACGTCATTAACCAGAATGGGGTAGTGCCCTTGCATCAGCGGATTGTCGTGACCGGATGTGGTGCAGACCTGGAGCCTGCCGCCGTCCTGCTGCGCCCTCGCAAGCCAGACCCACCCGGATCCGAAGAGCTTGCCGCCCGCGTCGTCGAAGCGGGCCTGGAACTGCTCGAGCCCGCCGAAATCACGCTTGATTGCGTCGGCAAGCCGGCCCGCGGGCCCGTCGCGGGTTCCCGGGGACATGGCCCGCCAGAACAGACTGTGGTTCACATGTCCCCCCGCGTTGTTGTGGACGGCGGTCCGGATTTTCTCCGGGACCTTGCTCAAGTTGAGCAACAACCAGAGCGCTGTGCGTTCCTGCAATTCAGGAAATTGCTCCAGCGCTGAATTCAGGTTCGCCACGTACGACGCGTGATGCTGGTCGTGATGCAGCGCCATGGTGCGCGCGTCGATGTGCGGCTCCAGCGACGCATGATAGTAGGGGAATGGGGGAAGCATGTGTTTCATTAGGCTGACTCCTGGTGAGGCGCACCATGTCGTCGCGCCGCGATGCCGTTCATTAAAGAGGGGGAGGCAAGCGGCGTGGGAAAGAGATTGCATTATTCACATCCACTGCACGCCGCTCTGTGCGTTGTCGTACAGAAGGTGTAAAATTCATCTCATCTGATGCTCGAGCGAGCTTCAAGTCTGGGGTGCGCCCATGCCTAACACGCCCGCCTTATCCGGAAGACACAGTCCCACGCAAAATCATCTGCTGGCCGCTCTGCCTGCGGCGGACTATGAGCGCTTGCTGCCCGAACTGGAACTCGTGCCCTTGCCGCTGGGCTGGGCGGTCTACGAGGCCGGCGGCAAGTTGGGGTACTTGTATTTCCCCACCACCAGCATCGTATCGCTGCTCTACGTCATGGAAGACGGGGCCTCGGCGGAGATCGCGGTCACCGGCAACGATGGCCTGGTCGGCATTGCATTGTTCATGGGCGGGGAAAGCACGCCCAGCCGGGCGGTGGTGCAAAGCGCCGGCTACGGCTACCGGCTCAAGGCGTCGGTACTGAAAACGGAATTCAAGCTGGGTGGCCAGCTGCAGTATCTCGCGCTGCGCTACACGCAGGCGCTGATCACGCAGATGGCGCAGACCGCGGTGTGCAACCGGCACCACTCGGTGGAGCAGCAACTGTGCCGCTGGCTGCTGTTGAGCCTGGATCGGTTGCCTTCGAACGAATTGAGCATGACGCAGGAGCTGATCGCCAACATGCTGGGGGTGCGCCGCGAGGGCGTGACCGAGGCCGCCGGCAAGCTACAGACCGACGGGTTGATTCACTACAGCCGCGGGCATATCACCGTGCTCGATCGACCGAAGCTGGAGAAACGAGTCTGCGAGTGCTACGCGGTGGTCAAGAGGGAATTCGATCGCCTGCTTCCCGACAAAACGGCACACTGATCATACCCCGAGGAATTTCCCGCCGAACCGGCGTAGTGGTTCGATGGCGCCGGCGCCTGCATAGGCGTTGAGTTCGGGTCCCGTGGACCGCCGGCGGGCGCATCGTGAACAGTTCCTTCGGCAGGTATATCCAGCGACGGCGGAGTCGCCGCACTCGATGGCGATCCCGGAATTTCGGGTAGTGGTGGCCCGGAGGCGCTCAGGGTGTCCGAAATCCCCCCAGGGGCCGCCATCGACAACAAACCCAACAGCACACAAAATCCAATGGACTTCATCGTACCCCTCGTCACATCGTGGCCGCGCGTGGACGGGATGTCCGCGCTCGTTACGGCAATTGTCCTCCCGCCAATTGCCCCGCTCCGTACGTTGTCGCACATATCGTGAAATCAACGATTCTCTGTACGGGACCGCACAGAGCCGGCATCGTTTTTGGCGCATGCTGAAAAAAAGACTGAAATCCAACGTAGCTCACCTTTTGCAAAGAAAGGCGCATCCATGAATATCACCCTGGGTATAGGTCCCCTGGTGTCGCTGATCGCCGGGATTCTGATTCTTATCGTTCCCCGCTTGTTGAACTATATCGTCGCCCTCTATCTGATTGTCATCGGACTGATAGGGCTCGTCGGCGCCGACAAATTTCGGTTCTGAGCGCCGGATGCTGGTGACATTTCATAGCAAGGCGTGGAGCAGCATCACCATGTTTGGCGATGTCGCGGTGACCCTGCTGAAGATGATGGGGCATAGCGGCACGGTGCCGAGTGCGCTGCTCGCTGCCGACATACCTTCAGCGCTTGCACGGCTCCAGCAGGGCCTTGCCGCTGCCGAGGCTGAAGAACCGGGCAAGCAGGCCGCTCGACCGGCTGCCAAGGACGCGGACGCTCCGGCACCGGTGGGGCTGCGGCTGAGAGCCTTTCCGCTGATTCAGTTGCTGTCCGCCGCGGCGCGGCAGGGATGCAACGTCATGTGGGAAGAAGGCCATCCCGTGATTTAGCGACGGGTAACGCGCGCCCGAGGCAATGGCAAAAAATATCCCTCCCGCCTGGAACGGGAGGGATAAGTTTGTGGCCGGTTCGTGTTAGCAGGATTCCTATCGAGTCGGAACGATCACGACGGTGCTGCCCGATTTCCCGTCATCGCCTTTGGCGCCTTCCGCGCCGGTGGATCCCGTGGCACCCGTGTATCCGGTTGCGCCGGTGCGCCCGGTGTTTCCAGTGTCTCCGGTTGCGCCGGTGGATCCCGTGGCACCTGTATATCCGGTGTTCCCGGTTGCGCCGGTGTCACCCTTCGTTACCTCTCCCGTTGCGCCAGTGGCGCCTTGCGGTCCGGCTGGCCCTGGAACGGTTACCACGGCGGGCGCCGGCGTGATCACGGTGGGTCTATCGCATGCGCTCAATCCGAGCGCGGCGATGAGTGCTGAAAACAGTATCGAATGTCTCATGATGGTTCCTTTTATCGGGTAAACAAGAACAGGTTCGCTTGTCGAATTTCTTCACTTCGAAATCGTGACGCGCGGGACGATTCACGGTGAAAGATACGCGAATTCCCCGACCGGTTCCGTACGCCATCGTACAAAGCCCGGTCTTTCTTCCACTTCGTACATAAGAACGGCGCAATCTCGCGATCGCGCCGCTCTTCGACTCAGACTACTGCAGTTTGGTTAGTTGCTGACCAGCACTGCAACTCGATTGTCCCGCCTTTGCTGCGGGTCGCCGAATCGACCCGTCTGGATCCTCTCAGACGGCACGCCGGCATCGATCAACGCATCACGAACCCTGCCGACACGACGCTCGTTGGAGCCGTCGATTGCGACTCGAGAGGACGGATTCTGATTCATGTAGTCCGCAATCTCCCGCGCCTTGTTGCCGTCGGAACGCAGAATGTCGTTACTGTTGACGTTGAACGAGTAGTCCCTGTACGGATTCCAGCTGCCACCCCCGGCCAGCGGGCCTTGGGCGCCAGTCGGACCGAACGCGCCTTGCGGACCAGTGACGCCGGTAGCGCCGATTGGCCCGCTGATGCCGGCCAGCTCCGTGCTGCCCTGGGCGCCGGTAGATCCCGTGGCGCCGCGCGCGCCTGCAATGCCGGCTGGGCCGGTCGGGCCGGTCGGGCCTTCCGTCGTCGGGCCTTCAGCACCTGCGCTCCCGGCTACGCCTTGCACGCCTGCGGGACCGGTACGTCCCCTCGGGCCGGCAGGACCTGCCATGCTGTCACCTTGAGCACCCGTGTACCCGGTCGCGCCTTGCGCGCCAGTGGGGCCGGCAGGACCCGCTTCGCCGGCACGACCAACCACCATCCTTCCGGTGATGCCCGTCGCTCCAGCCGGGCCTTGTGCGCCAGCGGGGCCGGCAAAACCATCGGGTCCGGCAGGACCGGCCATCGCCGCGCCAGGCGCGCCCGTCGATCCGGTCGCACCTTGCTCACCCGTGGCGCCGGCAGGGCCGGCAGGGCCGGCGGGACCGACGTAGCTCACGGGTTCAGCCGGCCTCGACTGAACGAAGCTCGGCGTGGAACTGCACCCTGCCACCGCGAACGTCGCAGCGACCGCGAGCCACAGCGGGCGTTTCACCAACTTTTCCAACAGTATCGAATGTCTCATGATAGTTCCTCTGATGTGGTTAACAAGACTGTGCACTTATCGAATTCATTTGCGTCGAAATCGCGTGTGCGAGGTACGATTCGATTCAGCAAAATACGCCCAATACCCGGCTCGTTCCGTACGTCAGCGCTCTTAGCGAAGTTTTTTTTACGGCGCTTGAACAACGGATTGATGCCGCACCCACTGCTCAACGTCGTAGGAGCCGAAAACTTCGCGCACCGACCGAGTCTCCGGCAGCACGTAGACGATGCCATTGGTGCCGGTAAACGCCGGGCTGACCACTTTTTCGTAAAAGCGCGCCGGCACATTGATGCAGCCGTAGGAGATGCGGTTGTCGAGAGGCGTCGGAGTTGCCAGGCGCTGGAGGCGACGCTCCTTGGGCTGGGTCGTGATGACCCGGTGAAGCGATACGGCCGAGTCGTAGTCGACCCACACGACGTCCTCGCCGCGAAGATTACGGCCAAGCGCAGCCACGAACCGGCCCGCCGGGGTCGTGCGATCTTCGGGGGGCATGTCGGAGTACTCCCGGTCGCCAATGCCCGGGACAGTGTGATCACCGCGCGCCACGCCGAGTAGTGCGGGGGCTGCCCCGAGGATGCGTCCGCCGGCGTCGAATACGAAAACCCTGGCGTCGGTTTTGTCGACGATTACGAATGGCAGACCCAGGTTATCGGCCGCATCGACGATCCACTCTGCTATGTGTCGAACGTCACGTGACGCTTGCTCGCGAGCAAAATCGGCACGCTTGAGGCTGCTTGCCACCTCGGATTTCGTCGTTATCACGGATGGCGCCGGTTCCAACGCCGCCGCATGGTGGGGAAGCAAGGCCAGACCCAGAACGACAATCCCGATGCGATACATCCCCATACTCAATCTGCCTGTTTTGTCATGCTGAACGCATCAGTCTTACAAGCGCAGCGCGGCCCCGGTCGGCTTGAAACCGGGGCCGCTGCAGGACTGCGTCGCTGCCGCAAGGGCACCTCGACTTCGGGCGCCTCTGCAGCGGGCGTTGGTGCGTAATGCTTGCCTAGTTGCGGTCCCTTCTGGCCGGGCGGATAGCCGCCGGAGGAGGTGTCGTCATCGTTTCAGATGACGCGGCAGGCGTGGGTTGCCCTCGCGCAGGTTGCGCTCGCGCGGGTTGCACGGGGTCGGCAAGTGCCAATCTGATAAAGCCATTGCCGCCTTGGGAGCCAGAATTGCCGGCACCTGTGCCGCCGGCGCCGCCGCCACCGCGCGCACCATCTGGACCCTTGGCGCCGTGACTGGCTGGCGAGTTCCGGGAATAGCTGCCATTCCAGTTTTCAGCGTTGGGGAATCCCGCGACGGTCTCGCCCGTGTTTGCGTTCGACAAGCTGGTCGGGGCGCCATCTCCGCCGCGCCCGCCATCGGACTCTCCGGACGCTCCACCCTGGCCGCCCGAACCGATGGTCAGCCGGTAGACACCGGGCTTCAGGTAACGAACCGCCGTGGCCGGGACTGCACCGCTGCCGCCATCGCCGCCCTTGGCGGCCCTGCGCTCGGTGCCGGCACCGCCGCCGCCGCCGCCGCCGCCGCCGGAGAGTGCAACGTTATAGTTGCCTTCAACGAATTGCGAGCTGGCCAGGTCCGGCGCTCCGCCGGTCCATGAATCCTTCGGAACCACGGTGATAAAGCATTGTTGAGTTGCCGTTCCCGAAGCGGGGTCGACGATGGTGAACCTGTTTCCATTTCTGTCGAAATTCGTCATCCCGCAGTTCGAGTCCGTCGTATTCTGCGCGAAAGCCGGAATGGCTGCGGCGCAGGCCAGGAACATCAGAGTAAATTTTGCAGTTTTCATTCTTGCCTCCAGAGGCGTCTGAAATTGCGCACTTGTCGAGTCTCTTAGCATCGAAATCGCGTGTGCGTGGTACGATTCACATTGACAAGATACGCCGAATACCCGGCTATCTCCGTGCGCCAGCGCTCATAGCGAAAGTTTTTTTCGCAGAGCACGCCGATCATGACCACCGCGCCCTCACGCGGCGCGATGGATCGCGATTGATCTCACCCAGGCGTTGCTGCCAGTCCGTGAGTTCGCGTTCGGCCTCGTCATCAGAGACTCCATACGTTTCCTGGATCCGGCGGGGGAACCGGTCCCCGGTGAGATCGTCCCATGGTTCGGTGACGTTGCCCCTGATTTTTTTCCAGTTGCCTTCGATGCGGTCCCAGTTCATTTCAGTCTCCTTGCGGTTGCTTGACACGCGAGATCATTTCTACGCGCTTCGCCCGAAATGATCCGTGCGATGCCGTACATAGCGTCAGCGGGCGATAGGAGGAGATCGGGTGTCCGCCAAAAAAAGCCCCCGGACAAGAGCTGCCGGGGGCCGGAACCCGCCAATCAATAAGGAAGGGGAGGGTGACTGGCGGGGGGAGGAGATGGAGTTAAATGACCCCCGGCAAAGCCGGGGGCTTATTGGGTGAGCGCCTCAAAGGCGCTCGCATCCCGTGAGCCGCCTGAAGGCGGCGTAATAATCGGCTCCTTCCCCCTTGACGGGGGAAGGTTGGGATGGGGGTGATACGCAACTCGATGCATGACTTCGTCATCTCACCCCCACCCTCGCCCTCCCCCATCAAGGGGGAGGGAATAACGGTTATATCCACCGGCATGACTCCACCGCCGTATAGGTCAAACCTTGCGGAGTCCCCCGGCAGAGCCGGGGGTTTACCTCACCGAATTATTCACGTCCACCTCAGACAGTTCTGTACGGCAACGTACAGAGCTTGCTGAGGAGTAGGCGATAATCGTCGTACCGTCCAACTCCTCGCAATAACCGTCGGCAAGCCGGGTCCGGCAAACGCATGCGGTGTCGCGAGTTGCCAGCGTGTAGGCAGGATGGCAGTTCCGACAATGTCCTGGGAGGCGATCGATGGACCACATGGCTGAGGCGCTAAGTACGACCCGCTACGACGGGGTATTGCGGATGATTCAAAGTCGGTTGGCCGATGAGGTGAGAACGCCATTCGAGATTCGGCTTTGGGGAAATCGCACCTATCAATTTGGAAAAGGGGAGCCCGCGGTCAAGGTGCTTGTCAAGGATCGCCACGGCCTGGCGGCCCTCGGTCGCATGGATGAGCTGGGGATCTGTGAAGCTTACATGGCCGGCAGCCTGGACATCGCCGGAGACATGCTGGGCTTCGTCAGCCTGCGAGGCTTGTTGAGCGACCGGCACCCGCTGCACTCACTGTGGCGGCGGATCGCGCCATTCCTGATCGGGCGCGGCCAGACGGATCGACAGGCGATCGCGACTCACTACGACTTCAGCAGCGAGTTTTATCTCAAGTTCATGGACCCGACCCGCTGCTATTCACACGCGTTGTTCGAACGGGACGATGAAGCGCTGGAGACGGCGCAGCGCCGCAAGCTGGATTTCGCCATTGACGCCTGCCGCCTGCAGCCGGGTGATCGGGTCCTGGACGTCGGCGGCGGTTGGGGCAGCTTCACGGAACATGCCGGACGGCGCGGGATGCAGGTCACCTCACTGACCATTTCCGATCAGCAGGAGCGGTATGTGACCGACTTGATACGCCGGCTCCAGTTGCCCTGCCGGATACTGAATCAGGATTTCCTGAATTACACCGCGCCCGTGCCCTATGACGCGATCGTTATTCTTGGCGTCATGGAGCACCTTCCCGACTACCCGTCAGTGCTGCGCCAGTGCCAGAGGCTGCTGAAACCGGGCGGACGCTTGTATCTCGACGCCAGCGCCTTCCGGGAGAAGTACTCCAAGCCCACCTTCGTCTCGCGGTATATCTTTCCGGGAGACCATTCCTATTTCTGCCTGCACGAGTACCTTGCGGCAGTGGCCAAATCGCGGATGGAGGTGCTGGCGGTTCACAACGACCGCCACAATTACTTCCTCACGTGCACAGCCTGGGCAGAGAAGCTGGAAACTGCCCGCGATGAAATCGTCAGTCGCTGGGGCGAGGCGCTTTATCGCCGCTTCCGGCTGTATCTCTGGGGCTCGGCCCACGCCTTTCTCACCCGGGGGATGGATGCGTATCGGGTGGTGCTTGAACGCTGGTAGCGGGCAATGACTCGCGCCGCCGCACCGGAAAATGATTCCAGTATTCAGCGGAAGCGGATGGTCGCTTCCGTTCAGTATTGCAGCGGGCTTTCGCGTCGCTTCTGAGTGAACTGCGACGTTGCACGGCCGGGGGATGGTTTGCATCCCCACTTTGGCGCAGCGCCTTCCAGGATCCAGGCGTGATGTGCGCGAAGATTGCGGGCGGCCAATACCCACTTGGCGGCCATGCGCCGATCAGCATAAATGTCACGCGCGCGGCGCGTCAGGCTGGACACGGGGTTGATAATCATTTGAGTGCTCCTTGGCTGGTCAGATTGATGTGAACGGCGTGATCTCGCCGAAGACTGAGCCAAGCGTTATCACCGTGTCGCTCACGTCAGAGAGAGTATTCGCCTTGTGCGAAACGCTCTGTTCGCTGGCGTACGTCCAGCCAACAAACTTCGCAACGGCATGATACTTCTGCGACGGCTCCCGACTCCCGGCTCCGGGCCCCGGGACAGTTCGCTTTTTGCCGAAGGCCATTGTCGCCCCGCCAATCCTGCCGCTCCGTGCGCTGGCGTACATACGGCCCGATGGATATGCTTTAAATTGCCAACGTGATTTCCGATCTCGACGCTGTTGGCCCACCGTCCGACGACAGTGCGGGCATGACGACGCGCGCGCCGGTGACGCCCGCTGCCGTGGCGCAGCCCAATCCCGATGAGCTTGCGCTGTCTGGCTGCTGGACCGCGCTGGGCATGGGCGCCCTCGACCGGCAGCTCGATGCGCTGGCTGTTTCCCGCCAGGCGCAGGTGGTCGTGGATGGCGCGCGCGTCGAAGCGCTCGATACCGTCGGTGTGTGGGTTCTCCAGCGGTTGTTCCAGCGGCTGCGCAGCGACGGTGTCGCAATAAACCTGCGCGGCTGGCGCCCCCAATTCGCGAAGCTGCTCGATGTCGTCGCGCAGCACGCTGCTGCAATTCCTGTCCGGACGCCGGAGCGCCCCGCGCTTGAACGCATCGGTATGGCCACCGCAGCGGCGCTGGAAGAGATCTTCGCACTGCTCAGTTTTGTCGGCGAAAGCGCGCTCGCGCTCACGGCAAGCCTCACGCATCCCGCGCGCCTGCGCTGGCGCACTGTCCTGCACAACATCCACAGCGCCGGCTTCAGCGCTTTGCCGATCGTCGGCCTGCTGTCCTTTCTGCTGGGCATCGTCGTTGCCTACCAGGGCGCCGAACAACTCAGGCGCTACGGCGCCAATATCTTCGTTGCTGACCTGGTGGGCTGGTCGATGCTGCGCGAGTTCGCGCCCTTGATCACGGCCATCATCGTCGCCGGTCGCTCGGGCTCCGCTTACGCCGCGCAGATCGGGACCATGGCCGTTACCGAGGAGATCGACGCGATGCGAACCATCGGCATCGCGCCGCTCGATCTGCTGGTGCTGCCCAAGATTCTCGCGCTGGTGATAGCGCTGCCCCTTCTGACGGTGTACGCCGACGTGCTCGGGGTGTTCGGCGGGATGATCATGGCGCGCGCGCAGCTTGGCGTCGGTTTCGAGGAATTTCTCGATCGCCTGGTCAACGCCATCGATCTGTCCACCTATCTGCTCGGCATCGGCAAGGCGCCGGTGTTCGCGGTGATCATCGCTGTCGTCGGCTGTTTCCAGGGCTTTCGCACGCACGGTGGCGCCGACAGCGTTGGCCGCCACACCACCCGCAGCGTCGTGCACGCCATCTTCCTGGTGATCGTCGCCGACGCCCTGTTCTCTGTCGCGTTCAGCGCGCTGGACATCTGACATGCAGGGTGACGAAAAAGTGGACGCCGCGGTGATCGAAATCCGTAACCTGTCGACGCGCTTCGGCGATCATGTCGTGCATGACGGACTCGATCTCCAGGTGCGCCGCGCGGAGATTTTCGCGCTCGTCGGCGGCAGTGGCTCCGGCAAGTCAACGCTGCTGCGCGAGATGATTCTGTTGCACCGCCCGGACGCAGGCACGATTCGCGTGCTCGGCGCCGACGTCCAGTCGCTCGACGAGCAGGATGCGCTCGCCTTGCGCCAGCGCCTGGGTGTGATGTTCCAGCACGGCGGCCTGTTCGGTTCGCTCAGCGTGCGCGAAAACATCGGCCTGCCCCTGCGCGAGCACACCGGCCTAGACGACGAGCTGATCGACGAAATCGCGGCGTGGAAGCTCGAATTGACCGGCCTTGCGCCGGAAACCGGGTTGCAGTATCCGCCCGAGTTGAGCGGCGGGATGCTCAAGCGCGCATCCCTGGCGCGCGCGCTCGCGCTCGACCCCGAGCTCCTGTTTCTCGATGAACCGACGGCCGGGCTCGACCCCACCAGCGCGGCCGGCGTCGATGAATTGGTGAAGAAGCTGCGCGACCTTTTTGGTCTGACCATCGTCATCATTTCGCATGACCTCGATTTGCTGTGGCAGGTGGTCGATCGCGTGGCGGTGCTCGGCGAGGGCAAAGTGCAGGGCGTGGGGTCGATGTCCGAGCTCGCGCAGATGGATCATCCCCTCATCCGGCAGTACTTCGACGGCCCGCGCGGACGGGCGGCACAGCCGCAGCAGGCGGGAGAGAAGACATGGAATCAAAGGTAAACTACGCCGCGGTCGGCGGGTTCGTGCTGGTTCTCGGCACCGCGTTCGTCGCCGGCATCCTGTGGCTCGCCTCCGGCGGCGCCTTCCAGAAGAAGGTCGATTTTTATCTGGCGATCGTCAACGAATCGGTGGCTGGCCTCAACCTGAATGCCCCGGTCAAGTACAACGGCGTCGACGTGGGTCAGGTGCGGGAGATCCGGCTCAACCCCGACGACCCCGCTCAGGTGCGGCTCACGTTCGCGATCGAGCGCGGCACGCCGATAAAGGTCGACACCGAGGCAGTGTTGAAGACGCAAGGCCTGACCGGCATCGCTTACGTCGAGTTGAGCGGCGGCGGCCGCGACTCGCCGCCGTTGCTCGCTACGACGCCGGGCGAGTATCCCGTGATTCCCACCAAGCCGTCGCTCAGCGCGCGCCTGGAAAATGTGCTCACCACGGTGCTTGCGAAGCTGGACGGCACATCAGCCAGCATCAATGCCCTGCTCAGCGAAGAAAACCGCGCTGCGTTCAAAAGCGCGCTTGCCGATATCTCGGCCGTCGCGGGCACGCTCGCCGCGCGCAGGGAAACGCTCGACGCCGGTATCGCCAGCGCGGCGCGCACCTTCGAGAACGGCGCTCGCGTGACGGCGCAGCTCGCTCCGGTGATCGACCGCATGGGTCCGGTGATCGATCGCATGGGCCGCAGTGCCGACGCCATCGAGAAGATGGCCAACGAGGCGGAACGCACCAGTGCGAGCGCGGGCACAACCATCGACGCCGTGGGCGATGACGTGAAGCGTTTCACCGCTGAAACGCTGCCGGAGCTCGAACGTCTGCTCGGCGAAATGAGTGTCCTGGCGGCCTCGCTGCGGCGCCTGAGCGCAAAATTCGAAGGCAGCCCTGGTGGCCTGCTGCTTGGCCGCAGGCAAGTCCCACCGGGGCCAGGTGAATGAACAGCTTGATAAACTCAGCGGTGCCCTGGAGATTTCCAGCCCGATGTTGGCGGCTCGGCGCCGCCGGTCTGTCGCTTGCACTGCTCTGCAGCTGCGCGGCGCTGGCGCCGGCGGTCGCGCCGCACCCCCGCTTCTTCTCGCTTGCCGACGCGCGAGGGGCTGCGCACGCCGCGCCGCAGACTGGCACCGCGGCAGCGGGTTTCGACAGCCCTCACATCGTCTACGTGCGCCAGGCGAGCCAGCTCGAATACTATGCGCACAACGAATGGGTCGATACCCCGGCACGCATGCTCGCCCCGCTGATCGTCTCCGCGATCGAGCAGGGCGGAGCGTTTCGCGCTGTCGTGCAAACCCCGAGTACCGCGGCCGGCGACATGAGGCTCGACACCGAAGTCCTGCGGCTGCAGCACGAATTTCTGGGCAAGCCGAGCCGCGTGCGTTTTTCGCTGCGAGCCTACCTTGTGGACAGCGTGACGCGCCGGGTGCTCGCATCGCGCGAGTTCGAAGCAGTCGCCGCCGCCCCAAGCGAGGATGCTTATGGTGGAGTCATGGCCGCGAACGAGGCCGTGCGCAGCGTGCTCAACGGCCTTGCCGCCTTTGCCGCGACGGCGGCCAGCAGCTGGACGCGCGGCGCTGCCGAGGCAGTCCAGCGCTGATGTGGGCAGGGGACCATCGGCTCCCCGCCGCGCGCCTTCGTCCGGGATGCTGGGGTGTTCCCAGTCGAACGATCAGAACGGCTATGAGCCGTGTTAGCGCCAGTCGACCGCACTGAAGCGTTCGCGGCCGATGTGGCTGTAGAAAACGCCTACTGTCGCTCTTTCCTGTGTTCCGTCACCCAGGAAGGAGAACGTTGCATCACGACGGTTCCACAGGTACTTGACGGCGATGGCGTGCTGCTTGTGAACGCGCACCGTGAACGATACGTCGGCGCGGGCGATGTTGTCGTGCCCGCCGACACCGCCGGAGCCGACATCACTCACGAAATACTCCCGTGCCGTCACGTCGA
>Ga0155935_1038_pt1 | contig 16797 bp, 18 predicted proteins | sample RifCSPlowO2_02_FD_107589 | JGI IMG/M metagenome (GOLD analysis project Ga0155935, IMG submission 107589) | Betaproteobacteria bacterium RIFCSPLOWO2_02_64_14
AGAGGGGAACGTTGTGCCGCTGATGCGTGACCACGGGATCGAGAGGGGAACGTCGTGGCACCGGCGTGCCAGAACTCCATGGAGAAGCGCCTGCCTTCCCTCTCCCTCCGGGAGAGGGATCGAGGGTGAGGGAAGCGGTTCATGTCGTCACACGCCCTGAGCGAGAAACTTCAGCGCCGAGACCGGCACGATCGGCAGCACCACGTGCGAAGCGCGCGCGGCATCGACGTAAAGGCGGTTGGTCGCCACACGCTTGAGCAGCGCCCGCCCCTCCGCCTCGCCGGTGTTGGGGTTGACGTCGTAGCGCGGGAAGTTGCTCGACGAGATGTCGAGCCGGATGCGGTGCCCGGCCTTGAACAGGTTGCAGGTCGCGAACGGCTCGATCGTGATCTCGCACACTTCGCCCGGCGTCATCGGCTCCGGCTTCTCCCACGACCTGCGGTAGCGGCAGCGCAGGATGCCGTCGCAGAGATTCATCGCGAAGCCGCGCGGGTAGTCGTCGTTCGCGGGGTGCACGTCGATCAGCTTCGCGGTGAAATCGGTATCGACGCAAGTTGACGAAATGTGCAGTTTCACTACGATCGGGCCGACGACCGCGACATTCTCATCAAGCGGCTGCGTCTCGAACACGAGCACGTCGGCGCGCGCGGCAAGCGGCAATCCGGGACGGCGCACGCCGAAGAAGCGCTCATCCTCGCGCTGATCGTAGGCACCGCCCTCGAACACCGGCTGGCCCGAGGTGAGCGGCCCGCCGATCGTCGGCACCGGGTTCGCCGGATCGTAATCGTAGGCGAGCGGTGCGGCGCCCGCCGCCGGCAGCGCAGGATCGAGCCGCCCGTCCGCGTGCAGGTGATAGCACGTGAACTTCACCTGCGGCAGCGGCCAGTCGTCGCCAACGATCCAGCGCCCGCCGTGGTCCATCCGGCCGTCGGCATTCCTGCGCTCCGATCCCCCGCCCATGAGGAACAACCGCACCGCAGGCTCGCGATCGACGCCGTTGGCGATCCCCTTCACCCAATGATCGAACCAGCGCTGGCGCAACACGCGCCAATTCTCTGCGAGGTTGCCGTCGATCGTCGCCGCCGGCCCGAAATCGACGTCACCCGCGTAAGCTTTGCTACGGTCGCCGTGCGTCCACGGCCCCATGATGAGGCGCACCGGGCCGCGCTTTTTGCGGCTGAGTGCTACGTAATTGTCGGTTGCGGTGCGGATGTAGGCGTCGTACCAGCTCGACATGTGAATCTGCGGCACGTCGGCGAACTGGTCGTAGAACCCCTCGGCGTAGATGCCGGGCTGCTTCCAGTAATCGTCGAACGCGCCGTGCGTCCACTGCTCGAAAAGGTAATCCTCGTACTCCGGCACCCAGCGTACCGGCGAATGGCCCGGCTTCCACGGCATCGCCTTGAACCAGTCGATCAGGTTCTCCTGCTCCATCGCCTTGCGGATGTGCGGGTGCTTGCGTGCGTGCGGGCTCTCCTTCGCCTGGTTGAAGGCCCATGTCACCTGCTTCATCTCGAACGCGCCGCCGCTGCGGATGCCGCTGAGATACGCGTTGGAGAACGCCCCGCAGTCGATCACCATCGCCGCGAGCGCCGGCGGCGCGAGGCACGCGAGCGCGCCCTGCGTGTGCGCCGCGTACGAAAGCCCCATGGTCGCGACCTTGCCGCTGCACCACGGCTGCGCCGCGAGCCAGGCGACGGTGTCGTAGCCGTCCTCGCCGTCCGAGAGATACTTGATGAACTTCCCCTCGGAGCCGTGCCGTCCGCGGCAGTCCTGGTAGGCGACGACGTAGTCCCGCGCGACGAACCATTGCGCCACCTCGGGCCGCGGCCGCGCTTTCGTCATGCCGCGATCGACCTCCGAACGCGAGGCGAGCGTCTTGCCGTACGGCGTGCGCTCGAGGATGACCGGAAATTTCCCTTCGACCGCGACCCCGTCGCGCGCCGGGCGATAGATGTCGGTCGCAAGGCGTACCCCGTCGCGCATCGCCACCATCACGTCGCGCTCGACAACGACGCCGTACGCGCCTTCCTTCACTTCAGCGGATTGTGACATGGTATTTATTATCGTCAGTAGAATATAGCATCGATCGAACCGTCCATGATCTCGCAGGAGACCCTTTCCTTCCGCACCCGCGGCCGCGGCACGACCGAGGTCACGAGCGAAGTCGCGCGCGTGGTCGAGGCGAGCGGCATCCGCACCGGCGTGTGCACCGTGTTCCTGCAGCACACCAGCGCCTCGCTTATCCTGTGCGAGAACGCGGACGCCGACGTGCGGCGCGACCTCGAGACGATACTCGCGCGTCTTGCACCCGACGGCGACCCCGCCTGGCGCCACGACACCGAGGGCTCAGACGACATGGCGGCGCACGCGCGCTCGATGCTCACCTCGACCTCGCTCACCCTCCCCGTAGGCAACGGGCGCCTGCTGCTCGGCACCTGGCAGGGGCTCTACCTTTACGAGCACCGCACCAGCCCGCACTCGCGCAGCATCGTCGTCACCGTCATGGGCGATGCCTGATCCCTCCGCCCCTTCCCCGCGTTTTTCCGTGCGATGCTCGTAGGTTGGGGTGAGCAACGCGAACCCCAACAACGCACGCAATCGATCATGTTGGGGTGCGCCGCGGCTTACCCCAACCTACGCTCTACCTCACGTTCTTCCGCGTCCAGCCGTCGAGGTAAGCGGCGATTTCGAGGTTGTTCTTCTCCAGCATCATCATGTGGCCGTTGCCGCGGATACCGATCTCGGGAAGCCGCACGAAATCGTGCTTGACCCCGGCCTGGGCGAGAAAGCGCGAGGTGCAGTGATCGTACGGCACGTGATAGGACGCCTCGCTCACGATGATGAGGATCGGAATGCCCTGCAGATTTGGAAGCTGGCGCGCCGGCGCGCCCTGCAGCCAGCAGCGCACGAGCCCCGGCCCGCCGGGAGCCGCTTCGCGCGTCATGTTGAGATCCTCGGCGCTCGCCGCCGCGGGCGCGTAGGTAAGCGCGCCGCGCGTGATGCCCCACGGACGCGCGAGGGCGCCGTCCTTGAACCAGTCGGGCGCGCCGGTGACCGTGTTCTCGTGACACGGCGGGCCGTTCGGCTCCACCGCGAGTATGCCTTTGACGAGCTTTGGCCGCGCATCCGCGACACCCCAGCCGAAGGGACCCGACTGCGAATGCGTGAGCAGGATCGCGCTCCCGATTCGGTCCAGCAGCGCGACGCCCGCCTCGCGGTTCAGGCGCTCGATCACGCTCACGTCGCGGATATCCTCCACCTGCGACGCGAAGAACTGGTCGAAGACCGGATCGCCGGGCACGCCCGCGCCCGGCCACTGCGTGTGCAGCTTCGCCTGCGGATACTCGCCATGATGCTCCGGCGCGGTGAAACGGCGCGACATGGCGCCGGCGGTGGGCCGCCGCGTCTCTCCGTACGCTTCGGTGAAAAAACCCGAACGCGCGCGCCCCGGCTGGTCCACGACGTAGACCGCGTAGCCCTGCTCCAGAAAATACTCGGCCCAGCCCTTGCGCCCGTCGGGAGTGCCGAGGAAGTTGGTGCCGGTCTGGCCGCCGCCGTGCCACATCACCACCGGGTAAGGATGCCGGCGCTCGTGCGGGACCTGGTACTGCACGAACATCTGTCCCGTCATGATCCTGCCGTCCGCGGTGTCGCTGTAACGGCCGCCGACGAAAAAATAACCCTGCCCGGCGATGGCGAGCAGCTCCCCGCCCTGGCGCGTGTTGCCGGGCATGCTACTGCACGCCGCCGCGCCGAGCGCACGCCGGATGCGATTCATGGATCATTCCCCTCATGATGGTCTCCCGCCGCCATGATAGCGCGGACGGTGCTACCCTTCCTTCAATTGCAAGGGTGGGTTAGCCGCGCTAGCGGCGTAACCCACCGGTCGCGCGCAGTGGCGGGTTACGCGCCTCCTCGCCGCTAACCCGCCCTACGATCCCGTATCATTCCGCATTCATCATTCATCATTCCGCATTCAATAGGGGATCGTCATGGAACTCGGACTCACGGGCCGCAAAGCCATCATCTCCGGCGCGAACCGCGGCATCGGCCGCGTGATCGCCGGCGCGCTTGCCGCCGAAGGCGTGCACATCGCGGCGCTCGGCCGCAATCTCCCGGCGTGCGAGGAAGCAGCAGTGGAACTGCGCGAGCGGCACCCTGGCCTCACCGCGGTCGCGGTAAAGGTCGATCTCGAGCAGCCGCCCACGATCGACCCGGCCGTGGCCGCCGCGGTCAAGGCGCTGGGCGGCGTCGACATCCTCGTCAACTGCGCGGGCGGCGCCTACCGCGGCCGGCTCGAGGAAATCCCCGACGAAATGTGGGAGCGTTATTTCAAAGTGAAGCCGCTGGGGCTCATCCGCATGACTCGCGCCACCGTGCCGCATCTCAAGCGCTCGGACCAGGGGCGCATCATCAACATCTCCGGCACGCGCGGGCGCGAGCCCGAATCGCACTCCATGATGTCGGGCCCCATCAACTTCGGCACGCTGAGCCTCACCAAGGCGATGGCGAACGAGTTCGGCCCGTCCGGCATCACGGTGAACGCGATCGCGCCCGGCTCGACCCGCACCCGGCGCTGGGACGAACTCGTCGGCATCACCGCGCGCGAACGCGGCCTCGGCATCGAAGCGGCGGAGAGATTCCTGCTGGAGGAAGTCCCGCTCGGCAAGGTCATCGACCCGCAGGACATTGCCGACCTCGCCGTCTTTCTCGCCTCGGCACGCGCGCGGCTCATCAGCGGCACGGCGATCAACGTCGACGGTGGCCGCACCAGGAGCATCTGACTCATGGCGCTCTCAAGAACCGTGTCGTTGCGAGGACAAGCCGTCAGCCGCGAGCGAAGCGTGGCGGTCTGCAACGAAGCAACCTCGCGGCGGGCGCGCTTCCGTTGCCCGCAACGAGATTGCTTCGTGCCTCGCAATGACACCCTGCGCTTCATGCGTGGCCACGTCCCCTCCTGTCATCGCGAGGAGCGGGCGACGCGGCGATCTCGCGGCTGGCCGCGCCTGCGTTGCCCGCAACGAGATTGCTTCGTGCCTCGCAATGACGATTTCCTTTCCTTTCGTGGACGGCAAAGATGAAACACTTACTCAGGTTGCTTGCGGGACAACACACCAAGTTCACCATTCCGCGGCTTACGGCAGTCGCCCTCGCGGCGATACTTCCCGCACAGCCGGCGCATGCGCAAACCTGGCCGTCCAAGCCGCTGCGCATCGTCGTCGCGTTCACCCCGGGCGGCGGCAATGACACCATCGCGCGCCTGATCGGCCCCAAGCTCACCGAAAGCCTCGGCCAGCAAGTGGTGGTCGAGAACCGCCCCGGCGGCGGCAGCGCGATCGCCTCCGAACTCGTCGCCCGCGCGCCGGCCGACGGCCACACGCTGTACCTCGTCAGCACCAGCTTCATCGCAGCGCCCAGCCTGATGAAGAACCTGCCGTTCGACACGCTGCGCGACTTCGCGCCGATCACGCGGCTCGCCATGGTACCGGCCGCACTCATCGTGCACGCCTCGCTGCCCGTCAAATCCGCGAAGGAACTCGTCGCGCTCGCACGCGCCCGGCCCGGCGAGATCACCTTCGGCTCGGCGGGCATCGGCAGCGGCTCGCACTTCGGCGGCGAAGTGTTCCGGCTCGCCACCGGCACCAACCTGCTGCACGTGCCCTACAAGGGGAGCGCGCTCGTCACCACCGCGCTGCTCTCGGGCGAAGTGATGATGGGCGTGTCGAATCCCGTCTCTTCGCGGCCGCACGTGAAGGCCGGCCGGCTGCGGTTCCTCGGCATCGCCTATCCGACGCGCTGGCCGCTCCTGCCCGAGTATCCGACGCTCGCGGAATCCGGGGTGCGCGGGGCCGAGACCGTGATCTGGCACAGCATGACGGTGCGTGAGGGCACGCCCGCCGCCATCGTCCAGCGCCTGCACGCCGAGATCGTGAAGGCGATGACCCGGCCGGACGTGGTCAAGCATCTCGCGTCGGACGCCGCGCAGCCCATGACGCAGACACCGGCGGAATTCGGCGCATTTATGCGCGGCGAGATCGCGCGCTGGCAGAAGGTCGCGAATGCCGCCGGCATCCGCGCGAAGTAACTTCACACCGGTCATCGCCGCACGGCATAGTGCAGGCCCCAGCCGGCCGTGGCGTAGACTGCGACCGCCAGCCACAGCACGCCTGCCACTTGCAGCGCGCTCCAGAGGTCGGGGATGCGCATGTGCCCGGCCGTGAAATAGACCAGGAACATGCCGTAACTCGCGGCGGCCCACGCCGCCATCACCGGCACCACGAGGAGGGCGCGCCAGCGCCGCTGCCAGGCGTAGGTAAGGAGCCGCGCCATGAAATAGAGGAAGAATGCGCCACCGATCAAAACCGGCGCCGCCACCGTCACCGCCGTCAGCACCGTCATGGCGACTTTCGAATATTCCCCCGCTCGCCATTGCTGCCACAGTTCGACCGGCCAAGCCCGTTTCCGCGAACTCCATTGCTGCCCGGCGTCGGCGGCCGCCTGGCGGACACCCGCATCCGGGTCCTTGAGTGCCCGCTCGAGCAGCGCCTCCCGCTCCCTGGTCTCCGTCTTCGGCGAGCCCAGCCAGCCCACGACGGCCCGCCTCACTTGCGGGTCGGGATCGTTCACGCCGCGCCGCAGGATGGCTTCGCGTTCCGCCGTGCCCGGATCGCCGCGCATCATCGTCGCCAGCGCGGTAATTCTGACCCTCGCGTCGGGGTCCTGCGCGCCGGCCTCCAGTTGCGGCCAGAAAGCCGCCGCACGGCTGCGATAGCGATGATCGTGGATGAACTGGCGCCCCACCGCGCCGAAGGCCGCGCGCCGCACTTGCGGATCGGGGTGCGCCATCGCCGCGGTGAGCTGCGGAATCAACGAGCGCCGGTCGAATTCGTCATCGGGCGCGCCGGCGATGTGAATGAAGAGTTCCAGCGCCGCCGCGATCACCCGGGGATCGTCATCGCGCGCGAGCGACAGCACCTGCGCGCGCCAGGCCGCGTCGCGGCGATTGATCTTGAGCGGGCCCATTGCCTTCAAGCGGCTCTCCACCGGAAGCGATCGATCCAGCGCCACCGCCATCGCCTCCAGTATCGGCGCGGGCAGCGCCTCGCCCGATGGAGGCGCAACGCCGCCGCTCCGCCACGCCGGCGAGAGGAGGGGAAGCAAGGCATGCTCCCACGCGAGCACCAGCGCCCATAGCGCAAACGGCGCGAGTATCAGGGCTATGAGCGGCGTCCGGTGCCTGATGGCCATAACGCGTCAGAGTAACACCTGCGGGTGGCCGGCACGAAGCTCCGGGCGCAACGAGGTCGGTGTTTCCCCAGTCAAATGCCTCGGCCCCGCTTTGCTTGAATTGCGTGGACCCGCACGCGCGGCGGCGGGTTACGTTCCTTATCGCCACGCTAACCCGCCCTACGAACTGGATCCCTCTCCCGACCTCACGACCTCCCGCTCTCCCGGCATCGAATGAATGCCAGCGCGCGGCGGCGGGAACTTTTCTTCCGCGTTCATCGTCAGTGCCTTTGAAGCGCAGAAGTTTTGAAGCGCGACACTCTTACTCTTATGGCGACGCCGAATATGCCGCGATTACGCTATCCGTGGCTGGGAGACCGGCCTTGCCGGGGTGTCCGAAAGCGGTCGGTTCAGCCGTTTTTATCTTATATAACAAGGACGATCACGTCCCAGCCGTGCCGATGACCAGGGGAAGTTGGCGCAAGCCGTTCATTCTGACTGAAACTGGCAAGGAGGCAAAAATGTACGTTCATGAAGTGGTAAACCACTATGTTCGTGACGTGATGACCCACCATGTGAAAATCGCATCCCCGGAGGATACGCTCAAGCACGCGGCGCAGATGATGGAGGAACTCGACTGCGGCGTATTGCCGATTGGAGAAAACGACCGTCTCGTCGGCATGCTGACGGATCGTGACATCGCGATCCGCGCCGTGGCACGCGGCAGGTCGCCCACCAGGTGCAAGGTGCGCGAAGTCATGTCACCCGAAATCAGGTACGTCTATGACAACGAGACACTGGACGACGCGGTGCGAAACATGAGCGCGCTGCAGGTCCGGCGGCTGCCGGTCCTCAACCGCGAAAAACGCCTGGTCGGCATCATTTCGCTGGGCGACGTGGCCATCAGCGACACCGACAGCGCCGCCAATGCGCTGAAGCAAGTCTCGCAATAAGCGGCGTCGCCGAACCGCGCAACAAGTAACGTTCCCTCCCCCGTCCATGGGGGAGGGTTGGATCTCGAGGAGGCTGTCCCGACGCGGCGATCTCGCGCGCGGCGGCGGGTTACGCGTCTTCCCGCCGCTAACCCGCCCTACGATCTCTGTCACGCCCGATCAGGCACGCATCACCGGTCACGCATTTCCCTATTTGTACTCCTCGTGCTTCGGCAGCGCCTGCGTCTCGACGTACCACTGCGCCCGCGATCCCCAGAAGATGCTGCCGTCCGGGCGCTCCTCCGGGCTCGCATCGAGGCACCCCGCCGGCACCAGGTAATTCTCGGTGGTCGCGATCTTGTGCGGCATGCGCGTGCCGCACTGGGTGCAGAAGCACACCGCGAAGCGCTTGGCGCCCGGCAGATCGAAACGGCGCACCAGCGCTTCGCCGGCAAGCCAGGTCAACTGGCTCTGGGGAACGAAGATGTTCGCCGCGTGCGCCGCGCCCGTGGCCTTGCGGCAGCGGCTGCAGTGGCAGTACCTGAAACCCGCCAGCGGCGGCTTGATCTCGAAGCGCACTGCCCCGCACAAACAGCTTCCTGCGATGGATTTCTGTTCCATCTCGATTCTCCTCTACCAATCGTTACGCACCACCACCGCGCAGCGGCGGGTTACGCACCTTCTCGCCGCTAACCCGCCCTACGATTTCTACGATTTCTTCCTCCTGGTTACGCCGCGAACCCATGAGGTGCCGATTCTCACATGAATCCGGCTTCATCATTCCGCATTCATCATTCCGCATTCATCATTCATCATTCCGCATTCATCATTCATCATTCATCATTCATCATTCATCATTCATCATTCATCATTCATCATTCAAGTCAGGCACCTTCCGCCGCCTGGGGATTCCACTGCCCCTTGCGCATGCGCGTGATTGTCACCTTCGAGAACATGCCCGCCTTCGCAAACGGGTCGCCGTCCGCGAAGGCCTGGGCTTCGGCGCGGCTGCCGACGTTGACGATCAGCAGGCTGCCGTTGAACTCCTTGCCGTCGTCGCTCACCGTCCCGCCCGAGAGCACCAATATGCCCTTCTGGCTGTGGAGATAATCGAGGTGGGCCGGCAGGCCCTTTTCACGCAATGCGGCGAAGGTTGGCGCGGCGACCCGCGAGATGGCCCAGAGCATGGATGGTCTCCTTTCAAGTCGGATTCACATTCCCTCCCCCGTTTACTGGGGAGGGCAAATCACATCCCCTCCCCCGTTCACGGGGGAGGGCCAGGGTGGGGGCGCCTCGGCCGGCCACGAGAACGGTGCCGGGGCTTGGCGAGCGGGGTGACTGCGTACGCTGCAGCGGGCTCGCGCACATCAAGCGTGAAGGGGCTACGCACCGTCACGCCACCGAAGACCGTGCCGTCCTGCAGATCCTCCGTCAGCATCAGCTCGCAACCCTGCAACTGCGCCGCGCCGACCACCATGCTGTCCCACCAAGAAAGGCGATGGCGCTGCTCGATTTCCCACGCGCGCCGCATCAATGCATCATCGATCGGCTGCGGCCGCCAGGCCAGGAATGTGCTCAGCTCCTGCCAAGCGCTTTCCGGAGCGACGGGGGCCGCAAGCTTGCGCGTGACGTTCACATAGAAGTCCGACAGGACCTGCATGCTCGTCCGGCCGATACCCTCGCGCCAGAGGTGCGCGAGCCACACCTGCGCGCGCTGCTGCTTCGCGAGTTCCCCGGGATCGCGCGCGTAGATCAGAACGTTCGCGTCAACGAAAACGGGAGCGGTCATGCAGTTCGTCTCGGGAGCGGTGGCGCTCGCCCGGCTGCCTGCGTATTACCAGCTTGCTGTTGAAGTAGCGGCGCATCGCGTCCTCATACTCCCGCGACTCGCACATGTGCTGGTGCAGGAGTCCCCCGACAAAGCGCGACAGGCTCACGTTGCGTTGCGCCGCGTGCACGCGCGCCCATGCGGCCGTCTCCGCGTCCACCGTGATGGTGACGTTCTTCATCGCCCGGCCTGAACCGCGAGCACGCATAAAAACAATATTACACTGGCTTCGTGTAAATTACTATCCTGTGGAAATCTCTTATGGAGTCGCGCGGGTGGGTTAGCCGTGCCTGCGGCGTAACCCATCGATTCGCGCGCAGCGGCGGGTTACGCGCGTCCTCGCCGCTAACCCGCCCTACGATCTCTCGCGCCCCACCAGTCACGCCCCACCAATCACGCCCCTCAGTCACGCTTCCAAAGATTCACGTGGAAAGGCGTTTCCAGACCGCCTCGGCGTCTTTAGCCTTGTTGTAGTCCTGGGCCATATCGCCCGTTCCGACCGGACTCTTCGCCGCAAAAAACACCGCTGGGCCGCCGATGGCGCAGACGCCGTGCCGGGTGTTGCGCGGGATGTGAACCAGGAAGCCGGGCTCGATGATCCGTTCCTCGTCACCGACCACCATCTTCATCCTGCCCTCGAGCACGAGCATGAACTGCTCCTCGTTCGGGTGAACGTGGGGAGGCGGGCCTTCGCCTTCCTGGTAGGTCGTGACGCCCACCTTGATGAGTTCGCCCGCGACACTCTTGCCCACCGCGGGACCCACATTCGAACGCTTCGCCTCCATTTCCGAAATCTTGTAGAACGCCATGCTTTCTCTCCTTTTCAAGAAGCCCTGTCACGGGCGGTTCGCTTCCTTCCGCATAATGGGGAAGAATATACACCCCATCGGCTCGCGGTTCCGCTCCAGATCTCTGCGGCGATCTCGCGGCTAGCCGCGGTTGCGTTGCTTGCAACGGGATTGCTTCGGTTCCCTCACAATGACATCCTGCGCTTCATGCGTGGCCACGTCCCCTCCTGTCATCGCGAGGAGTGGGCGACGCGGTGATCTCGCGGCTGGCCGCGTGTTACACACCCTGCCTTTCGCGCGGAAACAGGGGCCCGGTGGTGCGCATGTAGTAGGCCACGCGCCAGCCGAGTATCAGCGCTTCGGCGAGAAATGCGGCGCCCACGGCTGCGACCCCGACCGCGGCGCCGTTCAAGTGCGGCGCAACGAGCGTGACGCTGCCCACGGCGGTCACCACCAGCAGCCGTATCACGGCGCTGCCCGCGATCGCCCGCGTCTGGCGCATGGCGGAAAGCAGGCCGCGCAGCAGCGAAGCGTAGCCCCAGACGATCACGACCAGCAGCAGCATCTGCACGCCCGGTGTCGCGTACTCGCTCAGGTGGCGGGGCAACCCCATGACGCCGCTCAGGATCACATCACGCATGGGCGTATAGAACAGCGCCCCCACCAGCATCACGTACACCAGCGTGACCCGGTGCGCGAACCGCAGCATCACGCGCAGGTCGTGGCGGCTGTGCGTCAGGGCCTGCGCTGTCTGCACCAGGTTGCGCAGGGGCGAGGCGACCAGGGAATTGAGCGCATTGACCACGCCAAAGGCAGCGAGCGCCAGGTCCGGATGGGCGAGACGGCCGAGAAAGAAATTGATCACGAAGGTGACCCCGTTCTCCGTGATCTGGGTGATCATCAGCGGCCAGGAAAAGCCCCACATCTGGCGGTACGAGGCCTGCTCTCCACCGCGTGCGGGCAGCTCGGCGTAGAAACCCCGGCTGACCCAATACATGTATAGCGCTTCCACGCTCATGCACCCGACCAGCGATGCGGCGCCCGCCACGGCCCCTTCCATCCAGAACGGCAGCACCATCAGCATCAGCGCCTGGGAGACCAGCCGTATGATCGTCGCGTACGAGATCGGCAGCGTGCGCCGGTGCATCATGCACAAGGCGGTGGCGAGGTTGCGCGCCTGGTTCGGGAAAATCCACAGCGCCATGATCGCCGCGGCCGCCTTGGCGAGCCGGGTCACCTCCGCGCTCGCCCCCATCATTTCGCCGAACAGCCAATCGCCGAGCGCAGTCAACGCAAACGCCTCGATCAGGAAAAACGGCGCCAGGGACACGGCGAAGTAGAAGCGCGCCACCCGCCAGAACGAGCGCTTGTCGGTGACGTAGGACAGGCCCGCCTGCGTTTCGACGCCGACGATTCCGCTGAACGTGGTATTGAATGCGAACGCGACGCTGAACGCGGCCAACGTGGTGATGGGGTCGCCGAGCCGCGCGAGAAAGGCATGAACGAGAGAGTGCGAAAGCTGATGCAGCTCGGTCGAAAGGATGAGCGGCACGAAGAACAGTACCGCGGCGCGAACCGTCAGGGGGCTATGCGCGTACATGTATCCGAGGAGCTTTGAGTTGCGGGTGGGTTAGCCGCGCCGGCGGCGTAACCCACCGGTCGCGCGCAGTAATCTTGTCATCGCAAGACGCTGTCAGCCGCGAGTGAAACGTGGCGGTCAGCGACGCGGCGATCTCGCGGCTGGCCGCGGATTACGCGCCTCTTCGCCGCTAACCCGCCCTACGATCTCTCTCCCTCCCGCTCTCCCGCCCTCACGCTCTCCCGGCTTCATCCTTCAAGCATCGTCCGACCACCGCCGGCGAGGCAGACCGTCGATGTCCTCCGCGGTGTCGCCGAACTCCTCCTCCTCGCCCTCGCCGTCGAATTTCTCGATCTCGCTGAGCAGCGCCTTCAGGCGGCGTTCGGCGGCCGGTTCGCGCTCGGCCTGCTCGAGCGTTTTGCTCGCAATGGATGCCGCGTTCTTGTGATCGCGCGCCGTCTTGATCGGACGCGCCAGTGCTCTCGCCATGTGAATTTCCCTCCAGCGTGTAATATTGCACGGACTTCCCGCAGTTGCCAATCCCGATGCAAAGGAGAAATGCGATGGCCACCGCCACCTCCAGCGTCACGCCCGATCTGATCCGCTACCTGGCGCATGCCGCCACGTCGCCCGTCCCGCCGCCGGTGCTGGCGAAAGCGAAGAACCACATATTGGACACGATCGCGGCGATGATCTCCGGCACCACCATCAAGCCCGGCCAGTTCGCGCTGCGCTACATCGCGCAACTGGGGGGCAACCCGGAAGCGCAGGTGGTGGGGAGCAGGATCGTCACCTCGGCGATCAACGCCGCCATCGCGAACGGCATGCTGGCCCACTCCGACGAGACCGACGACTCCAACGGCTCGGCCGGGCTCCATCCGGGCTGCGCCATCATCCCCGCGGCGCTCGCCATGGCCGAGCGCGAAAGCGCCGGCGGCGAGGCCTTCCTGCGGGCGGTGATCCTGGGTTACGACATCGGCTCCCGCACCAACAAGGCCCTGGGCCGGGACGCGATGCGCAAACGGAACCACCTGCCGTTCAGCATCGGCGGCACGATGGGCGCCACCGCGGCGGCGGGCTCGATCGCGCGCCTCAACGAAGAGCAGTTCCGCCATCTCCTCTCTTGCGGCGCGCAGCAGGCATCCGGCGTGATGACCTACGCGCGCGACACCGAGCACATCGAAAAGGCCTTCATCTTCGGTGGCATGCCCGCCCGCAACGGCGTGACCGCCGCCACCCTGCTCCAGAACGGCTACACCGGCGTCTATGATGTCTTCGCCGGCGACGGCAATTTCCTGCTCGCCTATGCCGAGGCCGCCGACGCGCGCGAACTCACGGCCGAGCTCGGCAGCCGCTACGAGGTCATGCTCACCAACATCAAGAAATATTGCGTCGGCTTCCCCATCCAGTCGGCGATCGAGGGGCTGCTCACTCTCATGGCGGAACACCAGTTGAAAGCAGACCAGGTCGAAAAAATCGCAGTCCGCCTGCCCGAAAGCGGCGCCCACACCGTGAACGACCGGGAGATGCCCGACATCAACCTGCAATACGTGTTCGCGGTGACGCTGCTCGACGGCAGGCTCACCTTCGAGGCGGCCCATTCCTTCGAGCGGATGAAGGATGCGAAAGTCCTGGAACTCAAGAAGAAGATGACGCTCACCGGCGACCCGGAGTTGACGCGAGCCCGTCCGGAACATCAGGCCATCGTCCAGGTCACGACTCGCGACGGGCGACAGTTGGACAAGCGCGTGACCACCTTCAAGGGCAAGTCGGAGAGCCCTCTCACCACCCCCGAAGTCGAGGAGAAAGCCGACGAGCTGCTGGAGCCGGTGCTGGGGAAGGCGCGCACGCGGCAGTTGATCGACGCCATCAGCAAGCTCGAAACCCTCGCCAGCATGCGCGACCTGCGCCCGCTGCTGAGCGCATGAGCGAACGCGAGAAGCGGGCAACCGGATCCCCTCCCCCGTTCACGGGGGAGGGTTAGGGTGGGGGCGCGCTGGCATTAATCCTGCCCCACCAGTCACGCCGTATCAGTCACGCCCTTCCTTCATCCTTCATCCTTCCGCCTTCATCCTTGCACTTCCGTCACGCCCCGCCAGTTACGCCCCCTCGGTCACGTTCATCACGCTGGTTCCCATAACCGGCGAATCGGGACCGCGTATAACCCCTCGCCGAAGCTCGCGCTGATCTCGCCATCGTAGAGGACGATGCCTTTGACGAATCGTTTGCCCGCCGACTGCTTCAGCTTGCGCAGGCCGCGAAAGTCAACGTCGGTGACCGTTGCGGCCGCCTTGACCTCAACGCCCGCCAGCGCCCCCGCACCCCGCTCCACGACAATGTCCACTTCGACGCCGTCGCGGTCACGAAAATGGAAGAACGACAAGGGCGCGGGAAACCAGCTCGCCTCGCGCTTCAGTTCCTGCAGGACGAACGTTTCCAACAGCGGGCCAAGGGATTCGCGATTCCGATGCAGGTCCGGTGCATCCATTCCGAGCAAGGCGCAGGCAAGCCCCGTATCGCCAATGTGCAGCTTGGGCGTTTTGACGAGCCGGCTCAGCCGGTTGCTGTGCCAGGGTGGCAGGCGCTCCAGCAGGAATACCCGCTCCAGCAGAGTGACGTAGTCGTGGATCGTCTGTCGGGTGAGTTGGAACGGCCCCGCCAGATCGGTGACGTTGAGCAACCGCGCGGTGTAACCCGCGGCCAGCGCGAGAAGCCTGGGCAGCGCGTCGAAAGAGCGTACCTGGGACAGGTCGCGTACATCCCGCTGCACTTGTGTCTCAACGTAGTCCCGGTACCACGCAGCGCGACGCGGTGCCGTACGCCTCCCCCAACCGCTCGGTCACACGGGTCCGAAAGATGCCAGCGAACAGGGTACCGAGAAAGCCGGGTTTCCTTCCGGCGATTTCGCACTGCGCCAGTGGATGCAGGCGCAGGATGCCCATGCGACCGGCCAGCGAATCAGCAAGTTTGGGGACCAACAACACGTTGGCCGAGCCGGTCAGGATAAAACGCCCCGGAGTCCGGTGGCGGTCAACTGCAGCTTTCAGTGCCGTGAAGAGGCCGGGAACGCGCTGCACTTCGTCCAGGATGACGCGCCCGGGCAGGTCCGCCACGAAGCCGACCGGATCCTGCTCCGCCGCCGACCGAGCTGCTTCGTCATCGAACGAAAAGTAGCGGTAGCCACGGGGCTCGCCGACCATCCGCGCCAGGGTGGTCTTGCCGCTCTGGCGAGGGCCATGAATCAGGACGACCGGCGTATCCGCCAGCGCCTCGCGAACACGGGCTGCAAGGAAGCGGAGAATGTTCGCAGGTTTGCGCGGCATGAAGGATGATAGCCCCGGAAAGCGGCTGATCGCAAGGTTACTTTCCGGCTGATCGCTAGTTCGCTATTCGGCTGATCGCTACGCGCCGAGCGACTTGATCTACTGGCAGCACGGGCATTCCACCGAGCGGGATTTCATCTACGTCACCACCGCCCACCTGAGCCATGAGCAGCTTCAGCAGTTGAGCGACGAGGTCGGGCCGGAGCGCTCGCTGCTCGTGCTCTGCACCGCGTTCCGCGGGCGCGGTGATTACCCCAATCTCACGGTGAAGAAAATTCCCAAGCAGGTGCTTTCGCGCTGCGAGTGGGGCCACGACGACTACAGCCTGCAGGTCGAGAATCTGCCTAAAGCTCCCCCTCACCCTGGCCCTCTCCCGAGTGGAGACGGCTTCGTGAAAGAGCCGGCGGTGGTTACACGCAAGAACTTCAACCCGGCCGGCATGTCACCGGAAGAGGTCGAGCGACTCAAGCTCGAAGATGGCGTGCGCCTGCACGAGAGCGTCAAGGTCGAACTGGAGTCATTGATATCGTTCAGCACACCTACCAAGTTTTGCGCATGGCAGAGAGGATTTGGAGTCACGGCATCTCTGATGAGCGCTACGATCTCACCGAACAATAACCCCTTGGGCACGAGGCCCGGAAATCGGCGAAGAAAATATCCCTCCAGCATGGGTCGAATTGCTTTCGCCACAGCCTTGTGGTCGCCGCCATTGCCGGCCGCATAGTCGTTAAGCAGCCGGTGATGCTGGAAATAGGCGGACTCGCATTCCTTATCGATGTCGAGCGGCGCAAAGTTCGTGTAATTATTAGGTGCGGCGGCCAGTTGGAAACTGGCGATCGGCGCGGCCTTGTTTTCCTTTTGTAGCGCGTCGCGCAGATCGCGAAGGAAGTAGGGGGCGCAAAAACTGGGTGCCGATCAGAGTTCCCTCGGCGGAATCTTGAAGACCTGCTCCTTGTGCCATGCCAGAAATTCCGCGCGCGGCAGCGAGGCAGCGCTCTGGGGGCGGATCAGGCCGGCGCCGTGGTAGGTCAGCATCCGGCTTCTCGCCGGTTCGCCGCCGGTCACGTGCTGGCTGACGACCATCGTGTTCTGCCCCCTCCCCAACCCTCCCCCGCTA
>Ga0155935_1247_pt1 | contig 16769 bp, 19 predicted proteins | sample RifCSPlowO2_02_FD_107589 | JGI IMG/M metagenome (GOLD analysis project Ga0155935, IMG submission 107589) | Betaproteobacteria bacterium RIFCSPLOWO2_02_64_14
AGCCCTGCACCGACGTGCGGAACGGTCCCGAGAGCTTGATGATCGTGTTGCCCTCACGCCCGAATTCGAGCAGCGCCTGGTAACCCGGCTGCTGGATGCCGCGGTCGAGTTTCGGACGGCCGAAGTGATCGACCATGAGCTTGACGCGCGCATGGCGCAGGATGGGCGCCGCTTCAGCGAGTTGATCCTCACCGCACTGAATCTGCACGAACCATCCTGCCTCCCGCAGCCGCGCGAGGTGCGTCGACGCCCGCGGATCGATAAGCGGCGCGAGCCCGTGGTTGAAGAGATTGATGCGGCAGCCGACGACGCCCCGGGCGGTGAGCTCGGCAAGCTGCTTCTCAGTGATGTCGTGGTCGACGAGGGCGATGCCCTTGAAACGTCCGCCCGATGCTGCGATCGCCTCCAGCATGCAGCGGTTGTCGGCGCCGTACGGTCCCGCGCTGACGAGGAGCGCATGTGTCAGGCCGTGTGCGTCAAGCACCGCAAGAAAATCCTTGCCGGTGCCCATCTGGGAGGGATGCGGTTGATAGAGCTTGTCGCCGGAAAGCGGAAAGCGATTGCCGCAGAACACGTGGAGGTGACAGTCGGCGCCGCCGTCGGCGACGGTGAAGCGGCTCGCGGTAGCCATCGGGGTGGTTGCCTTTCCTGATTCGCGTGCGTTACTTGAGAAAGTCCTGCGTCGAGCGCAACGGCGTGCCGTCCTTGAGCGTGATGGCGCGCGTGACGCTGCAACTGTAGCCGGCGGTGAGTACGGCGTTCATGTGCCGCTGGTGTCCGCCCGCGACCAGCACGAGGATGTCTTCCTGGCGGGGCACGATCGGGACCATCGCATCGTCGTTCGCGGTATCCACGAAATCCGGCAGCGGAGACTTGCCCCAGCCGCCGCGATCGCGGAGCTTGCGCACCGGCTGGCGGGCGGTGTCGAACAGGAAGCGTTGCACGTCGGTCTTGGACCAGCCATGCTCCGCGATCCAGTGCGCGCTTTCGGACGTGATCACCAGCATCTGCTCGCTGCGCAGGCCGCTGCGGTAGAGACCATTGCCGCCGAGGGTCGCCATCGTCGACGCCGCCGATTCGAGGTACATCTGCGGCGTTTTGCTCACCTGGTCGTTGATGTTGTGCGGCGCCTCGCCGCAGATGACGGTCACCGCGCTGGTCTCGCGCGCGTGGCCGCGGTCCACGTGAAACGGGCTCCACGGGCTGCCTTCCTCGTCTTCTCCCATGCAGTAGGAGTACTTGCCGGGATGGCCGTGGGTCGCCATGTCGGTGACGCCGGGCTTGTTGCCCCCGACGTTGATCATGACGAGACGCAGCGCCCGGCCCATGGTCGCGTTCGCGCGCCAGCCGTGGCCGAAAACGTTCTGCCGGCAGTTGACGTCGAGTTCCTTGCGCAGCGGGCCGTGCACGATCAGCAGGTGCGCGCCCGGATGGGTCGTGGTCTGCCGGCCGTAGAGGTTGTACTCGGGCTGCACCATGGCTTCCACCGCTGCGATGAGCACCGGCAGGTACTCGGGCCGGCAGCCGGCCATCACGGCATTGATCGCGATTTTCTCGACGGTGGCCGCGCCGTTGCGTGGCGGGATGATGCCCACCACCTCATCAGGGGCACGGTCGGTATAACGCAGCATCGCCGCGACTGCGGCCTGTGTCGGCGGCAGCACCGGGAGCCCGTCGGTCCAGCCCTGCTCGTAATACAGCTCGAAGAAGTCGGACGCTCCCTGCAGGGAGTCCTCCACCTCGCGCAGACGCGATGCCAGTAGCCGCGTGTTGCTCATGCTCGTATCCTTCCGGGAAAGGACGCGGCAGCGCGCCGTGCCGTGATGCGCGTCCATGATCCTGTTCCCCTCTCCCTCCGGGAGAGGGGAAGGGGTGAGGGAGATCTGTGTGTTGGCTCGCGACGCGGTGAACCGATCATTTTGTTACGCACGCGATTGGCCTTGCGTCAGCGCGGCGCGCAACTCGGCGTGCGCCTTGCGCACCCGTTCGCGCAGCTCGGCCGGAGGGCGCGCGGCGACGGGATGGGGAATGATCACGATCGGCAGGGCGTCCAGCCCCTGCATGCGGCACAGCCCGCGCGCGTAATTGTCGAAGACGTGGGTGATGAAGGTAGCGGTCGGTACGCCGCGGCGCTCCAGAGTCATGGTGTCGCGGACACTCCACGACGAGCACGACCCTCAATCGCCGACCGCGGTGACGACCGCGTCGCAGGTCGCCATCTCCTCCATCAGGTCCGGGGCCGCGCCGCTCACGGACTCTTTGCGGAAATGGCGGAACTGCGCCCGCGGAAAATCCTTCTGCAGCAGATCCTGAACTTCGTCGAGCAGGACCTCGACCAGGTCCTTGGTGTTGTTCAGGAGGCCGATCACCTTGCCATCGAGGCTGGTGGGCCGCGGCGCGAGCACGTCCTGCTTGCCGCTTTCGTCCGCGCAAGGCTCGTAGACATACGTGGTGCGTGGGGTCGGATCTTGTGCGTTCATCCGTCGTTCTCCGGTCACTCGCTGATGCATCTGTGAAGGAGTTTGTCGGACTTCGCGCCGGCAAACTCCTTATGCAAAACCGGCACCGGAACAATCGCGGAAAAGGACGACGAACAAATGAATTCGCACCCGTTTTTTCTCATATCGTCGGCCTCGATTGGATTTCCTTCCGATTTATTCCCAGTTTTTGCGTTTAGCAGCCCGCGGGACTGTCAAGTCCGACGGGCTGCCATGGCCGATTCTAGCAAACGGATGGTGACCGCGAGAATCCTCTGCTGCCTTCATGGGTATCGGTCGCTCCAGACCAGTGCCACGAACCCGGATTCGTGCGGCGATGTCGAAGTTGATCAAAGCCATGATTGCGGCAACGTAAGGAGCTTGTCGCATCTTACGTCCGACAAGCTCCTTGCGAGACCGCGCTACAATACGCCGTCAAGGAGGCGACATGAAGCGCAGGATCCAGTTGCTGGTACCGTAGGCGCCGATGGGAAGGGCATGAAGGCATTCGACGTGGTGGTCGCGAAGAACGCGGGCGAGGCGCTGGCGCTGCTCGCTGCGCACGGCGCACGCGCGAAACTGCTGGCCGGCGGGACCGATCTGCTGGTCGACCTCAAATCGGCGGCGCACGTCCCCGGCGTCGTGGTCGACATTTCGCGCGCGATGGACCTCGCTGGTATCGAGTTGACGGAACACGGGTTGCGCATCGGCGCGCTCGCGACGCACACCGCGGTCATGAGATCGCCGCTGGTGAGAGAATATTTTCCGGCGCTGGTGGACGCGTCGCACACGGTCGGCGCGGTGCAGACCCGCAATCTGGGAACGCTTGCCGGCAACCTCATCACCTGTGTGCCGTCGATGGATGGCGGTCCGCCGCTGCTCGCGCTGGAGGCGATCGTGACGCTTGCGTCATCCGCGGGGCGGAGGGAGATGCCGCTCGGAGAATTTTTCGTCGGCCCGCGCAAGACCGCGCTCAAGCCGGACGAGATGCTGCTGGACATCGTGATTCCGAGGAAAAATCTCGGCAAGCCCACGGCGTTTCTCAAGTTCGGGCTGCGCAAGGGCCAGGCTCTGGCGCTCGTTAACGTCGCGGCGAGTGCGTGGATCGACCCGAAGCGGCAGGTGTTCGTCGAACCGCGCATCGCGCTCGGCGCGGTCGCTCCTACCGTGATCCGTGCCCCGAAAGCCGAAGCCTGGCTCGAGGGCCGGCCGGCTACGCCTGAATCCATGGCGGAGGCGGGGCGCATCGCCGCGGGCGAGGCGAAACCGATCAGCGATTTTCGCGCGTCGGCCGGATACCGCCGGGATTTGATCCAGGTCCTCACCGCGCGGGCGCTGGCCCAGGCGGCGGCCCAGGCTGCGTCAAAGCGCAAGGAGACGTCACGGTGAGCAGCATCAGCATGAGGGTAAATGGCGAGATGCGGACTGCCACGGTCGCGCCCGAGACGACGCTGCTCAGGTTTCTGCGCGAGCAACTCAATCTGACCGGCGCCAAGGTCGGTTGCGATGTCGGCGATTGCGGCGCGTGCACCGTGATCGTGGACGGCATGGCGGTCAACGCGTGCCTGATGCTGGCCGACCAGGCCGACGGCCGCGATGTGCTGACCATCGAAGGGCTTGCGACCCGGGACCAGTTGCACCCGCTGCAGCAGGCATTCGAAATCCATGCTGCCCTGCAATGCGGCTTCTGCGGGCCGGGCGTGATCATGTCCGCCAAAGCGTTGCTGGACGAAACGCCGGATCCCACAGTGCAGGAGATCAACGACGCGCTTGCGGGCAATCTGTGTCGTTGTACGGGCTACACCAAAATGGTGGCCGCGATCCAGGACGTCGCGCGCAGCCGGGGCGCGGGGACTGTAAAGCTTCCCGCGCCGGGCAACATTGGCAGGGCCTGAGAGTCGTTACAGCCAGGAGCGGACGATGACCGTAGATACCAAGCTGGAAACACCGGTTGATACGCAGACCATGGAGCAGGCGGTGCTGGAACCTGCGACGCTGCGGTTGCCGGCGGTGATCCCGCCGGTGCCGTTTCCGATCGAGACGCTCGTTCCCGACTCCCGGCAGCAGACCCCGGCAGTCGGGCAGCGCGCGACCCGGTCCGACGGGCGCCTGCACGGTCTGGGGCAGACCAAATACATCGACGATATCGTCTTGCCCGGCATGCTCTACGCGAGGATCAAGCGGGCGGGCGTGGCCTCGGCGCGAATCGTTCGCGTGGACACCAGCGCGGCGGAGGCCATGCCCGGCGTCATGGCGGTGCTGACCGGGCGCGAAATTCCGGTGAATTCCTTCGGGCCCTCGTTCCAGGACCAGCCGGTGCTGGCCGACGAGCGCGTGTTCCACGCCGGCGATGGCGTGGCGGCGGTGGCGGCGGTGACCGAGCAGATCGCGATCGAGGCGCTCGAAAAGATCAAGGTCGAGTACGAGCCGCTGCCGGCCGTTTTCGATCCGGTGGAGGCGATGAAGGAGAGCGCGCCGAAAGTGCATCCGCCGAACAGCAACATCTACGCGACCAAGGTCGTCAAGAGAGGCGACCTAGATAGGGGATTCGCCGAGTCGGCGCATGTTTTCGAGAGGCAGTTTCGCACCCAGATGGTCGAGCATGTTCCGCTCGAACCGCACGCGACGCTCGCCGAGTGGGACGCCAACGGACGCGTGACGCTGTGGACCACGCTCGGCCGCATCACGCTCGGGCGCACCGACATCGCGCGCACCCTCAAGATGCCGGTCAACCGCATCCGCGTGGTGGGCACCATCGTCGGCGGCAATTTCGGCGGCAAGAACGAGATCACGCAGGAGCCGGTGCTGGCGCTGCTGTCGAAGAAGACCGGCCGGCCGGTGAAGGGCGTGTTCAGCCGCCGCGAGGAATTCATCTCCAGCACCACCCGCCACCCGTTCGTCATGGATTACAAGACGGGCGTCGACAAGGAGGGGAAGATCATCGCGCGCAAGGTGCGGCTCGTGCTCGACGGCGGCGCCTATTGCTCGTGGAGCGAGACCACGCTCGGCAAGGCGTGCATTCTTGCGCCGGGCCCGTACAACATCGACAACGTTCACGTCGAGGCGTTTGTCGTGTATACGAACAAGACGATGACCGGCGCCATGCGCGGCTTCGGCGCGCCACAGGTATGTTTCGCCTACGAATCGCACATGGATGACATCGCGGCGGCGCTGGGCATCGATCCGCTCGAGATCCGGCTGCGCAACGTATTCGACGAAGGATCGATCAGTCCGACCGGCCAGGTGCTGCACAGCGTGGTGGTACGGGACTCGTTGCTCACGGCTGCAGAGCGCTTCGGCTGGCGGGAGGGGCGGCCATGAAGCGGCGCGGACGCGGCATCGCGTGCATGTGGTATCCGATCGGATTCACGGTCGCGGCGAACCCCAGTGCCGCGACGGTGAAGGTGAATGAGGACGGCACCGCGACGCTGCTCACCGGGACAGTGGAAACCGGGCAGGGCGCGCTGACCGTGCTGGGTCAGATCGCCGCCGAAGCGCTGGGCATCTCGACCGAGGACGTTCACGTCGTCTCGGGCGACACCGATACCACGCCGATGGATACCGGTGCGATCGCGAGCCGCACCACGTACGTCACGGGCAACGCCGTGAGGCTCGCGGCCGAGGAAGCATGCAAAATCCTGTTCGACGTGGCCGGGCCCATGCTCGGCGTGCGGCCCGATCAACTGGAAATGCGGGACCGCAAGATCCAGGTCAAGAATTTCCCGCAGCGCAGCCTGCCGCTGGGTGAAGTGGCGTACCACGCGCAGGCGGTCAAGGGGCGGCCTGCCATCGGCAGTGCGACGTGGAATCCGCCGACTGTGCCGATGGATCCGGAAACAGGGCAGGGCAAGCCGTTCAATACCTATGTCTACGCGACGCAGATCGCCGAGGTCGACGTCGACGATGAAACGGGGGAGGTCGAGGTGATCCGCATTGCCGCCGCGCACGACTGCGGCACGGCGATCAACCCGATGCTGGTGGAGGGCCAGATCGAGGGCGGCATTGCAATGGGAATCGGACTCGCGTTGCAGGAGGAAATCCTGTTCGACAGCCAGGGCCGCCAGATCAATCCCAACCTCACCAATTACATCATGCCCACCAGCCTCGACATGCCGGCGATCGAGGTCGACATCGTGGACAGCTACGATCCGACCGGGCCGTTCGGCGCGAAAGGCGTCGGCGAACCCACGTCAGTGCCAACCGCCGCCGCGATACTCAATGCCATACACGATGCGGTTGGCGTGCGCATCACGTCGCTGCCGGCCACGGCGGAAAAGGTGCTCGCCGCGATCAAGGCCGGGCCGGGCCGGGAGATGAAACAGCTCACGGCAGCCTGAGCGCGCGCGGCGGCTGGACAACCATGAGGAGGACTTCGGTGCTGCGTCGTGGTGTGATGGGTCTGGTGCTGGCGATCTGGTCCACGGTTGCGGTTGCCGCAGACCCGCTCACGCTCATCCTGTTGCGCCTGCTGCGCGACCAGATCATCACCGCCGCTGCGCAGGCTGCGTACGAGAGTGCGCAGCAGGCCCCCCAACCCCCGGCGGGCCCCATCGTGTTTCCACCCCATCCCTACGATCTCGACGAGCAGAAGCTGCGAACGCTGATCGACGAGGGGTTTGTCCACCTCACGGCTGCGCAGCGCGACGAAGTGTTCACAAGTGTCAAGCGTATCCTTGCGGACCCGAAGAATTCCGCGCTACGGTTTCAGATCATCGAAGAACTGGCGTTGAAGGCCTCCGCCGTGCGCCAGGCGCACGAGAACCTCAACAATTTGTCCGACTCACGCAAGCGCTCGATCGTGAGCGAAGCACGCGAGGCTTATGAGGCGCTTCCGGCGGAAGAACGCCAGCAGATGATCGCCGTCCTGCACTCTGGCGTGGTGCCGATTCCACGCGACCTCACTGAGATGATGCTCGTGGAGTTCCGCGGCGTGCCTGCGCCGCCGCCCCCGACTCCCGACCCCGTCGTTACGCGATGACCTATCGGGACCGCGCACAGCCGCGCGCGTCCGTTCTCCAGGCACCTGCTGAAGCAGCGGTACAAAAAAACGCGGCGGGGTTACCGCCGCGTTCACCCCGGTTGCCACAAGGGCAACCGACGACCGGGGAGGAGGAGGGGGACCCCGGTCTGAGGAGACGTGCCTCTTAGTGTTTTACGCCCGGCTTCAGGAACACGTGGTTTACCAGTTCCCCGAGCCTTTTCGCGACCCACGCAAACCCGTCGACGAGCGTCTCTGCCATTTCGAGCGCTTCCAGGGCGCTTTGACGGTCCGACTCCGCCATGGGGGCGGCCTCGATTTGGGCGTACATGCTTGAACCAACATTGGCTCTCAAGTTCTCATTCATTGTCTGCACTCCTTTCTCTTGCACTTCCAAGCGTTGGGCCTGGCACGGTTATCGGCAGTTACCTCAACGACTTCAGCTTGAAATATAGACCATTCGGGAGGAGAATTGTTGCAATGCACAACATGATATATTATCGTTTCACGATTTAGAAAAACTAATGTATCATTCCCCATGACCCGCTTGCCACCCCTCAATTCCCTCAGGGCGTTCGAAGCCGCCGCGCGGCATATGAGCGTCAAGCGTGCGGCGGCGGAACTGAACGTGACGCCGGCCGCCGTCAGCCACCAGATACGTTCCCTGGAGGACTACCTGGGCGTGCCGCTTTTCAGGCGCCAACACCGCGCGTTGGAACTCACGGACGCCGCGCGTGCGTGCCTGCCCAAGCTGCGTGAGGGCTTCGACTGCCTGGTGAAGGCGGTCGAGGTGCTGCGGGCGCAGCGGGGCACGGGGTCGCTGACCGTCAGCTGCGCCCCTTCGCTCGCCGCCCGCTGGCTGATGCCGCGCCTGCATCGTTTCCTTGCCGCACACCCGGAGATCGACGTGCGGATGTCAGCACGGATGCGCCAGGTGAGCGAGCACGGCAAGGGCAACGTCGCGGAACGCGCCACAGTCGATGCCTGGCTCGGCGATTCGGATATCGCAATTCTCTACGGGCGCGGTGACTACCCCGGATTCAAGGTCGACAAGCTGCTGTCGCTGTCGGTCACGCCGATCTGCAGCCCGAAGCTGGTGACAGGGGAGGCGCCACTGACGCGGCCGGAAGACCTGCGCCATCACACGCTGTTGCACGACGAGACCGGCGAACTCTACGATGGGGAATCGTTCTGGGACGTGTGGTTCAAGGCCGCCGGAGTCACCGGCATCGATACCCGCCGCGGCACGCGCTTCAGCCACGCCGTGCTGGCGTTCGAGGCGGCGATCGACAGCCTCGGGATCGTTGCCACGATGCCGGTGCTGGCGGCGGCCGACCTGCACGCCGCGCGCCTGGTGACGCCGTTTGCGCTGCGTGCACCGCTGACATCGGCTTATTACGTTGTCTCCAGCCTCGTTGCGGCAGCGCGGCCGGAGGTCGCCGCTTTCCGCGCGTGGCTGCTCGAAGAGGCGGCGCGCGCAGAGGAAGTCTAGCCGTCTCCAGGCTGTCCCGCGTCACGCGGGCTCGATCGTGGGGCGAAGGAGAGGCCGTTCATCGATCGGCAGGTTGACAATCGCGGAGACCACGCCCATCGCGATCGTCAGCACCCACATGAGCTGGTAAGAGCCGGTGTGGTCGAAGAGATAGTCCGCCAGCCACACTCCGATGAAGCTTCCGATCTGGTGGCAAAAAAACGAGATCCCGCTGAGCGTTGCCATGTACTTGACGCCGAACACCTGGGCGATCACGCCGCTGGTGAGCGGCACGGTGCCCAGCCACAGGAACCCGATCACCGCCGCGAACACGTACACCGATGCCGGTGTGACCGGCAGCAGGATGAAGACTGCGATGGCAGCCGAGCGCGTGAAGTAGAGCGCCGCGAGCAGGTACTTCTTGGTGTGCCGCCCGCCGAGCCAGCCCCAGACGTAGCTGCCCAGGATATTGAAGAGACCAATCAGCGCCAGCGCCATCATGCCGGTCTCGGGCGACATCCTCTGGTCGGTGAGGTACGCCGGGAAGTGTACCGAGATGAACATGATCTGGAAGCCGCACACGGTGTAGCCGGCGCACAGCAGCAGATAGCCCTGGTGCCCGAAAGCCTCGCGCAGCGCTTCCGGGATGGACTGCTTGTGGAAGATCTGGGCCTGGGCCTTCTTGTCCTCGACCAGCGCGGCGGAGAGCGGTGCGATCAGCACCAGGGTGATCGCGAGCGCCAGCAACGCCTGCTGCCAGCCTATGCTGTTGATCAGCACCTGGCCATACGGAAGCATGACGAACTGCCCGAACGAGCCGGCCGCGCCCGCGACGCCGAGTGCGGTGGTGCGCTTCTCGGCGGAAAACGCGCGTCCGATGCCGAGATCCATCGTCATCGGCTGCAGGTAGAGGCCGAAGTTGTGGCGCGTGCCGAGGGCGATGGTCAGTATGATGCCGCCGCAGACGAGAACTACGCTTGGCGTGCGCCAGCTGCCGTGTGTCATGGAGCGTGGCGGTGATCCGGGCAAAGGGCGCATGTTATACGAAACAGCCGGCTTCGCGTGAGGCGGGGCGGCACGATGCGCCCCAATTCGCTAGAATGGCGCCTGTCGACGTGCGGGGTGTAGCTCAGTCCGGTAGAGTGCTTGCTTTGGGAGCAAGATGTCGCAGGTTCGAATCCTGTCACCCCGACCAGCTTTCCCGTGGGACGCGCCCGGGAATCAGCCGAGCGCCTGGCGGAAGTCCGCGACCAGATCCTCGGCGTCCTCGATGCCGGTCGAGACCCGGATGAGAGAATCGCCGAACCCCATGCTGGCGCGCCGTTCTGCGCCCATCTCGAAATAGATCGTGTGCGCCACCGGAATGGCGAGCGTGCGGTTGTCGCCGAGGTTGCTGGAGGACACGACGATCTCGAGCCGGTTCAGGAAATCGAAACAGTCGATGCCTTCCGCCAGTTCGAAGGAGAACAGGCCCCCCGCGCCCCGAAACAGGGCTCTGGCCCGCTCGTGCTGCGGATGGCTTTGCAGTCCGGGGTAGTAAACGCGCGCGACCCTGGGGTGCGCCTCCAGGTACGTCGCCAGCTTCAGCGCGTTGGCGCAGCTCCGCTCCATGCGCAGCGCCAGCGTTTCCGCGCCGACCGCAAGATGGTGCGCCGCGTCGGCAGCAAGGGCGGCGCCCATGTCGCGCAGCCCCTTCTTGCGGATCTGCCAGATGCCCCATTTCGCCGCATCGCCCTTCCGGTAGTTTTCGTGGATGTGCGGGTAGGTCGACCAGTCGTAGAGCCCGGTATCGGTCACGGCCCCGCCCAGCGCGTTGCCGTGGCCGCCGATCAACTTGGTGAGCGAATTGATGACGAGGCTCGCGCCGGCGCGCTTCGGCAGGAACAGGCAGGGCGAGGTCATGGTGTTGTCCACGACGTAGATGATGCCGCGCGCCTTGCACAATTCTCCGATTGCCGCGAGATCCGCCACCTGCGTGCGCGGATTGGCGATCGTCTCCACGAACACCATCCGTGTCTCGGGCTTGAGCACAGCCTCGATGTTGGCAGCATCGGTGGCGTCGACGAAGCTCACCACTAAGCCCAACTGATCGAACGTCTTGAACAGGCTGTCGGTGTTGCCGAATAGATAGCTGCTGGAAACCAGATGGTCGCCCGCGCGCAGCAATGCCAGCACCGTTGAAGCGATGGCGCCCATGCCGGTGCCGAAGGCGACCGTGGCGATGCCCTGTTCCATGGCGGTGACCTTGTCCTCGAGCGCGCTCGTCGTCGGCGTGCCCTGGCGTCCGTAGGTGTAGCCGGCAAGTTCGCCCTGGAAGACCCGGGCGAGGTCCCGCGCATCGGCATAGCCGTACGCGACCGAGGTGTGGATCGGTTTGTGCAGTGCCCCGTGCTCGATCGGTCTGGAACGGTCGGAGTGGAGTATGGCCGTGGTAAACCCGCGTGTGCCCATGATCTTCTCCCGGCGAGGCGCAACAAAAAAGCCCGTTCAGCTTGTGCTCGAACGGGCTTGCATGGGTCTACCCGCTTTAGCCGTATTTATTGGACGCTTCGTCAGCGTCCGCGCCCGCAAGCTGAATATCAAATCGGCGCGACTGGATTGTGACGCGATTTGCCGCGCCCGTCAAATACTGCAACGCTCACGGTTCACGCTTTCAAGGTGAACGGGTTGAAGTCGGTGTCGCGGTCGTAGTAGTCCTCGTGCTCGGCGCGTTTGAGCCAGCCGACGACCCGGTAGGTGACGGGCGTAAGGACCACCTCGACGGCGACCTTGGCCACGAACTGCGCGGTCATCACCAGGGGCAATTTTTCGTCGGGAATGATGCCCGTGCCGTAGAAGGCGAGCGGATAGAACAACGCCGAATCCACGGCCTCGCCCGCGATCGTCGAACCGATGGTGCGCGTCCACAGCCAGCGCCCGGCCGTCCAGATTTTCATCTTTGCGAGCACGTAGGAATTCACGAACTCGCCGCAGAAATAGGCGAACATCGATGCCGCGACGATCCGCCACGTATTGCCGAACGCGATCTCGTACGCCCCCTGATGCTTCCAGAACGGCGCCGGCGGCAGCGCCACGACTACCGTGGCCATGAAGGAGGCGAAGGCGAGTCCGCCGAACCCGGCCCAGATCACCTTGCGCGCGCGCGAGTAGCCGTAGACTTCGGTAAGGATGTCGCCGAACACGTACGAGATTGGAAAGAACAGCACGCCGGCGCCGAACGTGAGCACGCCCATCACGGGGACCTCGATCTGGGCAATCTTGGCCGGACCGATCAGGTTGGAGCAGATCAGCACCGTGACGAAACCGGCCATCACGAAGTCGTAGTAACGGTAGGTATGGCGGGCGGTCACTTGGAGTCCGGGTCTGATGGCCGGCGGCGCAATTGACCCGTCCGCCTCGTTTGGCGGGCAGGCGAGGCGCCTGCGCTACAAACCAAGCGCGCTCAGGTGAGCGGCGCCGCGCAGTGCTGCTGGAATGCCGGGCGGTGGAGGATGCGCTGGTACCATGCCTCGAGATGGCGGTGGCGCGGGCGCTCGGCCGGCAGGTTGAGATTGAACCACCGGAACGCGGCCACTCCCATGGGAATGTCCCCCATCGTGAACTGATCACCCCCGAGGTAGCGGTGCTTGGCGAGGTGCGCTTCGGCGATGCCGAGATTTTCAGCGAGTCTCTGCACGCTGGCGGCGACCAGCGCCGCATCGCGTTTTTCCGGTGCGATCCGCACCAGGTTCCAGAACACCGGCCGCAGGTCTGGCCAGATGGTCGTGTCGTACCACTCCATCCAGCGGTCGGCCTCGGCGAACGCGCGCGGCGTTCCCGGCCACAGCGTGCCCAGTCCGTGTACGCCGCTCAGGTAGCGCACGATGGCATGGGATTCCCACAGGATGAAGCCATCGTAGTTGATCGTCGGCACCAGCCCGTTCGGGTTCATTGCCCTATATTCCGGCGTGTTGTTGACGCCGAATTGCCCGCCCGCGTCGGTGCGCTCGAAGGGAAGGTCGAGCTCGGCGCAGCACCAGAGTACCTTTTGCACGTTGATGGAATTCCTGCGGCCCCAGATCTTGAGCATGACGACTCCTCCGCAATCGAGCGGTGCGCGCAGGCCCTAGTCTATCCGGCGCACGCAGCGGCGGCAACGCGCCGCGTGAAACAGCCGCGCTATAATGCACGCGGTTGGCTCGGGCAGCCGGCGACTGCAACCGGCGCCGCCCGTGCACTCCGGTCCGATCACCTCACCAAGGGAGCACATATGGGCAAGTTCATCGAACTCACCGCGGCCGACGGCCACAAGTTCTCCGCATACCGCGCAGATCCGGCGGGTAAACCGCGCGGCGGCCTGATCGTCATCATGGAAATCTTCGGCGTAAACAGCCACATCCGCAGCGTCACCGACGCGTTCGCCGCCGACGGTTACCTGGCGATCGCGCCGGCGATGTTCGACCGGCTGCAGCGCAACTTCGACATCGGTTATACGCCGCAGGACATCGAAATCGCACGTCCCCTGATGCAGAAGATGAAGCTCGAAGACGCGTTGAAGGAGGTCACGGCCGCGCTGAACGAGGTCAGGTCAGCCGGCAAGGTTGGCATTGTCGGCTACTGCTGGGGCGGTACCGTCGCCTGGAAGTCCGCGTGCAATGTCGCGGGGCTTACCTGTGCGGTGCCGTACTACGGTGGCGGCATCCCGGGATTGATCGGTGAGCAGCCGAAATGCCCCGCCATGTTCCACTGGGGCGAGACCGACCAGTCGATTCCGCTCGACAAGGCCAAGGCCGTGGCGGAGGCGCACAAGACCCAGATCCACCACTTCTACCCGGCCGGTCACGGCTTCAACTGCGATCAGCGCGGGTCGTTCCACGCCGACAGCTCGAAGCTCGCCCGCAGCCGCACGCTCGAGTTCCTGCGCAAGCACATCGGCTGACGGTTTTTCGACCTGAAGCGAAAGGCCTTAAACGCAAAGGCGCGGAGAGCGCAAAGGACGCTTTCATTTACTTTGCGTCTTTGCGTTGAGTGCTATTGACGTTCACGCGCTCGGTTGCGCGCCAACCGGCTGGCGCAGCTGAAGCATACGAAAGACATAGTAGCCCGCCAATGCCGAGACCAGGTGCTTGAGCGAGTGGCCGCTTAGCGCGCGCGAGGTCAGCGTGAAGATCTCAGGGTCATAGAACTCGGCGACCTTGGCAAGCAGGTAACACGCGAGCCCGTACAGCAGGTAGCGCCGATGCGTGTACCGTGCGGGGTAAGCGGCAAGCGCGAACGGGATGGCGAGCAACGGCGCAAACTGCACCCACCCGTAGAACCTGAGGTCGTCCGAGTACGCCCACCACGCAACGCTTGCGATTCCGACCGCGACCGCGGGGGCAAGCAGCACGCGCTCGAGCCATGCTCCCATGTGTTCGGCGAGCAGCGCCGCGAACAGCCCCATGAACGCGATCGTCATCGGCAACCGGTCCCAGACCAGCGTCCGGTTGTCAGGCGCCCAATGATAATAGCCTGACCCCAGGAAGACGAGAGCGACGCCCAGGAAGAACACCTGCCACGAGCGCAGGGCGCCGGGGACGGGGTTTCTGAGACAGAACGCGAGCCCGATCGCGCCGACGATCAGGAACGGGATGTTCGAGATGGCGTTCAGGAAGTTCGGCACGCCGCAATACGACCGGTAGTCCGCGAACAGGTGGTACGCCGGATCCTGGCGGATCGGATCGAGAACCAGCATCATCAGCACGAGCGGCGCCAGTACCACCAGCGCCAATGTCCACGCACGCCACTGCCGGCGTGTGCCGGCACCCGGTTCAGGCTTTGGCGACGCCCCTCCCGGTGCCCCGTGACCGGGTTCTTCGCGCCCGACGCTCATTGCACGCCGTGGTTTCCGCTCACGCGCTTGTTGAAAGCCGTGAAGAACTGTTCCGCCATCTTTTTCGCCACGCCGTCGATCAGGCGCGCGCCGACCTGCGCGAGCTTGCCGCCGATCATGGCCTTCGCCGAGTAGCCGAGCCGCGTGCCTCCGTCGACCGGTGCCAGCTCGACACGCGCCTCACCTTTCGCAAATCCGGCGACGCCTCCCTGGCCTTCGAACGTGAGCGTGTAGGCATGCGGCGGCGCGACATCCGACAGCGTCATCCTCCCCTTGAACTTGGCGCTCACCGGGCCGACCTTTGCGGTCATGGTGAGTTGATACTCGGTGGGGGATACCTGCTCGATCGAGTCACACCCCGGAATGCTGTCCTTGAGTACCGCGGTGTCGTTGAGCGCGTTCCAGGTGGTTTCCTGCGGTACGGGTATGAGTTGCTCCCCGGTTATTTCCATCGCCAGTCTCTCCAGCTGATCTGCAGGGCGCAGTGTATCAGTGACTGGCGCGTGGCGGAGGGCCGCCCTTGCCGGGCGCCGCTCAATCCCCCTTGGCTTCCTTTCTTCTGCGCTTTCCCTCCTTGCGTGGCGGCGCTTGATCCTGCCCGACTGCCAGATGACGGCGCGCCGCGCGTGCGAGCCGGCGCACATCGGAGGAGGCGATCACGCGGTGCTCCCTGGCAAAGGCCTCGTGGTTCTCCTCGACGTCGGACAGGCGGTACTCGTAGTTCACCATCACCCCGGCCGAACGGCGCATGCCTTGTTCGGAGACGTCGGCGAGCCAGTTCAGGCGCTCGAGCCGCGCCCCGTTTCCGAGATGGAAGCGCGCGACGGCGTCCACCGGCTCTCCGTCCTTCTTCACGTCGAGCAGGTAGTAGGCGGCCAGTTGCAGGAGGAGCGGTTCGAGTGGCTCCGTCATTTCCGGGCGCTGGTGCCAGTCGGGGGTCTGCAAGTGCTGCAGCGCCTTGACGGTTGCCTCGCTCCTCGCCACGCCGTGCGGATTCGCTGCCGCGCCTTCAAGCCAGTTCCTGAATCCCGGCAATGGGGACAGCGTCGCGAAGCGCCCGACGCGCGGCAGTTCCGCCTGCAGTTCCTGCACCACCTGCTTGATCAGCAGGTTGCCGAACGAGATGCCGCGCAGGCCATCCTGGCAATTGGTGATCGAGTAGAAGATCGCAGCGTCGGCCTTCTGCGGTTCGGTGACCGGCGCGCGAACGTCGAGCAGCGGCTGCACCGCACCGCTCATGCCGCGGGTAAGCGCCACCTCGATGAAGATGAGCGGCTCGCGCGGCAGCGCCGGGTGAAAGAACGCGAAACAGCGCCGGTCGGCTTCGAGGCGGCGGTGCAGGTCCTGCCAGCCCTGGATCTGGTGTACCGCCTCATAGGCGATCAGCTTTTCGAGCACGATGGCGGGCGTGTTCCAGTCGATGCGCGAAAGTTGCAGGAATCCGCGGTTGAACCACGACCCGAAGAGATGCGCGAGGTCGGCATCGATGACGCGCCAGTCAGGGTGCTCCCTCAACCCCCGCAGCACCTGCCGGCGCATCGCCACCAGCGCCGCGGTGCCCCCAGGTGCCACGTTGAGCCGTCTGAACAATTCCTGCCGTGCGGGCTCAACGACCTGCTGCAGCGCCAGTAGACGATCCCAGGACGGTTCGTCCCGATAGGCGTCGGCCGCGCCCAGGATCGCATTGCTGTCGGGCGAAAACTCGTGGATCAGGTGGCCAAAAAATGCCGACACCCCGGGTTCGGGCAGGTCACGGTATGCCGCAAGTACGTCCTGGGCGAGGGATGCTCCCGAGAACTCGCCCTGCTCGGTCAACAGCGCACGGCACAGGTCGACCGCCTTGCGCGCCTGGCGCTCGACGCGCAAGTTCTCGGAGGGATGGACCACCTCCTTGAGCAGGCGCTTGAAGAAAGATGAAGCCGACATTTCTGTTACGTCCTCTGCAGGGGCTTATTGGTTCCCCAACATGTTACCCGCCCTGCATTGCAGCCA
>Ga0155935_1180_pt1 | contig 16429 bp, 17 predicted proteins | sample RifCSPlowO2_02_FD_107589 | JGI IMG/M metagenome (GOLD analysis project Ga0155935, IMG submission 107589) | Betaproteobacteria bacterium RIFCSPLOWO2_02_64_14
AGCCACCACGGCGACGTGGCCCGAGCCGCGGCTCTGCGGCCCGCTGGTCGCGGATCAGGTTAAATCTGGAAACTACAGAACAGTACTTGCAGCGCAGGACTGCTCCTCAACTCGGGCACATGCTGCGGGATGGCGAAAAAGCCCGGCCGAGATATCGCAATCAACCGCCCCAACGCGGATACCGGGGGCGGCATTGCGTGAAACAGGGAATCGACAGAGTAAGGTGTGGGCTGGTCGGCCTTGAGGCAGTGCGCGAGGCACGTTGCTGCCCCGGTCGGTGCGGCGGCGCAGTCTTCCATCACCATGGCCGCGCTGGACGCCAGCGCCAGGGAGGCCTCCAGTCGCATCATGCAAGACCCCGCAGCGAGCGCAAGTTGCGCAAACAGCAACCAACCAGCCGCCGCCACGGCCAGCCGCTTGAGCAGTTTTCGCTTCAGCATCGTGCTGTACTCCGCCCCGGCATCCAGCTCGACAATAAGCTCTTCCGGGAGGGAAGGCTTGATATGGATCAATCCTCGATTAGACAACCTGTTTGCACGCGATCGTTGCGCCGCGCCTCGTTTTGGTGCAGGCATGACTGACCTGAGACCAGAGCGGCACGCCGAGGCCGGTGTGACTATATACTCCATGGCAAGGTTCAGAGCGCGGCCCGGCACGCAGGTGGCGACCGGTTGGAGGGCGCAAAATACTCATCCCGATCGCTTCATGCAACGTTGGGTTTCTCCCTCATCCAATGGTCGCAAATATGGGGAACGTGTTGAGCAGCCAAAGTGCGAACGCCGAGAGCTGGCCGGTGATCATGGCGATTCCCATGATGATCATCACCACGCCCGCCGCGACCTGCAGCCAACGCCCGATGCGTCCGAGGTCCCGGAGCCGTTTGGCAAAGGCGCCGGTGAAAACTGCGCACGCGAGGAACGGTATTCCGAGCCCGGCCGAGTATACGGCGAGCAGGAGGATGCCGCTGGAAGCCGATGCTGACACGGCGCTCACCGTCAGTATCGCTCCCAGCACCGGGCCGATGCACGGGGTCCAGCCGAATCCGAACGCGAGACCCAGCACGTATGCCGCCAGGGGCCGTCCGCTCCCGACATGGGGGTGCAGGCGGAAATCGCGCTGAAACCAGGAGATTTTCAGGAACCCTGCCGTGAAAAGACCGAACACGATGACAATCGCGCCACCCACTATGTTCGCCTCATACCGGTAACGCAGCAGCAGTTGGCCGAGCGCAGTGGCGCTCGCACCGAGCGCCACGAATACGGTCGAAAAACCCAGCACGAAAAAAAGGCTTGCGGCAAGCGCGGCGAGCTTGGCGTGCACGTCCCTGGGATTCCGTATGTCGCGCAGCGAGTAGCCCGCCATGTAGGAGACATAGCCGGGCACCAGCGGCAGTACGCAGGGCGAAAGAAAGGATACGACACCCGCCGCGAAAGCCGTCAGTAAGCCGAAACTGGTCACATCACTCATTTCACCGGGGCGATTTCCGTGATCACATACTGGCCTTTGCCCTGTTCGGCCACTTTGAACTCCACCTTCTGGCCCGCTTTGAGCTTGGCAAGCCCCTGCTTGTCCTTGACGGCGAAGTCCATCGTCATCCCGGGCCATTTGAGGCTCGAAATCGGTCCATGCGTAAGGTTGACCTTCCCGGCATTCGCATCCACGCGATTGACGGTGCCTTGTCCTTTATGCGCTTCGCCTTCGGCGCCGTGGATCGACCCACTCGCCAGTACCAGGAACGCGAATGCGGCAATGGTTGCAGTGATTCGTTTCATCATCATCTCCTGTGTCAGGTTGAACGAAGGCCGTTCATGATTTCGGGTGCGGCCAGAATTCGTCGGATGTGGCCTCGGCGCGCGTGCGGATCAAAAGGAATTTCTCGACCGGGACGACAGCGACGATGCCATCGCCAGGCACGCCAGTATGGGCGGCGTCCATAATCGCCGCTGTTATCGTATCCACCTCTTCCTTCCTGGTGAAGATTTCCACCCTGACTTCCTCGACCATCCAGTTCCGCGCGAAGAAGTCGTGATATTCCCCATATCCCTTGACCTTCGAGACGTTAATGCGCTCGACATTGATGTCCCGGAGCCTCTTCTCAACGTCTTCCAGCTTATCGCGGCGGATGATTGCAACGATCACTTTGATGTCCATGGTATCCTCCTACGCTGCGCCGTCGTTCAGCTTGCCGGCTTCGCCTGCAAACTCGCCTTCGTCTCGCTGCGGCGAATCTCAAATTCCTTGACCAGCGCGTAAATTGCGGGAATCACGATGAGGGTCAGAATCGTGGCTGAGATCATGCCGCCCACCATCGGCGCGGCGATGCGGCGCATCACTTCCGAGCCGGTGCCGGTGCCCCACATGATCGGCAGCAGCCCTGCGATGATGGCAAATACCGTCATCATCAAGGGCCGCACCCGCATTGCTGCGCCTTGCATGACCGCCTCGTAAAGATCGGCTACCGTGCATTGCTGGCGCGCCGCATGGTGTTTCGCCATCATTGCAGTGCACGCCTGGTCAAGGTAGATCAGCATCACCACCCCGGTTTCGGCGGCAACCCCGGCAAGCGCGATGAACCCGACGACCACCGCTACGCTCATGTTGTAGTCGAGCAGATACATCAGCCAGATCCCGCCCACCAGTGAAAACGGCACCGACAGCATCACGATCAAAGTTTCCGTGAGGCGCCTGAAGTTCAGGTAGAGCAACACGAAAATCAGCAGCACGGTGACCGGGACCACGACCTTCATGCGCTCCTTGGCCCGTTCCAGATACTCGAACTGGCCGCTCCAGGCGATGTAGTAGCCGGGTGGAAACTTGACATGTTCGCGCACCGCTTGCTGCGCGTCGGCGACGTAGCCGCCGATGTCGCGGTCGCGGATGTCGACGAAGATATAGGCTGAAAGCAAGGCGTTCTCCGTGCGGATACCGGGCGCTCCCTGCGTGAGAGTCACCCTGGCGACCTGTCCCAGAGGAACCATGGCGCCGTTCATCACCGGCACAAGCACTTGGGTCGCGATCGCCTGAGGGTCGTTCCGGAGTTCGCGCGGGTAACGCACGATGACGCCGAAGCGCTCCCGTCCTTCGACTGTGGTGGTCACCATTTCACCCCCGAGCGCGGTCATGACCACTTCCTGGACGTCCCCGATCGCAAGACCATAGCGCGCGAGCGCCATGCGATCCGGCTCAATGTCAAGGAAGTAGCCGCCGGTGATACGCTCCGCGTAGGCGCTGGTCGTGCCGGGCACGCTTTTCACGACCGTCTCGATCTGCTTCGCCAGGCGCTCCATTTCGGCGAGATCCTTGCCGAACACCTTGATGCCGATCGGCGTGCGGATGCCGGTCGAGAGCATATCGGTGCGCGCCTTGATCGGCATGGTCCAGGCGTTCGAGATCCCCGGCATCTGCACTGCCCGGTCCATTTCGGCGATCAGCTTGTCCACCGTCATGCCTGGGCGCCATTCGCTTTCAGGCTTCAGATTGATGACGGTCTCGAACATTTCCATCGGCGCAGGATCGGTCGCGCTGTTGGCGCGTCCGGCTTTGCCGAACACCGAGGCGACTTCGGGAAAACTCTTGATGATCCGGTCCTGGATCTGCATCGTCTCCGCCGCCTTGGTCACCGACATGCCGGGGAGGCTGGTCGGCATGTACATGAGCGTACCCTCGTTTAGCGTCGGCATGAACTCCGTACCCAGCTTCAACGCCGGGATGACCGAAAACGCCATCGCCGCGATGGCGGCAATGATCGTCAGTTTTTTCCAGCGAGTGATCCACCCGATCACCGGGCGGTAGAGCCAGATCAGCAAGCGGCTCACCGGGTTTCTGTGTTCCGGCAGCACGCGCCCCCGGATGAAGAGCAGCATCAGCACCGGCACCAGCGTGATCGAGAGCGCTGCGGCGCCCGCCATGGCGAAGGTCTTGGTGTAGGCGAGCGGCGCGAAGAGCCTTCCCTCCTGTGCTTCCAGCGTGAACACCGGCAGGAAGGAGACCGTGATGATAAGGAGGCTGAAGAACAACGCCGGGCCAACCTCGCGGCAGGCGGTGACGATCGCTTCGAGCCGCGACGCGCCGGGTTCGAGGCGTTCGAGGTGCTTGTGGGCGTTTTCGATCATCACGATCGCCGCATCGACCATGGCGCCGATGGCAATCGCGATTCCGCCCAGGCTCATGATGTTGGAATTGAGTCCGAGAAAGCGCATCGCGATGAATGCAATCAGCACGCCGATCGGCAGCATGATGATCGCCACCAGCGCGCTGCGCACATGCAGGAGAAACACGATGCACACCAGCGCCACGATCACGCTTTCCTCGATCAGCGTCACCTTCAGGTTATTGATGGCGCGGTTGATGAGATCGGAGCGGTCGTAAACCGCCTCGATCGTGACGCCTTCCGGCAGGCCGCTGGCGATTTCCTCGATTTTTGCCTTGAGGTTGTGGATCACGTCGAGCGCGTTCTGGCCGTAACGCGCCATCACGATGCCGGCAACCACTTCGCCATCGCCGTTCAATTCGGTGATGCCGCGCCGCTCGTCCGGCCCGAGTTCGACGCGGGCCACGTCCTTGAGCAGCACCGGAATGCCGCCCTCGGCCTTCACCACCAGTTGTTCGAGATCGGCGATGCCGCGCAGATAGCCCCGCCCGCGCACCATGAACTCGGTCTCCGCCATTTCGACGATGCGGCCGCCGACGTCGGTGTTGCTCATGCGGATCACCTGCGTGATTTTCGACAGTGGAATGCCGTAGGCCTGCAGCTTGCGCGGGTTCACGATTACCTGGTATTGCTGCACGAAGCCGCCGACGCTTGCGACTTCGCTGACGCCCTGGGCCTTGGTGAGCTGGTAGCGGATGAACCAGTCCTGAATCGTGCGCAACTCCGCGAGCGAGTGCTTGGCGCTCATTACCGCGTATTGATAAACCCAGCCGACGCCGGTGGCGTCCGGCCCCAGCGACGGAGTGATGCCGCGCGGCAGGCGTCCGGCCGCGAAATTGAGATACTCGAGGACTCGCGAGCGCGCCCAGTAGATGTCCGTGCCGTCTTCGAAGATGACATACACGAACGAGGCGCCGAAGAACGAGAAGCCGCGCACCACTTTCGAGCGCGGCACGCTGAGCATGGCAGTGGTCAGGGGATAGGTAACCTGGTCCTCGACGACCTGCGGCGCCTGGCCGGAGTACTCGGTGTAAATGATGACTTGCACGTCCGAAAGGTCGGGAATCGCATCGAGCGGCGTTTTGTAGAGCGCATAGATGCCGCCGCCGACGATGAATGCCGTTCCGAGCAGCACCAGGAACACGTTGCGCGCCGACCATTCGATAATGCGGTTCAGCATGTCAGCGCCCCTTGTGATCCTGCGTGGCTCCGGACGTGCTCGGCGCGGGCTGCGCGCCGGCAGGTACGATGCGGGTAATGGCGAACTCTCCCGGGCGTTCGGGCGCGAGTTCGAACTCGACGCTCTGGCCGGGTTTTACCCCCTTGAGCAGCGTCTTGTTCTTGACCGGGAAATCCATGGTCATCGCTGGCCACTTGAGGCTTGCGATGGGGCCATGCTCGATGCTGACGCTGCCGGTCTGCAAATTTATCGCGCGCACGGTTCCCCGGCCCTTATGGCTCTCATCGGAGGCGACAGACGCGGCCTGCGCCGCGGCGGGCTTGCCCCCGTGGGCGCCACCGGCGCCGAATGCGCCCAGCGCCGCCCTGAGGTTGCTCTCGGAGTCGATCAGGAAATTGGCGCTGACCACCACCATGTCCCCAGCCTGCACGCCTTCCAGCACCTCGATGTAGCCGTCGGCACGCGCGCCGAGCTTGACCGGTCGCGGTTCGAATCGTCCCTCCCCGCGCTGCACGAGCACGATTTGCCGTGTCCCGCTGTCGAGCACGGCGGAATCCGGTACGGCGACGGCCTTGCCCTTCGATGCGCCGGCGAGCAGCTCCACGCTTGCATACATGGCGGGCATGAGCGCGCCGCCCGGATTGGAGAGCTCAATGCGCGCTTTGGCCGTACGGGTTTCCGGCGTGAACGTCGGGTAGATGAACGCGACCTTGCCGCTGAAGGCCTTGCCGGGATAGGCGTTCACCGTGATCTTCGCGGCCTGTCCCGGCCGGATCAGCGCGAGGTCCTGCTCGAAGATGTCCGCGAGCAGCCAGAGCGATGACAGGTTGGAAATCTGGTAAAGAGCCTCCCCCGGCATGAAGCGCATGCCTTTCAGTGCCGGTTTTTCCAGAACGGCTCCGCTCACCGGCGATCGCAGCGTGATGGTTCGTCGCACCGCCCCCTCTTTTTGCAGGCGCTGCAGTTCTTCGTCGGAAATATCCCAGTTGCGCAGCCGCTGCAGCGCGCTCACGGTGAGCTGGTGCATGCTTGCCTGAATCTCGGCGCTGCCGTCCTTGACCGCCTCCACGCCCTTCAATGCGACAAGGTATTCCTGTTGCGCGGTCACGAGGTCGGGGCTGTACACCTCCATCAAGGGTTGGCCACGCGCGACATACTGTCCGGTCGCGTTGACATGCAGGCGCTCGATCCAGCCCTCGAATTTCGGCGCTACGGTGTGGATCTGCCGTTCGTCGACCTGGATCGTGCCAACCGCGCGGACAGTACGGGTAAGCTCGCGCATTTCCACCGGTTCCGTCCTGACCCCCAGCTTCTGCACTTTGTCGACGCTGATTTTCAACAGGGTGCTCGGCCCCTCGGGCTCCTCCCCTTCGTAAACCGGGACGTAGTCCATCCCCATCGGATCTTTTTTGGGAATGGGTGACGTGTCCGGCAGGCCCATCGGATTGCGGTAGAAGAGAATTTTTCTTCCAGCCTCGCTTTTTTTCGCGCCGGCGGCCTGTGCGGGTGCTTCCGTTTGTTGCCCTCCACTTTGCGCCTTCTGATTCCCCCACCAATAGCCGGCGGCAAGCGCTGCGGCAAGGGCGACGACGAAAAAAACCGTGGCAAGTATTCGTTTCATGATCTGTCTCCAGCTCTAATGATTTCCTCACTCACTTACATCGATGACTGGCCTGTGAGCAGGTCGATCTCGGCCAGAGCCTTGTTGTAATTGGCCACCGCGTTGACGTAGGCGATCTCGGAGGTGTAGACCGTCATCTGATTGTCGAGCAACGTGAAGAAGTCCACACGGTTGACTCGGTACGCGGCAAGCGCCGCTTCGACGGTCAGACGGGCTTGCGGCAGGATGTCGTTCCGGTACAGCCGCGCCGAAAGCAGGTTCTGCCGGGCGCTCGCGACTTGCTGCCGCAATTTCATGCCGACCTCGTTGCGCTGCGCCTGATACATGTTGAGCGCTTGATCGCGCATCGCTTGTGCTTCGGCGATGCGCGGACCAACCTTGGTCTCGCGCCACACGGGCAGATTGATCGCGACGGTGAGATTTACCATGTCGGAGCGCCTGGTTCCGTCCGGCATGCGATCGCGCTGTCCATAAGAGAAGCGCACGTCGAAGTCGGGGTACGATTCCTTGCGCATAAGCTCCAGGGATTTTTCGGCGCGGGCGATTACGCTCTGCAGGGCAAGCAATTGCGGGCGCTCCCGCAACCCTCTTTCCCGCAGTTCATCGAAAGACAGAGGCGCTTCCCGCAATTGGAGCGTTTCCGGCACCGGGGCCGCCGCGTCGGAACTGCGACCCAGCGCACGGACGAGTTCCGCCTCGAACATCGGGCGCTCGCGTCCCAGCTTGATCAGTTCGTCCGTCATCTTCGAGAGCTGCGTCTGCGCCTTGAGTACGTCGGCCTGACTCCCCTGGCCGACCGAGTAGCGCCCGTCCGCAATCTTGAGGAATTGCCCGAGGATCAGCTTGTTTTTCTCCACCAGGCGCGCCGATTCGATCACGAGCGCGAGATCGAAATAGGCGACTTTGGCTTCGCGCGCCACGCGGTTGAGGGTTTCCTGGAAACCGTAGCCGGCGGACTGCGCGTCCTTGGCGGCTACGTCCTGGCGAAGACCGCGTTTGCCGGGGTAAGGAAAGCGTTGGGACATGCCGATCATTTTCATCGTCATGTCTTCGCGGTCAAATCTGAACGAGTCGACCGGCACGCTGATGACACCGGCCTCCAGCATGGGGTCGTCGAGCGCGCCTGCCGGCGCGATACGCTGCTCGGCTGCCTCTTTTTCACTCCGCGCGGCCCGGATCTCCGGATTGTTCTGTTGCGCTTCGCGAATGATTGCCTGAAGCGGTGTTGTGACAGGCGCGGCTGCGCCGGTCGGCGGCAGCATCGCCGCTGCAAGGACCAGTATCGCCAATATTGCGCGCCGGGCCGGATACGGGGCGTACGTACGGGTAAAACGCATAAGTCCTCCACATGAACGGGTTCTACTACATGACGGCGGCACGTCAGCCGCGCGGTGATGCGGAAGGGCTAAATCAGCAGGCGGCAGAGAATGATGGGAAGTAAGGGCGGAGATGCCCGCGTTATCCCGGATGATGGGGGCGGCACAATGTAGGTCGCAAGGTACCGGTGCTCGGCATGAGGCGGAAGGGCCAGAAAGTCAGCCGTCGCAAGGGACATCTTGACCGTTCCCGGTAAGGGACTCGGCGACGCGCACTGGCTCTCGCAGAAGTCGCCGGAGCGGGTGTCTTCCGTGACCGGGCTGGCGTCATGGCATGGCTGCGTCATGACGGCGTCGTCCGCGCCAAGCCTCAGCAGCGTGCAGGCATTGGCGGCAAACGCTGTCTGGCACAGCACCAAAAGGATGGTCGCAAGCACAGAGACGACGAACCTCGGTAACCGCTTCAATTTCATGGGGCGGATGCTAGCCGAGCCCCTGGGGGATTGCAATTAGAGCAATGCATCGGTTTGAGGTAGATCAAACTCGCTTGTGATGACGCGTTCCGCGATGGGGCCAGTGACAAGGCGGATTCGGGCGCTGTTGCGGACCCCACGCTCGGTGTGGATATGTCGCGGACCAAGATGAGTTATGATGGCACCGGTGCGGGAAAGAGTTTCAACGGCGTACTTTCCGCGCTTCCATTTTGCCGCGCAGCCGCTGCATGCGATCGAGCGCGGCAATGAGTGCGCAGGATGACGGTGTCTGAACCGGATGAATCAGCGGCTGGTCGAGGATCATGGCGCGACTGGCGCGTGCCGCTGTCGGCGGCACAGCGCACTTTGCGCGAGGCGTACGAAACGCTGCGCCCGATAGGCCTCGATCAGCGAGACGTGCCTCTCATCGTACAGTTGGTCGAGCATCCGAAATACGACATGCCGGGCATCGATCTGTTTCCCGGGGCCGTCGACCTTCGTACCCACGACCTCATCCACATCGTGCTCGGGCGCGGCCTCCTGCTCAAGGACGAAGCGTTCGTGATCGGATTCACCATGGGCAGCACCGACCGCGTCGGCGCCACGGAGGAAGCGATCTATCAGTTTTTCGCGCGCCATGTTTTCCCGAGCGGCTACCGCTTCGGCGACGAGGAGGTGAGGGTCTTCAAGGACGCGGTGCGGCTCGGCTACGTGTGCGACTGCCGTTCGCTCTCCGAGGTGAACTACGACGCCAGGCTCGACTGGACGCTCGGGCGCATCCGGGCGGAACTCGGCATCGAGGAGGACCTGCTGCGCGCCTACTACGCGATCGAGAAGCGCCGCTATCCGAATTCACCGGAGAGCCAGCGGCTGCTCGATTGATCGTTCCGAGTTCCAATTTCCGTTCCAACAGGGTGCGGTTTGCAGATAGCGCAAATCCAGGGCTTTGCGTGAGAGGCAAGGATTTCAACGCCGGGCCCCGTCACGGGTGATTTCTGCTTGGGCCGCGCGTATCTTGTCAGGCCAGGTGCTCTTGAGGTATGCGAGCACCGCCCAGATTTCCTCATCACTCAGTTTCCCGCTGAAAGCCGGCATGTCGCTCTCGTACTTGGGTGGTGCATATTTTCCGGGGACCAGCCCGTGCTTGGTTATTCCGAACAGCACGGAATCGGGATGGTGCCAGGTGTGTCCGGAAGCATCGTGCGGCGGAGCGGGCACGCGTCCGGTCGGCAGCTTCTCCCGCCAGTTGGGCTGGCCTTCGAGTATCGTTCCGTGGCACGCGGCGCAATGTTGCGTATAGACAGCCTTGCCGCGCGCGACCTGCTGCGTATCTCCGGGGTTTGCCGGTGTGTGCCGTTCCTGATAAAGCGCGACGGCAATCGCGCCCATCAGGAACGCGAAGGCCGCCGCGAGCAGCCCCAATCCAATCTTGTTACGTACGGCGGAGGAGGTATTTTTCATGGTAAGGCGGCCGCTACCCACTATCCGATTCGTCCGAGCACCGGGAACGCCGGTAGCAGCCAGAACCCGAAGGCCGAGAGCTGGCCGGTGACCATGGCGATGCCTATCAATACCAGGATGAGGCCGGCATCATCCAGTCGATCTGGCATGCCGATGTTGCGTCGCGCTCAGCTCCGGCTGTCAGACACGATCGTGTTCGGCCCGCCCACTGAGTCCATCTTCGCGGCCTGTGTGCCGGTCCCGGGCGTCACCGACGGGCTCCCCGAGGTCTGTTCGTTTTTGCTCATGCGATGCATGCACAGGCCGAGCGCGCACATCACCGCGCACGGCAGCACCGCGAGGATGAACGAAGACAGGCCGAGGGCGACCAACGAATCCCAGCCGAGAACCAGTCCGGCCCCTACGCCCGCCACGGCGAGCACCGTCAGCACCGTTCCCTGACTGACCCTGCCGCCGAGAGTCAGGATCGGGTTGCAACCCTGCAACGACCCCTTCACTTTCAGTTCGTGCGATGTTTCCATTTTCCATCTCCTTTCGTTGCACAAGAAAACCTCTCAGCCATGGCCTTGTCCGATCATGGAGGCCGGACCGAACATGCAGTTGCGCATCATGCCGCCGTCTTCATGCTCGAGGTTATGGCAGTGGTACATGAAGAGCCCCGGTACGCCCGGCGTGACGAGCACGCGCACGCGCTCGCCGGGAAAAATGCCGAACGTATCCTTGAATCCGGCGTCCATCATGCCGTCTCGCAAATCCGCGGGCACGCTGCCGGAACTGTGCTCGATGACGCGGAAGCGCACGCCGTGGATGTGGACAGGATGCGGCATGGGATGCGCCATCGGCGCGCCCCCGCCGTCGTTGTCGAAAGTCCACACCGACGCCTCGCCCACGGGAAGGCGCTCGTCGTCCGCGACGGCCATCATGTCTTCCGCGTCAAAGCGGCGGCCGTTGAGGAAGCCGCGCATGTGGCGGAAGGCGAGCTCGGTGCGAAGCTCGTACTTGCCCTCCCGGACGCGAGGTTCCGGCTCGGGAAGCGCGAGTGCTCGGGCGCGGGAACGCGGCCCCGGCGATACAGTGAAGCGCGCGACGTGCAGTTTCGCGCCCTGCGACGGCCCCATCATTCCGCCACCCATCATGCCGCCCATCATTCCGCCACTCATCATGCCGCCCATCATCCCCCCCATGCCGCCGCGCCGGCCGCTTTCACTTTGCTGGCCCATCATCGAGCCCATCATGTCGTCCACGTCGGCGAACTCCCCGCTGACGAGGGCGATTTCCGCGCCGTCGCGCCGCGCGCCGAAGTCCTCCAGCAGCTCGACGCGCTCGAAGGGAAAGAGCGTCAGGTAGGGCCGCTCCTGCACGCCTTCCGCGCGGCTGAAAAGCCCGCTGCCGGAAGCGATGGCGCGCAACGGCCGGCCGTCGGACCAGGCGAGCTTGTAGATGCGCGCGTTGGACACGTTGGCGATGCGGAGCCGATAGGGACGCGGTGCCACCTTGAACGCGGCGTCGTCGATGCCGTTCACCAGCACCCGGTCGCCGAGCACGCCGTTCATGTCGTCCATCATCGTCCGTTTGAACACGAATTGGTTGTCCGCGCCGATCCGGCGGTCCTGGAGGACGAGCGCGAGCTCGTGCTCGGGCGCGGGCAGGCCGACGTCTTGCTCGCGCGCATCGCGCACGATCAGCAGCCCGGCGAGGCCGTAATACGTCTGCCGCCCGGTGATGCGGTGGGGGTGCGGGTGATAGAGGTAGGTTCCGGCGGGATTGCGCACGATGAATTCCGCCGTGTAACGCCCGCCCGAGCCCACCGCCTGGTGCGGATGCCCGTCGGCGGAGTCGGGCACGATCATGCCGTGCCAGTGGATCACGGTCGGATCGCCAGTGCGGTTCACGACCTCGATGCGCACGCGCTCGCCGCGGCGCAGCTCGAGCGTCGGTCCCAGGTTGCCCACGGACGGCCGGATCGCATCGCCCCGCCCGCGCAGCACCTCGCCCGTGTAGCGCAGTCCGCGCGTTTCGGATCCGGAGCGTATCGCCATCTCGGCCGGTGCGGCGACAAGCCTCAAGATCACATCCGGCGCCGTGGCCCCAATGGCTTGCCGCAGAGTCGCAGGCGTCGCCAGCATGCCGCCGGCGGCGGCGAGGGTCTTCAAGACATTACGTCGCGTCCACATAGTTGCCTCCTCAGGATGCGCCGCCGCGCAGCTTCGCGCGCAGCGACTCGACGATTTCAGGTGAATCCCACTCCTCGGGACCCGTCTTGTGCCAGCGCTCGCGCCCCTCGCGATCCAATAGCAGCGTGGTCGGAATACCTACGGTGCGCAGCTTGCCGCTTGCCGCCATCGTCGGATCGACGTACAGCGCCAGCGAGCGGATACCGATCTCATCGTAGAAGCGCCGCACGGCGGCAGCTCCGCCGCCGTCTATCGAGAGCGCGACTACCTCGAACTCCGCGCCGCCAAGCGTCTGCTGGAGACGGTCGAGCGCCGGCATTTCCTTGCGGCACGGCGCGCACCAGGTGGCCCACACGTTGAGCAGAACCACCTTGCCGCGGAAATCCGACAGCGCATGCGGTTTTCCATCGGCGCCCTGGAAGCGGATCTCCGGTACCGGCTGGGGGGAATTCGCCCATCCGACGCCGGATCGCGGGCCCGCGGCGCGCTCGCTGGTCGCCAGGTAGATTACGACGGTGGAAGCTGCGAGCACGGCCAGCCCTGCAAGTGCCAGCGTGGCACGGAGAGGGCGCGGAGGCCGGGGCGCGGCGGAGTCGTTCACGAATCACCTCCGCAACTTCTCGATAAGCGGCGAGGGCACTTCCCGCGGATTGAGCGTGAGACCGGCCCCGAGCAACACCGCCAGGCCGATGAGCAGCAACAAGGGCACGCAAGCGGCAAGCCTTGGCACGTTCCTTGAGAGAATGTTGTTGCTCATAAAACTGAGGACGCTCATTCGCATTTCTGTTGGATGAACGAACTGATCTCGGACGGCTGCGTAAATACCACAGCGGCCCGGTCACCCTGCATTCCCATCCCGACGATAACCGGGCGCCCCGGATGGGGACCGAATTCGCTCGAATCTATTTTCAGGCGCAGATTGAACTCCCATATTTTCAGGTTCCGGCCGTCCCCGGTGGTGAGAAAATATGTGTCGCCGCAATGCCGCATCGATTTGATGACATCCTGTGCCTGCGCCGCTTTCAGGCGCGGCATGCGCGGGCCGCGCGGCGCCTCGCTTCCCTCGGAAACCGCCCGAAGGTACGCGATTAAGTCGCGGCGCGCGCCCTGGTTGGGAATGCCGGCAAATGCCATCTCAGTGCCCGGGATCAGCCGTGCGGGGTTCGTAAGCCAGTCATCGAGCGTGCCCTCGTTCCAGACGATGCCCGCTTTGAGCATCGCGTCCGAATAACGCAAGAATCCCTTGTCGGCTCCCGCCTTGCGGCCAAATAGTTGGGCGAGACTGGGGCCGGTCATGTGGCGATTCGGTTGAAGCGAATGGCAGGCAACACAGGCCTGGAATACCTTTGCGCCGCGTTTCGCATCGCCTCCGGATTCGGCCGCGCCGGATGGCATGGCCGTCGCAACCAATCCAGCAACTATCCCGATAATCGCAAGGCGCCCCGGGGCACGCTGCAAAACCGCCGCCGTTCCGTGCTTTGCATCGTTGGGTGAGGTGCGCCGTGACGCAGCGTTCATACATTTCTCCTCTGACGTTTTCACGGCGTGTCTTCTCCAATCAATACGCGAGTGTCCGTTAGGTACTTGTGTGGTGGAATCACGAGGTTGGACGGGGCCGGCACGCCTCTGAACACGCGCCCGGCCAGGTCGAATTTGGAGCCGTGGCAAGGACAGTAAAACCCGCCCCGCCAGTCCGGCCCCGCCGCCGCAGCCCCCGCCTGCGGGAGAAAAGTCGGCACGCAGCCGAGGTGCGTACAGATGGCGACGGCGATGAAGTACTCGGGCTTGATCGAACGTTGCGCGCTCCTGCAACATTCGGGCTGTTGCGGCCGTCGCGATTGTGGATCGAGCAGGCGCTCTTCCCCCTGGCGCAGCCGCTCCAGCATTTGCGGGGTGCGGGCCAGGATCCAAACCGGCTGGCCGCGCCATTCCACGGTCGCCAGCGTCCCGCGCTCGATTCCCGTGAGGTCCGCTTCAACCGGCGCTCCTACTGCCTTAGCCCTTTCACTGGGCAGCATGCTCGCAACGAACGGCACAGCGCTCGCTATCATGCCAACTCCACCGGTGGCAGAAGTGGCCGCGATCAGGAGTTTCCTGCGGCGTTGGTTATCGGGCGGGCGTTCAGCGTCCATTTTCAGTGTCGTGCTTCCCGCGTCTGCCTACCGGCGCCGCGCCGTGGCGTCGAGCAGCGGCACGACCACGCTCATTGGCTGGGCGCCCAGGTATTTCTCGCCATTCGGCAGGAACCACGTTGGCGTGGAGGTGGCGCCGAGCTGTTTCCCGAGGGCGACCAGCTCGTCTATCGGATTCTCGCAGTCCGTCGGCGCCGTCGGCTCGACCCGCTTGAACATCAGATCGTGTCATGGTTTTTATACTCCGGTTCGATTCAGAGGCCATTGCCTTCGCGGGCGATCTGCTTCCAGGTGTTGCCCGCATCCTTCGAGATGAATACATGACGCTTGCGCGTGGCGATTGCGATCTCCTTCCGATTCGCAGGGTTCTGCGCAATATAGGTGACAACATCGGGAGCGAGCGCCGGCAGCTTGAGGCTCTGGTTGGAGCCTCCGTCGAGCGCTATCCGCACCAGCGCGCTCTCGCCCTCGCTCGCGAACAGCAAATGCTTTGCGTCGAGCTCGAAGGACACGGCCGTCACCGCTTTTTCCCGGCTGAACCGCCGGAATTGTCTACCGAAGTCGCGCGAGAGGTAGACGCCACCGAAGGTGCTGACTGCGACCATCGCCGGATCGCTCGGATGCGCGGCGATGCCGGTAATCGGCGAGATGATCCCGACTGATTCGCTGCGTTTCCACGTCTTGCCGCCGTTCCTCGTGTAATAAATTCCGGCTTCAGGCATCTGCGAATTGGCCCCGCCGTTGATGACGTACACCACGTTCGTCTGATAGCCCACGGCGATGTTGTGGAAGTCCGCTTCACCGTAGAGGCTGAGCTGCTGCCAGGTCTTGCCGCCATCGGTGCTCTTGATCAAACCAAGCGGGTTGCGAAGCGGCGATCCCGGCGCGGGGTGACCGCTCGTGTAGATCGCCGCAATCGTAACGGAGAATCCCATGAAGTCGTGGGCCGGCCCTGGCGCGAGGCTCCAGCGGCCGTCGCGATAGATCGCGAGACCGGTGTGGGCTGGTACCACCAGCGCTTTTCCGTCGGTCGTGAACGCCAGGCCATGCACATGATGGAGTATCGGCGCCGCGCTGACTGGTGGGCTCGAAACGCCTAACGCCGCCATAGTTGCGATTGAGACCAGCAATTTTCCGAAAAAAGGGTGGTGCATATCAGCCTCTCTCACTGTTTGAGCAACAGTCTCACGTCGTGGATAATGGCGTCGACTGACCGGTCGCTGGCTCTGACATAGAGCCGTGCCCGTCCCTGTTTGTCGAAAATGAAAATTCCGGTGGAGTGATCGACCATGTACGAGACCTCTCCTCCGCCGTGCCCGGAATGGCTGCCCTTGTCCGCTTTTTGCGCCTGGAAATGGATCTTGAATTCCTTCGCTGCCTGCGCGGTCTGTTCCGGGGAGCCGCGCAGCCCGAGGAGAGACGGGTGAAACGCGGGAACATATCCTGCGAGTTTCTCAGGCGTGTCGCGCTCCGGATCCACGGTGACGAACAGGCCTTGCACTCGATCGGCGCCGACCTGCTTCACGACCTGCGCCATCTCCGCCAGCGCGGTCGGGCAGGGGCCGGGGCAGTTGGCATAGCCGAAGAAAAGCAGGACGACCTTGCCCTTGAAATCGAAAAGAGTACGGCGGTGGCCGGTGTGATCCGTGAGATCGAAACCGCGGCCCCATTGCACCCCGGTGATGTCCGTCGCGTTGAAACGCCTGGCGTTATCGCCGGGCGCATCGCAGCCGGCGAGCACGGTGACTCCGCCCGCGACCGCCACGACGAGAAAGCGCCTTCTCGATGCGGAGTGTGAAAGAGGACCGATTGTGTTGCCCATGCCTGAATGTCCTTCGCTACGGACGACGACGATGCCGTCACGCTGCATCATCAACTTTTTGCCTGCGGAGCGGCGCTGTGCGCCGCATGATCCGTGGCAC
>Ga0155935_1271_pt1 | contig 16267 bp, 13 predicted proteins | sample RifCSPlowO2_02_FD_107589 | JGI IMG/M metagenome (GOLD analysis project Ga0155935, IMG submission 107589) | Betaproteobacteria bacterium RIFCSPLOWO2_02_64_14
GCGGTCGATGGCGAACCGCGGCTTCGGCAACGCCGATGTGTATCTGGAGCGATTGATCGATCGACCCCGCCACGTCGAATTCCAGGTGCTCGGCGACAGCCACGGCGCGCTGGCGCATCTCTACGAGCGCGACTGCTCGACGCAGCGGCGCAACCAGAAGGTCATCGAGGAAGCGCCCGCCCCCGGCATCGCGCGCGTGGAGGCGGAAGGCATGGCGCAGAAGGTCGCGGGAATCATGCGCGAGATGGGCTACGACAACATCGGCACCGTCGAAATGCTCTACGGCGCCGACGGCTCATTCAGTTTCCTCGAAATGAACACGCGGCTCCAGGTCGAGCACGGCGTGACCGAGGAGATCACCGGCGTGGATCTGGTGAAAGCGCAGATACGTTCCGCGGCGGGTGAGAAGCTCGCCGCGATCCTGCCGCCGAAAGTCGGGATCGATGGACACGCGATCCAGGCCCGGGTGTATGCCGAAGATCCGAAAACTTTCTTTCCGTCGCCCGGAAAACTCAAAGTGTTCCGGCCGCCTCAGGACGGGACGATCCGCGTCGAGACCGGCTATGCAGAGGGTCGCGACGTGACGCCGCACTACGACCCGATGATCGCCAAAGTCATCGTGCACGCGCCCGCGCGCGAGCAGGCGATCGACAGGCTGATCGAGGCGCTCGGCGCTTTCGACATCCAGGGGCTCAAGCACAACATCCCCGCGGTGCTGGCGGTATTGCGCTCGGACGCGTTCCGCGAGGGTCGCGTGCATACCGGCCTGATTTCAGAAGTGCTTGGCAGGAAAAATTAACCGCCCGCGGTTGATGGGATTCGGGGATGATTACAGTGATCGCTGAGGCGAGGAAGCAGAACCGCGCCGCGCTTGACGAGCGGGCAGGAAAAGAGCTGCTCGCTGCGTATGGCGTCGCGGTGCCGCGCTCGGTCGTCGTGCCGGGCGTGGCGGAAGTCGCCGCTGCGCTGGGGAAATTGAACTTGCCGGTGGTGGTGAAAGTGATGTCGCCGGACATTCTGCACAAGAGCGAAGCGCGCGCGGTACGACTCAACATCACATCCTCTGAGGAACTGGCAATGGCTTGCGAGGAGATTCTTGCGAACGCGCGCGCTTATAAAAAAGATGCTCGAATCGAGGGATTCCTGGTGGAGGAAATGGCGCCGGCGGGACAGGAGATCGTCGTCGGCGGCGTGCGCGATCCGCAGTTCGGGCCGCTGGTGATGGTGGGCCTCGGCGGCATCTTCGTCGAGGTGCTCGCCGACGTGTCGTTCCGGATCTGCCCGATCACGCGGCGCGACGCCGGGGAGATGCTCGACGAGCTGAAAGGTGCGGCGCTGCTCCGCGGCGCGCGCGGGCGTAAACCGGTGTCGCGAACGGCAATCGTCGACGTGCTGCTCAAAGTCGGCGGAGAGGGCGGCCTGCTGATGACGCACGCGCAGGACATCGCCGAAGCGGACATCAATCCCGTCGTCGTGTCTGAACACGGGGCGGTGGCAGTCGATGCCCGGTTCGTGCTGGCAAAGAGTGGCGGGTGATACATGGTGGAAGACGTGATCGAGCGCTTCAAACCACTGTTCGAGCCCAGGACCGTGGCGGTGGTCGGCGCCTCCACGCGCGGCGCGGCGCTTCCCAACATTTTCATCCGCCGCATCCGCGAATTCGGCTACACGGGCGAAATTTACCCGATCCATCCTTCGGCGCAGGAGATCGACGGCCTCAGGGCCTACCGCGGCCTCGGCGATACGCCGCAGCCCGTGGACTACGCTTACATCGCGATCGCGGCGGCGCAAGTCGCGCCGCTCCTGCGTGAGGCGCGGGGCCGCGTCCGGTTCGCGCAGGTGATCTCGAGCGGCTTCGGCGAAGTCGACGAAGGCAAGGCGCTGCAGGAAGAGCTTGCCGCGGCGGCCCGGGACGGCGGCATGCGGCTCATCGGTCCCAACTGTCTCGGTCTTTACACCCCGCGCGGGCGCGTCACTTTCGCCGAGATCGGGCCGGAAGAGGTCGGGGGCGTCGGCATCGTCTCGCAGAGCGGCGGACTCGGCACCGACATCATCCGGCGCGGCTTTGCCCGCGGGCTCAAGTTCTCGGGCCTCGTCACCGTCGGCAACTGTGCCGACATCGGTCCCAACGACCTGCTGCAGTTCTACTTCGCCGATCCGCAGACGAAAGTGATCGGGATGTACATCGAAGCTGCGAAAGACGGGCGGCAGTTGTTCGAAATCCTGCGCGGCGCGCGCGCGGTGAAGCCGGTGGTGATCCTCAAGGGCGGCCGCACCTCCCAGGGTCGGGCCGCGGCGGTCTCGCACACCGGATCGCTGGCGGGTGATGATCGCGCATGGGTTGCGCTCTCGAAGCAGACCGGTTGCGTGCTGGTGGAAACGCTCGATGAGTTCATCGACACGCTGCTCATGTTCCAGGCGCTGCAGCCGCAGCCGCAGCATCCGACGCAGCGCGTGGCGCTGTTCGGCAACGGCGGCGGCGCCAGCGTGCTCGCGACCGACTGTTTCGCGCGGCTCGGCCTTAACGTGGAACCGTTCGCCAGGGAAGCCGTGGATGCCCTTGCTGCCCTCAAGCTCCCGCCCGGCACCAGCATCACCAACCCGGTCGATGCGCCGGTGGGCACGCTGCAACAGGATGACGGGCGCGTCGCCGAGAAGATCCTCGAGATCATCTACGCGAGAGGCAGGCCGGAGGCGCTGGTGATGCACCTCAACCTGTCGGCTTTCGTCGGCCGCACCAAACCCGAGGTGCTCGACAACCTGGTGCAGGCGGCGCTGCGCGTGCAGGCGCGCTACCCCGGGCAGGCGCATTTCGTGCTCGTATTGCGCTCCGACGGCGAGCCCGCCCTGGAAGAGCGCAAGCGGAGCTTCCGGGCGCGCGCGCTGGAATTCGGCGTCCCGGTCTATGATGAGATGGTGAACGCGGGCTGCGCGCTTTCCGCGCTGCAGCGTCACGAGCGCTTTCTCAATGTGCGGGAGAGCAACGCATGACTTATACCAGCGATTTTCGCGCGGTCGGTTACCCGCTGCGGCTCTACAGCGGCAAGGACGCGCTCGAAAACCTGCCGGCGGAGCTGAAGCGCCAGTGCGCAAGCCGTGCCTTCATCGTGTGCGGCCGGAGTGTGGCGCGCCGCACCCCGCTCATCGAGCGCATGCGGGCCATCCTCGGGAAGGACTGCGCCGGCGTGTTCGACGAGATGGAGAAGGAGTCGCCGCTCGCGGCGGTTCTGCGCGCCCGCGATGCGGCGCGCGCAGGTGAGGCCGATCTCCTGATCGGCGTCGGGGCGGGCAGTGTCATCCAGGCGACGCGCGTGGTGGCGATCCTCCTTGCCGAGCAGCGACCCATCGAGGAGCTGATCACCCAATATCCCGAGCACGGCCCCGCGATCAGTCCTAAACTGCTGGCGCCGAAGCTGCCCATCATCAACGTGCTCACCGCCGCCACGTCGGCGCAGAACCGCGCGGGCTCGGCGGTGAAAGGCGAGCAAGTTGACCATAGGATGGAGTTCTTCGATCCCAAGACGCGGCCGGTAGCGGTGTTCTGGGACGCCGATGCGCTGCTGACCGCGCCAGTGAGTCTTGCCGGCAACACCGCGATTTCGGTGTTCTGGCGCGCCGTCATGAACCTTGGCGCGACGCACGTCAATCCGCTGGTCGAAGGTGATCGGCTGCAGGCGTACCGTCTCGCGCGCGGGGCGTTCCTGCGGGTGACGGATCCGCTCGATCTGGCGCCGCGGATCGAATTGTGCGCCGCGGCGTTCCTGCAGAACCGCGACGCCGATGACGGCGGCACGATGTTCGAGCGGCACTGGGTGGTGCGCGTCGTCTACGCGTTCGCCGCGGCGCTCTTCAATTTGCACCCGCACGTGAGCCAGGGCGAAGCGAATGCGGCGTTGACGCCGACCGTGATGCGCCGCCTTGGCCACCGCGACCCCGAGGCGATGGCCCGCATCGCACGTGCGCTCGATGCCTGGAGCGACGCGGAACCGCTCGATGCCGCGCCGCACAAAGCTGCCGCGGTGCTGGAGTCGATTTTTCAGTCGGCGAATATGCCGGTGCGGCTCTCGCAACTCAACATACCGCAGGACAGTCTGCCGCAGATCGTGGAACGTTCGCTTAAGAACTTCAATGCGGATCCGAAACGCGAGTTCGTGCGCGAACGGGAGATGCTGCTGGAGACGATCGAATCGGCGTGGTAGCGTCCGGGCAGGCCGCTGTCGCGCGCATCGTCTCTCGCCCGCGCTGCGGGCATGGCGGATCGTCGTGTCAGGCGCTCTTACGCGCCGGAGAGTTGCTTGCGCGCTTCGGCAGCCGCTGTTTTTTCGTAGAGTTCGATGCTGTCGGCACCTGTCTGCAGGCCCCGTACAATGCGATACGGCTCGCCGCTTGGGGTGGGCGGGTCGTTGATCATGTCGAGCATGATCGGCGTGCTGTAGGGTTGCTGGTCGTGGTCCAGGATCAGCATCAGGCGCGGCTTCAGGCGCCGGATCTGGCTGTGCGCCATGACGATCGCAACCTCCCGCGTATTCAACTCGACCATGCTTCCGACCGGGAAAATCCCGATGCACTGGATGAACTTCTCCACCAGCTCGGGATTGAACAACGTGCCGCGCCACCCGTAAAGTTGTTGCAGGACATCCTGCGGCAAGGCGGGTTCCCGGTACGGACGGGCATGGGTCATCGCCGCGTAGGTATCGACGATGCCCGCCATCGCCCCCAACATGCTGATCTCGTCACCCTTGAGCCCCTTGGGATAGCCGCTGCCGTCGAACCGCTCATGGTGCTGTGCGACGGTCTCGACCAGGAGCGGCGAGACGGTTTGCGACGCCTCGAGTATTTCAACGCTGTGCATGACGTGGGTTTTCAGGATGTCGCGCTCGGCGGCCGTCAATGCGGTGCGTTTATCGAGCAGCGCTGACGGCAGTCTGAGCTTGCCCACGTCCTGCATCAGGCCCGCGGTGCCCAGGATTTCCAGCAGGCTCTTGGGCAAGCCGAGATGCCGTCCGAAGCTCAGAAGAAAGACCGCGACGTTCAAGCCGTGATCGTAGGCGGTAGCGTCGCGATCCTTGAGGCGCGCGAGCCACATGAATCCGTTGGCGTTACGCACCACCGACTCCACCATCGACAGTACCGCCTCCTGGACTTTGCGCACCTCGATCGGCTTGTTGGCGCGCACGTCCGCAATGATCTGATCCACCACGAGCCTGGTCTGCTCATGCGCCTGCCTTGCCGTCGGGAGTTCCGCCTCGAAGGTGCTGAGGTCGGGGTATACCGGTGGCGGGACTTCGGACCCGCCGCCCACCTCTTCACGCCGCCGCTCGCCGCCATGCGCGCCGCTTCCGAACCAGCTCTTGATGGTGGCAAGCAATCCTGGCCATCTGCTGCCTGACTCGTCGGCGGAAATCAGCGCGGTTTCTCCCGCTTCCGACCGCGTTTGCGGTACCAGGTAATCGAGCTCCGCGGCGCTGATGCCGCTGTTCCTGAGCCGCACGGGCTGTACCACCGCGCCTGCGTCACTTGCCTGAGCCTTGCCCGTCGCAGTGATCGCAGATTTTCGAGTCTCCCCGGTTCCGGCTGGAGCGGCGCCGCCGAAGGCCGCCTGGATGATGTGTTTGATCGTATTCAAGAGGCCGCCGTCCGCATCGCGTCCCGGGTCTATTGCCGGCATGCCTGTCGGCGCCGCCGCGCGCTTGTCCTGAGGTTCGTCGCTTCCCTTCGGCGGCGGCCGGTAGGCGCTGCCGGTCGATCGTTCCGGCTCGACGTAGACGAACTTGCAGTACTGCCTCAGTTCGTCAATGTCCCGCTGGGACTCGATGAGAATGCCCTGCAGCACGAACGGTGTTTCGAGCCACGGACGATCCAGCTCCGTGACAAACATTCCGGCCGCCAGGTCTGCGACCTCGACTTTCTCTTTCATCGCCCCACTCCCGCTGGAGCGCGGCCCGCTGCGGGGCAACTATCCGCATACTCATCGATGGTGGCGTAGAGCCTGTCGGGATCGATCGGTTTGGTGAGATAGTCGTCCATGCCCGCGGCGAGGCATTTCTCGCGGTAGCCGACCAGCGCGTGCGCCGACAGCGCAATGACGGGGACACGGCGGCCGGTGCCGCTCTCGCGCTCACGCAGCGCCGTTACGGCCTCGAACCCACCCATTCCGGGCATCTCGAGATCCATCAGCACCAGGTCGAACCGCGCCCTGTCGAGGTGTTTCAGGGCCTCCTCGCCGTTGCCGACGATGGTGACGTCGACGCCCTTCCTTCTCAGCAGCAGTTCGATGAGAAGCTGGTTGTCCTCGTTGTCCTCGGCAACGAGTATTCTGGGCGCGCGCGTGGCCGCGGTTCCGGGTGCGGCCGGACCTGTTGCTCTTGCCTCGACAGTCGTGGCGCCCACCCCGAACGGCAATTCGAAGAAGAACTCGGTTCCGACATCGACCTGACTGCGCAGTCCAATGGTGCCCGACATCAACTCCACCAGGGACTTGCTGATCGACAGCCCCAGCCCGGTGCCGCCAAACTTCCGGCTGGTGCTGGACTCCGCCTGGGTGTAGCGCTGAAACATGGTCGCCTGTTTGTCGGGCGATATGCCGATTCCGGTGTCGATCACCGATACGCGCAGGGTGCATGAAGCGTCGCCGTCGCGCTGCAACAGCACGACGCGAACGACCACCTTCCCCCTGTCGGTGAACTTGATCGCGTTGCCGACGAGATTCACAAGTATCTGCCGCAATCGCAACGGATCACCGACCAGATGCTCGGGCACGTCCCGCGTGACATCGAGCTCCAGAAGCAGGCCTTTCTCCGTGGCCTTGACCACCTGTTCCTGAACGACCTCATCGAGCACTTCGCGCAAGTTGAAATCCACCCGCTCGATCTCGAGCTTTCCGGCCTCGATCTTGGACATGTCGAGCAGATCGTTGATCAGGGACAGCAGACGGTCGCCGGCATTCCTGACCCGACGCAGGTAGTCGCGCTGCTCCATCGTGAGCGGCGAATCCATGACCGCGCGCGTCAAGCCGATGATGGCGTTGAGCGGCGTCCTGATCTCGTGGCTGGTATAGGCGAGAAACTCGCCCTTCACGCGGTTGGCTTCCTCCGCCGCCTGCTTGGCCACCTGCAACTCGGCTTCGGCCTGTTCGCGCTCGATCACGACCTGCGCGAACAGGCGGTTTGCGGTTTCGACGCTGCGCACGTACGTGGCGCGTTCGATATCGGATTGTTCCTTATCGAAGTGGAGCCGCATCCGCTGCATCAGCTGCGCGCGGTATCGCAGCACGCTCCACCACACGAAGCTCATCAGGACGCACAGCAATGCGGCGGTCGCGCCCCACACGCCGCCCCCGAGCAGGACAAGCCGCGCAACCGTCGGCAGTACGGCGGGAAGCAGAAATGCCGCTGCCGCCTCGGGCCGCGGCGCCAACGTATGCACGGTTGCCACGGCCACCGCGATGACCATAAGCGTCAGAAGCTGATACCCGGCGTCGTGCGCCGGAAACAGGAACAGGCCCAGCCATCCCCAGCCGACGCCGATCACGGCGCAGCTGACGACGACCAGGGCGCGCCAGTGCCGCATGCTTGCTGCGTTTCGCGCTGCCCCGATGGATCCCCTGTGGAGAACGAACCGTAGTGCCAGCGCGAATACCATGAAGGCGAGCCACGCAGCGAGGTGCGTGGTGGCCGTAATCGGCCACAGACTGGCAAACGCGACGCCAGCGAGCAACAGATTGACCGACAGGCCGTTTTGGGTGGCCTTCTCGAAGAAGTCCGCGTGCTCGACCGAATCTTCGGCCACGCGCCCGGGCGCGGAGCCACCGCTGTCGGCGGACGCCTGGACGGGTGGGAACGAAGCCATCTTCAATTCTTGGGCGGCGCGTCCTGCCCGGCGTTCAGCCCGAGCGGGCAGGCTGTGGTGCGGTTGCGTCCGCCGCGTTTGGCGTCGTAAAGCATGGCGTCCGCGACCTCCAACAGGTCCGCCAATTCCGTCTCCCCGGTTGGAACGGTGGCGCTCACGCCCCGGCTGATAGTCACGACGCGTTCGTCTGCCGCATGGGCGTGGACGATGTTCAGCGCCATCACCGCGCGGCCGAGTTCGTCCGCCCGCTCAACGGCGCGATCCAGCGTGGTCTCCGGCAACAGGCAGAGGAACTCCTCGCCGCCGTAACGGCCCAGCAGGTCGCCGGGCCGCCGCAAGCACTTCTTGAGGGCGGCAGCAATGTGCTGGAGGCAGTTGTCGCCGGCCTGGTGACCGTAGGCATCGTTGTAAAGCTTGAAGTGATCGATATCGATCATGATGACCGCGATCGGCACCTGATTGCGCCGGCAGCGCCGCCATTCGCTGTCGAGCCGTTCCTCGACGCATCGTCTGTTTGCGACTCCGGTCAGGATGTCGGTCATCGCCATGTCGCGCAGCTTCGCCGCCTGCTGCCTGAGCACGATGTGGGTTCGGACGCGCGCCAGCACGATTGCGCGGTGTACCGGCTTGGAAAGAAAATCGACGGCGCCCGCTTCCAATCCCCTGATCTCCTCGTCGACCTCGTCGCGAGCCGTCACGAAGATAATGGGAACGTCGCGTGTCGCCGGATCGGACTTCAGCCTGCGGCACACCTCATAGCCATCCAGGCCGGGCATCATGACATCGAGCAGCACCAGGTCGGGCAACTGCCGGCGGCAGAGATCTATTGCCTGCTCGCCGTGGGTGGCGACGGAGACATGGTATTCGTGCTGAAGGAATGCTTCCAGCAGGTCAACGATCGAAGGATCGTCATCGACCACGAGAATGCGGGAACGTTGTGGCTCGGCGTCGGTCATTGTGGTATCCCATCAGAGCACAGTCTGGTCCCGCGTTCCTTCTTCTGTCGTTGGGACCCGGGACGCAAGTGTGATCCGCCGGTTTCGAGCGCCGCGCGCCGGCCTCACACAAAAACGACCTGCAACCGTTCGACGTAATCGGCGTGCTCGGCGAGCAGCGATTCGATCGCCGCCGCGTCGGCCGCGATCGCCGCCTTCTCGATCCGCGCCCCGATGTCGCTCAGCGCCGGCATGCCGTATCCACCACCGCTGCCCTTCAAGCTGTGCCCGATGATCCTCAGCGCCTGGTAATCGCCGGCGTCCAGGCCGGCGCGCAGGCTCGCGATCTCCTCGCGGCGCCGCGCCAGATAACGCGGGATAATCGGTTCCAGATCCTTGCTGCACCTGGCGATTATGGGGTCCTTCATTGCGTCCCCTGTCAGCCCGGTGCGACCCGCGCCTTGCAGCTGGTCATCGACCCCCCCGACGCTCCTTTGCACGCCTTAGATTACACGGAATTCCCGCGCTCTGCGCCAGCACAGTTCAAGGGTACCGGGCCCTTTTCCGCGCGGGCAGGGCGACCCGCGCACAGCAGGTTGCACGGCACAAGCCCCGTTCCACAAGGCGGCGTGGCCTGCGTGCTGCCGACGACCGGTTACTTCGCTGACGCGGCTGGTGCCCAGGAGTATCCCTCGAAGCCGGTCACGATCGTGCTGGTGCTCGCAGCAGGCACCGGGCTGGACGTGGTGGCCCGGACCTATGGCGACAAGCTCGCCCAGAGCCTCGGCAGGCCCGTGGTTTTCGACAACCGGCCGGGTGCCAACGGGCTCTTCGCCGTCGCTGCCGGTGCGCTCGGTGGCGGAGCTGGTCAAGTTCGTGAAGGAGCGGCCGGGAAAGCTGAGCTACAGCTCAACGGGCCCCGGCGGTCCCCGCGCCTCGCCCTACCGCGGCAGAGGGTCGCCGCCAGGCGGTACCGACACCTCGAACGCGTTGACGATGCCGCACAGGAATCCGAAATAGCTCGCCGCGGCCGTCAGCTCGACCATCCATTGCACGTTGTGGCGCTTGAGCAGCGCGTCGAAAATTGCCTGATCGACGTGGTTGGTGCGTATGAGCTGCCGCACGTAGACCACGACGTCTCGCTCTTCCGCGGGCAGCCCCGCCGGGTCGCCTTTCGCGCGGATGAGATCGATGGTTGCCTCGGGCACGCCCGCTTTGCGCGCGCCTTCCACCTGCGCCGCCCACACGTAGGCGCCCTCGCGTTCGCGCGCCGCGGTGAGCGCGGCGAGCGAGCGCAGCTTCTGCGCGACGACGCTCTCGTCGCGGAAGAAATTCACGACGCCGAGGAAGTGCCGGGCAAGCCTGGGGGTGTGCAGCAGCATGCTGAACGGACCGCGTATGCGGCCGAAGGTCTGCATCACGCCATCGACCACGGCGTGATGCTCGGCGGGCACATCCGACTTGGCGGCGATGGGTGTGATTCTTGGCATGATGGCAAGCTCCTTTGGTAGCGGTTCGATTTTTCTCGGGGCGAACGGGCGTTGTGTCAGCGCCTCGCCATTGTCGACTTGTTGAGGGAACGCGGGTCGCGCGGGCGCCAGCGGCCGGAATCCACCTGCGCCAGGAACTCGGCGGAGATGCGGTTGAAAAGATCCGGCTCTTCAATATTTACCGCGTGGCCGGTCGCCGCGACCACCGTCAACTGCGCGGCAGGACACACGCGCTTGATGAAGATGCCCGGTTCGAGACAGTTATTGTCCTCGTCCCCGGTGACGATGTGGGTCGGGACCCTGAGTTTGCGCAAGCCGCGCTCAAGGCTGTAGATCGTGGGCCGTTTCGCCTGCACGCCGCGCAGCGTGTTGGCGGAGCCGAGGGCGGAGTGCCCGGCGAACTCCGCGCAGAAGTGCGCGAAGCCGCGCGGATCCTTGTTCTGGAACTGTATCCGCGACGGGCCGACCTGGTACGGCTTGATCGCTTCTTTCGTTCCAAGCTCCTCGAAACGGCGCGCCATGACCTCGGTGTCGGCGAGAAATTGCTTGCGTTTGTCCGGATCGGAGCCGTACCCCGCGCCGATCACGGTGAGGGATCTCGCGAGCCGTGGGTAACGCAATCCGAAATGCAGCGTCGCGAGCCCGCCCATCGAGCAGCCGATGACGTGCGCCTTGCGAAGCTTCAGGTGCCGCATGATGTTGGCGATGTCGTCTGTCGCGATCGCCTGCGAGTACTTGGAAACCGCTTTCGGCACGTCCGACGGCGCGTAGCCGCGGGCGTTGAACGCGATGCAGCGGTAGCGCCGGCTGAAGTAGCGCAGTTGCGGCTCCCAGCTATAAAGATCGTCCGCGAATTCGTGCACGAACACGATCGGAAAGCCGCGGCCGGCCTCTTCGTAATAAAGCCGGACCCCGTTCGACATTGCATACGGCATCTGTTTTCTCCGATAGCTGCGTGACTGATAGGGCGTGACATGGTAATGCGTGACTGGTGATCAGTCACGATTTCTTAGTCACGCTTTCCTGCCCTTCGGGAGCGAGCGCGGGTCGCGCGGGCGCCAGCGTCCGCCGTCCACCAGCGCGAGAAAATCGGCGGTGATGCGGTTGAAAAACTCGGGTTCCTCGACGTTGACCAGGTGCCCGGTCGCGGGCGCCATCGTCATGCGGGCCGCGGGACACGCGCGCTTGATGACGAGCCCGGATCCAATCGCGCTTTCGTCCTCGTCTCCTACCACGAGGTGGGTCGGCACCGTCATGCGGGCGAAGCGGCGTTCGAAGCCAAATAGCGGCGGGCGCCGCATCTGCACGCCGCGCAGGGTATTCGCGTGGCCCAGCGGCGAGTGCTCCGCGAACCGCGTGAAGAACTCTCGGAAACCGCGCGGATCCTTGGTCTCGAGCTGGATCCGGTTAGGCGCGCTGCGGTAGCGCTTCATCGCCGGGCCGAGACCCTGCTCCTCGAATTCACGCGCCGTGGCGAGGCTCGCGAGGATAAATTGCCGGTGTGCCGCCGGGTCCGACCCGGCGCCGGCGCCGATTGCGGTGAGCGAACGCGCGCGCCGCGGATAGCGCAGGCCGAAGTGCAGCGTGGCGTAAGCGCCCATCGAGCAGCCGATGATGTGGGCCTTCCCGACGGCGAGATGCCGCATCACGTTGGCGATGTCGTCAACTGCGGCCGTGTACGAATATTTCGAGGGTGACCTGGGCACTTCCGAGGGCGGATAGCCACGCGCGTTGAAAGCGATGCAGCGGTAGCGGCGGCTGAAGAAACGCATCTGCGCCTCCCAGGTGCGCAGGTCGCCCGAAAACTCGTGCACGAACACCAGCGCAGTGCCCTTGCCTGCTTCCTCGTAGTACAGACGAACCCCGTTCGACGACACATGAGGCATGGAACGCTCCTCCCGATTTTCCCCTTGCTGCCGCAGCCATGCTTTCTGACGCTGCTACGCGACTCCCGCATTCTACAGCCTGCGCTGGCCCTGATGGGCGATGCCGATGCCGATCAGCATCATCACGCCGCCAACGATTTGCAGCGCGTACATTGCCTCGCCGAGAAGTGCGGCCGCAAGCAGCGCCGCGATCACGGGTTGCAACAGGAGGCCGACGGAACTCAATGTCGCCGGCAGATGGGCCATGGCATAAGCGATGAGGCTCTGGCCCGCGACCTGGGAGATCAACGCCAGGCCAAACAACTTGATCCAGCCCATGGAACTCACGGGGAGGAATTGCTCGCCGGAAGCGAGCGCCAGCGGCAACAGCACAACCGTCGTGATGGCGCTGCTCCACGCCATGATGCTGGCCGTGGAAACCTCCGCGCGCAGCCGCGTGACGACCATCTGGTATCCGGCGTAGAACATCGCGGTGACCACCCCCAGGATATTCCCCAGCAGCGCGCCGCGGGTCAACTCAAAATCGCCGCCGATGAGGAGTGCCATGCCGGCGAGCGCGAACACAAGCCCGGTGAGAAAGACACCGGCCGGCGCCTGCCGAAAGATGAGCCAGGCGGCGAGCGTGACGAAGATCGGCGCGAGATTGGCGAGGAGCGTGGCATTGGCTACGGAAGTAAGCAGGATCGACCAGTGCCACACGGCGAGATCGCCGACGAAGAACAAGCCCGCGCCCCACATCAGGCCACGCCGGCCACGATAGTTGCGGGCGTGCAACTTCCACCCGCCGGCGAGCGCCCACGCCCACAGCAGCGGCAATGCCAGAAACACCCTCCAGAACGCGGTGGAAACGGGGCCGGTCTCGCTCACCTTCACGAACAGCGCCGAGCTGGCGATGGCGGTCGCGCCCGCGAAGAGCGCGATCAGGGCGAGCGCGTGGCGGTCGCCCCTCACCACTCTTTGATCTGGGCGGACCGCGCGCTGAAGCCGCCGTCGATGGTGACGATCGCCGCAGTGGTATAGCTCGAACGCTCCGAGCACAGAAACACCACCGTGTGCGCGACTTCGTCCACGGTGGCAAGCCGACCCAGCGGGAAAACCGCCGTCAGTTCGCGCCAGCGGTCCTCGTTGCCCAGCTCGCTTTTCGCGCGCGCCTTCCAGCGCACGATCTGCCGGTCCGTTTCGGTATAGCCCGGGCTGACGGCGACCACCCTCACGCCATGCCGGATGCTCTCGGCTCCCAGCACGCGCGTCATCGTCATGAGCGCGGAGTTGGCCATGCTGCCCGCCACGTAGTTCGGCGTGGGGCGCTCGCCTGCGTTCCCGAGCACGTTGCAGATCACGCCGCGCCGCGCCGCGCACATTACGCGGTAGATCTCGCGCGTGAGCGCGATGAAGCCGAACACCTTCAGGTCCCACGCCTCGCGCCAGGTCTTGTCGTCGAGCTCGATCGTGCCCTGGGGAATGGCGCCGGCGTTGTTGATCAGGATGTCCACCGGACCACACGCGCGGGCGAGCCCGACCGCGTTTTCCGCTTTCGAGAGGTCGCAGGCATGGACGGTGACGCTGACCGGCCAGGCCGCCTGCAACTTCTTACGCGCAAGATCGAGCGCCTCTGCGTTGCGCGAGGCAAGGTGCAGGTCGCATCCTTCTGCAGCCAGCAGATGCGCGACGCCGTAGCCGATGCCACGCGAGCTGCCGGTCACGAGCGCGCGGCATCCTTTCAGATTCAGGTCCATCCGCTTATTGCGAGAGTCGGAGTTTCAGCCACTGGACGATCAGCTCCCGGATGTCCTCCTCCTTCACTCCGGCGCCGCGGCCCATGTGGCCGCCTTCGGGATAGACGCGGGCCTCCTTGGGATTGCCGTGTTCCATCAGGAGGTAGATATCGTCCACCGGCGCCTGATCGTCGAGCTTGCCGTTGACGCACAGCAGCGGTGCCGACGGCCTGTCCAGCAGCCCCTGCTGTTTGAGAGACAACGCGGGCGCAACCCTGAGAAATTCCTCAAGGCTCTTCACGCCCATCGCCCGGCTGCGGGCCTGGAACAGGCCGATCGGCCCGAAGATCGCGACGGATGCCCGTTCCGTCAACGCCGGCAGCAGCCACTTTTCCTGAAAGCCGTAATGCACGTTGCTGCCGTGGAACACCGCGCCTTTCACACGCTTCGCTTCGACGAACGCGAGCTTCGCGGCCCAATACCCGCCGTAGCTCCCGCCCCATACGCCGAGGCGGGTGGCGTCGATGTCGTTGCGCTTCAACAGATGATCGATCAACGCGGAAAACGTGCGCTCGGCGTTGGGCTCGGTGTAGAGCACCGGGCTCTCGCCGGTGCCGGGCATGTCGATCGCAAAGCCCGCGAGGCCGGCCTGGTGCAGCCGCGGGTGCGAGCGCTGCCGGTCTTCTTTCCAGCCGTCGACGCCGCCCCAATGCATGACGACCGGGGGTTTCCTGGCACCGGGAGGGACCTGCAGATAGCCGATGAGCTTTTTGCCTTCGAACGGCACCTCGACGATCTCGAGCGGCGGGTCGAAATACTTCGCCGCCTTCCTGAAATTGCGCAGCGAGTGCTCGTAGGCCTGCTGCGTGCCGGCCGTGGTCGGGCAGGGGTAGCGCGCGATGCGGAAATAATTGAATGCGAGCATGTAAAGGCTGCCAAGCTGTTTTCGGTCGCCTCCGCTCTTCGCGAGCGCATCGGCCTCCCCCTCATAGCGGGTCCCGAGCTTGCCCCACTCGCGCGCCCACTCGTCGCGGTCGAGGCTCGTCAGCGCCCGCGCGACCCCTGCGGCATCCTCCGGCTTGATGTCGTCCAGCGGGTTCATGTGGCCGCCGCGCCGGATGACTTCGGCTTTCACTTCCTCCAGTGGGCGTACCTTGATCTTGGGATCTACCACTATTGTCATACCATTACTCCTCCCGTTGATCCAACACTCGACTCTTAATGCTCAACGCTCAACGCCGCGTCATGCGGCCCAGGCTGACGCGATCGCGTCCCCGGTCTTCCCCGGAATTTTCGCATCTCCTATTATCAGCACGTTCTTGCCGTCCAGTCCTGCGAGGCCGGGAAGCGCGCTGCGGCGCGCCTGATAATAGAACCAGTTTCTCATGCGCGCCGATCGGAACAGCCACCGCGCCGGCGCCGACTTTCCCCAGCCCGACTCGAGCAACGATACCACCAGCGATCCTGCCCCGAATCGGTACTTCGCTCCGGTGGCTACCACGATCTGGTCGAACCCATGCGCGATGTCCGACGCGTCGCGGACGGCGGTGCCGTATCGGAACCCTACGCCTTTCTCCCGGCAGGCGCGTTCGAGTTCGCCGATGAACGCATCAAGCGCTCTTCGGTCAGCCTCCACGCCCTGGAACCGGGGCGCGAGTCCGGCGTAACGCAACGCGCCGCCCGGACTGCTCTCGCGCTCAAAGACCGTTACGTCATTGTCCCGCGCAACCCGTTCCGCGTAAGTGAGACCCGCGGGGCCCGCTCCGATCACGGCAATGCGCTTGCCCTTCAGCGTCGCTGCCGCATGCGAGTACTCGATCTCGCGCGCCGCCGCAGGGTTCACCACGCAACCCAGTTGAGCCCCGCCCCGCATTTCATCGACGCAGGTGTTGCAGGCGAGACAGCGGCGCACCGGGACGTTGTTGCGGACCTTGGCCGCCCACTCGGGGTCGGCGATGAGCGAGCGTCCGAGCGCAATGAAGTCGGTCTTGCCCGAAGCGACCGCGTCCATGGCGAGCTTCGGATCGCCGAGCCGTCCGACCGCGATCACGGGGACGGCCACTTCACGCTTGATCCGCGCCGCATAGTCGAGAAATATCCCTTCCGGGCAATTCATCGGCGGCGTCATCATGTGCGCGGAGGGCAGCGAGCGATAGTGTCCCGCTGTCACGTGCAGGGCATCCGCGCCCTGGGCGGCGGCCCATTTCGCGACCTGCAGGCTGTCCGTGAACTTCAATCCGTTCGGGAACAGATCGTCGGCGTTCAGGCGAAAGATCACGGGAAAACCGGGCAGTTCGCGCTTGATTCGCCTCAGGATGTCAAGGCTGATGCGCGCGCGATTTTCGAGCGACCCGCCGTACTCGTCCTGCCGCCGGTTTTCCTCGGGGCAGAGA
>Ga0155935_1083_pt1 | contig 15937 bp, 11 predicted proteins | sample RifCSPlowO2_02_FD_107589 | JGI IMG/M metagenome (GOLD analysis project Ga0155935, IMG submission 107589) | Betaproteobacteria bacterium RIFCSPLOWO2_02_64_14
CGATCACGCTTGACGCGAGACATGCCTGATCTCAGCTCCATACTCGAGATTGCAAGCGCCACCCATCCCGGGATGGTACGGGGGCACAACGAGGACAGCATCGCCGCGGACGCTGAAGTCGGCCTGGCGGTTCTGGCTGACGGCATGGGTGGTTACAACGCGGGGGAGGTCGCGAGCGGAATCGCCGTGGCCCTGATATCAAGCGAGATAAGAAAGATGTTGGCCAACCACGACGCTGCGCCATTCACCGCCAGCGAGATCGAGCGCATCATTGCCGAACACGCCGGCAAAGCGAACGCCGCAATCTATCACGCGGCGCAGGGCAATCCCCAGTATTCGGGGATGGGCACGACGCTGGTCATGGCGTGCTGGCATGACAACCAGGTCGCGGTCGGGCACATCGGGGATTCGCGCCTGTACCGGCTGCGCGGCGGAACCTTCGAGCAGGTGACGCGGGACCATTCGGTGTTGCAGGAGCAGATCGACAGCGGCATGATAACCCGGGAGCAGGCACGGCATGCCCAGCACAAGAACCTGGTCACCCGCGCGGTGGGAATCGACCCGCAGGTCGAGACCGAGGTGCGCACCTACCCGGTGCAGGCGGACGACATCTATCTGCTGTGTTCGGACGGCCTGCCGGACATGGTTGCGGACGAGGATATCCAGTTGACCCTGGCGACGCTCAAGGCCAATCTTCCGCTGGCGGCGGAACAACTGGTGCAGCAGGCGAACGACAACGGCGGGCGCGACAACGTCTCGGTGATTCTGGTGCGTGTGCTCAAGGCGTTTCCGGCGCGCGCGGGGGTGCTCCAGAAACTGAAATCCTGGCTTAAATGAATGAGGCGCGGGGACAATCCATGGCGAAACTGATCATGAGTCTGGATGGGTCGATCATCCGGGAAATCCCTCTTGACAAGGAGCGGGTGACGATCGGGCGCAAGCCCACGAACGACGTCCAGATCGAGAATCTGGCGGTGAGCGGCGAGCATGCGCGGGTCGTCACGATACTCAATGACTCCTTTCTCGAGGATCTGGGCAGCACCAACGGCACGCTGGTCAACGGCGCGCCGGTCAAGAAGCACATTCTCCAGAGCAACGACCTGATCGAGATCGGCAAATACAAGCTCAAGTTCATCGCTGAAGGTCCGGCGCCACAGGCAGCCGCGCCAGCGGCCGAGGACATGGAAAAGACGATGGTGCTGCGGCCCGGCGCAAGCATGGCGCGCCCGGCGATCCCGCCGGCCGCGCCGGCCGCGCCGGCCGCGCCCGCCGCGCAGCCCGCCGCCGTTGCAGCCCAGACGGTCGCGGCGATACAGGTGATCAGCGGGCCCGGCGCCGGGAAGGAACTCGAGATCACCAAGAACCTCACCACGCTTGGCAAGCCCGGCGTGCAGGTCGCGGTCATCACCAAACGCCCCCAGGGCTACTTCATCGCCCACGTCGAAGGGGCAAAGTTTCCCATCGTGAACGGCGCAACGCTCGAAGCGCAGGCGCGCCAGTTGAACGACCATGACGTCATCGAAATTGCCGGCGTCAAGATGGAATTTTTCTACAAGACCCGGTAGTGCTGGCGCAACCGGATATTTCCCGCGCGTCCGGTCCGCCAGCGTTTCAACGCGGCTGTGACGGCATGCAACAACGAATGAGCCGGAGGCAAAGGGATTGAAAAAACACCTCCTGCGCACCGGCGTCGGCGTGATGGTGCTTCTTCTGTTTGCGGGGCACGTGCTCGAATATACGCGGATGCCCCTGATCGATTCGCTCGAGGCGCTTGCCTACGATATCCGGCTCCGGCTCACCATGCCCGGCACCATCGACCACAAGGTGGTGATCCTGGATATCGACGAGAAAAGCCTGCAGGAGAAGGAACTCGGGGGCGAAGGCCGCTGGCCCTGGTCGCGCGACCGCCTCGCGCTGCTGATGGACAAACTGTTCGACAAGTACGAGGTCGCCGTGGTCGGCTTCGACGTGGTGTTCGCGGAACGCGACGAATCCTCGGGCGTGCGCGTGCTGGAACGGCTTGCGGAGCGGGAATTGAAGAGCGTGCCTGCGTTTCAGTCGGCGCTGCGCGAGCTCAAGCCGCAGCTCGATTTCGACGATCTCTTTGCGCGGAAGCTGAAAGGCCGCAACGTGGTCATGGGGTATCTGTTTTCGGACAACGCAGTGCCGCCCAAGGGCCTGTTGCCGGCGCCCGCGATGGGCATGGCGGAGCTGGGCGACCACGCCCTTCCAGCAGCGATACGCCGCATTGGTTACACCGGGAATCTCCCCGTGCTTCAGGAAATGGCGGTCAGCGGTGGGCATTTCAACCCCACCAATGATCCCGACGGCATCATGCGGCGCGTGCCGATGGTGCTGGAGTACCAGGGGGCCTTCTACGAACCTCTGTCGCTCGCCATGGTGCGGCTCATCCTGGGATCCCCGCCGATCCGGCCCGCATTTGTCAACAACCTGGTGGAAGAGTTCCAGGTCGGGCCGTTCAAGATTCCCGTCGACAGGGACTGGAGCGCGCTCGTCCCTTATCGCGGCAAGCACGGAAGCTTCAAATACTACTCGCTGGTCGACGTGATCAATGAACGCATCGACGTCGCGGAACTGAAAGGCAAGATCGCGCTGATTGGAACGACAGCGCCGGGGATTTTCGATCTGCGGGCGACGCCGGTGGAGGGCGTTTATCCCGGGGTGGAGGTGCATGCCAACCTCATCGCCGGGATTCTGGACGAGAGCATCAAGCACCAGCCGGCAGACATCGCGGGCATGGAGCTGCTTCTAATTCTCGCTTTGGGCCTGGTGCTGGTCCTTCTCCAGCCGCGCCTGGGGTTCGTCGCAGGCATCATTACCGTGGTGCTGGTGCTCGTGGTCGTGATGGCGGCCAATCTCGCGGTATTTCATTACTACAGCCTGGTGGTGCCGCTCGCCTCGGGGGTTACCATGATCCTCGCGCTGTTTACCTTCAACATGGCCTACGGCTTTTTCGTCGAAGGAGCGGGACGACGCAAGGTCGCCGCCCGCTTCGGGCAGTACGTGCCACCGGAGGTGGCCGCGCAAATGGCGGAAGCGCCCGACGACTACAACATGGAAGGGGAGTCGCGCGAGATGACAGCGCTGTTCACCGACGTGCGCGGCTTTACCTCGATCTCCGAGGGACTCGATCCCAAGGCGCTGTCGCTGTTGATGAACGAGTTCCTCACTCCGCTCACCGAGGTGATCTATAAGCATCGCGGCACGATCGACAAGTACATGGGCGACTGCATCATGGCATTCTGGGGGGCGCCGGTCAGAAACCCGGAGCACGCCCGCCACGGCGTCCTCGCCGCGCTCGAGATGCAGCAGAAATTGAAAAGCCTGCAACCCGAATTCCGGGCGAAGAACTGGCCCGAAGTGAGAATCGGCGTCGGGCTCAACACCGGCCGGATGAGCGTGGGAAACATGGGTTCACGCATCCGGCTCGCCTACACGGTCATGGGCGATGCCGTGAATCTCGCCTCGCGGCTGGAAGGCATCACAAAGGAATACGGGGCTGATATCATAGTTGGAGAAGATACGAGAGCCGCGGTGACAGGCATTGTTTTCATGGAACTTGACCGGGTGCGCGTAAAGGGAAAAGAGGTTGCAGTGGCGATGTTCGAGCCGGTGGGTCTGGAGGGCGACGTGCCCCAGGCGGTGCTGGACGAGATCGACGCGTTTCAGCGGGCGGCGGCCGCTTATCGAATACAGGACTGGGACGAAGCCGAAGCGCGGTTCAGGAAGTTGGAGCAGGGGGCCCCCGGGCGGAAACTGTACCAAGTCTTCCTCAAGCGCATCGCGGACTTTCGCGCCGATCCGCCGGGTGCGGATTGGGACGGGGCATACACCTTCGAGACCAAATAAACATGAAGTTGCGGGTTCTCGGCTGCAGCGGCGGCATCGGCGGCGATCTGCGTACCACCTCCCTGCTGCTGGACCACGACGTGCTGATCGACGCCGGTACCGGCGTGGGCGATCTGTCGCTGGCGGAACTCGCCCAGATCGACCATGTGTTCCTGACCCATTCCCACCTCGACCACGTCGCCTCCATCCCTTTCATGCTGGATTCCGTGGGTTGGATGCGGCGCGAGCCGCTGGTCGTCCACGCCACCGAGGAGACTACCGGGATCCTGAGGGAGCACCTGTTCAACTGGAAGCTGTGGCCGGATTTCACCCAGATACCGGACCCCGTGAAACCGATGCTGCGCTATGAGACAATGAGCGTGGGACGCACGGTCGACCTGCGCGGGCGCAGGCTGACCCCCCTGCCGGCGAATCATGCCGTTCCGGCGGTGGGGTATCAGCTGGACTCCGGTGAGGCGAGCCTCGTGTTTACCGGTGACACGACGACCAACGCGGCGTTGTGGCCGGTCGTCAACGGGATCGCCAACCTGCGGTATCTGGTGATCGAAACAGCGTTCTGTAACGGCGAAAAGGAGCTGGCGATCGCGTCCAAGCATTTGTGCCCGAGCATGCTCGCGGGGGAATTGCGCCAGCTTGCGCGTGGCGCGGAGATCTACGTCACGCATCTCAAGCCGGGGGAAGGCGAGCTGATCATGCAGGAAATTGCCGAGTGCGCCGGAAAGTGGCGGCCGCGCATGCTCGAGACCGGGCAGGTTTTCGATTTCTAGGGATCGTGCCGTGCGACCGGGACGGGCTGCGACAGAGGGCGGGTTTCGGATTCTGACGAACGAAGTGAGTCGATCGAGGTGAGGGTGACATGAGCACAGTCCTCCAGAACAAACCGACGGCGCAGGATTCGCTCGCCGAGAAGCTGACATTCCAGCAGAAGCTTCAGACCATCACCAACCGGATCCATGCGGCGAAATTCATCGACGAGATCATCCTTGAGCTCTCGCAGGAATGGTGCAATTTGTTCAACGCCGACCGCCTGACGATATACCAGGTGAGCGACGACCGCGGTTCGATCATTTCGAAGGTCAAGACCGGGCTCAACTCGTTCAAGGACATCAAGCTCCCGATCAGCGAGCAGTCGATAGCGGGTTTCGTCGCCGCGAATCGGCGCGTCATCAACATCCGTGACGTGTACGACGACGCGGAGCTGAAGTCGTACAGCCCGCAGCTGAACTTCCTCAAGGCGGTCGACGCCAAGACCGGTTACCGCACCCGCCAGATGCTGGTGGCGCCCATTGTCGACGGCAAGTCGAAGGAACTGATCGGCGTGGTGCAGATCATCAACACCAAGAACGGCCAGCCTTTCCCGCAGGTGATGGAGGAAGGTGTGGTGCATCTTTGCGAAACGCTCGCCATCGCCTTTCGCCAGCGCCAGGGCCCGGCGGCGCAGGTGCGCAACAAGTACGACGGTCTGGTGTCAAACGCCGTCATTTCCGCCGAGGAGCTGGAGCTGGCGCAACGCTCGGCGCGGCGCAAGAACCTCGATCTCGAAACCGTGCTGATCGATGAATTCCAGGTGAAGGTGCCCGCGCTGGGAGACGCCCTGGCATCGTACTTCGGCGTGCCCTACGAGCCGTTCAGACAGGAGCGCATCCGCCCGCCCGATCTGATGAAGAACATCAGCCGCGAGTTTTCCGAGGCCAACATGTGGCTGCCGCTGGAAGATTCCAAGGACGGCATCGTGGTGCTGACGCTGGATCCGGAGAAAACGCGCGCCTCGCGGATGGTGAACAACGTGTTTCCGCGGAGCAGGATCGTCTACAGGGTCACCACCAGCCGCGAGTTTGTTTCCACGCTCGACCAGATGTTCGGGGGCGTGCTTGATGACGGCGGAAACATCGACGATCTGCTTGGCGATCTCACCGCGGAAGGCGAAATCGAGGCGAGCGAGGATATAGCTTCCGCCGCCAGCGACAACGAACTGGTCAAGCTGGTCAACAAGATCATCATCGACGCCTATCAGCAGGGCGCGTCCGACATCCACATCGAGCCCTACCCGGGCAAGTCGAAGACGGAGATCCGCTTCCGCAAGGACGGCTCGCTCTTCCCCTACATCCAGGTGCCCGCCAGCTATCGCAATGCGCTTGCGGCGCGGCTGAAGATCATGTGCGACCTCGACATCTCCGAGCGGCGCAAGCCGCAGGACGGAAAGATCAAGTTCAAAAAGTTCGGGCCGCTCGATATCGAATTGCGGGTGGCGACCATCCCGTCGCAAGGCGGGGTCGAAGACATCGTGATGCGGATCCTCGCCGCCGGCGAACCGATCCCGCTCGACAAGCTGGGGCTCTCGCCGCGCAACCTGAAGAATTGCAAGGATGCGATCCAGAAGCCCTACGGCCTGTTCTTTGTCTGCGGGCCGACCGGTTCCGGCAAGACCACCACGCTGCACTCGGTGCTGGGTTACCTCAACACCCCGGACACCAAGATCTGGACGGCGGAAGACCCGGTGGAGATCACGCAACGGGGGCTGCGCCAGGTGCAGATGCTGCCCAAGGCGGGACTGACATTTGCGGTGGCGATGCGCGCGTTCCTGCGCGCCGATCCCGACATCATCATGGTCGGCGAGATGCGCGACAAGGAAACGGTAGGCACGGGCATCGAGGCCTCGCTCACCGGCCACCTGGTGTTCGCGACCCTGCACACCAACAGCGCGCCGGAGTCGATCGTCCGCCTGCTAGACATGGGCATGGACCCGTTCAACTTCGCCGATGCCCTGCTCGGTATCCTGGCGCAGCGGCTCGCCAGACGGCTGTGCAGCAAGTGCAAGGAGCCGCATGTCGCGGCCGAGGAGGAACTTGACATGCTGCTCAACGAGTACGCGATCGAGCTGCAGAACACCACGCGCTGGAAGGCGGACCCGCAGGGCGAGCGCGAGAAGCTGTTCGAGGAGTGGAAGAAGGAATACGCCAACGACAAGGGCGAGTTCACGCTGTACACGCACAAGGGCTGCGACACGTGCGGCGGGATCGGCTACAAAGGCCGGATGGGCCTGCACGAACTCCTGATGGGATCCGACGCCATCAAGAAGCTGATCCAGGAGCACGCGCGGGTCGCGGAGATGCTGGCGGTCGGGATCGAGAACGGCATGCGCACGCTCAAGCAGGACGGCATCGAGAAGGTGATGCAGGGCATCACCGACATCCACCAGGTGCGCGCGGTTTGCATCAAATAGTCCCGCGCGCCGGCGACGCCATGAACCAGATGCAGCAGCCCTTCGACGCGGATCTCGTTCAGCGGTTCGAGGAGCTGAACCAGATCGGCGTGGCGCTCTCGTCGGAGCGCGATCTCAACCGGCTGCTGGAGACGATCCTGGTCGCTGCCAAGAGCATCACCCGCGCCGACGGCGGAACGCTTTACCGCATGACGGAGGAGAAGACCCTCAAGTTCGAGATCATGCGCAACGATACGCTCAACATCGCAATGGGCGGCACCAGCGGCGTCGAAATCCCGTTCTACCCGATCTACCTCTACGACAAGCACGGCGCGCCGATCGAGTCCATGGTCGTCGCCTACGCTGTGCACCACGATTGCTCAGTCAACATCGCCGATGCGTATACCGCCGAGGGCTTTGACTTCGCCGGCACCAAGAACTTCGACAAGAAGACCGGGTACCGTTCGAAGTCGTTCCTGACGATCCCGATGAAGAACCACGAAAACGAAATCATCGGGGTACTGCAACTCATCAACGCGCGGGAGCGGGTGACCGGGGACGTGGTCGCGTTCTCCCCCGGCGATCAGCGCCTCGTCGAATCGCTCGCCTCGCAGGCGGCGGTCGCGCTCACCAACCGACTGCTGATCAACCATCTCGAGGCCTTGTTCGAGTCATTGATCAATCTGATCAACGCCGCGATCGACGACAAGTCGCCGTATACCGGCGGCCATTGCGAGCGGGTGCCGGTGCTCACCATGATGCTCGCCGAGGCGGTCAACAACTGCCAGGGCGGCCCGCTGCGGGAATTCACCATGACCGACCGCGATCGCTATGAACTCAAGATCGCGGGTCTGCTGCACGATTGCGGCAAGGTGACCACGCCGGTGCATGTCGTGGACAAGTCCACCAAGCTGGAAACCATCTGCGACCGCATCCATCTCGTCGATACGCGGTTCGAAGCGGTCAAGCGGGATGTCGAAATCGGCCTGTTACGCGCGGGCAGGAGCGGCGCCGAGCTGGAACGGGAACTCGCAGCGCGCCTGAAGGAGATCGACGAGGACCGGGAATTCCTGCGGCGCACCAACATCGGCGGGGAATTCATGCGCGACGAGGACGTGGCGCGCGTGGGCGCCATCGCCAGGAAGTATCGCTGGCGGCGTCCGGACGGCGAGATGGCTGACTTTCTGTCCGAGGACGAACTGAAGAACCTGACGATACGCGCCGGCACGCTGAACACCGAGGAACGCAACATCATCAATCATCACATCGAGGTCACCATCGAGATGCTGGAAAAGCTGCCGTGGCCCAAGCATCTGAAGAACGTGCCGGAGTACGCCGGCGGGCACCACGAGCGCATGGACGGCAAGGGTTATCCGCGCGGACTCACCCGGGATCAGATGTCGGTGCAGGCGCGCTGCATGGGGATTGCCGACATCTTCGAGGCGCTGACCGCCAAGGACCGCCCCTACAAGAAGAAAAAGACTGTCGGCGAATCGCTCGCGATCCTCGGCAAGTTCAAGCTCGGCGGGCACGTCGACCCGGATCTCTTCGACGTCTTCATGTGGGAGAAGGTCTACGAGAAGTACGCGAAGGAGTTTCTCGACCCCGACCAGCTCGACGATTTCGACCTCGCCAAGGTCCCGGGATACGTGCCGCCGCCTGCGCAGTAGGAGCGGAGAGTGATGGTTTTCGATACGCGCGCGCGCAAGATCGCACGTGTTTCCCACGGTTCCGAGTCTATCCTCAGAGACAATGCTGAGAAACCTTCTCAAGTCGATAAGAGCGGGCCGCGCGGTCAGGATTAGCCGTGAAGCCGTTCGATACATGAATCGTGGCGACATGCTGGGTGCCGAACGGCTGCTGCGTGAAACAATCACGATAAACCCGTCGTTTGCACCCGCTTACACAAATCTCGGGGTGGTGTTTTGTGAGCGGCACCGGTTTGACGAAGGGCTGGCATTTCTCCGGAAGGCGGTAGAACTCGATCCGCATCATGCCATCGCACGTGTAAATCTTGCTACCACTCTGGTCAGGGGTGGCCTCACCAAAGAAGGTATTGCCCAATACCAGGAGGCGCTTCGCCTGGAGCCCGGGAACCCGGCTGCACACCTCAATGTCCTCCTGCCGTTGCTCTCTACCTGCGATTGGGATGCTGCCGAAGCCGAGGTCAATTTGCTCGTCGCGCGTTGGCAGGAAACCCGGAGCGCCGCGGTGCTGGATTGCATCGCGCCGTTTAGTTCGCTGCTGGTGCCGGTCCCGCAGGAATTCCGGTTGCAAATCGCGCGCCATCACTCGGCGCAGGCATCAGCGCGCGTTGCATCGGTTCCGCGCTTGCAACGCGCCGGGTCACGCGGCCATAAGCAGCTTCGGGTCGGTTATGTCTCGGCGGATTTCCATAACCATGCGACTGCGCACCTGGCTGCGGGATTGTTCGAACAGCATGATCGCAGCCGTTTCGAGATTTTCGCTTATTCGTTCGGTATCGATGACGGCGGCGAGTATCGCAAGCGCCTGGTTGCCGCCTTCGACCACTTCATTGATCTTGGCACGATGTCATTTCACGCGGCCGCGCAGCGGATTGCAGGCGACGGTATCGACATACTGGTCGATTTGAAGGGATATACCGCGGAGAGCCGGCCGGAGATTTTCGCGCAGCGGCCGGCGCCGATCCAGGTGAGCTATCTCGGCTACCCCGGGACGATGGGGGCCGACTTTATTGACTATATCGTGGCCGACCGCACGGTCATACCGGAGTCGGACACCCGTTGGTACACTGAAAAGGTGGTGTGGATGCCGGCGAGCTATCAGGTGAACGACCGCCGCCAGCGGATCGCCGACACCGTCATGCGGCGTGCCGGGTTTGGCCTGTCGGAGGGCTTTGTCTTCTGCATGTTCAACGGGCACGCCAAGATAGAGCGTTCGTTGTTTGATGTGTGGCTCAGAATTCTTGCGGGCGTGCCCGGGAGCCAGCTGTGGTTGAGAGGTGGGCACGGCGAGAAGCGACTTCGCGCGCGCGCGTCACAGCAAGGCATCGATCCGGGGCGGCTGATTTTCGCAAAACATCTTCCGATACCGGAGCACCTCGCGCGGCACCGGCTCGCCGACCTATTCCTCGATACCTATACTTACAATGCGCACACGACCGCAAGAGACGCGCTGTGGGCGGGTCTGCCGTTGCTGACCTGCCCCGGCACGGGCTTCGCAGGACGGGTGGCTGCCAGCCTGTTGAAGGCGATCGGGTTGCCGGAGCTGATTGCACCGGATCTTGCGGCATACGAGCAGCAGGCGATCGCGCTTGCGCGCAATCCCGGGCGGCTGCATGCGCTCAAGGGCAGACTTGACGCCAATCGCCTCAGGCTGCCGTTGTTCGACACCGAGCGTTTCACACGGGACCTCGAACAGGCCTACGAAAAGATGTGGGAGCACCATGTTGCCGGCGCCGCACCACGGTCGTTTGCAGTTGGTTAGGCGGCGGATGGGGCGTCGGGCAGATCGACGAGGGCGATCTTTCAAGAATTCCGGGATACACTCCGCCGCCTGCGCAGTAGGCGGGTACCGTCTTATGTCGTCTTGCGCGTGATGTAGACGACGAAACCCTCGGTCGTAGTTTCGATGAACTTCTTGCTGTAGCCCAGTTCCTCGAGTTCCCAGCGGAAGGTGTTGCCAAGCCGGGCTTTCTTGTATACGCCGAGCCGGTGCTCGTTCGTGAACCCGACCGCCTTGTTGTAGGTGTCTTCGAGTATCGCGGTCAGGCGTTTCTGCGACAGCTTACGCTCGCCGCCCTTGTCAAGTGCCGGTGGATAGCGCTTGGCGATTTCCTGCGCCAGGCTCTTGGCAAATTCGTCGACCGCTTTGCTCGAAACCGAGCCGAACAGACTCATCGTGTACTCCTTGTTGGTGCGCGAAGCGGGCTATTCCTTCGCGCCGAAAATGTTGGTCGCCGCTGTGCGCCGGTCTGCCAGTTGCGCAAGGACCCCACCAAGACCTTGAACATGCTCAGCCGGGGCGAAACACGGCCCGCTGGCGAGTCCACGCACGGATTTTGCTGTGAGAATAACATGTTACATTATGAGTCGCGGCCCGGTCGCACGTCAACTCCGTGAGGCTTGCGCCGCTGCTGAGTGACGTACCCAGCGTGGACATCAACCCGTGCTGTTTTCTCTGCTAAACGCCATTTTCAAGCGCCCGTCGCGCACTGATGGCGACCGCTCCGTGGAGTCCCTGATGCAGCGCGCGCAACAGTTGCATCACGAAGGCGATGTGGCGGGCGCACGAGAACTGTGCCGGGCAATCCTGTCGCGCAATCCGCGGTACGCGCGCGCTCACTGTTTGCTGGGGGTGCTGTGCGGACAGAGCGGAGAACTCGACCGCGCCGTTCCTTATCTGCAGCAGGCGATCGAGTTGGCGCCGGACCTGGCGGACGCCCATCTCGCCTTGGGCAACGTCCATAAGCTGCGGGGCGACGGTCCCCTTGCCGAAACCTCCTATCGCAATGCGGTGGCGTGCGATCCCGACTCGCCGACGGCCCACTACAGCCTCGCGCTTGTCCTTAATTACCATGGGCAGCATGAGGCCGCCCTGCGACACCTCGATCTCTCGTGCAGCCTGGCCCCGGCGTTCGATGATGCGATCAGGGAGCGGGTGCTCTGCCTCATCCGGTTGGAGCGCTACGAGGAGGCCGTATCGTTTCTCATGGAGGTTACCGCGCGGCTGCCTGACAGCGCACCGTTGCAGGCTTGCCTGGGTTTCGCGTGGCAGGAGGCACAGCAGCCGGCAAAAGCGTTGACATGCTACGAGCGGGCGCAGCGACTGGGCCATGTTGATGCGGAACTCTTCAAGAACTTGGGAATCGTGCTGCAGCAGTTGGGCCGCATCGAGGAAGCCCTCGGCGCTTACGACCAGGCGATCGTGCTGCAGCCCGACAATCCCCTGGCGAAGTTCGACCGCGCGCTGGCGCGCCTGCTGAGCGGCAACTATGCCGCAGGTTGGCCCGATTACGAACTGCGGCTCATCAGCGAAGATCGTCCGCCCCGGCCTGCTTTGTTCCCGCGCTGGGAGAATCAACCGCTCGCCGGGCGCTCCATTCTTGTTCATGGCGAACAGGGGCTGGGCGACGAGATCATGTTTGCCTCGTGCCTGCCACAAGTCGTGGCCCAGGCGGATCGCTGCTTGATTTCATGCTCTTCCAAACTCGAGCGCATATTCAGGCGGTCGTTCCCCGAAGCGGAAATCTTCGTGGCGGACGCAGGCGGTAGGCTGCCGCCCGAGGTCGGTAATTCGGGCGTCGATTTCGAAGTTCCCGCCGGCTCGCTGCCGTTGTATCTGCGCCGTTCGTGGGACGACTTCCCCGCACACGGGGGCTACTTGAGAGCCGACGCACAGCGCGTCGATTACTGGCGGCGAAGGCTGGACGGGCTGGGCCCCGGGCTAAAGGTCGGCATCTCGTGGCAGGGCGGCACTCATAAGACGAGGGGCCCGCTGCGCTCGATTCCACTCACGCAGTGGCTGCCTGTATTGCGCACCCCCGGCATTCGGTGGGTGAGCCTGCAATATGCCGGCGCTGGCGCGGCGCTCGCTGAAATCAAGGCGGAACACGGCATCGAAATTGCGCACTGGCAGGATGCGGTCGATGACTACGACGAAACCGCAGCACTCGTGGGCGCGCTGGATCTCGTGCTCAGCGTCGACACCGCGCTGGTACATCTGAGCGGCGCGCTGGGAAAGGCGACGTGGGTTATGGTGCCATACAGTCCGGAATGGCGCTACGGATTTGCTGGCGACAGCATGCCTTGGTATCCTTCCGTGAGGATTGTCCGTCAGCCGTCATACCAGGATTGGGACTCCGTCATTTCCAGGGTTGCCCAGAATCTGAAGCGATCTGCAGTTAATTGTCAACAAGCCATAACACAGTAGGACTAACAATTCCCCGCGTTACCCGATATTGATCCTCGGAGGCGAACTTGGGCAGTGTAGTTACCCCCGACCAATGCCCAAGTTCACCCGGTCTGGTGCGCCGCGCGGAACGGCAGTCTCCCGCGATCGACAATTTCGCCGAGGTTGCGTATTACGACGAATCCGACCTTGCCCGCTGGATCACGCAGAAGGCCGTGTTCCTGCAGCGGGACTACATGAACTATCCCGCACTGGTCCACATCGAGACCCTGGTGAGCCGCCGCATCACCGGCGCGCCCTGCGACCGCTGCACCTACCTCAGTTCCCAAGCGCGCGTGCAGACCACCGGTGACGATGGTCGGCGACTACCGGCTGACTACGCTAATTGCCCGCACCTTATGTGTCGGCATATTTCGGTAACCACGCAGTCAGCTATTTCTTCGAGCCTACGCTGATGCATCACGACACCAGCCGCTTCGAGATTTTCTGCTATTCCGATGTGCGGCAACCTGATGCTTACACTCATCGCATGCGTGGCTATCCCTGCGTTTGGCGTGACATTGCCGGGCAAAGCGATGAAGCCGTGGCCCACCTCATTGCCGGTGATAAGATCGACATCCTGGTCGATTTGAGCGGCCATATAGCCGAGCACCGATTGCTGGTATTTGCGCGCAAGCCGGCGCCGGTCCAGGTCACCTGGAACGGTTATCCCAATACGACCGGCGTGCGCCTGGAGCAGGCGTTTGCCGGACATGGCGTCGGGGCGGAGCGTCTTGAACTCTTGGGCAGATTGCCGTTCCAGCAATTTCTGGCAGCGCACCAGCGCGCGGATGTCGCGCTCGATCCGTTTCCGTATAACGGCACCACCACCACCTGCCAAACGTTGTGGATGGGCGTGCCGCTCATCACGCTGGCGGGCAGCAGCCATGTTGCGCGCGTCGGGGTGAGCATGCTGTCGAATCTGGGACTCGAACGCTTGATTGCCCGGGACGAGCGGGAATATGTATCGCTGGCAGTTGCGCTCGCCCAGGACGATGAGGAGCTTGCAACGCTGCGTGCCGGTCTGCGCGAGCGTATGCTAGCTTCACCCAACACGGACGGGGCGCGCCTGACCCGCTTCCTGGAGGCGGCGTATGCGAAGATGTGGAAAGACTACTGTGTTGGTTCAATTGAGTGATGTTACGGTATTTTCTGCGCCGCAAGCATGGGAAGCGGTCAAGCTTCTCCGCGAGCCCCAGACCATGCAACCTCGCTGCACATGCACCGCGCGGAGAGCGGGATCAAAGTCGGGAGTCGACGCGTGAATTTCTTCGAAAGGTTGCGCCGTCTCTTACCACCTGGGCACGGCTCCGTCCCCGCCCGACGTGAACAAGCGCCCGAGCTCACGGTAGGCGACCGGCTTCATCCAGCTGATGGGGCGCGACACTTGGATCTGTGTCAGAACGCGATCCAGTGTTTTGAGCGTGGAGAACTTGATGCCGCAATACGAATGTTGCAGGAAGCGATAGTCCTCAAACATGACTTTGCCGAAGCTCATTTTGTGCTTGCCCAGATCTATCAGCGGCGAAGGCAACTCGATGATGCCGCCGACTGCTACGTGCTTGCTGCGCACTTTCGCGCCGATCTGCAGGAGGCTTATCTAAGGCTTGGTTTGCTCGCGCTCGCTCAGAACCGTTTTGAGGAAGCGCAGTTTCACCTCGAAAAGTCGATCGCGCTCAAGGCTGAAGATGCCGAGGCACACAACGGCATGGGGGTCGCTCTGCTCAACCGTGGAAGTGCAGAAAACGCGCTCGACCATTTTCGGCGGGCGCTGGCTCTAAGACCGGATTTCGCCCGTGCCCATAGCAATCTTGGCCATGTACTGTTCCGCGACTTCGAGCAGTTCGAGGAAGGCGCTGAACACATCAAGACCGCATTACAACTGGCACCGGGTGATCCGGATGTGCAGTCTAACTGGACCATGGTTCTGGAGCATCGTGGTCATTATTCAGAAGCTTTGGCGTTATGTAACAGGCTTATAGAGCGCGATCCGGAGCTGAACGAGGCCCGCCTGAACCGTGCTTTAATCTTGCTCAAGATGGGGGAATTCCGAAGCGCCTGGCCCGATTACGAGGCGCGCATGAAAGTGCGTGGCAGCCACATGCCGATGCATCTACCGTGGCCGCAGTGGGATGGGTCGTCGCTGGCCGGCAAGACTTTCCATGTGCACGGAGAGCAGGGCATCGGTGACGAGTTAATGTTTGCTTCGTGTTTCTCCGACGTCATCACTGAGGCACGGGCTTGCATCATCGAGTGCAGCCCTAAACTGGAAAAGTTGTTTCGCCGCTCCTTCCCTGGGGCGAGTGTCATCTCAAAAGGGACGAGCGGCGGCCCGGTGTTACCCGGAGAAGAGCTGGCGGTCGACTATCATGCGGCGGCGGGCAGCTTGCCTCTATTTTTGCGTAACCGTACGGCTGACTTTCCGCGGCACACAGGGTATTTGCGGGGTGACGCGCAGCGCATTGCTTATTGGCGAGGTCGCTTGGACGGGCTTCCGGGGCGATTGAAAGTGGGTATCTCATGGCGCGGCGGCGCGAAATCGACGCGTCAAAGCCTGCGTTCAATTCCCCTTCATTTGTGGTTACCGATATTAGATGTCGCGGGCGCCGATTTCATCAATCTGCAGTACACCGATTGTGAGGATGAGATCGCCGTATTGCGGCGTGAACGCGCTGTTGATTTGCATCATTGGCGTGAGGCCATTGAAGATTATGACGAGACGGCCGCTTTGGTGAGCGCGCTTGATCTTGTCATTTCCGTGCAGACTGCGATCGTGCATCTTGCCGGTGCGCTGGGAAAACCCGGGTGGGTAATGGTCTCCGCTGCACCGGAGTGGCGCTATCAACTGAGCGGCGAGACGCTGTCGTGGTATCCGTCGTTGCGTTTGTTCCGCCAGGGCACGCTCGGGCGGTGGCAGGATGTCATCGACCGGGT